>ENA-OQIG01000012-OQIG01000012.1-human-gut-metagenome-genome-assembly--contig:-NODE-12-length-113911-cov-25.579335_pt1 | contig 113911 bp, 99 predicted proteins | sample MGYA00242576_ERZ504741 | MGnify/ENA primary metagenome ERZ504741 (study PRJEB26092, sample SAMD00036436) | human gut metagenome | host: Homo sapiens | study: EMG produced TPA metagenomics assembly of... | reverse complement strand
CGAGAACCGCCACTTCTACGCCTACACGTTCCACGATGACGAAGCGAAGTACTTCCAAGGTGCTGGACTCGCCAAGAATGCGCCTGAGAGCGAGACCAATCCGGAAACGGGCATTTACATCAGCGAGCAGAATCCTTCGAAGATGGGTTGGTATATCGACCGTACCAGCGAAGTGACCAAGACAGGTGACAAGACCTACCACGTGAAGTACACGCTGACCAACCGTATGACTTCCACGGAAATGGCTACCTGCACGAGTTACATTCTCGGTGGTGAGCAGAAGGGCGTTGGTGGCGTGCCCGTGGCGCCGAGTGGCACATCCGCGCAGCGTGTGCTGATTTACGCGCCTGCAGGTGGTTCGATTGGATCAATCGCCGTGACCGGTGATGTGCGTGACCGTAGCAATGCCACCATGGACGGCAAGCCATTGAACTCCAGTATGGCGTACATCGCACCTGGCAAGAGCGTGACGTACGAGTTCGACGTGACCGTGTCTGACAAGCCACGGCTGATATGAAGCTCGATCAGACGCCGTGTGGCATCATGACCAATGATGTGAAATACAACTATTGAAATATGGCGCGGTAATTCTCGACATTATTGGTGCATGATTTCCTTGAATTCATCTCAATGAAAACTTGTTCAATGAAGTCTATGAATTATTGCTATATTCTTGGAAATACAGGGGGTATTTCTGCCGGAAAGCGGAGATACCCCCTATTTTATTAGTGAAAAAAGGGTGTATTTATGCGAATTGTTGTATTATATTGCATGTAATTAATATCCTATATTTTCAAGGGGTTGGCATGTCTGTTCTTGACGGATTTGAAGCAGTGGGAGAAAAGACCACCACCAATAAGATGACTATGACGGTCATGGAATCATCCGTTCGCTTTTCCAAAGGCGTGACCGAAGCGCTCGGATGCCCGGCATACGTGAAATTGCTGGTGAATGACAAGCGGAAGAAGATCGCAGTCCAGGCATGCGACGCCAAAGACGAGAACGCCATCAAGTTCCGCAAGACCAAGCGAAGCAAGGCCGATGGCGTCGACTCTGACGCTGCAGGAAAGGCTTCTTCCGTGACCGTGCGTACCACCGATGTGCTGGTAGCGGTGCAGAAGTATTTCACTTTCCCGCCGGTCGCAGACGACCAGATTGCCTATTTCGCCATGGATGGCGAGTCCTACCCGGATGAGAAGGTTGTCATTTTTGCTGTGGCCGATGCTTCAAAGGGTGTATCCGGCAAGCGCGGTCCCCGCAAAGGTTCGCATCATACGGCCAAAGATGGCGAGTAAGTGAACAATATTCCGCTCAGCTTGAAAAATCGCATATAGTACAGTTCTCTTGATGTGAGTGCTGTACTATATGCAGTATCTTGATAGGCTGTGCGAATCGTCCATAAACGCTAATAATGAGTACGTATGCATCCAGCCCAAAAATCCTGAAAAAGGGAGCTTGGAATGAATGTGGCAGGTAGTGGGCGTGTAGGATCTTCGTTCAGTATTCGAGTCGCTCAAAATAACGTGCTTGGTTGGCGATGGACGGTGGAAAAAGAGCATGATGGCTTTTTCGAGCCCGTTGCGTCTGGCCGTTCGCTCACGCGTAAGATGGCCAAAAGGGCCGCGATAAAAGCGATGAATGAATTGCGTGCATAAACAACCGTAACGCCATGAATGGCCTGCATCTTTCCATATGAAATATAAAAGAGGCATATAAGACAGGAGAGGTTCCGCACAATGTGTGCGGAACCTCTCCTGTCTGAAAAACTAAAACTCAGTAGCAGTGGTGGGCGAGCCAGTAGGTGTAGGCGCCTGGATGGAGCCGTAGCGCTGTGCGCAGTAGCCCCAGAACCACTTAAGCTGGGTCTGGTAGTTGGTGGCCCAATCGGCACCGGCGCTCACCATCTTCGAACCGGGCAGCGCCTGCGGCAGACCGTACGCGCCGGAGCTTGGTTCGTGGCTGCGACGTTCCAACCGGACTCATGAGAAATGATGTATACGGTGGCGGTGAAATCGGCCTCGGAATAGCCGCTGGACAGCAGATAATCGTGAGCCCACTGCTGCATTTCGCCAGCCGGCACGGTGGTGCCGATCGACGCTGCGGCCGCGGACGGCGTGGACGAGGAGCCGGTTCCGACGAGAATCACCTTGTCGGTCGGAGCCTTCTTCACGAAAGAGCTGATCATATTGGAAGACATGACCTTGCCGCCGGACTTGGTGACGAGGTTCGTGGTCTCCATAACACCGTTCGCGCCTTCGGTCTCGACCTTCTCCTGGCCCTTCGGCAGGCTGGAGGTCTCCTTCTTGACCGTGTTGAATGCGATATCCGTATCAGACACCTCAACGGAAGCGCCGGCACGTTCGATCTTGATGACGGTGTTCTCGTTCACCTTCGTATCCAAAGACGGGGAAACGGTGTCTTCCGTATCAAGGGTGATGTCGCCCGCGTCAAGCACGGACTTCACATCGGTGAAATGCATGCCGGGAACCACGCGGGTCTTGCCGTTGATCTTCACGGTGACGTACGAAGTATCTCCGGAAAGCGCCTCACGGGCATTGCCACGGGAGGCTTCGATGCTGTCGGTGACGGAATACGCGGTGACCTGCTTGGCAGGAGACTTCTCCGCGGTGGCGTACAGATTATGCGACACGATGCCGCCAGTGGCCAACAGCCCCACTGCCGCAACCGTTGCGACAATCTTCACCATCTGAGATTTGCCCGGCAAGGCAAACGTAGTTGGTTGGGCATGTTTCTTATGGCTAGCCATTCTGCTCCTACATCGGGTACAATTCCTCGGCGGATTCCGTGCCTAGGGCACGGCGCACAACCGCTAGGGTTCCGCCGGAATGCGCGCAACTGCATATAGTCTACCGCACCCCAAGGAACTTGAAGATAACGTATGCAACGCGCAGGCGACGGGCCGAATCATCGTTCCGACTGACTGCTTGGCGTTTTCACTTTGGCGTCTCCGCTGGAAGCGGTGTCCCCATCGGAAGCGGCCGCATCCATATCCAACGCCTTGGCCTGGCTGATCAGATCATCCAAATCGGAAGCGCGCAACGCGCCGGCCTGCTGGAAGATGATCTGCTGCTTCTTGACGACCATCAGCGTCGGCACTGCCTGAACCTTGGCCGCGGCGGCCAGATCGGGATTCTGATCGATATCCACCTTCGCGAAATAGACGTCCGGATTCGCCTCGCTTGCCTTCTCGAACGTTGGGCCGAATGCACGGCACGGACCGCACCACGTGGCCCAGAAATCCACGAACACCAGATCATTGGATTCGACGACCTGGTTGAAATCCTGCGAAGTGACTGCATGCGTTGCCATATGCGTTCCCCATTTCCCGGCTTACGCTATAAGCCGATTTCAAAAAACAATATCGTGCAATGCTGCGCAATATTGCGAAAGCCCGTTTGCGAAAAGTATATAGCCGCACGCCACGCAAACACACTGCCACACCCGATTGCGCTATGGAAGAATCGGAAGCACGTGACATTCACATGCCGTGCGTGATAATGGAATCATGCCAGTGATGAATGATGAAGTGCCCGACGAGGGCGATTTCGACGCCAACCGCCATCGCGGGGAATTCGACGACATTACGCCGGAGGATTTCATCCGCGGAATGGGCAACCCTCCGGGATGGCTCCCATCGGACGAAATCAACCGCATGCGCCACGAAATACCGATTCCGTACGTCGTGGTCGTGCCGGTGCGCACCGACGATCTCGGCAGGGTGGCGCAAATCGGCTCGCTGCTGCGCGTCACTGACGACGGCGGTATCGAACGCACATTGATCGCCGGACGTGTGCTCTATCACGAATCGTTGCGTGAAGCGGTGGCGCGCAACGTCGCAAAAGATTTGGGCGATATCGCCCTGCCGCAGCTGCCGATCAGCCTGCAGCCGTTCACCGTGGCCGAATTCTTCCCGACACCCGGCCTATCCGACTATTACGATCCACGCCAACATGCGATCGCGCTGTGCTACGTGGTGCCGATCGCCGGCGATTGCAAGCCGCAGGACGAGACGCTCGACGTGGAATGGGTCGACCCGTCCGGAGACATGCTCGACACCTTCGTCGGGCAGATGGCCAATGGTTACGGCACCATCGTGCGGCAGGCGCTCGCGTGGACCGGCAAGTAGGACAAGCCGCGCAAGCGGGGCAAAAGCCAAGCAAACTAGGCGAATAGACAGATAGGGGAGGATTAGAAAAATATGACGATTGAACTGAACAACAACGTATATACGGACGGCGGCAACGATACCGAAACCACGCCGGTGGTGCTCGTGCACGGCTTCCCGGTGGACCACCGCATGTGGGACGAGTGTGCGGTGGCTTTACGCGACCAAGCTGTGAAACAAGGCGTGAAACCATTTGCGATCTGGGCTCCGGACATGCCCGGCGCCGGCGAAGGCCGATTCCGTCCGACGAAGACAGCGGCGGCAAGGACGCCGACGGCGCGTTCCCATACGGACTGGACCGCATGGCGGACGCGTACGTGGACCTGCTGCACGCCGCCGGCTACAGCAAAGCCATCTGGGTGGGCCTGTCGATGGGCGGCTACCTGATTCTCGACATCCAACGCCTGCATCCGGAAGCGGTGGCGGCGCTCGCCCTGTGCGACACGAAAGCCGACGCCGACTCCGCCGACATGCGATTGAAGCGCGTCGCAATCGCCACCGACTGCGAAACGACCGGCACACACGAGCCGGTCATGGGATTCGCCGTGCCGTCGGAAGCCGACTCCACCGTGAAACAGTCGGACGCCTACTGCAGGCAGTTCGAAACGTGGATCAACGAACAGCCCGCCGACGGCATCGCCTGGCGCGAACGCATGGCCGCTGGCCGTCCCGACCTGAACGATGTGCTGCCGAACATCAACGTGCCAGTCGCAGTAATCTGCGGCGACAAGGACCCGTCCAGCCCGCCGGCAGTGATGAAGCCGGTCGCCGACGCGATGACGAAAACCGACGTGACGATGACGGTGATCGACGACTGCGGCCACTTCAGCGCGTACGAACACCCCGACCAGGTGGCCGCCGCGTTACTGGAACTGGTGAAGCGAGTCGGCTGAGCCGGCTGCGACGATTATCTGTGGCAGACCATCCGGCGTATCGACAAGATATAGAGAAAATATATAAAACGTATATACGAAATATGTACTACGTATGTATAACGAATATATTCCGTATATAACACGCATGAAAGAGGCAACACAACCATGAGCGTGTTCTCACCACTGGCATTGACGCAGACCCTGCCGTTCCTGCCACTCGCCCAAGGAGACATCGACTACGAAGTGGCACGACGCGGCGAACCCGACCTGTTCGCCAAAGTCCTGGCGGAACCGGCAACGAAAGTCATCCTCGTCAAAGACGGCAAAGTGGCCGTGCCGCACGGCCAAGGCGCCATCGCCGACTACGCAACGTGAAAATGCGCCTCGCCCAACTGCCGGGCGCGTACGTTGCCGCGGAACTCGAATCGCACCCATCGGCGCTCGCGATATTCCTCGGCTCGTACGGCGGGCGATTGGGCGAGCACGTCATCGCCGTGGACGTGACGCACGTCCAGCCGAACGATACGACGGTTATGGCTGCGACGGCTCGCAGCGGGGGAGCGGACGACGCGTTCGCCGAAGTGCCGGCGCATGAATCGCAGGAAAACCCGAAATCGCTGCTGGAAAGCGCGGCAACCCGATTCGACTGGGTGGACCTGCGCGGATTCGCACCCCACGCCAGCGCACGCGAAGCCGGACAGGCAACCTCCGCCATCTCGCTCAGCATGTGGCACGCCCGGCAGCGTCACTGCCCGACGTGCGGCGCGCCCGTCGAACCGGCGCTCGGCGGCTGGCTCAGCACTGCACGAACGATGAGGATGGCAATCGTTTGCTGTTCCCCCGAATCGAGCCAGCGGTGATCACCGCGATCGTCGACCATGATGACCGTCTGCTGCTGCAGCACAACAGCGCATGGCGCAACAACGGCCTGTACTCGGTTTCGGCCGGATTCGTGGAGGCTGGCGAAAACCTGGAGCACGCATGCCGGCGCGAAGCCAAAGAGGAAGTCGGCATCGAAATAGGCGAACTCAAATACCTCGGCTCCCAGCCGTGGCCGTTCCCCTCGTCTCTCATGATGGCGTTCAAAGGCGTGGCGGTCACCACCGACGTGCACGTGGACGGCGAGGAAACGTTGCAGGCGCGTTGGGTCACACGCGACGAATACATGAGCGAACTGGTTTCGGGACGTATGGAGGCTCCGGGCAAAGCACGATCGCACGCTACATGATTGAGGAATGGCTCGGCCACGACCTGCCGTGACAAGACCTGCCATTAAAAGGTGGTATCGGCTGAGCCTGTCTTCGGGGTGGTTGCCGGGGGAGCTTGTTTAGGTATTCGTTTGGGCACTCGTCTGCGTATCATGCTGCATGGTATGTACCGTTAAGAGAGTGAATGAGGAAACCACATACATGTCTGATAGAAGTGGGCAGAACGATACGGACAACAGTTTCGCCGGCATCTCGTTTGAAGGGGTGAATGCCGTGCCGCCGCAGTCTGGTGAGAACGGCGATACGATCAATCTCGCCGACGTGGCCGATGTGTCCGAACAGGACGACGTGTCCAACGCCGCCACCGAGACCATGCCGCCGTTGAATTTCGCATCGGACCAGACCCAGCCGTTCCAGTCATTCCCGACGGCCGGTGCCGCCGAAACCACGCCTGCCGGAACTGTCCCCAATGGAGCTGTTCCCACTGGTGCCATTCCTACCGTTGACATGCCCTCATCCACGCCCGCTCCCGCCATTCCCGTGCTCACCATGCCGGTCGAAGGAGAAGCCGTCGTGGCCAAGAAACGCAAACTGCCGCTGATCATCACCGGAATCGTGCTCGCCGTACTGGTGGTCGCCGCGATCGCCGGCTTCTTCACCGCACGCTGGTACTTCCAAGACAAGGCCGCGCCGGGCGTGACCTTCGGCGGAACCAGTGTGGCCGGACAGACCGCCGACCAGCTGAAAAACACGGTGACGGCCGCCGTGAAGAACACCACCGTGAACATCAAGGACGGCAACGGCAACAACGCTTCCGGCAGCCTGAGCGACCTCGGCGTGAGCTACAACGTCGACAAGACGGTCACGGAACTGCTCGCCGCCAAGCACCAGACCAACGGCGCACTCGAATACATCAACGAAGTCAACCCGTTCGTCAAGAAGAACGTGCCACTGAACGCCAAGTCCAACAAGCTGGCCCTCAGGACGTTCGTCACCGACAAATTCGTGCAGGACACCGACCGCGCGGTACCGTCCACCGCATCGTACGATGCCAACGCGCGCGCCTTCGTCGCAGTGGAAGGCCGCGGCGGCAGGTCCCCGAAGGTGGACAACGTGATCGACGCGGTCGCCAAAGCCATCGCGAACCCGGGGCACAGCGGCAGCGTGACGATCACGTACGAAACCATCGACGTGCCGGTCGCACTGCCTGAAGCCCAAAACGTGGCCGACCAGGCAAACGCGCGACTGAATGCGCCGATCGTGCTGGACAACGGACAAGGCAAGACCTTCCAGATTCCAGCCGAAGTCGTGGCCTCATGGCTGAAAACCGACGCCGACCTCGAACACGGCACGCTTTCGCTGTCCTACGATGACAACGCCATCACCAACTACGTGCAGCAGCAGGTCCCAGCCCAGCTCAACCAGGACGCGGTCGACCAGGAAGACGCCGTCGACAACAGCGGCAAAGTGCTGGCCACCATCGTCAAAGGCGTGAACGGCGTGAAGGTCAAGAACATGGAGGCGCTCGCACCGAAGATCGGCGAAGCGCTCAAAAACGGCCAAGCGCCACCATTCCGGTGGACGGCGACGTGCAGAACTTCAAAACCGTGCAGAAGAAGAGCGAATACCGCATCGTGGTGGACCGCACCGCGCAAACCGCCACCGTGTATCACAACGACGAGGCCGTCAAGACCTTCCCGGTGTGCACGGGCACCACCGGCAAGCACGAAACCGACCTGGGCACCTTCTACATCTACCTCAAGTATCAGATCCAGGACATGACCGGCCTGAACGACGACGGCTCGCGCTACCTGTCCAAGGGTGTGAAGTGGGTAAGCTACTTCTACGGCGGCGAAGGCTTCCACACGGCAAGCTGGAACAATTACGGCATCGCCCACGGCGACCCGGCGCACTACGGCTCCCACGGCTGCGTGAACATGTACGAAGCCGATTCCAAGTGGATCTACGACAACTGCCCGGAAGGCACCATCGTGCAGGTAGTCGGCGCCATGCCATCCGGACCGGTACGCTGACCCGTTACGCGTGGCGCGGGTGCGCGGCGTCGCATACGCCGTACAATGGGCGGCATGAGCGAAGCAAACGATAGCAAAGTGAACCTCGACGTGCCCGAGCACCTCGAATACTCCGACGAGCACGTGTGGGTGGATTCCTCCGTCGAACCCGCCATGGTGGGCGTTACCGAATACGCCACCGAACAGTTCGGCGAACTCGTGTACATCGATTTGCCTGAAGTTGGTACGCAGGTCGAAGCTGGCGACGAAGTGGCGGAATTCGAATCCTCCAAGGCGGTCACCGCGCTGGTCTCGCCGGTGGCTGGCACCATCCGCTATGTCAACAACGAGGCTGCGGACGATCCGAGCATTGTGACGGACGATCCGTACGGCGAGGGCTGGATTTTCAAGATCGAGCTTGAGGATGACGAGCCTGACCTGCTTAGCGCTGACGAGTATGCCAAGATTGTGGCTGACTGAATAGCACGGACGTCTAGTTTTAATTACGGCTGCGGCCGGCGGGTACGATGCGCGGCACACTCAAGGCCGTTCGGCCGGGCTTACGGTCGCGCATCGTACGCCGGCCGCAGCCTTTTTATGGGAAGTGCCTTGCGGGGCCCTGAAAGTTCCCTGATTTTCTCGGTGGCGTTACTGTTTGTTCGAACGCGACCTCTATAGTGGGCATATGAGTGAAATTCAGCCGTTGCCGCAGTTCCCGCCGCAGCGTGCGCCGCAGCACGACCAGCAGCGCGAACAGCAGCGTATGGGGGAGCGGATGGACGATTCTTGCGATGACATGCCCACCGTGCCGATTCCGGCACGCAAGGTGGTCACCACCTTCGACGCGGCCTCCAGACATGAGCGTCTTGAAGTCAAACCGCCGCTGACCAGGCTGTTCCGCCGCACGATCACCAAAGCATTCAGCGTCTGGCTGAAATTCTCGACCGCATTGGTACGGTCGCTCGACTGGTATCCACGTGTCGAACCCTACGTCGGCTATGGCACCGAACATTACTCCCGACTGATCTGCCGTACCGTATACGGCCCGTTCAAACGGCAGGCCGGCCGCCTGATTCGCGGCATCCGTGGCATGCTGATGGTGCCGTCCCCGCATACCAAAGTGCGGATCGCCATCGATGACGTGCCCATCGAAACAGTGCAGGTGGGTGCGTCGGAAGTATACGACGCGATCGACAGCAATCCTGATATTTCCAGCGAATTCGCGGCATCCGACGATGCCGGCTACCTCGACCTCGTCGCCGAGCATTCGCTCGAACCGGGCATCCACAACGTCTCGTACAAAGTGCGTAGCCGCAAGCCGGTCAACGCCAATCTTTTCACCATTCCCAGCGGCACCAAAGTGGGCGTGATCTCCGACGTGGACGACACCATCATGGTCACGCAGGCGCCGCGTCTGATGAAGGCCGCCTACAATCTGCTGCTGCTTAATCCGCGCAAAAAAGTGCCGGTGGCCAGCATGAACCTGCTGTTCAACCGCATCGCGGACATGTTCACGGACGCGCCGTTCTTCTACCTGTCCACTTCGCCATGGAATGTGGAAAGCTCGATCCGCCATTTCATTACGAACCACGGTTTTCCGGAAGGTCCGCTGCTGCTGCGCGACCTTGACCCGAGGCCGAAGACGTTCGTGCCGTCCGGCGTGCAGCACAAGCTGGAATACGCCGAACAGCTCATGGCCGATTTTCCGGATATGAAATTCATCCTCATCGGCGACGACGGGCAGAAGGATCCGACCACATACGCCACGATCGCACGCCGCTATCCGGGCCGCGTGCTGGCGATCTGCATCCGCCAGCTGACGCCGCGCGAGGTGGCGGGCAACATCGGTTCCGTTGCGGGGCGCGCGAACACGCAGCCGATGCCGGTCACCGACGTACCGGTGTTTACGGGAGCGACCGGGTCGAACATCATGAAAACCATGCTGCCGTACCTGCGCGCCACCCAAGCCGCGGATGGCGAAACCGACTGACCGGCCCGGAATCCGGCAGCATGCATGGCTGCACGGTGCGGCTGCCGGAAGCATCGGCGCACATCGCCGTCGGAAAGTTAGGCGGCGCAGGCCGGTATAATCGCGTGCATGAGTGAATTTCGGGGCATGAACGACCCGTCCGCATCGGAGCAGGATGGGTTCGGCGCGATTCCGCGCGCGAAACGGGTGCCGAAGGAGCGCGTCTTCCATGGCGACACCTTCATCGATCAATACGAATGGCTGCGGGACAAGCAATCGCAGGACGTTCAAGACTACGTGGCGGCACAGAACCGCTACTGCGAACAGCGCATGGCACCGCTCGCATCGTTGCGCAAAACGTTGTTCGAGGAATTCAAGTCGCATGTGCAGGAAACCGACATGTCCGTGCCGACGCGCATGGACGGCTACTGGTACTTCACCCGCACCATGCAGGGGCGGCAATACGCCACGCAATGCCGCGTGCCGATCCGCGGCGCGGACGATTGGGATCCGCCGACAGTGGAGGCCGGCGTGCCACTCGACGGCGAACAGGTGGTGTTCGATACGAACGCCGAGGCGCAAGGCCACGATTTCTTCCGCATCGGCGGCATGGACATTTCCAAGGACGGCCGTTGGATGCTGTACGGCACCGACACGACTGGCGACGAACGCTACGATTTCCGCATCCGTGATCTTGAGACCGGCGACGAGCTGGAGGAGCGGTTCGAAGGCATCGGCGGAGCCTGCTTCACGCCGGACGCGCAATGGGTGTTCTATGTGCTGTTGGACGACGCGTGGCGTCCATACGCGGTGATGCGCCACCGCGTCGGCACCCCCGTGACCGATGACGTGGAGGTGTACCGCGAGGCGGATGAACGCTTCTGGGTGGCATCGGACTGTCCTTCGACGAACGGAACATCGTGATCGGCACCGGGTCGAAAACCACCACCGAGGTGCTGATGCTGCCGGTGGACACCCCAGAGGGCTCGTTCCGGGCGTTCATTCCGCGCGAAACCGACGTGGAATACGATGTGAGCTTCGCCTGCTTCGAAGGCGCGGGGGAGCATGGCGAGGATATTCCGCTCGCCGTGGTGTACCACAACGCGTTGAATCCGAATTTCGAGATCGATGTGATCGATATGCGGACGCACGAGCCTCCATACCGGCTGGGCGAAGGCGTGCGCGTGGCGGTCGGATCGCCCTACGGTTGCGAGCATGGCGACGACGTGGACCCCGGCGCCTCCTCCATGCCGATCGGCACCCCGTATTCAAATCCCTGCAATCCCGCCATTCTGCAGGGCGCGCACGGCTTGGGCATCGAGGGTATCTCGATCCATCGGCATTTCGTCGCATTGCAATACCGCGCGGAAAGCCTGCCGCACATCGCGGTGATGACGAAACGGGCCGCCGCCGAGGATTTCCTGGCCGGCCGGCCATGGCGGTTCACCGAACTGGTGCCGCACGCGCTGGAGGACGATTGGGACGTCGACGAATCCGTGGACGAGATCAACGAGGAACGCGCCGAGATCTGGGGCAAACTGGACGCGGCCGCCGCCGCGCAAGGCAAGGGATCGGCCGTGCATGGCGTCTCGCGTCGGGCGATGACGTCGTCGGACGGCGCCACCGCCGACCGCATGCCGGGGGAGACGCGCCGCCTGTATTCGATCGGCGTGGGTGGCAACCCCTCGTATGACGCGCCGCGCATGCGCTACTCGTTCGCCAGCTACACGCGCCCCGGCGAGCTGCATGACTACGATCCGGACACCGGCGAGGACCGTCTGCTCAAACGCGCCACCGTGCTGGGTGGTTTCGATCCGCGCGACTACATGGAACGCCGGGTGTGGGTCACCGCGCGCGACGGCGAACGCATCCCCGTCTCGCTGGTATGGCGGCGTGACGTGCCGACCTGCGATTCCGCCATGTTCATCACCGGCTACGGCGCGTACGAGATCAGTTCCGATCCGGGATTCGCGGTGTCACGCATCAGCATGCTCGACCGCGGCGTGCTGTACGCCGTGCCGCACATCCGCGGCGGCGGCGAAATGGGACGCGCCTGGTACGAGCAGGGGCACCTGCTCAACAAGAAGCATTCGTTTGAGGATTTCATCGACGCCACGCGCGCGCTGCAACGCGCCGGACTGGCCTCGCCGCTGCGTACAGTGGCGAACGGCGGCTCGGCGGGCGGCCTATTGATGGGGGCGGTCGCAACATGGCTCCGGAATGCTATGCGGGCGTGGAGGCGGATGTGCCGTTCGTGGACGCGCTGACCTCGATCCTTGATCCTTCGCTGCCGCTGACCGTCACCGAATGGGACGAGTGGGGCGATCCGCTGCACGACGCGGATGTGTACGCGTATATGAAGTCGTACACGCCATACGAGAATGCGCCAGATAGTGAAAATGACGAAAGAACTGCCGTTTTTCCGAAAATTTTCATTACCACATCCATGAACGACACCCGCGTGCTGTATGTGGAGCCGATGAAATGGCTGGCCCGGCTGCAGCATGCCGGTGTGGACGCCGTGGCGAAAATCGAGGTGGAAGCCGGCCATGGGGGTACGTCCGGGCGGTACAAGCAATGGGAGGAAGTCTCGTACGAGAACGCCTGGTGCCTGTCGGTGATGGGCATCGGCAGCTGACTGGCCGCCGACTGCCGGAATGGGCTGTCCATTTGCTGAGCTGTTTTAGTCCGATAGGTGAATCACTGACTAGAGTCGCGTGCTATGAGTGATTCTGCAAAGAAGTACACCATCGCCGTCATTCCGGGCGATGGCATTGGCAAGGAAGTGACTCCGTGGGCTCAGAAGGCTCTGGAGAAGGCGGCCGAAGCGTCGCCGAATTCGAATATGAGAAGTTCGATCTGGGTGCCGAGCGCTATCTGCGTGACGGCGCGATTCTTCCGGAAGAGGAAGAGGACCGCATCAAGAAGACCGACGCCATCCTGCTGGGCGCCGTCGGCGATCCGCGCATCAAGGCGGGCATTCTGGAACGCGGCCTGCTGCTCAAGCTCCGCTTCGACCTGGACCAGTACGTGAACCTGCGTCCGTCCAAGCTGTACAAGGGTGTCACGTCGCCGCTCGCCAACCCGGGTGACATCGATTTCGTCGTGGTGCGTGAAGGCACCGAAGGCCTGTACTGCGGTGCCGGCGGAGCGGTCCGTCGTGGCACCCCGAACGAGGTGGCCACCGAAGTCTCCATCAACACCGCCTACGGCGTGGAGCGTGTGGTGCGTTACGCCTTCCAACTGGCCATGAAGCGCAGGAAGCACGTGACCCTCGTGCACAAGAAGAACGTGCTGGTCAACGCCGGCGACATGTGGCAGCGCATCGTCAACAAGGTGGCCGAGGAATACCCGGAGGTCTCCCACGACTACCTGCACATCGACGCGACCACCATCTTCATGGTGTCCAACCCGTCCCGCTTCGACGTGATCCTGACCGACAACCTCTTCGGCGACATCATCACCGACGAGGCCGGTGCCGTGGTCGGTGGCGTCGGCTACTCCGCTTCGGGCTGCATCAACGCGTCCAACGAGTATCCGTCCATGTTCGAGCCGATCCACGGTTCCGCTCCGGACATCGCCGGCCAGAACAAGGCCAATCCGACCGCAGCCATCCTGTCCGCAGCCATGCTGCTGCGCCACCTCGGTTTCGACGATGCCGCGGCCAAGATCGATGCCGCCGTCGAAGCGGACATCGAAGAGCTTGGCTCCACCACGCGTTCTACCGACGAAGTGGGGCACGACATCCTGGCCCGCATGTGATTGGCATTCGCTGACATTCCATTTGGATGTTCCATTTGGTGAGACGCCCGCCGAAACAAGGTTTTCCTTGGAACGGTGGGCGTCTTCGCATAATCAGGGGATTTTTCAGGGGTTTTTCGGGGTTCGTGCCAGTGGTAAACGCCGATGACGGGCAAACCTTGGGATATTGTTGAGACATGAGTGATAACAACGCCGATTTCAATGGTGCCGGTCAAGTCAACAATCCAACGTCGGATAACGCAGCCCAGGCCGACTACAACCAACCGTACATTCCACAACAGAACGATGCGCAGATGAACCATCCGGAGTCGCAGCCGGAAACCCCCGCATACGATCAGAACTCCGCCGCATACACTCAGCCCGCTCAGCCGGCCGAGCCTGCCGTTCCGGCGTACGATCCGAACGCTTCCGCATACAGCCAGTATGGCCAGACCGCACAGTCGGCCCAGACCGCTCAGCCGTCATACGGTCAGCCGGCGACTCCGGCCCCGGCATACGGTACGGCTCCCGTCTATACCCAGCCGGCTCAGCCGGCCACGCCCGCTGCTCCGGTATATGATCCGAACGCCGCATCGTACAACCAGTACGGTCAGTATGGCCAGCCGTCCCAGCCTGCCCAATCTGCGCAGCCGTCGTACGGTCAGCCGGCAGCCCCGGCGTATGACCCCAACAACGCTTACGCCCAGCCGGATTACAACCAAGCGAACTACGGACAGCAAGGCTACGCGGCCCCGTCTTACAACCAATCCGCCTATACCCAGCCCGCCTACGCGCAGCAGCCGGCATACGGCCAGCCCGTCGCACCGGCCGGATACGCCCAGAAGTCGAAACTGGCCGCCGGTCTGCTTGGCATCTTCCTGGGCTGCTTCGGCGTGCACAACTTCTACTTGGGCAACACCGGCAAGGCCGTGGCACAGCTGCTGCTGACCGTCATCGGCTGGATTCTCATCATCGGCCCAGCCGTCGCAGGCATCTGGGGACTGGTGGAAGGCATCCTGATTCTGTGCTCCCACTACGGCTCGCAATGGCACCGTGACGCTCAAGGCGTTGAACTGCAGGATTGATGACTCGAGGACTTTACAAACAGCCGGGCGGCAAACTCGTTGGAGTGACTGTCCGGCTTTCTCATGCCGATTCGGATTACGCCGATTCGGATTACGCCGATTCGGATTACGCCGATTCGGATTACGCCGATTCGGACTATATTGATTCGGCTCATACGAATGCCGTGAAAACGGTTCCATACGCTGGGCCGGCTGCATCATCGACTGTTATCGAATGCCATATCGACGGCGATTTCTTCCTCGACGGGGACGATGCCGGAACGCGGAATCTCTTGCATTCCATGGAATGTGCGCTGGAACAGTGCGCGGCCCGTTGCCTCAGCGGTTCGATGGTTTCCGAACGTGACGTGACCGCCGCCGTCGAACGGACGATGCTGCACCATCCGGACGTGCGCATCGTCGGCATGGGCGCGCGTGGCATCGCCATCGCCTTTCAACGTGCGATTGACGGCATCGATGGCGCCGATGGCATTGCCGGTATCGGCGGTAATGATGTTACGAAAGTGGAACCACGCGACGACCTGCGCATTCGGCGGCATACCAGCCCAATGGAAACCGCAGAAACCGCGGAAATCGCAAAAAACATTGAAAACGCTGGAACCGCGGAAAGCGACGAAAACGCTGGAACCGTTGGAACCGGCGAAATCGCCGAAACCGGCAATTGGGCGGAATACGCGCGACGCTGGCACGCACTCAAACCGAACATCGTGCACGACGACCCCCGCAAACCGCAGGAACAAATGGACCTCGACGTCGAATGGGCGCGCGAAGTGGCTGCCGGAACCCGCGAACCCACCCTGCGTTTCTGGGAATGGGCCGAGCCGGCCGTGGTCATCGGCAGATTCCAGTCGCTCGAAGACGAAGTCAACGTGCACACCGCGCAAGACGAAGGATTCCACATAGTCCGCCGCTGCACCGGCGGGGGAGCGATGTTCATCGAACCAGGCAACACCATCACCTACTCGCTGTACGCGCCACTCGACTTCGCCCACGGCATGAGCGTCGAGGAATCCTACGAACTCTGCGACTACTGGCTCGTCGAAGCGTTACGCGCCCTCGGCCTCAACGTACGATTCGCCGGACTCAACGACATCGCCACACAATACGGCAAACTCGGCGGCGCCGCGCAACGCCGGTTCGCGCCCACCCACGGCGGACCCGGCGCGATTCTGCACCACGTCACGCTCGCCTACGACATCGACGCGGAAAAGATGACCCGCGTGTTGAACATCTCACGAGAGAAAATGTCCGACAAAGCGGTGAAATCAGCGGCAAAACATGTCGATCCCATGCGCTCTCAAACCGGCATGGGCCGAGACGAGGTAGTGGCGCGACTGGTCGACGCCGCCGTTCGAGTTACAATGTAGCCCGAATGGTCGATGGTGCCCGACTTAACGAGCGTTGGCATGGATGTCGACAACGGAAAACGCAGAAGCACGTCGGAACGGAGGCACGTCGATGGTCACCCCGAATGGAACCAACGGAATCAATGGTTTTGGTGGTTTCGACGATGAGCGTGAGACGTTGCTGCACACCGCGCTGTTCAAGCAGGTTTCGTCCGAAGAAGCCCGGGAACTGCTGCCGTATCTGCAGCATGCCGAATACGACAAGGGCGATTTCATCTTCCGCGAGGGAGACACCGACCATCGCATGTATCTGCTGGAGGAAGGCCGCGTCAAACTGACCAGACAATCCTCCGACAAGCGTGTGCAGCTGCTGAGCATCCACGCGTACGGCGAAGTGCTGGGCGAGATTCCGGTGTTCGATCCGCATGGCGGACCGCGTACCGCTTCGGCGGTGGCGATGACCAACGGCACGCGTGTGGTCTGGCTGGAACATGACGCGCTGTTCGACTGGCTCGACGAACATCCGCGCGTGGCCGTGGACATGCTGCAGGTATTGGCGCACCGCATGCGCAGCAACAACGAACGCATATGCGATCTGGTGTTCATGGACGTTCCCGGACGACTCGCCAAAACACTGCTCAATCTGGCATCACGATTCGGCGAACCGGTCGAAGCCGGCCTGAAGGTGCCGCACGATCTGACACAGGAGGAGATGGCGCAGCTCGTCGGATCCTCACGCGAAACGGTGAACAAGGCGTTGATGGATTTCGCTAACCGCGGATGGATCGCCAGGGAAGGCCGGTCCATCATCATCTACCAGCCGGGCATGCTGATTCGCCGATCAAGACGATGACATTCGGCTGGTTTTCGGCTGATTTCCAACTTTTCCTAAGAAATTGTCTGTTTTGTGAGAAACCCGTGACGGCTTCCGGCACATGCGTTGGCGGGCATGTGTTTAGTAGACCCGCCACTTTAGAATGGGCGTCATGCCCAAGAAGAAGACCCTTACCGTTCAACGTGTGCTCGCATTGGTAATCGCATACATCACGTTATGCGTGGGCGGCGGCGTTGTGACGAGTATTTTCTTTATGCCCGCTGTGTTCGCCGCCAATAACGCGGCCAAAGCCGTCATTCCGTCCCTTGCGGTCGAAGGCATCGATTTCGATGTGACCTCGCTTCCGCAACGCTCGACGATGTATTTCAACGACGGCAAGACCGCTTTCGCGGAATTCTATACGCAGAACCGCGAGGTCGTGCCGCTGAAGAAAATCTCCAAAGCCATGCAGCAGGCCGTCGTGGCCCGTGAAGACAAGCGCTTCTTCGAACATACCGGCGTGGACGTGCAGGGCGTGTTCCGAGCGTTCTTCCAAACCTACGTCAGAGGCGGCGACCAGCAGGGCGGTTCCACGCTGACGCAGCAGTACGTCAAGAACGTGCTGTCCACCCAAGCCCGTGAAGACGACGATCCGATCGCCGAATACCATGCGACGGAAGACACCGTGGCACGTAAGCTACGTGAAATGCTGATCTCGGTGCAGATCGAAAAGAAATACTCCAAAGCCGAGATCCTGCAGGGCTACCTCAACATCGCGCAGTTCGGCCGCAACAACCTGTGCGGCGTGGAAATGGCCGCCAAACGCTACTTCAACGTCTCCGCTTCGGAACTGAACGTGACCCAGGCGGCGACCATCGCGGCAATCACCAAGAATCCGCAGAACTTCGATCCTTCCGTGGAAGCCAACCAGAAGGAAGCCGAACACCAGCGCAACATCGTGCTGCAGCTGATGCACGACCAGGCTACATCACCTCCGAAAAGGAATTCAAAGACGCCATCAACACGCCGTTGAAGGATACGCTGAACCTGCAGGACGTGAGCTCCGGATGCCAGTCGGCCATTGAAAACACCGGCTTCTTCTGCTCGTACGTGGTCAACCAGATCCTGAAGAACAAGGCGTTCGGCAAGGACGACGAGGCTCGCGAGAAGCTGCTGAAGGAAGGCGGTCTGAAGATCGTCACCACGCTCGACCGCAACGCCAACAACGCGGCCATGCAGGCGGCGAACAGCACCGTGCCGGCCACAGACCCGTCCGGATTCGAAGTGATGATAGCGGCCGTGAAGCCGGGCACCGGTGAAATCCTGTCGTTCGGTATCAACCGAACCTACGATGCCACGGATGACGCCCGAACGGATGAGACCAAGACCTCCATGAACTACATGGTCGATCAGGAGGACGGCGGCGGTATGGGCTTCAACGTCGGCTCCACCTGGAAGCCCATCAACATGGTGGCGTGGATGCAGAAAGGCCACTCCATCAACGAGTCGCTCGTCACATCCACCGTCTACGACACGTCGAAGTTCAACTGCAACGGCTACGGTTTCGTCGGCCCGTGGAGGGTGCAGAATTCCGGCGGCGGCACCACCTCTCCGGAAAGCCCGCTGCAGGGTCTGATCAAGTCGCACAACACCACGCAGGCCTCGATGGCGTCGAACATCGGTCTGTGCGCGATCGCCGACGCGGCCAAGGAGATGGCTACCACAACGCCATCTCCAACGCGTCCGACATCTACTCCGCTAACTCGTTCCAGCCGCCAATGACCATCGGTACGGTGCAGGCGTCGCCGTTGACCATGGCCAACGTGTACGCCACCATGGGCGCCAACGGCGTGGAATGCACTCCGATCGCCATCACCAAGGTGACCGACCGCAGCGGCAGCAAGGTGAAAGTGCCGTCCGCGAACTGCCATCAGGCCATCGACCCGGACATCGCGCAGACCGTGTCCTACGCGCTGAACCAAGGTGTCGTGCAGCCTGGCGGCGAAGCGTCGACCACGCAGCTCGACAACAATCGCAAGACCTTCGCCAAGACCGGCACCAACGAGAACACGGTGATGGCCACCGCAGGCTTCGTGCCGAACCAGGTCGCGGCGTTCGTCGCGGTCGCCGATGCGCAGGACCCGATCAACAACACCTTCGACAACAAGACCATCAACGGCGTGTACCGCCCGTCCTGGTACGGCATGTACATCGCAACGCCGGCGTGGAAGCAGTTCATGAACACGTATCTTGCCGCCATCAACGCGCCGATCGACAACGATTACGGAAAGGGTGCCGACAAGTACACGGTTTCGAAGGGCGCCACCAGAACATACAACCAGTACCAATACCAGCGCCAGCAGAACAGTCAGCAGCAAAGCCAGCAGCAGACCAACCAAGGCCAGCAGCAGCAATCGCAGCAACAGCCTGCTGAGCAGCAAAGTGACCAGCAGCATCAATAGTTGCGATTGTCGGCTATTCATGCCGACTGCCCGCATTGACTGACCGCACTGACTGCCCACGTCACCGGAGCGTAAATCGCATGGCAAAGTGAACAGTCCATGAACGCCCGCCCCAACCGGCGGCGTTCTGCTTACAATGCAATCGGTACCATGCCCGTCGCGTGGGAACGCGGTGCGGATATCGACGATTCAGGCGATACCAACGATTCATAAGAGAGATGACAATGAGCGAAGACAAGAAGAACGGCAAGCAGAACAAGACGGTCAAACCGTTCGATCCGATGACGTTGCGTGGCGTCACCGTGCGCAACCGCATCTGGTTGCCGCCAATGGACACGTATTCCGCATTGGCGCAGGACGGCAAGCCGACGCCGTTCCACTACCAGCATTACGTTTCGCGTGCGATGGGCGGCTTCGGCATGATCATCATGGAAGCGACCGCCGTCGCGCCGGAAGGCCGCATTTCGCCGTGCGATCTGGGATTGTGGGATGACGGACAGATGGACGCATGGCGTTGGATCGTGGCCGACGCGAAGGCAGCGGGTGCCACGATGGCGGTGCAGCTCAACCACGCCGGACGCAAGGTTCCACCGGCTGCCACGCGATCGGTTTCGATGGACAGAGCGTGCCGGAAGAGCAAGGCGGATGGCGGACGGTTTGCCCAAGCGCCAACGCATACGGTTCCCTGGCTCGTCCGCGCGCGCTGAGCGTCGATGAGATCCACACCATCGTGGACCAGTTTCGCGACGCCGCCTGGCGCGCCATGAACATCGGCTTCGACGCGGTGGAAGTCCATGCCGCGCACGGCTACCTGCTGTCGCAGTTCCTCGACCCGCTCATCAACGAGCGTGACGACGAGTACGGTGGATCGTTCGACAATCGCGTCCGCATGCTGGTCGAAGTCGTGGATGCGATTCGTTCCGTCGTGCCCGACACCATGCCGGTGCTGGTGCGCGTCTCCGCCACCGACTGGGCCGCAGGCGGTTGGGACCTTGACCAGACCGTCGAACTGGCTAAGATTCTGAAGGCCCACGGCGTGGACCTGATTGACGTGTCCACAGGCGGATTGATTCCCGACGTGACCATTCCGGTGAAGCCCGACTACCAAGTGCCGTTCGCCGAACAGGTGCGCAGTCGCGCGGGCATTCCCACCACCGCAGTCGGCTCATCACCAAGCCGAAGCAGGCGAAGAAGATTCTGAAGTCGGGCGCCGCCGACGCCGTGGAAATCGGCCGCGCTGCACTGCGCGACCCGTATTGGCCGCTCCGTGCCGCCCACAAACTGGACGTGCCGGTCGAGGAAGCCCCTACCAGCCGCCATACCTCCGCGGCGCCTTCCGCTGACCCTTCCCCTCCCTTCTTCCTCTTTTTTATTGCGAAAAGTAGCCACAACCCAACGCAACATAACAAAAAAACGAGTGGGAGGGCGGGCGTCCTGTTCACGACCGTAAGTTTGGCCGAACGGCTTGAGTGTGTCGTGAACAGGACGCCCGCCTCCCACGGAGACGCGCCTCTGTATTTATCTATTTATCTGCGATTATTAATCGCCTTTATATTGCCGAAAAATCGCTTTTTAAATCGCAACTTAAATCGCAATTAAAAAAAGTTTCACGCGTCGATGCCGACCGCCTCGCTGACATGTTCGAACCCGTCGCGCCTGAGCAGTTCGGCCAGTCCACGCTTCAACACGGTGATCTGCTGCGGACCACGGTACATGAGCGCGCTGATGAACATCACCAGCGACGAACCGCAACGAATCTTCTCATACGCCTGCTGCGGGGTGAAGACGCCACCGATGCCGGCGATTGCGAACCGGTCGCCATATTCGCGGTAGACCTGCTTGATGCGTTCGTTGCTGGCCGCGTAGCACGGCGAGCCGGACAGTCCGCCCTCCCAATCGCGCGGAATGGACATGCCGGTGCGGTCCTTCTGCAGATTGGCGATCGACAGTCCCTGCACGTTGTGCTCGGCGAGCACGTCCAGCAGATCCTTGAATTCCGGCCACGTCTTATTGAGCGGCATTTTGACGAGCGTCGGCTGCGGACGGTCGATTTTGTCCAGTTCGGTGAACAGCTTGTCGAGCGCTTCCGGGCTTTGGTTGAACGGTTCGCCGGCCATGGTGTTCGGGCAGGAGATGTTCACTTCGACCATGGCGGTGCGTCCGGCCGCGCGGCGCATCGAAATGCAGTAATCCTTGATGCCTTCGTCCAGATCGCCGGTCTTGCTGTCGTTCGTGCGGGCGATCGAAACCGACACCTGCATGCTCTTCGCCTTCGTCCATGCGTTCTCGGCGCGCGGAATCACCACCGCGGAACCCTCGTTGGCAAGGCCCACGTGCACCATCATCGAATCGTATTCAGGCAGGCGGTGGAACCATGGGCGCGGGTTGCCGGGGCAGGGGCGCGACGTGGTGGAGCCGACCGTTTCGAAACCGAAGCCGACGTTGTCGAGCAGTACCGGCATCTCGCAATCCTTGTCGAGGCCGGCGGACAGGCCGAACGGATTGGCGAAGTCGACGCCCATCACGTTGGTTTCCAGTATCGGGTCGGTGTAGTCGAGCATTTCGCGGCATAGCCACATCAGCGGTGGAATATTGCGGGTGACCTTGCAGAAATCGATCATCTGGCTGTGGGCCACGTCGGGCGTCTGGTTGAAGATGAAATGCGGTTTGATGATGTGCTTGTAGCCGAACGTGAAAAGGTCGGTGGTGGCTTTGTTCACTGCGTCGTGCCAAAAGTTTTCGGAAACGTATGTCATGGTTCCTTATTCTCGCACGTTTTCATTGGTTTCGCATGGCATTTTGGGCAAAAGCCGATGTGTGTCGATGCGGCATATAGGACGTTCGTTTTTGTTCGTTTTAGGCTGAATTTGAGTCGATTGTGGTGCGGCTTTGAGCGAAACACGCGCGAAACGCTCAACTCAGTTGTATTTTTGAGTGAACATGTGCGATAATGTTCATATGATTTCGTCACAACGCCAGCATTTGATTTTGAGCCGTCTGCGTACCGTGGTGCGGTGCGCATCACTGCACTGTCCAAGGAATTGGGCGTCTCCGCGATGACCATCCGCCGTGACATCGCCGATCTGGCGGACAAGGGTCTGCTGAAGCGCGTGCACGGTGGCGCCGTCAGCACCAGCACACTGCTGAGCGAACCGCTGTTCTCTGTAAAGTCGCAGATGGACATCGGTCTGAAGGACGCCATCGCACAGGAAGCCGTCAAATACGTGGCCCCCGGCGACGTGATCGCCATCGGCGGCGGCACCACGGCGTACGTGTTCGCGCAACATCTGCTCGAATCGCAGCAATCGTCGGGCATCACCATTCTTACCAACTCCATTCCGGTGGCGGAGCTGGTGCAGGCGCTCGAATCGAAAGACGTGGAAGTCATCGTCACCGGCGGCGTCACCACGCGCTCCAACTCGCTCGTCGGGCCGATCGCAGACAAAGTGGTCGCCTCGCTGCGCGTCAACACCGTATTTCTGGGCACGCATTCCGTGTCCATTCCACGCGGATTCCTCATGCCAAACTCTCTGGAAGCCGCAACCGACATGGCGATGATGGACATTGCCGATCGCACGATAATTTTGACCGACCACACCAAGTGGAGCTGCACGTCACTGTCGCTGTTCGCACGTTTTGACCAGGTGGATACGGTCATCACCGATGACGGATTGGACCCCGATTCGGTGTCGAAAACAAGGGATTTGGTCAAAGAGCTCGTTCTGGCACGCCAGGCCGAGCCGGTTCAGGAAGGTGAATAATCACATGGGTGATTTCGTCAACTACACTCCGGGAGAATATGCGAAGGAGCATATCCGTATCACGCCGACCACGCTTGCCGATGGCCGCGACTTCTTCTATCTTGACGACGATCCGGAATACGTTTCCGGCGTCAAGACTCGCGAACTGAAGGATCCGCGCCAACTTCCGTACCGTTTCTCCAATCAGCTCAACGCGGCCGGCGAGGAAGTGCCGTACGCGGCTCCGGAAATGCGCCGCGACCCGCTGACCGGCGATTGGATTCCGATGGCGACCGCACGTATGAACCGTCCGATCACCGCCGGTCCGGGCGCGACGGCCAAAGGCAATCCGCTGGCCGCGCGCAAGCCGGGCGATCCGTACCAGGATGGTGAAGTGCCGGACACCGACTACAACGTGGTCGTGTTCGAAAACCGCTTCCCGTCGATGGTGCGCGTGCCGGGCCGTTCCGAAGCCGTGGAATACGTCAACGGTAACCCGCTGTGGGAGAAGAAGCTCGCTGCAGGCCGCTGCGAAGTGATCTGCTTCGACCCGGATGAAGACGGCCTGCCGGCGGACCTGCCGGTCTCCCGCCTGCGCACCGTCGTGGAAGCATGGGCGTTCCGTACCGCCGAAATCTCCAAGATGGAGGGTATCGAGCAGATCTTCCCGTTCGAGAACCACGGTCAGGAAATCGGCGTCTCCCTGGCGCACCCTCATGGCCAGGTCTACTGCTATCCGTTCATCGCACCGAAGATGGAAGCCGAACTCAAGCAGACCGAAGCCTACCATGAGAAGACCGGCGGCAACCTGCTCAAGGATCTCATGAACTCCGAAATCGAGGCCGGGGAGCGCATCGTCATGCGCAACCACAGTTGGGTCGCCTATGTGCCGGCCGCGGCACGCTGGCCGCTCGAGGTGCATGTGGCCCCGGTGCGTGACGTGCTCACCCTCGACGAGCTCAACGATCAGGAGCGTTGGGATCTGGCCGTCATGTACTCCACCCTGCTCAAGCGCGGCAACGCGTTCTTCGACAAGGGCGACGGCAAGGGCATGGACCTGCCGTACATCGCAGCATGGCATCAGGCCCCGATCCACGACAAGCGCCGCGAAAACTACCGCCTCAACCTGCAGTTCTTCTCGTTCCGCCGCGCCGCCAACAAAATCAAGTATCTGGCCGGCTCCGAATCAGGCATGGCCGCATGGGTGTCCGACACCACGCCGGAACTCATCGCCAAGCGCTTCCACGAGCTCGGACCGATCGATATCGAAGCTGAAAGCCAATAAAACCCAAAGGACAAAACACCAATGACTGCTGTTGAATTCATTGAGCCGCTCTCGCATGACGAGGGTGTGAAGAACGCGACCGACCTGTTCCGAGCCACCTACGGTGAGGAACCGGCTGGCGTATGGGCCGCACCGGGCCGTGTGAACCTGATTGGCGAACACACCGACTACAACGCGGGCCTGTGCCTGCCGATCGCACTGCCGCACCGCACGTTCATCGCGCTCAAGCCGCGTGAAGACACCAAGGTGCGCGTGGTTTCCGACGTTGATTCCGGAAACGTTACCGAAGCCGACCTCGATGGTCTGCAGGCCGGTGGCGTGGAAGGCTGGGCCGCTACCCGGTAGGCGTTGCTGGGCATTGCGCGAAGCCGGCTTCGATGCGGTGCAGGGCTTCGACGCGGCATTCTCCTCCTGCGTGCCGCTCGGATCCGGTCTGAGCTCCTCCGCAGCCATGACCTGCTCCACCGCCTTGGCGCTGGATGACGTGTACGGTTTGGGTTATGGCGCATCCGATGCCGGTCGTGTGACACTGATCAACGCCGCCATCAAGTCGGAAAACGACATGGCGGGTGCGTCCACCGGTGGTCTCGATCAGAACGCATCCATGCGCTGCACTTTCGGCCATGCGTTGCGTCTTGATTGCCGTCCAGAGCTGAGCCCGCTGGAGAACGTCTCCCAGCAGGAATTCGATCTCGACAAGTACGGTCTGGAACTGCTGGTGCTTGACACTCAGGCTCCGCACCAGCTCAACGACGGCCAGTATGCCCAGCGTCGCGCCACTTGCGAGAAGGCCGCCGAAATCCTCGGCGTGGCCAACCTGCGTGTGGTCGCCGACGAAATCGCTAAATCCGAGGATCCGTTCCAGGCACTCAAGGAAACGCTCGACAAGCTGGAAGACGACACGATGAAGAAGCGCGTGCGCCACGTCATCACCGAAATCGCCCGTGTCAATTCCTTCGTGCGTGCCTTCGCCAACGGCAAGATCGACGAGGCAGGCCGACTGTTCAACGCGTCTCATGATTCGCTCGCAGCGGATTATGAAGTGACTGTGCCCGAGTTGGATATTGCCGTGGATGTGGCTCGTGTCAACGGCGCGTACGGCGCACGTATGACCGGCGGCGGCTTCGGCGGCTCCATCATCGCGCTGGTGGACAAGGGCCAGGGCCACGAGATCGCACAGAAGATTGCTGACCGCTTCGAAAAGGAAGGTTTCAACGCGCCTCGCGCCTTGCCGGCGTTCGCTGCGGCTTCCGCGAGCCGCGAGGCTTGATCGCAGAAGCCGATGCAAAAATGCGCGTTGGCGCACGCCCATGAAAAAGGACGTGCGCCAACGCGCGTTTTTGCACGATTTACTTGTGGACCAGATGGCGCACCAGCGTATTCCACGGCGATGACCAGCAGGTACGATGCCGAATGCTTCATCCGGCTCCCGGTGCGGCTACGTGTTTGGGCTGGTGCTGTCTGTGATCGTATTCGTGCTCCCCTCCTTCTTTCTGAAGGAGGGGAGCACCTTTCGTAAGTAGCGACGTGTCGACTTGGTGGCCGTCATGTTCGGCTACGCTTTTGTGCGTACAACGGACGGGTTGCACGTGTATTTGATGAAAAACGATACGTTATACGATTAACGGCGTGTCGCGATGTGGGTGATTCCGGTGTTCTGCAAGAACGGCAGTATGGAGCCGAAGTTTACGTTTGCGACGCTGGGGGGCTGGTCGATGAGAGCGCTAACTATTGAGATAAACGATTAACGTTTGACATTAAACGATTAATGATTTATAGTGTTAACCACCGCAAAGAAACAACCACAAAGCAAGTGGCTGACGGGGTCGTACCGGTGCGTCTTACATCGGTGCGAGGAGGAAACATCAAGGAAGAAGGAGCCTAATCATGGCACGAAGAAGTGTTCGCCTGTTGGCATCAATAGCTGCAGTCGCGACTATGGTCACGACGTTTGCCGCCTGCGGCAACAAGCAGGCCACCACGGACGAGAACGGCAAGCCGATCGTCAATATTCTTGTCCGCCGTAACGTGACCGATCATCCGATGCAGGACACCCAGTACACCAAGGATCTGGAAGCCGCCTGCGATTGCACCATCAAGTGGCAGGAAGTCTCCGACAACGCTTGGGGCCAGCAGAAGAGCGCCAAGATGGCCGCCGGTGAATTCCCGGACATTGGCTTGAGCTTGTTCAGCATGGTGGATGCGGCCAAGTACAGCACCTATTTCGAGGATCTCAAGCCGCATCTGGACAAGATGCCGAACGTCAAGAAGTTCCTCAAGGCCCAGCCGGGGCCGCGAAGTACGTTACCGATGGCACCAAGATCGCCATGCTGCCCTCCGACCGCGGCAAGGGTTACGAGGTTTCCGGCACTCACATGTTCATCAACAAGACCTGGCTGGACAAGCTGGGACTCCAGATGCCGACCACTTGGGACGAGCTCGAGAACGTGCTCGATGCATTCAAGACCCAGGATCCGAACGGCAATGGCAAGGCTGATGAGGTGCCGATGAATATCCGCAGCCTCGGCTTCGGCCTGTGGAGCCTCTGGCGCTGATGAACTCCGAAGGCGTGGTCACCTCCTTCATGGGCGGCGGCGCTTCCGAACAGGGCTATTATGTGGACAACGGCAAGGTTAAGAGCTATTACACCTCCGACGCGCTCAAGGACGTCGTCTCCTACCTGCACGGACTCATGGCCAAGGGCCTTATCCCGAAGGATGTGCTCACCCGCGACGCCTCGCAATACACTTCGCAGACCGTCAGTGACGGCAAGACCGCGCTGACCGGCGTCTCCTTCGGTTGGTCCAACTACGCCGAATACGGCAACGCGCTTGGCGACCAGTACGTCACCCTGCCGCCGCTGAAGAAGGACGCCTCCACGCCCGACTCCCAGGTCAAGTGGGATTATTCCCAGGACGCCTGCCGCTGGGCCTACTCCGGTTCCGGCCTGACCGTCAACCCGAACGCAGCCAACCAGGACGCCATCTACAAGGTGATCGACGCCATGTACGGCGAGAAGCTTTCCGTGGCTGGATTCTTCGGCTCTATTCCGGATATCGTCTCCGATGACGGCGACCACCAGTACACCATCGACAAGGCTAAAGCCTACGCCGAATATCCTGATACCCGCGCCGTCGCCCTGCAGGACCGCTTCGGTGGCTGGATTCGCGACGACGTGAAGATGGTCAACGACACCAACGCCGACCAGGTCACTGCGTCCGATTTGGCCATTCGTGAGGCGCGCAACCGTGTCGACGGCGTCAAGGATGTCGTACCGATTTACGTGCGCCCGAATACCGAGGACTCCAACACCCTGCAAAACAACAACACCGCCATCTCCAACTACGCGAACAACCAGATCGCGAAGTGGGTCCAGAAGGGCGGCATCGACAAGGAATGGGATGCCTACGTGAAGAAGGTGTCCGAACCGACCCTCGGCCTCGACGCCAACATCAAGATTTGGCAGAAGTGGTACGACAAGTACACCAAGTAGCCAAGTAATACCGCGGGGTCCATCGCACGGGTTCGTTTCTCTCCCGTGACTGCCGCCGGACCCCGCATTTTTGTTCCCTAGCAATCATCCTAAATTGGAGACCAACATGAGTGCACAAACATCGCAAGGCGTTGCTGCACGGACCGTGGCGATGGAAGCGGCTCCCGACCGCAAGAAACCAGGTCTGCTCGATCGCATCGCCGACCACTTCCGCCGCTACTGGCAGCTGTGGATCCTCACCGCTCCCGCCCTGTTCTTCGTCGGCCTGTTCGCCTACGTGCCGATGTGGGGCATCCAGCTTGCCTTCCGTGAATTCGACCCGACCAAGGGTCTGACCGGCGGCAAGTTCGTAGGATTCAAATATTTCAACGAGTTCTTCCATAACCCGCTATTCGGCGAGATCATGACCAACACCATTCGCATCTCCCTGTGGACGCTGGTCATGGGCTTCATCTTCCCAATCATCCTGGCCCTGCTGATCAACCAGATCGGCTCGAAGAAGATCAAGGGCTTCGTACAGACCGTCACCTACATGCCCCACTTCATCTCCGTGGTGGTCATCGTCTCGATGCTCAACATCTTCCTGTCCCCGGGCTCCGGCATCCTGGGCCGCTTCTTCGGCGACGAATCGCTGATGGGCTCCACCAGCGCCATCACCGCCGTCTACTGGATCTCCGAAGTCTGGCAGCACGTCGGCTGGAACTCCATCATCTACCTGGCCGCGCTCGCCGGCGTGGACACCTCGCTGTACGAGGCCGCGAAGATCGATGCGCCGGCCGTCTGCAACTGATCCGTTACGTCGACCTGCCGGCGATCATGCCGACCTGCGCAATCCTGCTCATCATGAACATGGGTTCCGTGCTCAACGTGGGTTTCGACAAGATCTACCTGATGCAGAATTCGCTGAATATGCCGGCCACCGAGGTCATCGCGACCTACACCTACAAGATCGGTATTATTAACGGCCAGTATTCGTATTCGACCGCCATCGGCCTGTTCAATACCTTGGTCAACTTCGTCTTCCTGATCACCGCGAACGCGATCGCCAAGCGCGTTTCCGATACGAGTATTTTCTAGGAGGCAGCCATCATGTCTGCAACAACAACCGGGGCCGTTGCCCAAAGCAAGAACGATATTCCCTGGAACAAGCATGTACGTCAGAAGAAAACGCCAGGTGATCTGGCCGTCGACTTCGTCATCGTGCTGCTTCTGGTGTTCACCGTGGTCGCAGTGCTCTACCCCCTGTGGTTCGTGGTCATCGCATCGTTCTCCGACCCGAATGCCGTGGCCGGCGGCGAAGTGACCCTGCTGCCCAAAGGCGTGACCTTCGTCGGGTATGCGAAGGTGTTCGCCAACCATCGCATCTGGCAGGGCTATCTCAACACGATCATCTACTCGGTGGTCGGCACCGCGGTCAACATGGCCGTGACCATCCCCTGCGCCTTCGCATTGTCCCGCCGCGAATTCAAGCCGCGCCGCGTCATCATGTTCCTGTTCACCGTCACCATGTTCATCAGCGGCGGCCTGATCCCGAACTACTTGCTGTACAAGGCCCTCGGCATCAACAACACCATGTGGGTGTTCATCCTGCCAGGCGCGGTCTCCGTGTACAACGTAATCGTGGCACGCTCCTTCTTCGAAACCTCCATTCCGGAGGAGCTGCATGACGCGGCGCAGATCGACGGCCTGAGCTACTTCGGCTACTTCTTCAAGATCGTGCTGCCGTTGAGCTCCGCCATCCTCGCCGTCATCGGCCTGTACTACTTCGTCGGCCACTGGAACGACTTCATGACAGGCTTGATCTACATCACCGACGATTCGAAGCAGCCGTTGCAGGTGGTCTTGCAGCAGTTGCTGCTGGTGGCGCAAGGTACCGGTACGAACGTCAACGCCGCGGCCCAACAGCAGGCGGCCGACCAGATCAAGTTCGGCATCATCATCGTCTCCACCTGCCTCTGCTGGTGCTGTACCCGTTCCTGCAGAAGTACTTCAACAAGGGCGTCATGCTCGGCGCCGTCAAGGGCTGATTGAAAGGGATTCGCCATGCTCGCTCGTTTTTCCGTGGCCTATGAACGGTTCTGCCGTCTGCTGCTCACGATCTTCGTGGTGAACATCGCCATGCTCGTGCACACACTGCTGGGTGCCGTGGTGCTGGGATTCTTCCCATCCTGCGCCGCCGCGCAAACCACGTTTCGCACGTGGCTGCGTGCCGAGGATCGGTCGATGCGTGCCAAGGAAGTATGGGGCATCTTCCACGGCGCATGGAAAAACGAGCTCAAGCAGGCGAATCTCTTCGGCTGGCCGTTGGCCATATGCTGGGTGGTGCTCGCCATCGACTACTACATGATGAACTGGCATGCACGCGGAACGTTCGACGTGGCGGTTTCCGGCGTACTGTTCGTGCTGGCACTGGTATTGCTGGCCTTCACCATGCTGGTCTGGGTGGTGCGCGCGAACTATGACGAACGTCCGCTGTGGATCGTCCGCACAACGCTGACCATGATCGTGGCCCGTCCGCTGTGCACCCTGCTGCAGATCGGACTCGCACTGCTGGCGATCCTTGCCTGGGCGCAATGGCCGGGTCTGCTCATGGTGTTCGGCATGTCGCTGCCGATGTTCTGCACTGCGTGGATCGTGTACTCGTTCGGCCGGATTCCGGGAATGGACATCCATGACCGGGAGCAGCCGGGCATCCGATACGCGAAAAGCTGAACGGCAGAGTGTCGCCAAAGAAAGGCGGGCATACAATGGAATCCGCTTCACAAAGCCGCCAAGCAGACAAGGCAAAACCATTGATATCGATCAAAGACATCGCAAAAGAGGCCGGCGTCTCCATTTGCACCGTGTCGTTGGTCCTGAACAACAAGGACCGCAATCGCGTCAGCAAGGCGGTGGCGCAACGAGTGCGCGAAACGGCCCAATCAATGGGATACAAGCCGAACTCCGTGGCGCGTACATTGCGCACCAGCAGGTCGTATGTCCTCGGCTTTATTACCGATGAGATCGCCACCACGCCATATGCCGGGCGCGTACTGGTGGGAGCGCAGGAGGCAGCGCGCAAACTCGGCTATATTCTGCTCACCGTCAACACGGGAAACGATCGGGAACTGGAGAACCAGGAGATCGCGGCCCTGCGGCAGTACCGCGTGGACGGTTTCCTGTATGCCATGATGTACCACCGTGTTGTGGAGATCCCCGCCGAACTCGAAGGCAGCCCCACGGTCGTCGTCGACAGCGAAGACGAGAATCGCAAGATTCCCTCGATCTACCCCGACGACGAAATGGCAGGGTACGATGCCACCAATCGGCTGATTCAGGCCGGCTGCAAACGCATCGTTTACTACGGTTCCTCAATCACCATTATCGCCCAGGGGGAGCGGTTCGCCGGGTATCGCCGAGCGCTCGCGGACGCGGGCATCCCCTTCGACGAGCAGTTGGTCGTCAACGTGGAAGAGGCCACAAACGCCGCTTCGGAAGCCGGTCGCGTGTTCGACGAGATCAAGCCGGACGGCATCTTCTGCTTCAACGATGTGCGCGCGACCTTCATCTACGAGGCGGCCAGAGAGCGGTCGGTCGGCATCGGCACAGACGTTTCCGTGATCAGCATCGACAACCAGCCGCTCATTACGGACGTGCTCAAACCCGCGTTGACCACCTTGGAGCTTCCTCACTACGAAATGGGCTTCGAAGCGGTGCATCAGCTGGTCGCCATGATCGACGATGAAGCCGCCACGGAAAGCCTTGCACGCAGTGAGGATTCGATCAGGCGTTCGGAGAACGGCCCGATGACACCGTTGCGTTGCCGCATCATCGAACGCGATTCGATCGTTTCCTGACGGCACTGCGTCTTTGAGTATTTCCATCCATTTTCCATATTCATTTCACACGTGTAGAGGGGTCTACTATGTCGAATACCTATTCCATCTCCATCGAAACCGGCGGCTACCGGCAGCTCGATCTGTTCACCGAACGCTGTGGCGAGGGGAACGCCGTCGTTACCGTTGCGGACGGCAACGGCGTCGCAATCGCGGCGCACACCATGCCCATCGCCGAACGCAGGCATCATTTCTCCATTGCGGTGCCGCAGAAATCCACCGTCACCGTGGCGGCAAGCGGCCTGGTTGTACGCTTCGGCTACCTTTCCGAATGCGATGACCTGCTTGACAACGGCGTTCGCTACGTGAACATGAATCCAAGCGACACCGATTGGCCTGCACAGCCCACGCTGGAACAGATCTACAACCGTTTCGGGCGTTCGGGCGCGCATTTCGAACCGTTCGCACGTTGGATGAACGATCCGAACGGCCTGTGCCAGTTCCAAGGGCGCTACCACCTGTTCTTCCAGCTCAACCCGTATGGTTTCGGCTGGGACAATATGCATTGGGGGCACGCGGTAAGCCGTGATCTGGTGCATTGGACTCATCTGCCAGTCTTCCTGGAACCGCAGCCCGAACTGCACACCGACGAGCGTATCGTCGGCGGCGCGTTCTCCGGTTCGGCCGTGACCGTGGACGAGCATGACAATCCGGTCGCCGGCAACGAGGCAAACGCCATCCGCCTGTACCTGACCCGTCATCTGGAAACCCGCGGCGACGAATCCTCCGTCACCGAATACCAGACCACCTGCCTGTGCGAGGACGGCGTGCATGTTCGCGTGGAATCGCCGGTGGCGCTGCGTGCGAATGACGATTTTGGCTATGACTTCCGTGATCCGAAGGTTGAATGCGGCATGGGCGGCGAGGCTCTCGACCCGGATCGTGCTATATGGTAACCGCCACCAATCTGCCGGTATCGGAATTTAGCGCAGACGCCGCCGATAGTGCGGTTCCCGGCATCAGCACCCAGAACACCGGCGGCTGGTTCACTTATTCTCCTCAGGGCAAGCCGGGGGTCGACCAGCCGAACAACGCCACCGTTCCCGCCATGACATTGTTCTCCGCGAAGAAACCGCTCAAGCGCAATGTGACATGGCGCTACGAAGGGCCGGTGCTCGCCGATTTCGGTCATCAGATCGCACGCACCTACGAATGCCCTGACCTGTTCCAGGTCGACGGCGTGACCGTTGCTGTGGGCGCGCTGATGCATTACCGCGACAAGCAGGGACGTTTCCAGCAGGTGCGCTGGTATGCCGGCGACTTGGTGAATACCGATAATGGTCCGAAACTGGATGTCAAGGCCAGCGACTGGTGCGATTTCGGCACCGGATATTACGCCACGCAAAGCTTCGCCGACGATAACGGCCGTCGCATCGTATTCGGCTGGTTCACCGATTTTCCGGAGATGCGTGTCGAACAGCCGTGCCTGGCCAACGGCATGATGTCGCTGCCGCGCGAATTGCATGTGCGTGACGGCAGGCTGTACAGCAAGCCGGTGAGCGAAGTGTACCGCGAGCTGCTCGGCGAGCGTCTTGCCGTGCACGGCGATGGCGGGGATATGGTCGTTACGGCTCCCGGCAACGCATACTATGCGAACGTGCATCTGGCGGATGATGCCGATGCCATCATGGTGCTGGCGAAGGGCGTCAACCCGCAGGACGGCAGGCCGACCGAACTGCTGCTGCAGCGCACTGATGGCGTGACCCGCCTGGTGGCCAAGGGCACTGCGGTGGAGGATGTCGACTTCGACAGCGGCATCACCGATGTTCGCCAGGTGGAGGTGTTCTTCGACCGCAATGTTGTCGAAGTGTTCCTCAATGGCGGTCAGACGGCAGGAAGCATGCTGTTCCAAGGCGCTGATGGCGACGGTGAGCTTCGCATCGCGTCGTCCGGCAAGATCGATGCGGTTGATGCGCGTGCATTGAACGGTATTTGGCGCTAAGACGTAGAGCCGTATCCGGCGGCCCCGTTCCTGCGTGTTCCTTGTGACACGGCGGGTGCGGGGCCGCTGCCGTATGTGCAGGGGTATGTACGCGATATGGGCACGATATGTGCGCTGCGTTGTAATTTGCCGGCGGATGTTGCATGTCATGCTGTGTTGCGACACGGCGCGGGTGAATCCGTGGGTGGTGACGACCTAGGTAAACGTTTGACTACTGACATGCGCGTGTGGCGTCTCACCATGTAATGCGAAAAGCGGGAGAGAGGGGTGTTTTGGCACGTGCCTTTCCTATACTTGAGGGCACGTCCGGCAATTCGCCGAGACGGTAACTGGATATTCGCACCTAGCATTTAGGGAGTTCCATGAACAAGGCAATCATCACCGTCGTCGGCCAGGATACTGTCGGCATCATCGCACGCGTCTGCACATACCTTTCCGAGCATCAGGTCAACGTGCTTGACATTTCCCAGACCATCATCGACGGTTTCTTCAACATGATGATGATTGTGGATTATTCCAACGCGGACGAGGAATTCGGCACAGTCGTCGACGATCTCGACAAGCTCGGCGAGGAGATCGGCGTGCGCATCCGCTGCCAGCGCGAAGAGATCTTCACCAAGATGCACCGCGTCTGATCCGCGGCACACGTGAGCCATGCAAGCAACCGAAGCCACGAATCGTACCAATCGTAAGGAAAAACCATGCTGAATATCATGGAGGTCCACGAGACCAACAAGATGATCGAGCAGGAGAAGCTCGACGTGCGCACCATCACCATGGGCATCAGCCTGCTGGATTGCGCAGCCGACAGCGTCGACGAGGTCTGCGAGAACATCTACAACAAGATCACCACGTACGCCAAGGACCTCGTGTCCACCGGCCGGGCCATCGAACGCGATTTCGGCATCCCGATCGTCAACAAGCGCATCACCGTCACCCCGATTTCCCTGGTCGGCGCAAGCTCCTGCAAGAGCTCCGAGGATTTCGTCAAGATCGCACACGCGCTCGACCGCGCGGCCAAGAAGGTCGGCGTCGACCTGATCGGCGGCTACTCCGCGCTCGTGTCCAAGTCCATGACCCCGGCCGAGGAAATGCTCATCCGCTCCCTGCCGCAGGCCCTGTCCGAAACCGACATCGTGTGCTCCTCCGTGAACGTGGGCTCCACCAAAACCGGCATCGACATGAACTCCGTCGAACTGCTCGGCCACATCGTCAAGGACATCGCGCACGCCACCGCAGACAATGATTCCTACGGTTGCGTGAAGTTCGTGGCGTTCTGCAACGCACCGGACGACAACCCGTTCATGGCAGGCGGCTTCCACGGCGTGACCGAAGGCGACGCGGTCATCAACGTTGGCGTCTCCGGACCGGGCGTGGTCTCCCGCGCGCTCGACGAGGCCAAGGGCAAGGACTTCGAGTTCCTGTGCGAAACCATCAAGCGCACCGCGTTCAAGATCACGCGCGTCGGCCAGCTGGTGGCCCAGGAGGCCTCCCGCCGACTCGGAGTGCCATTCGGCATCATCGACCTCTCGCTCGCCCCGACCCCCGCCGTGGGCGACTCCGTCGGCGAAGTGCTGGAGAAGATCGGCCTCGAACAGGTGGGCGCCCCAGGCACCACCGCCGCGCTCGCCATGCTCAACGACCAGGTGAAGAAGGGCGGCATCATGGCGTCCTCCTATGTCGGCGGACTTTCCGGCGCGTTCATTCCGGTCTCCGAAGACAAGAACATGATCGACGCGGCCAACAACGGCTGCCTGAAGATCGAAAAGCTTGAGGCCATGACCTGCGTGTGCTCCGTCGGCCTTGACATGATCGCCATCCCCGGCGACACCACCGCGGCCACCATTTCCGGCATCATCGCCGACGAGGCGGCCATCGGCATGGTCAACCAGAAGACCACCGCCGTGCGCGTGATCCCGGTGGAAGGCAAGGGTGTGGGCGATATGGCCAACTTCGGCGGTCTGATGGCTATGCGCCGATCATTCCGGTGAACCAGACCAGCTGCGAGGCCTTTGTGACCCGTGGCGGCCGCATTCCGGCGCCGATCCACTCCTTCAAGAACTGACGTTCTTACGAAAGAACCCGACCTTCCTGCACGGAGGGCCGGGCTCTTTTGCGTTTGTAAAACTGTTTTTACTTACCGCCGGCAAAGTTCAACTGTCGCCAGGCTTCGTAGATGGCGATGGAGGCGCAGTTGGTGAGATTCAGGCTACGCAGCGAAGGACGCATCGGCAGACGCACCTGCTCGGCCACATGCGGGCCGGCCATGATGTCCATCGGATCGGGGATATTGCCCGGCTCCGGACCGAACAGCAGGATGTCGGTCGGCTTGTATTCGATGTCGGTGTACAGCTTGGTGGCGTGCGCGGTGAAGGCGATGATGCGCGAAGCCGGCATCGATTCCACCAGATCCTCGAAATTCGGGTGCAGCACACATGCGCCATGTCATGGTAGTCGAGCCCCGCACGGCGCAGCTTGGTATCCCGCAGATTGAAACCCAAAGGTTCCACCAGGTGCAGAATCGTTCCCGTCACGGCGCACAGGCGGATCGCGGAACCCGTGTTGCCCGGAATACGCGGGGAGTAGTAGCACAGGTGCGGGGTGGAGGTCTCCGCCTTCGCCGCGTCCTTCGCGCTCAGCATCGCGTCCACCACGGAAATCGGATTGCCGTGCGCGTCGGTCACCAGTTCGTCCGGGCCGTAATTGATTGCGGTACCCGTATTCGAACATCTTCTCGACCTTGGCTTCGGCCGCCTGCGTCTCGGCGTCGCGCGTTGCGCCCTGCGCGTTATCGGTATGTTCTTCGTTCGTCATAAATGCTAAGAATAGGAACGATGAACGACACGAACACCACATACGACACCGCCGTACGTGACGCCGACTTTGACGACTTTGCCGATTCCGCCACCGCCGTCACCTCCGATGCTTCCGATGCTGACGAAATCGCAACGACGCTCGCGCAATGGTGGCAGACCAACGCGCGCGACCTGCCATGGCGATTCGGCCGCACCACACCGTGGGGCGTGCTCGTTTCCGAAGTGATGAGCCAGCAGACGCAGATGGGCCGCGTCGTGCCGTATTGGACCGCATGGATGGACCGATGGCCGGACGCAGCCGCGCTCGCCGACGCCCCGAAATCCGACGTGATCACCGCATGGGGGCGGCTTGGCTATCCGCGGCGCGCCCTGCGATTGCAGGAATGCGCGCACGTCATCGCATACGATTACGCCGACGAGCTGCCGCATACGTACGACGAATTGCTTGCTCTGCCCGGCATCGGTGATTACACGGCAAGCGCGGTGCTGTCGTTCGCTTTCGGCGAACGTATCGCGGTGGTCGACACGAACATCCGCCGTGTGCTGTCACGTGCGTTCGTCGGTGTCGAATCGCTCGGCGGCAGCGCAAGTCCCGCGGAACGCGCGCTGGCGAAACGGCTGCTGCCGGACGATGATTCCGCGAAATGCCGTCGTTTCGATCGCCCGTCCGTCGTGTGGAACCAGGCCGTCATGGAACTCGGCGCGACGGTGTGCACTGCGAAATCGCCATTATGCGAAGCCTGTCCGATCGCCGGAAAATGCGCGTTCCTACGCAACGGAAGACCGGGATTGGGGCAGCGGCGTACGCGACCACGCCAACGATTCCAAGGTACGGACCGGCAGGTGCGCGGCTGGTGCTGAACGCGCTGCGCGGCCTGCCGGATGGCGAGACGGTGCTTGATCGCAAGAGCGTCGAACGGCTGTGGAAAGACCACGTGCAGCTGGACAAATGCATCGCGTCGCTTGACGAGGACGGTCTGATCGAAATCCTGCCCGGGGGAGGGGTGCGGCTGCCGGTGTAACGTACACGGCATGCGTGGTGCGTGCGGCCGCGGTGCCGCACGGAGGATGACACGCTAGACTGGGAGCCATGGCTCACAAGACCTCCCCGCGGACCGGTAAGAAACGTACGAAACAACAGCAGGCGATGTATCGCCGCCGCCGCATCGTTTTCGGTATCGCGACGGTGCTGGTGCTGAGCTTCATCGTATTCTGCCTGTATTCGCTGACGCAGGCGTCGTCGCTGTCAACCGCGAAATCCACCATGCCGATGTTTACGCGATCTCCCGCAAGGAGGTGCCGTCGCCGACCCAACAGCAGAAAAGCAGCGTTCCCGATTGCGACGCATCCAACGTCGCGCTGTCGCTTACTCCGGCCGCATCGAGCTTCGGTGTGGGCGGCACGATGGACTTCACCGCTTCCGTGAAATACAACGGTTCCGGCAAGGCTGGCTGTCTGATCGACGTGTCCCAGGCGGGCATGGTGCTGACGATCAAGTCGGGCAAGGACGTGGTCTGGAAATCGAACGTATGCCCCGTGGACACGGATTACCGGCTGATAGCCAAGGGCGACGAGGTCAAGCAGACGATCACTTGGCCGGGCGTGCGTTCCGGCAGCGAATGCGCCGACGCGGCGGACCTGCCGAACGTGGACCGTGGCGTGTATTCGGCCCAACTGTCGGTCAAAGGACATGCGAAAACCAAGTCGGAACCGGTCGGCATCACAGTGGAATAAAATCTACAGGCTATGCTATTCTTATGACTTTGCGTAGATGCGTGTCATATAGCGGGCACGCTGACAAGGAAGAAGCGCCCGCGTATTAGGCATATGGTGGCCAATGAGAGCGCTTCCGGGGAAACATATCGATACGATTAGCGAGCGATAAGGAACGTCCATTGGCTGAGGCTACGACGAACACCACCACCATCATCGCACGCGCCGACCAGCATGATATTGATCTGCACAAGGCGTCGGACCGTGTGAATTTCGGCTCCATCCGCGAGCCCATTGATGTACCCTACCTGTTGGGTGTACAGACTGACAGCTTTGACTGGCTCATCGGCAACGAGCGCTGGCAGAAGCGAGTCCAGAAGGATCTGGAGAACGGCACCAACACCGTGCCCCACACCTCCGGTCTTGACGAGGTCTTCCAGGAGATCTCCCCGATCGAGAACTTCGCTCAGACCATGAGCCTGACCTTCTCCGATCCGTACTTCGAAGAACCGCGCCACACCGTGCAGGAATGCAAGGAGAAGGATTACACCTACTCCGCGCCGCTGTACGTGAACGCCGAATTCGAGAACGGCGACACCGGCGAAATCAAGTCCCAGACCGTGTTCATGGGCGATTTCCCGCTGCAGACCCCGCACGGCACCTTCATCATCGGTGGTACCGAGCGAGTGATCGTGTCCCAGCTCGTGCGTTCCCCGGGCGTGTACTTCGACCGTTCCCAGGACCGTACCTCCGATAAGGAAGTCTTCGGCGCGAAGATCATCCCGAGCCGTGGCGCATGGCTCGAGTTCGAGATCGACAAGCGCGACGTCCTCGGCGTGCGCGTGGACCGTAAGCGCAAGCAGTCCGCCATCGTGTTCCTCATGGCCATCGGCATGACCAAGGATGAAATTGCCGACGCCTTCAAGGACTACCCGCTGGTCATGGACGCTCTCGCCAAGGAGACCGTGCAGACCCAGGACGAGGCCCTGACCGACCTGTACCGCAAGATCCGTCCGGCCGACACCCCGACTCCGGAAGCCGGCAAGAACCTGCTGGACTCCTTCTACTTCAACACCAAGCGTTACGATCTGGCCCGCGTCGGCCGTTACAAGATCAACCGCAAGCTTGGTCTGGAAAAGGACGTCAACGACCGCAGCCTGTCCCGCGAGGACATCATCGCCACCATCAAGTACTTGGTCACCCTGCATGCGGGCGAGACCAAGTTCCCGGGCAAGCGCGACGGCCAGGACGTTGACCTGCGCGTGGACGTCGACGATATCGACCACTTCGGCAACCGTCGTATCCGCCAGGTCGGCGAGCTGATCCAGAACCAGCTGCGCACCGGTCTGAGCCGTATGGAGCGTGTGGTCCGCGAACGTATGACCACCCAGGATCCGAGGCCATCACCCCGCAGTCCCTGATCAACATCCGTCCGGTGAACGCCACCATCAAGGAGTTCTTCGGAACCTCCCAGCTGTCCCAGTTCATGGACCAGAACAACCCGCTGGCTGGCGTGACCAACAAGCGTCGTCTGTCCGCTCTGGGCCCCGGCGGCCTGTCCCGCGACCGCGCCTCCATGGAAGTGCGAGACGTGCACCCGTCCCATTTCGGCCGTATGTGCCGATCGAGTCTCCTGAAGGCCCGAACATCGGTCTGATCGGCTCCCTGGCAACCTTCGGACGCATCAACCCGTTCGGTTTCATCGAGACCCCGTACCGCAAGGTCGTCAACGGCCACGTCACCGACGAAGTCGAGTACATGACCGCAGACCGCGATGCCGAGCACGTCATCGCCCAGGCCAACCAGGAGCTCGACGAGAACGGCAACTTCGTCAAGAAGCAGGCCCTTGCCCGAGTCGGCGAAGAGGAAGCGGTCGATGTGCCGGTCAGCTCCGTCGATTACATGGACGTCTCCCCGCGTCAGATGGTTTCCGTCGGCGCCTCCCTGATTCCGTTCCTGGAGCACGATGAGGGACACCGAGCGCTGATGGGCACCAACATGCAGCGTCAGGCCGTGCCGCTGATCGAATCCGAGCGTCCGCTCGTGGGCACCGGCGCCGAATGGCGCGCCGCCGTCGATTCCGGCGACGTCATCCTGGCTGAGAAGCCGGGCGTGGTGACCTACGTGTCCGCCGACATCATCCGTACCATGAACGACGATGGCACCACCAGCTCCTACAAGCTGGCCAAGTTCCAGCGCTCCAACCAGACCACCTGCTACAACCAGGTCCCGCTCATCCACGACGGCGAACGCGTGGAAGCCGGCACCGTGCTGGCCGATGGTCCGGCAACCCAGAAGGGCGAGATGGCACTGGGCAAGAACCTGCTCATCGCCTTCATGCCGTGGAACGGCTACAACTACGAGGATGCTGTGATCATCTCCCAGCGCCTCGTGCAGGACGACACCCTGAGCTCCATCCACATCGAGGAGTACGAGATCGACGCCCGCGAAACCAAGCTGGGTGCCGAAGAGATCACCCGCGACCTGCCGAACGTCGGCGAGGACGCGGTGGCCAACCTCGACGAGCGTGGCATCATCCGCATCGGCGCCGAAGTCGAAGCCGGCGACATTCTGGTCGGCAAGGTCACCCCGAAGGGCGAGACCGAGCTGACTCCGGAAGAGCGTCTGCTGCGCGCCATCTTCGGTGAGAAGAGCCGCGAAGTGCGTGACACCTCGCTGCGCGTGCCTCACGGCGAGACCGGCACCGTCATCGCGGTCAAGGAAATCACCCGCGAGGATGCCGAGGAAGACGGCGACGAACTGCCGAACGGCGTGAACCAGATGATTCGCGTCTACATCGCACAGCACCGTAAGATCACCCAGGGCGACAAGCTCTCCGGCCGTCACGGCAACAAGGGCGTCATCTCCCGCATCCTGCCGGAAGAGGACATGCCGTTCCTCGCCGACGGTACTCCGGTCGACATCATGCTGAACCGCTGGGCGTGCCTTCTCGAATGAACTTGGCCAGGTGCTGGAACTGCACCTCGCTGGATCGCGCACGCCGGCTGGGACATCTCCCTCGACCGGATGCCGAGGCCGCTTGGAAGAAGTACGTGCCGCAGGGCGCCGAAAAGGGCGCTCCGGGCACTCCGGTGGCCACCCCGGTGTTCGACGGCGTCCGTCCGGAAACCATCAAGGGCCTGCTCAGCTGCACCCTTCCGGACCGCGACGGCAACAAGCTCGTCGGCCCCGACGGCAAGGCGACCCTGTTCGACGGCCGTACCGGCGAACGTTCCCGAAGCCGATCTCCGTGGGCTACATGTACATGCTGAAGCTGCACCACCTGGTCGACGACAAGATCCACGCCCGCTCCACCGGCCCGTACTCCATGATCACCCAGCAGCCGCTGGGCGGCAAGGCTCAGTTCGGTGGCCAGCGCTTCGGCGAGATGGAAGTGTGGGCCCTCGAGGCCTACGGTGCCGCCTACACGCTGCACGAAATGATGACCACCAAGTCCGATGACGTCGACGGCCGCGTGCGCGTCTACGGCGCCATCGTGAAGGGCGAGAACCTGCCGCCGGCAGGCATCCCGGAGTCCTTCAAGGTGCTGCTTAAGGAAATGCAGTCCCTGTCCCTGAATGTCGAAGTGCTCAACGCCGAAGGCGTGGCCATCGACATGAAGGACGAGGATGACGATCCGTCCACTTCCTCCGATGACCTCGGCTTCAACATCGGCGCGCGTCCTGACGCCGCCGCCAAGGAAGACCAGGTTGCCGAGGAGCCCGAATTCCAGTGATTGAAAGGATTGGCCGCGCTGCAGCACAGCGTGCAGCGCGGCCAATCCCCGAACAACGTGATAAGCATTAAGAATCGATAGACAGGACAATAGAGTGCTGGACGTCAACGAATTTGACAAACTGAGGATCGGACTGGCCACCGCCGACGACATCCGTAACTGGAGCTACGGCGAGGTCAAGAAGCCGGAGACCATCAACTACCGTACCCTGAAGCCGGAGAAAGACGGCCTGTTCGGCGAGCAGATCTTCGGACCTACCCGCGACTGGGAATGCGCCTGCGGTAAGTACAAGCGCGTGCGTTTTAAGGGCATCGTCTGCGAGCGTTGTGGCGTGGAAGTCACCAAGAGCCGTGTGCGTCGTGAGCGCATGGGCCATATCGAGCTTGCCGCTCCGGTGACCCACATCTGGTTCTTCAAGGGTGTGCCGTCCCGTTTGGGCTACCTGCTGGACATCGCTCCGAAGGATCTCGAGAAGGTCATCTACTTCGCGGCCTACATGGTCACCAAGGTGGACGAAGAGCAGCGTCATCAGGACCTGCCGGACCTGCAGCAGGAGTTCGACAACGAGATCGCCAACCTCGAGAAGCGCCGCAACGCCGAAATCGAGGAGCGCGCCAAGAAGGTCGAAGCCGATTTGGCCGAGCTCGAAGCCGAAGGCGAAGCCAAGGGCTCCGCACGCGCCAAGCTGCGCAACAGCGCCGAGCGTGAAATGGCCGCCATCCGTACCCGCTACGACGAGCAGATCCAGCGTCTGAGCGCCGTGTTCGACCGCTTCAAGACCTGAAGCCGGGAGACATGGAAGGCGACGTCGACCTGTGGCGTGAGATGGAAGACCGCTACGGCGATTACTTCGAAGGTTGCATGGGCGCCGAAGCCATCAAGAAGCGTCTGCAGGACTTCGACCTCGAGGCAGCCTCCAAGCAGCTGCGCGAAGAGATCGACACGGGCACCGGCCAGCGCAAGGCCCGCGCCCTGAAGCGTCTGAAGGTCGTCAACGCGTTCCTGACCACCGGCAACAAGCCGGAGGCCATGGTGCTCGACGTGATCCCGGTCATCCCGCCGGACCTGCGCCCGATGGTGCAGCTCGACGGTGGCCGTTTCGCCACCTCCGACCTCAACGACCTCTACCGTCGTGTGATCAACCGTAACAACCGTCTGAAGCGCCTCATCGAGCTCGGCGCCCCGGAGATCATGCTCAACAACGAGAAGCGCATGCTCCAGGAAGCCGTCGACTCCCTGTTCGACAACGGCCGTCGTGGCCGTCCGGTCACCGGCGCTTCGAACCGTCCGCTCAAGTCCCTGAGCGACATGCTCAAGGGCAAGCAGGGCCGTTTCCGTCAGAACCTGCTCGGTAAGCGTGTGGATTACTCTGGCCGTTCCGTGATCGTGGTCGGCCCGTCCCTGCGCATGCACCAGTGCGGTCTGCCGAAGCCGATGGCCCTCGAGCTGTTCAAGCCGTTCGTCATCAAGCGCCTCGTGGACCAGGGCTTCGCGCAGAACATGAAGAGCGCCAAGCGCCTCGTGGACCGCGCCGACTCCGAAGTGTGGGGCGTGCTCGAAGAGGTCATCTCCGAGCATCCGGTGCTCCTGAACCGTGCACCTACGCTGCACCGTCTGGGCATCCAGCATTCGAGCCGATCCTGGTGGAAGGCAAGGCCATCCACCTGCCGCCGCTTGCCTGCGCCGCATTCAACGCCGACTTCGATGGCGATCAGATGGCAGTCCACCTGCCGCTGTCCGCCGAAGCCCAGGCTGAGGCCCGTTCCCTGATGATGGCTTCCGACAACATCCTGAAGCCGGCAGACGGCCACACCGTGACCATGCCGAGCCAGGACATGATCCTCGGTCTGTACTACCTGACCACCGTCATCGACGGCGCCAAGGGCCAGGGCCGCGTGTTCTCCTCGCTGGAAGAGGCCGAAATGGCGCTCGACAAGCACGAGATCGACATGCAGGCCAAGGTGCTCATCCGCCTTCCGCAGGACTTCGTGCTGCCGAAGGACTGGGAGCCGGGCGAGGTCAAGGTCGTCGATCCGGAACCGGGCAGCCCGGACGTGGTCAAGGAGGAGCGTTTCCATGACGGCTCCGTCCTGTTCGCCACCTCCTACGGCCGTATCCTGTTCAACGGCACCTTGCCGGTCGACTACCCGTTCGTCAACGAGCAGGCGCCGAAGAAGCGTCTGAGCAAGATCGTCGACGACATCGCGACCCGTTACTCCACCGCTCAGGTGGCCGTGACGCTGGACGCCCTGAAGGATCTGGCTTCACCCGCGCACCGTGGTCCGGCGTGTCCTTCGCGTTCTCCGACGTTATCCAGCCGCCGGAACTGGACGAGTACATCGAAAAGTACGAAGCGAAGCCGACAAGGTTAACGAGAACTACGAAATCGGTATGCTCACCGAAGAGGAGCGTCGTCAGGAACTGGTCGACCTGTGGACCAAGTGCACCAGCGAGGTCTCCGAGGCGGTTGAGGAACACTTCGATTCCAAGAACAACCTGGCCATCATCGTGCAGTCCGGTGCACGAGGAAACATGATGCAGATCAACCAGATCGCAGGTATGCGAGGCTTGGTGGCAAACCCGAAGGGCGAGATCATTCCTCGACCGGTCAAGTCCAACTACCGTAAGGGCCTGTCCGTGCTGGAATACTTCATCTCCCAGCACGGCGCGCGTAAGGGTCTGGCCGATACCGCACTGCGTACCGCAGAGTCTGGCTACCTGACCCGTCGTCTGGTGGACGTCTCCCAGGACGTGATCGTGCGTGAGGAGGACTGCGGCACCAAGCGCGGCCTGACCATGAAGGTCAGCGAACGCGATGCCGAAGGCAATCTGCACCTGGTCAAGGCCGCCGACGGTGGCCCGTACTCCCGTCTGCTCGCGGCCGACGTCATCGACCCGGCCGACGGCGAGACCGTGCTGTACAAGGCCGGCGACGCCTGTCCATGGACGTGCTCAACGATCTCGTTGCCCACGGCGTGGAAGAGGTCAAGGCCCGTTCCGTGCTGACCTGCGAATCCAAGCGTGGCGTGTGCGCCAAGTGCTACGGCTGGTCCCTGGCCACCAACAAGCTGGTGGATGTCGGCGAGGCCGTCGGCATCGTGGCAGCACAGTCCATCGGTGAGCCTGGTACCCAGCTGACGCTGCGTTCCTTCCACTCCGGCGGCGTCGCTTCCGCTTCCGATATCACCCAGGGTCTTCCGCGTGTCACCGAGCTTTTCGAAGCCCGTACCCCGAAGGGCGAGGCTCCGATCGCGGAGTTCGCCGGCGTGGTCAAGGTGGAAGACACCGAGCGCGGCCGTCAGGTCACCCTGAAGCCGGACGACGACTCCGTCGAGCCGATCGTCTACCCGGTGACCCGTCGTGCGCCGATGCTGGTCAAGGACGGCGACCATGTCGAAGCCGGCACCCAGCTCATCGAAGGCTCCGTCGACCCGAAGAAGATCCTGCGCATCCTCGGTCCGCGCGCCGCACAGGTGAACATTGTGGAGGAAGTGCACACCGTGTACCGCTCCCAGGGCGTGGATATCCACGACAAGCACATCGAGGTCATCGTGCACCAGATGCTGCGTCGCATCACCGTGATCGACTCCGGCGACACCGACCTGCTGCCGGGCGAACTCGTGGACAAGGCACGCTTCAAGGCCGCCAACATGGAAGCCGTGAAGAACGGTGGCAAGCCGGCCGCCGGCCGTCCGGAGCTGATGGGCATCACCAAGGCTTCGCTGGCCACCGATTCCTGGCTGTCCGCGGCCTCCTTCCAGGAGACCACCCGCGTGCTCACCGAAGCCGCCCTGAACCAGAAGGTCGATGACCTGAAGGGCCTCAAGGAGAACGTCATCATCGGTAAGCTTATCCCGGCAGGTACCGGCCTCGCCCGTTACCGCAATGCCACGGTGGAGCCCGACAAGGCCATCCGCGACACCATCTACCCGAACTTCGGTTTGGGCGGCGAAGGCACCGACAGCTCCTTCGGCGACACCGACCTGTCCGATGTGGACTTCTCCAACATCGACTTCGGCGACCTGAAGCTGGGCGATGACTTCAACCCGGATGACTTCCTGGACGACAACGGCGGCCAGACCGATCTGGGCGACACCCTGTGAGATTCCCCCTCACGATAGTCGACAGACGAATCATCTGACATAGCGAAAGGCGGAACCGACCAATACCGGTCGGTTCCGCCTTTCGCTATATCTATATGTCGTGGGATTGCGAGGTTGTGGATTAATCGCGGGGGAGGGTTTCGCAGTCGTCTTTTGACGTTACTTGATCTTCTCCGAAAGCGTGGTTTCCAGATCCTTCAACGAACCGCTGAGATCGGCCTCTTTCGCGGCCTTTTGCAAATCGGACTGATCCAGGGTCGGCGAATCGATGTCGGACATCTTCGAATGAAGATCCTGAAGCTTTTCGTAATCGGCGGACCCATACTCGATATCGTTGAGATTCAGATCGGCCATCTGATCCACAATGTCCTTCTTCTTGCTGACGCTTTCCTGCATATCCGCGCCATACTCGGCATAGGACTTGATGGGAACCTTGGCCAGATCGCCGGCGTCGGCGGCACAGCTTTCGAGCGCCTTGGAAAGATCGCGATAGTACGAAGACATGTCGGCGGAGTTGAATTTCGGCAGCTTCGTGCAGGTATGCGTCATCTTCATGAGCGCGGGCATGGTCTGGGCCAGATCGTTCATGTACCTCTCGTATTTCGCACGGTCCCGCTCGAACGTCTCGTACTTCTCCTTGACGTCCTTGTCTTTCTTCACGGCCTTCATGGCAGCCAGCTTGTCGCTGTCCTGCTTGAAGGTCTTCAACTTCTTCTTGCCCTCGTCATAAGCGGAGGATGAATCGTTGTCCGTTGCGCTCGCCGCCGAGCTGAATTCCTCATTGATGGCTGTATAGCTGCTTTCCAACGCCTGCGTTTGGACCAGCGCTTCCTCGTAATCGGAACGGCTGACACGATTCGTAAGGAAGAACACCGCTGCCAGCGCGATGACGACGACTGCGGCCACCGCGCCGATGATAATAGCGACCGGCGGCTTATTTTTGGCCGCGGCGCCGGCTTGCTGGGAAGGAAAGTTGCCGGGCATTGGCGGTTGTGGCTGTCCGTATTGAGGCCCGCCCGGCTGTGGCTGACTGTAGTTTGGCGCCTGCGGCTGCGGAGGCTGGTTATACTGCGGTTGCCCATTCTGCGGTTGACCATACGGAGGAGTGTTCGCCATGAGAAAAGTCCTTCTTAGCCTTTTCCCTTTTTTTGAATGTCGAATCCGTGAACACGGAGGGAAACATCGACGTGTCCGTCTCCTTTGACGAGTTACAGCATAATATTTTGAGATGGAATATGCGAGCATCGTATTGCAGAATGAGTATCGTCAGACGGCATGGACGCCACCTTCCTACAATGGGAATATGAGTTTTCTACCTTACCCGCCGCCGCCCGAACCAGGGTGGTATGACGATGACGTCACGGTGATGGCGCAACCCACAGCCGAACCCGTCGGCAATGCCGCCGATTCCTTGGAAACACGCGAACGGCTCGCCGCACAGAACGAATCGGACGACCACGATATGCAGGATGTTTCCGTTGCGAAGGGCGACGCTGCCGTTTCGGACGAGGACGATATCGACTGGGACGGCACCGTGCTTTCCGAAGCCTTCACCATGAAGCAGCCGAAGCACACGTACGTGCTGGACAACGAGCAGACCGGACAGCAGGTGATCGTGGATATGGGCGTGCTCCTTGGCCGCAAGCCTTCGGCCGAAGTGCCCGCCGGCGCCAAATCGGTCAAGCTGGAGGATCCGACGCGCACAATCTCACGCAACCATGCGGCGATCAGCTTCGACCAGGATGGCACGCTGTGGATAGAGGATTACGGTTCGCTCAACGGCACGTACATCATCCAAGACGATGTCGAAACCAAAGTGGAACACAAGCCGATGCAGCTGGAGGCGCCATGCACGGTGCGTATCGGCGACCAGTTCTTCCAATTCCGCAAACAGTGAGGGCGTTTGTCAGTGAAGACACGATTACGCTGACGGACTGCGTTGACGATTTGTGTTGACAGCGTCGGCGCGGACGGTTAGCGGTAAGACGATAAGGGGTTGTCACGGAGATTCCCGCGACAACCCTTATGTTTCAAATAGTCTGATAATCGGCGTTAGCTCACTGCTGGCGCAGACGAATGGCCGCGTTGATGGCCGAATCGTTCAACTGGCCAAGCCAGGCAAGCAATTCCGGATAGATGTACGGATTGCGCGCAAGACACGGACGAAGCTCCGGCGCTTCGCTGGCGATACGGGCCATCAACATCTGATCGGTGGTGGTCATGGCCAGTTCCGCGGTGAACCCCGCGTCTGCCGGCGATTCCTGGGCCGCGGCATACTGCTGTTCGGCATACTGCTGTTCCGGTTCGTTCTGCGGCTGGCTCGATGAATAATCGGCCACTTCGGACAAATCGGCGGGATTTATGTATGGGTCGACATACTCGGTCGAAGCCTCGTTAGACGCCGCATAGGCAGCGTCCTGACCGTATTGCTGGTTCACCGGCTGTTCCGGCTGATACTGCTGCTGGAACTGTTCCGCCACTGCCGGCTGATACTGCTGTTCCGGCTGGACCTGTTCGGCAACCGGTTCGGCCATTGGCTGGGCCGTCGGTTCGGCAATCGGCTGCGGCTGCACGCCATTTTGCGGAACCGGCCAGCCCATCGCCACCAGCTGCTGGCGGGCGCGCTCATCGCCGAATTCGGCGACCCAACGCTTCAGACCCGGGTACGCTCGCGGATTGGCAACGACATTCGCACCGAATTCCGGATTCTCGTACGCGATTTTCGCCAGGAACACGGGATCGGCGTTCGGATCCTGCACGGCCGCCACCGCGGCATCGAAATCGACCATCATGATCTCCTTGTCTCGTGGTCTGTAACCATCTTATTGAATGACTCGTAACGTTTGCAACGTACCGTCCAGCGCATCGTCGATATCCTCGTCATCGCCGATTTTGCTGACGTTCCAATCCTCGTCGCACGGCATATCGGAACGCATGTCCACCACGATGACGGTGATGTTATCGCGGCCGCCGGCGTTCAGCGCGGCATGTACCAGCATGTCCGCGGCCATCTGCGGGTCGGCGTACGCCGCCGCGATCTCGGCAAGCTGCTCACGGCCGATCTGCGCATGCAGCCCATCGGAACAGATGATGAACCGTCCGTCCGCACGCGCGGCGTACCAGTCAGGCTGGATGCCGGCAGGCGCGCCGACACATTGCGTGATGATGTTGCGCGGAATGCAACGGCTCGCCTCATCGGGCAGCATCTGCCCGAATCGATGGCGTTCTGCCGTTCCGAATGGTCGCGGGTGATGCACGTCAGCGAATCCGCCAGCCACGCGCCATTGCCGTCGGCGCGCATATGGTACGTGCGGGAATCGCCCACATTGACGATGTAACACCGTTCGTCGGAACATATCGCGTCATCGCCGACACGCGTCGGCAGCAGCACGCCGCTGATAGTAGTGCCCGCAACGCCGCCGAGCTGCTCACCCAGACGGAGCACCTCCTGCTGGGCAAGGATCAGCGTTTCGTCAATCGCGTCAAGATCGCGCGTCGGCAGTTCGGCCAAACGCGCGAACCGTTCCGCAACATCGGAACTGGCCTGCTTGCCGCCCTTGCCGCCACCCATGCCGTCGCACACCACATACACGCCGTTGCCTGCGCAGGCGCTGTCCTGGTTGTCTTTCCTACGCAAGCCGATATTGCTGTTCAGACCGACCTCAATATGTTTGACGTTCATGAGTCCCGCCCTTTCACACCGATTTTCCGCAAGCGGATTTTCCGGAAGTGGAACACGTCCGCAAGCGATAGTTTCGCCCGCCACCTGCGGAACGTCGGCAGCGAGCCGAGCATGAACTTTCGTTCTTCGGCGATGTCATGCCAGTAGCGTTCCGCATGCTCCTGCGTGACATCGCCTCCGGAGAAGGCCGCGTAATCAGCCTCCCTGCCAGCTCGAGCAGTGTATTGGCATCGAAGCCCATCTGTTCGGCGATGGCCTGCGCCTGCTCGTTTCTGGTGCTTGGACGTCAAGGCCGCTTTGCCGGGCAAGCGCCGCGACCGCCTGCCATCCGGCAGCGACGCGTTGCGATGCGCTGCCATGCCTGCGAGCCCGAGCCAGGGCGATCGCCTTGATGGCGAGCAGCAGGCCGCAGACGATGAGCACCGTCCACAGAGGGCTGCCGTAGATGGCGACTTTTCTGACGATTCTGCCGAAACGCTGCCAGAACAGGCTCGTCGGCGTCTCGTCGGCCATGCTGCCGCCAAGCGACGTTTTGCCCTTGGCTTGGTTGTCGTCACGCAGCGGATCGGTAAGCGGCACCGGAGGCTGACGCACCAAGGTCTGCGGATTGGGCGGAGTGAGATTCTGGTTCTCGTCGGGAACCTTCGTTTCCTTCGGTGTCGGGTAGAACGCCACCCATCCGTAACCGTCCAGCTTGATCTCCACCCAAGCGGTCACATCGTTGCCGGTGAATTTCGTGGTGGTGGTTTTGCCATGCTTCTCGGTGCGGCTGTCACTGATCTCGCCCTCGTCGTTCTTCGGCAGGAAGCCCAGCACCACGCGGCTCGGCAAGCCGAGACTGCGGGCCATAAGCGCCATCGCGGAAGCGTATTGCTCGCTGTCTCCAACCATCGCACTGCCGGCGAGCAGCTGGTCGATACGATAGTTGCCGTGACCGGCTCTGGATGGGTAATCGCCATTCAAACCATGGGAGAACCAGCCGGATTCCCTGAGCTTGTCGGCAAGAGACTGCGCGGCCTCGCCGCCCTTGGACTGGCCGCCCGCAATCGCGGTGGCCAGCTTATCCACGCAATCGGGCACATCCTCCGCCTTGGGCTGGCTGATGGAGGAAGCGTTCGCCTTGGCGATCTCCTTATCCGTCGGCGTCCGTGGAATGACGCCGGTTTCCGTATAGGACAATCCCGGAGAGGTGCGCGAAGGGTAGATCGCCGACATGGTGTCGGTGTTGTAGTAGAACGAATCGGCGTCCGACGATATGGCGAACTTCACGCTGGAAGCCGCGCCGGCCATCGGCAGCCAATAGTCGCTCAAACCGTCATCGACCGTGAATTTCGCGGTGAACCGCTTGCCGGTGGCGTTGTTTGTGATGGAATCGCCCACACGATGGTAGTTGGAGGAATCCGAAGCCATGGTGGAATCGGACAGGTTCCACACATTGCCGTCGAAACGGTCCATAACCGCCAAACGCACCGTGGAACCGGCCGGCAGATCGTCGACGGTCAGCAGCACATCGTCCTTATGGTTCTTGATATACGAACGCATGCCGCTCAACGGGCTGGTGTAATCGTACGGGCTCAGCGGCGGATCATAATGGTCGCGCAGAATGGTGCGGTTTTGCCCGACCACCAAGCATCCGCCGATCGCCACAGCCGAAGCCAGCAGCACGATGACTACGGAACTGAGCCAACGGCCCAATTCCAACAGTTTCCAACGCGCGCTGACCCAAACCACCAGCACGACCGCCATAATCGTGCCGATCGCCATACGGTAGAAGCCGCTCGACGTGCCAAGCAGCGCGCAGATCGCGAGATTCGCCACGACGGGAACGACCGCGACCATCGTAAGCCGGCCATCCTCCGCAACCGCGAAGATACCGGCCAGCAGCGCGGCCCACAGGCAGATCGTCCACACGGCGAGCAGCGAGCCGTCGCCGGTGCCGGTCGGCGGGTCGATGGCCAGCAGGTATTTGAACGAGCCGAGCATTCGCATCCACCCTTGCGTCAACGTGCGCAGTGTGGGAATGACATGGGCGATGGTGGTGCCATTCAGGAAGATGACCGGGCCGACCACCAGCTGCGCACACGCCATGAACAGCATCTGCCACCACAGGCGCAACGCGGGAACGAGACCGGCAAGCGCCACGAGCGAGCCGATGATGGTGGCGGGGATTGCGGCGCTCGTCCAAGACAGGGCGGAGCCGTATACGTCGATGAGGTTGCTGGCTGCGGCGATGGTCAGCAGGGCGGCGACCGTGAGGCTTGCGTATTGCGCGGCGTGTGGCTGGTTGGTGTTGGGCATGGCTGGGGACTTGCCGCTGCGGGACATCCAGATGACGGAGTGGGTGGAGTCCGCCCATGAGCGGTGCCTGTGCCGGTCGCCATGCCAGTGTTGGTGTTGGCGGAGTTGGTGCCTGTGCCGGTGAGGTTGCCGGTGAAATTGCCGGTGTTGGTGAATGTGGTGCTCATGCCAGCACCCCCATGATCATGGGGAGGTCGTTGAGGTCTCCCACGGTTGCCAAGGTGAAGTCGGAGTAGCGTTTGATGGCGCGCGGTTGGCCGGTTGCGGCTTGAAGTACCACGCAGGTTGCGGAGCGGGGGAGTGCGAGGACCATGTGTTTGATGTCGTCGATGGTTTTGAGCCTGCCGACGGTGAAGAAGTAGAAGGATGCGTCGGGGGCATGTTCGAGAGTGGTTTGCGCGAGGTTGGGATTGTCGTCGATGTCAGGGTCGATGCCGCTGCAGCCATCGAGAAATTCCGTGGCGTTGCGCGGAATGGCGTGCGTGGAACCGGCATGCGCGGTGACTGGTCGGTTCTGCTGCAGGCATTGCACGCCGATGGAGGCGTGGACGGATACGGCCAGTTCGAATTCCTGGGAATCGATGTAATCATCCGGGTTCACGCTGATGGTCAGAGCGGTGTCGGTACGGCGGGTGGCTTCGTATTGGCGGATCATAAGCGATCCGGTTTTCGCGGAGCTGAGCCAATGCACGTTGCGCACGTCATCGCCGGGCTCGTATTCGCGCAGGCCGTAGAAGTCGAGGTCGTCGTCGACGATTTCGCCGCTTGGCTGACCTTCCAAATCGCGTGGAATGCCGGCGTTCAGGGTGCTGAGCAGCACGGTCTGCGGATGAATGAACACGTTGATCTGGTCCACGAGTTTCTTTTCGTGGCGGATCAGACCGAACGGGTCGCCTTTGCGGATGGATAGCGGGCCGATGGGCAGCACCGCGCGGCTGACGGCGGTGAATTCCACAGTCGTCTGGCGTGACTGGCCTGCGGCGAGCATGGGAATGGCGAACCGTTCGTGGTTGTCTCCGATGGGCAGGTCGCCGCGCGCCGACGTGGTGGGGGTGCGGCCCGGATTGTCCACGCAGACGTCGACTTTCACCGTGTCTGACACCGTGACGCGTCTGCTGGACACGTCGATGGTGGCTTGGAACGAGGTGTTGCCAAGGGAAAGCATGACCGCCGCGGCCAGCATGACCGCGAACACCACCGCCATGGCCAGCAGCTCATGCCACCCCAGCAGGACGAACGCCACCAGCGAGGCGACGGCGAGCGCCGCCACCGCCCAGCCAAGCGGCGACACGTATGAGGTGGCCAGTCGCTTGATGCGATGTTTGAGGCGGCGTAGGGATCGTTGGATGGTCCGTCTGCGCTGCACTGTGTGCGAATGCCGCATTCCTTGACCTTTCGGATTGTGTGGTGCGTATGCCGGGGTGGATTGTGTTTCAGGCGTTGGCGCCAGGGTTGGGGCCGGCACGTCTTCGAGGATCTGGCCGATCATCTGTTCGGGGGTGTTTCCGGCGAAGGTGGCTTCGGCGGTGAGGGTGATGCGGTGCGCGAGCACGGGTACGGCGAGGTTTTTGACGTCGTCGGGCACTACGTAGCCGCGGTTGTCGGAGGCGGCCCATACGCGCGCGCAGCGGGTCAAGGCGAGCGCGCCTCGCATGGAGGAGCCGACTTGGATGCGTTCGTTGTGGCGGGTGGCTTCCACCAGTCGCACGATGTATTCGAGGATCGCGTCGTCGAGATGCACGGTTTCGCTGATGTTGCGCATGCGCAGCACGTCTTCGCCGGTGAGCACCGGATGCACGGTGGCGGCGCGGTCGGTGACGTTGACCTGTTTCAGGATGTTGACGCTCACGTCGTGGCTTGGATAGCCGATGGTGGTTTTGATGAGGAAACGGTCCATCTGCGCTTCCGGCAGCTTGTAGGTGCCGAGCTGTTCGATCGGGTTCTGGGTGGCGATGACCATGAACGGCTGCGGCACCGGTGGGTGACGCCGTCGACGGTGACCTTCTGCTCTTCCATGACTTCGAGTAGTGCGGACTGTGTTTTCGGTGAGGCGCGGTTGATTTCGTCGGCGAGCACGATGGACGCGAAGATCGGGCCTTCGCGGTATTCGAATTCGCCGCGCTTTTGGTCGTAGTAGGTGACGCCGACCACGTCGGACGGCAGCAGGTCCGGGGTGAACTGGATACGTTTGAACGACATGTCGATGGAGTTGGCAAGGCCTCGCGCCAGCTGGGTTTTGCCGGTGCCCGGGTTGTCTTCGAGCAGGATGTGCCCGCCGACCACCATGGCTGTGGCGCATTGGCGGATGGGTGCTTCCTTGCCGACCACGACCTGGGAGACGTTGTCTACGAGCTTGGCGAACTTCTCATGGAATTCGGTGATGTCTTTGCTGGGTGCGGTCATCATGGACGTGTCGACGACCGGCTGGGATTGTTTGACGGGCTGTACAGGCTGGCTGGGCTGGACGGGTTGGGTTGGCTGGACGGGCTGCTGCGCGGGCATTGCGACTGCCGGATTGGCGGCCGGTTGGCGAAGGTTCTGCGGCATCGGCTGACGGAACCGCGGCTGGTTCGGCGTTGCCGGGGCGGACTGTTGCGGCAACGCCGGTTGGGTGGTGCCGTGCGCGCTCAGCAGCGTGCCCTCCGGATCCTCATCGGCTTGCGGCTGCTCCGGCAGATTCGGCGTGTGGAACGCCGGCTGCTGCTGGCCGGGTTGGCTGGGAACGCTTGGATTATGGCCGATGGAACCCAGCTGGGTGGCATCATCGAAATCGTTGCTCATGGGTTGCTCCTTGCTTGTTGTGTTGCTCGTGTGGATGGTTCGTTGTGTTTGCGATTGCTGTGATCGTCCGTTTCACCATCTGGCGTAGTAGGCCAGGCCGCGGATCCAAGGCTTGGATGCGCCGTCGACGGTGGACAGGGCGACGGAGGATGCCACAGGCCGGTCATTCCGCGTGGCCGCTTCGCCTTCCGTGGACGCGTCAGAATCCGATGGCTCCGACGGTTTTGATGGTTCTGAAGGTTCCGACGGTTCGGGTTTCGGCGTGGGAGTCTTGTACCTGTCATGGTCCAGCAGTGTGCCGCCATTGTCCTCGTTGTTGAGCGCGGTGTCGGTGCCCACCACCTTCGCCTTCCACGCGTAATCGGCTCCGGTCGGCAGCACGTCCTTGACGTTCAGTTTGTCGGAGCCCAATGCCCAGGCGACGTCATAGGATTTGCCGTCCGCGGTGAAGGTGATCACGGTTTTGCCGGGCTGGCCGTACATGTTCACCGATCCGCCGCTGACCTTGATGATGTTCGGATCATTGGCGTCCCACGTCAGCATCGGCGCGTTGACGGCGGCCTTCACCTTGCGGACGTATGCCGGATCGGCCTGCCGGACTTGGAGGTGCTTACCGCGCCATTGAAATGCTGCGTGACGGAACCCGAGGAACAGGACTGCCATTCCTTGAGCGGGAAATCGTGCGATCGTTCGGAAGCGCCGGCATGGTAGGAGCCGAGTCCGTCCGCGCTCACCGTGAACCCGTCGGCGTGGCCGTTCTCCTTCCAACTGACTACGCACACGTCGTCATGCCCCTTGACGCTGACCGATTCGGGCGCCTTCACCGCGTATTTCGGTGTGAAACGTACGGTCGAATCGTCGCTGGTCGTTTTCTCCTTGCCGACCACCGCCGCCTTGATGGTGTATTCCCTGGTGTTGAGATCATGATCCGGAATCTTGAAATCGTAGGATCCGGAACATCCGTCGATGCTTGCGCTGACATCTCCGGAAATCTCGACGGCCTTGCATCCCGCGTTGCGGGTGTTGCCCACGGATTCGACGGTGACGGTTCCCGTGGTGTCGTCGTTCGTCACGGAGATCTTCGGCGCATCGGGCTTGCCCCACGGCTTGACCGCGTCGGACGCCTTGGACGGTTGGCTCCAATTCACCTTGTTGTGGGCGCGTACCGTAGCCGTGTACGAGTCGCCGTCGGAAATCGCGTTGTTATCGAAAACAAAATCGATTCCGGTGGAATTTGTCGTCTGCTTGGACGGTGCGTTCCTGCCGGACAAAGTCACCTCGTAATTGTTCACCGACGAGAAATTGCCGTCCGGAGCCTTCCACGTGACGCTCACCGTGTTGCCCTTCACACTGGCCGTCACATCCGTCGGCGCATCAGGCAGCTTGTCCGGCGTGCCCTCGACGGCGTTGGAATCCTTGGACCAGCCGACCTCGTTCCTGGCCTGCACCTTGAACGAGTAGGTCTTGCCGTTCTTCAACCCGTCGATGAGACAGGAGGTTTTCTGCCCGCACGAGCGCTCGCCGGACGCGTCTCCGCCCCACATCACCTTGTATTCGGTGATCGGGCTGCCGTTGGCCGAACCGGCCGTCCAGCTCAGATTCACGGCGCCATCCTGCGGGTCGCCGGACACCGCGGAAAGCAGCGGCGCATCAGGCTTGTCCATCACCGAAACGCTGATGGTGCCGGTCACCTCACGTTCCTTTGTTTTGGTGGCGTCGCGCACGGTGACGACCACCTTGTTGGTGTTCGCGCCGATGTCGGAAGCGCCTGATGGACACCACGCCGTTGGACGGGCAATCCACCGTCAGCTTCGACGCGCCATCGGACGTGCATCCGGTCACCGTCAGCGGAGTGTCGGGGAACGGATTGTACGCGTCGGACAGCAGATTCACCTGCTCGCTGGAACCGGCCTTGATTTTCACGGTCTTCTCGGTGACACGGGCGAGCGGCCTGTTGGACGCGGTGACGCGCACGGTCATACCGGCGCTCACCGTACCCTTCGCATATTTGATCGAGACGGGCACGCTCACTGTGGTGTCCGGCGTGGCCGTCTTGTCCGCGGACACGGTCAACGTGCCGGAGGGAGACACTCTGGCATCCACACTGCCGGAATTCACGCCGCCGGAATACGAGTACTGCTTCTCATCCTCGTACAGGCCCGACGCCGAATGGGTCAGCGCCGTCAGATCGATGGTAGTGGCCTTCTCGCCGGCCACCACATCGACGGTGGAGGATGAGAACGTCGGCGGCGGAACCTCACGTCCGATCACCGTGATCGGAAGCGTGAGCACCGCCGAATTGACGATCTTCACCTTGTCGTTCTTGTCTCGCTTGCCGTCCACCGCGGTGAAGGTGATGGACGCGGGACCCGCGTAATCCTTCGGCGCGGTGAACCTCAACGTCTGGTCGTTGACGTACAGGTCGCCGTCCGCGGCCTTCGTGGCGCTCACCGAATCGGCGCCGTCCACATACGCGGTCTTGCCCGCGCCCACACGCACGTAGTCGGCGATGTTGATGGTGATGGTCTCACGCGCATTGACCTTCAACGCCGGCGCTTCGGACGTAGAACCGGCGGAAACACGCCATATGCGGGCACTTGGATGAACGCGGTGGACGTGATGCCGTACGTCGTGTTCGTGACGGTGTACGGCACCGCGCGCGCCTCGTCGGTCAGATCAACGGTGATGATGGTGGAATCCTTGCCGCCCTTGACATGCGCATGGTCGGTCGCGGAAGGATCCACGCCCACCTGAAGCTCGTCGGCGGTGCCGGACGGATTGGCGATCCACTGCGAAACGTCCACGTCCACGGATTTCTTGTCGATCGTGGCGGCGGCCGGAACACGGTAATCGTACGCGGTCGGCGGGTCGATGGCGGCGTTCTCGTCGACATTCACCGTCAACGTCGCCGAATCGGACAGGCCGGCCTTGTCCTTGACGGTGTAGACCACGTAATACGTGCCCGCCTGCTTCGGCGTGGTGAACGACAGCATGTTGTCAACGACCTGAATGCCGCCGATGCCTTGCGATTCCACGTCCTTGGCCACGGTCAGATCAGTATTGTCCCCGGAAATGTCGTTCTGCGCCACCGGCACGGTGGCCGCGGTGTTCGGACGCAGCGTGATCTCGTCGTCGCGCGCGTACACACCCGAATCGGCTCCGGATTTGAACACGCCCACACGCACCTGCGCGGTGGCCCTCTGACCGGTCCAATCCTCCACGGCGTAGGAGAACGTGTCCGTTCCGGACGAATCGGCATACGCCTCATACACCAGATACGTGGCGCCCACCTCGCTGATACGGCCCAGTTTCGGCGCTTTGTTGCCCAAGCCGAGCAGCTGCACGTCATCGCCGTCAGCGTCGATGCCGGTGAGCGTGATCGGAATCTGCACCTTCTGACCGGCCGCCACCTGCGCCTCGACGTCGGACGGTGTCGGAGCCGCCTTGTTGGACGCGTCCTTCTGATGCACGTTGATGGTGATGGTGGCCGAGGCCGCGTTGCCGAGATTGTCCTTCACCGTGTAGGTGACGGGGAAGGAGCCGGTTTGTCTGGTGGCCTGATAGCGCACGGTGTCGCCGGACACGAACACCAGACCCTTGAACGTGTTCTTGTCATACTGCAAATCGTTCTGCAGGCTCACCGTGGTGCCGTCGGAATACGTGACATGGTCGAGCACGTCCACGGACACGATGCCTTCGGTGCGCACCTGTGTGGTGATGTTCTCGGCCTTCGGCACGGAATTCGACGTGGTCAGCGCCGGCGGCTGCAGGACGATGACGCCGGTCGACGATCCGGCCGCGTTGGCCACGGTGTAGGAGATCCGCACCGGCTCGGTAGGCACCTGACGCGCGGTGATATAGACGCGCTTGTTGCTCACCACACCGGTTTTGATGCCGCTTTGCGCGTCCGCGGTGACGCTGGTCACCGACAGCACGCCGCCCATCGGGTCGACGTCGTTGGCAAGCGGCTCCACGATCGCGGTATTGTCCGCGCCGAGCAGCGCCACATCGTTCGCCGCGATCGGCTTGGCGGCGTCTCCGGCCACCGCCTGCACCTCCACACGAGCCAGACCGGTCGACGGAATGGAACCCTGCGTGATGGTGTACGGCACATAGTAGGTGCCGGGATTGGAGGCGGTGAACGTGATCGACATGTCGGTGGCGTTCATGGTGGTGGCCGCGCCGGACGGCGTCTCCACCGCGGTCAATTCGGCCGGTTCGACGGACGTGCCGTGCACGTACGGCTTGAGCGCGATGGTGGTGCGGGTGTCGGGCGTGGTCTGTTTGACCACGGGGTCGATGACCGCGCCCAGCGTGTTCGCCGGCTTCACGGAGAAGTAGATCATGCCGGTGCCGGTCTGCTGGCCGTCGGACACCGTGACCTCGATGCCCGCCCTGCCGGACGACATCGAACCGGCGTTGAAGACCAATTGTCCGTCGGCTCGCGTGGACACCGTCACCTGATCGGTGTTCTGCGGCGATGCCGACACCAAGGTCAGCGGATCGCCGTCGGGGTCGGAGAAGCTGCCCAACGCGTTCGCGGTGTACGAAGCACCCTGCTCCACGTCGATTTCCGGCGGAGTGTCGCTCTGCAGCGGCGCATGGTCGTCGCCGCCGGCCAGCGTGAGCGACACGGTGGCGCTGGACGTCTGCCCGCGCCCGTCGGAAATCTCATAGCTGAAGGACACGTTGCCCGCGGCGGCACCGGAGGCGTCGAGCTGCAGATACCGGCCGTCATAGACGGGGGAGACGGTGATGTTCGCGCCATCCGGAGCGCTCACCGACGTGATGCGCAGCACGGAACAGTCGGTCTGCTCGTCGTTGCGCAACACGTCGAGAATCTGCTGCGATCCCACGCGCGCGCCGAACGAATCGTCCACGGCCTTGATCTGCCCCGACTGCGCCGAACAGTTCTTGCTGAAATTGTGCTGGTTGTTGGCGCTGTCGTTGTTCTGCTGCTGTTGCTTCGACTGCTTGGTCTCCACCTTGTTCCACTGGATTTTGATGACCTTGGTGGACTCCTGCGGATTCCACACATTGCCGTTGACCACGTCGTTGAGCACCACCAGACGATGGTTGGTGCGGAACACGAGCTGCGAGGTGGGATTGACATCTTCCAACGAGGAAAACTGTGCGTCCTTGTCGTTCGCCGCGCACACCCTGATGTAATTGTTGGCCTTCTGCGCCCACGCGGCGAACACGCAGCCATTGGTGGACACCGGCTGCGCGGCATCGCCCTTGCCGGCATTCGGCAGCTGCGTGACCTTTTTACTACCCAAATCGACCATGGCGATGCCCCGCGGCGTGGAAACCGCCACCCAGCCAGTCTGCCTGCCATCCGTGGACGGCGCCTGCAACGTCGCCTGACCCTGCAGGCCGATATCCGCGCTGCCCTTCGGCCAGAACACCTTGCCGGCACCGGCTACGACCGGCGTCTTGCCGACCACGGTGAACGATTCGACATTCGTGGCGCCCTTGATCGTCGCATCCTTGCCGGGCGTTCCCTGAGGTCCGTCGACACTGAGCACCGCGCCGTCGGACGCGCGATAGCCGTAGACGACACCGTCATGCGTCACCGCGATACGGCCACCCGACCCCAGCTTCATCTTCGGCGATCGGTGGTCGGATTCATGGATTTCACATCATCGGCGGACCCGACCCACACATTGCCCGTCTTGACGTTGATGAACGCCGCGGTGTTGCCTCCGACGACGGTCCGCATATCCGATTTGATGGTGGTGTTGCCGCTTTCGCTGACGGTGGAGGCCTCGATGCTGCTGGCCTTCGTACCTTCGGAGATCACGGTGGAGCCATCATGCTGGGCCACGTCGAACCGGGCCGCAGTGGAGGCGACGCCCGCATCGGCGTCCCGGTTGCGCACGTTGAAACGGGCGGCCTTGCGGTCCTTGAGCGAAGTGACCCACACGGTGCCATCGTCGAGCTGCACGTGACGTTGCGTCACCGAACTGACGATGACGGCCCCGGCGACGATGCCCAGCAACAGCAGCAGCATGACGATCGGCGTGATCCACCGGCGACTGCCGGAAGGCAGCAGCTTGCGCAGCATCGACCCGAATCGCAACTGCCGTTCGTACGATTGCGCCGACTGGTTCTCGGCGTTCCTATGCTTGCTCATCGACTGGCTCTTCCCTGATTGTGCCCAAACTTTGCTTGACCGCGCATCCAACCGCATGCGCCTACCTGTTTGCCCGCATGCATGCCGGGCTGTATTGGTTCGTATCGGTTCATGTCACCCGCATCCGGCCGCAAACTCACGGCTTGGCCGCGCACGCGATCATGGGATTCTCGGACATCTGCCGGTCCGCGCGAACCAGACTCACCTGCACGCACGTCTGCGCGCCGTCGGCCGGATCGATTTCGATACTCGTCGACTCCGTGGTGGTGCCCTGCGCGTTCGGGTCGGTTCCCGAATCGCCGACCAGCGACCACGCGTACGAATCGCCATCCTTCGGCGAAGGATTGACCCATGTGAACCGCACTTTGCCGTCGGCGGTGTATTCGCCCGTAAGATCCTGCACGCTCGGCACACTGCCCGACGTGATCGCCGAATCGGGATCGTCCTCGGCATGGTTCTGGGCGCCATGGTTCTGCACCTGCACCTTGCTGTTGTCGGAGGACGCATCCATATTCGGCATGACGACGGTGACGAACGCCAACGCCATCACGACCACGGCGGCCGCCGCAGCAACCGTGACGGCCAACGGCTTCGCCCACCGGGCATGCTGTTTCGCAACCGGGGCGGACTGGTCGAATGCGGAAGTCTGCGCGTACATGTTCTGCGGATAATCCGGCACACCCTCGACGGTGGTCTGCACGGCACGGCCATACAAGGCCTGTTGCACGCGCTGCATGTCGCGCGCGAACTCCAACGCGGAATAGTAACGATCCTCGGGCGTACGGCTCAAGGCCTTACGCAACACCCGTTCCACTTCGGCCGGCACGTCGGGACGGTTGAGCTTGGGCAGCGGATTGTTGAGAATGACGGACTTGAGCCGTTCGGCCCGCACCTGCCGTTGGGAATCGCCCAGCACATCGGCGTAGAAATACTCGTACGGCGATTGGCCGATCAGCATGGCGAACAGCGTGGCGCCAAGCGAATAGATATCGGACGATTCATTACCGCCACCGCCTTGGGCAAGCACCTCCGGCGCGGCCCACGCGATGGTGAAGCCGACACCCGGACGCCATAGACGGTCCCGGCGATGCCGAAATCGGCGAGCATGGGCATATTGTGCGCGTTGATGAGAATATTGCTGGGCTTGATGTCTCGATGGATGATGCCTTTGCGATGCGCGGTGAACAGCGCGCTCGCCAGATCAATGCCGACGGTGAGCATCTGGTCGGCGGTGAGACGGCCATGCTCGAGAAACGTCTTGTAATTGCCGCCCGGAGCGTATTCGAACACGGTGTAGCCGCGCCCGTTGACGGTCACGCCGTTCTCATAGACGGAAAGAATGTAGGGGTGTGTGGAGATCTGCCCCATGAAATTCGCTTCGGAACGGAAGCGGACCGCGGCACGTGGGTCGAGCGTGTTCTTGCTGATTTTGATGGCCACCTGACGGGCCGGGGAAAGCTGCTGGTACAGGTACACGTCGGCTTCGGAACCGGAGCCCAGCCGTTTGATCAGTGTGTAGCCGGGAATCTGAGGGGGAATGCTCCTTGAGGCTTCCATGCTTCCTCTTTCCTGTAGTTCCTGCCCGGTTCCGTGCGTTGCGTCTATGCTTCGACCGTACTCGTCGTCATGGGCAGGCCGTCTGTTCGCTGTTGAACCTTCCCGGGCTGCGCCGCTAGTCAATCTTATTGGTGGCGGTGTCCGAAAAACTTTGTAGAGGGTATCGATGTCCATATATAAAGATGGCGGTGTCCGCGATGACGTTTTCAGGACGGCTTCGGACGATGATATGCGATTCGTGGCCGGACCGTTCGGCTAAGCTGGGGAGACATGATGGATGTGGACGATCTCGATGACGCGACATTGGTTGCGGGGGCACCCCGCAGCGGCAAGACCCGGTTCGCGCTGGACATGCTGGTCGCCGCGATGAAGCGGCATGGCGACGCGTACGCCGTGATGACGGTCTCCGGCAGACAGGTGGCCGACCGGCTCGGCGACACCGTGATCCGCGAACTGTCCGCGATCTCGCAGGCACGCCCCGTCACCACCCTGCCAGCCGTCGCGTTCCGCATCATGACCGCCGTGCGATCGCATGCCGGACAACCCCTGCCGAAACTGCTCAACGGGGCCGAACAGGACGTGGTCATCCGCCGCGTGCTCGCCAAGCATGCCGAACATGCCGAGCACGGCGACGAATGCTCCACCTGCGCACTATTGCGCACCTACTTCGTGGTCGCCGACTGGTCGGGCATGGTGGTGGACGACGCCACCGACGCCTTCGCCAACCAGCTGCGCGACATGCTTGCCCGCATGAACGAGATCGGCGCGAAACCGGAACTCGAAGACGCGCTGATTTCCCGCGCTGCCGACGAACACGGCACGCTCGACGAACGACGCGAACGACTGCGCGTGCAATGGCGGCTCGCCTTCGCGCTGCGTGCCGAATACAACCAGGCCATCAACGAGGCATATCCGGACCAATACCGTCTCGACGCCTCGCAGCTCATGATCGACGCCGCGGCCGCCGTGAACGAAGCCAAAACGTCCGACCTGCCGAAACTCGTCATCGTCGACGATTTCCAGGACGCCACACTCGCCGGCTTCGACTTTCTCACCGCATTGCGCAACCGTGGCGTGCGACTGTTGCTCGTCGGCAACCCCGACGAGGCGGTGCAGACGTTCCGCGGATCGTACCCTGAATATCTGTTCAACATGGCGCAATCGCGATTGGGCGCGCGACTGGTACGGCTGGAACCGTCCCATATGGCCGAAGGCACGGACCTGGCCGCGGTGGCGAGCCGCGTGAGCCTGACCATCGCCAGCACGGAATCGACCGACGACGCGCTGGCGAACCGCCCCGGCAAAATGCCGGCCATCGCCATACCGGAGACGCACGACGCAGTCTTGAAGCCGCGATGTACCGTTCCACCGTCGAAGAACTCGACGACGTGGTGTGGAAAATCAAAACCGAACATCTCGAACACGGCCGCGACTGGAACGACATGGCCGTGATCGCCCACGACAACGCCACCGTGCGCACGTTCGGCGAACGGCTACGCGCCGACGGCGTGCCCGTACGCTATTCGAGCGTGACCCGCCCCCTCAAGGACGAACCGTTCGTGCAGGGCCTGTTCTCCATGATCGAACTGGCCGAACTGAAACGGCAAGGCATCGCCACCTCGTCCATGAACCTCGACACGGCCGGCGCATACGTGCGCTCACGCGTCGCATCAATCATGAACTCGCCGCTGATCACCACCCCCGGCGAACGTCCGGCTCGGCTGTGCGTGGTCGAATCGGCGATGAACGCGCTCGGCTCGCTGGCCACGGTTTTGCATGACGATACAGCCGATCCGACCACGTCCGACACGTCCGGACGCGCGCTGCTGCCACAGCTGATCGACGATTGGAACGATTACGTCGAAACCTTCCACACCGCACGCGTGGCGGCATCGGCGTCGGACACGGAAAACGCTGCCGACATGGGCCTGCCGGCAATCGACACCGACGACCGGCTGATGACGGGAGAGCGTGCCGCTGAGGATGCGGACGAACCATCCTTCGGCATGAACGCGCTGTACATCCTGCTATTGGAAGGCGACACTGACCGCGTGCTCGACGCGATCGCCTCCGTACTGGGCCGCAAAGACCCCCAAGCGCAAGCCTTCGCACGCCTGTGGAAAACGCTTGACGATACCCTGCGGTCGGAGGCACGCCTGACATCCCACGAACCGCAATACATGCTCGACTGTGCATGGCAGGCGTCGGCAAAGCCGAAATCTGGCAGAAAACGGCGTTGCGCAACAACGCCGAAGCCGCGCGGCCAACGACCGGCTCGACACCGCGATGCGCCTGTTCAGCTACGCGTCCGGCGGCGAATCGAACGGCGTGACGGCAGCGCACACCATCGACGCGTTCATCGAACAGGTCCGCGCGCTCGCCATCGAAGCCGACTCCCTGGCGCACACCGCGCCGATCGATCAGGCCGTGACGCTCGCCACGCCCGCCGGAGCTGCCGGAAAACATTGGAAACTAGTATTCATGCCTGCGTTCCAACAAGGCCAATGGCCGAACCTCTCACCGCGCAACACCCTGTTTGGCGGGGAGGAGCTCGCCGACATCATGCTGCATGGACGACTGTCCGACGACATCGTCACCTCCGCAGGCCGCGAAAACGCGCAGCTCGCCGCGGTGCTCGCCTCCGAACAGAAAAGCCTCCTTGTGGCGCTCACCCGCGCCGATGAGCGCGTGACGGTAAGCGCGGTCCTCAACGAAGACCATGTGCCGTCCGACTTCCTCTACGGCTACCTGCCGGAATGGTTCGACCGCGACCGGGATGCCGATGCGGAAACACGCGTGTACACGGCGGTCGGCGAGGCCGGCGAATACGCGGGACTGGAGGCCGGCCCACGTGGCCTGGTCGCCGCCGCGCGAAGCGTGCTGGCCCATGCGCCGGCCGATTCCCCCAAGCGCGCGATGCCGCGCAAGCTTGGCGTTGTTGCATCGCATGGCATCGCCGCCGCGAATCCCGACAATTGGGCGTTCCTTACGGAACATGCGGGAGCCGACGATATGACGGGAATCGACGGCAAGATGGAATCTGACGGAAAAACGGAGCATGCCGACAAGGCGAAGCTTATCGAACAACCGGAATCCATCGAAAAAACGGACGGCCAATCCGACGTGGTCACCCTTTCTCCATCCGCCGTGGACAGTTTGTGGGCGTGCCCGGTGTGCTGGATGCTGGAGAACCGTTTCGCCGGCCCACGCATGGGCAGCGCGGCCACCAGCTTCGGCTCGCTCATCCACGCCGTCGCGCAACAGGCCACCGAAGCCGGCCTCGACCTGCCCCAAAACCACACCGCGGTAAGCGACGAGGACAACATCGACGAAATCGCCCAATGGATGATCAGCCGATACAAGACCCTACGTGGCGACCTCAACGCCATCGACGACCCCGAGGAACGGTACAAGGCGCTCGGCAAGGACGCGAAGGCGTCGGTCGCATTGCGCAACATCGCCACATATTTCGTCAAGTCGAACCGTACGGGATACCCGTCGAACAACACCGAAAACATCACCGTGGGAACATTGGACCATGCCGAAGCGGAACGGCAGTTCGCCGCGCGATTCGACTTCGACGACATCCTCGACGCCTACAACGCCATCGACGGCAACGCTCCGATCTCCCGCGACGAACTCATCGCCATCATGGGCGCGCTCGTCGACGGCTGGCCGGAAACCGGCATGAGCGACCGGCTCACCGTACGCCTGTCGGGCAGAATCGACCGTCTTGAACACCGCCGTACCGCAGACGGCCGCGAACAGGTACGGCTGATCGACTACAAAACCGGCAAAGTGCCAAACGGACGCTCCCTGTTCAGCGACCTGCAGCTCGTCTGCTACCAGCTGGGCCTCGCATTCCCGGAACACGGCGGAAAACGCGGCGCGCAGGCGATCGCAACCATGCCGGACATCACCCAAAGCGCCCTGTTCCACGTCATGGAATACGCGGCACCCGCGCCACGCAAAGGGCAAGGCGACGAAGCGTACCACCAGCAGGCGCTGTTCGCCGGCGGAAGCATCAACGCGGGCGATTTCATACCCCGCAAATACGTGCCCAAAATGGCCAGCGTCTTCACCAGCGGCCTCGACGACGTCGAACGGCCGGCGCAGGTCAGCGAAGAACATTGGAAGCAACTTCTGGAATCGCGGTCGAAGATGACGGTATGGTCGCTGACCATGATCTCCCGCGTCTTCTATGCGGCCGCGGCGAGCCGGGCCACCCGCATCACCGCGCGTCCGACCGTGGAACACGTCGGATACTGCAGAACGTACGGCAGTGGGGTCTGCCCGGCCTGCCAAGGCGAGCAGAACACCGTATTCGAAAGGACCGTGGCATGAACGGGAGCAACGGTATGAACGGAAGCATGTCAACGAACGGGGCCACAGCAAAGGGCGATGCGATGGGCACTGCGCCGGCCGCCACGCCGAAATTCACCGACAGTCCGGAACAGGCCGCCGTCATCCAAGCCCCCTCATACGAGGACGTGGTCGTGGTGGCGGGCGCGGCTCCGGCAAAACCTACACCATGACCCGCCGCATCATCACCCTCATCGACCAGGGCATCAGTCCCGAGAAGATTCTGGGCCTGACCTTCACACGCAAAGCCGCCTCCGAACTGCTTTCGCGCGTCTCCGCTGCCGTGACACGCAACCAAGCCGGACGCGGTACACGCGTCGCCTTCCTCAAACCGGAAGTCTCCACCTATGACGCGTTCTTCCAAACCATCGTGCGCCAATACGGCCTGCTCGTCGGCTTCGACCAAAACACGCAGCCATTGAGCGAAGCCGGAGCGCTGCAGCTCATCCACACCGTGCTCGACAAGCACATGGACCAGCTCATGGCCTTCGACCAAGGCGGCGACGAACTCGGCAAATTCTCCACCATCGCCGGCAACGTGTTCACCCTATCCAACGCCATCGCAGGAGCCATGATCGGCAGCGACTGCACCAGCTTCGACGAAGCCGTGGAACGCGTGCGCGCATGGGATAAGGCGTTCGTGGCGCAAGTGGCCAAAGCGCTTGAAGACGAGGACGTTCCCGATGGCGAGCCGAAAGTGGGCAAGGCTCCGAAACAGAAGAAAAAGGAATCCGACACCGCCTTCGAAACCCGCATGCGCGAATACCGCGCCCAATGCCACCAACTCTGCGTCTACAAGACCGCGCAATTGGCCGGCACGGCCCGCAAACGCGACCTGCTACTCGACCTCGTGGCCGACTACCACGCCGAAAAACGCGCCCTCAACATGGCCGAATTCAGCGACTTCACCATCGCCGCATTCCAACTCGTCACCCGATTCCCCTCCATCGGAGCCACCTACCGCAAACGCTACACGCACGTGCTGCTCGACGAATACCAAGACACCTCCACCACGCAGGCGGCCCTCCTGACCGCACTGTTCCACGCCGATTCCACCCATCGCAGCGCGGTGAACGCCGTCGGCGACCCCTTCCAATCGATCTACGCATGGCGAGGAGCCAGCCCCGGCGCATTCCGCATGCTGCAACACGACTTCGGCCACGACGCCACCGACAAGCCCTACACGCTGACCGTCACCCGACGTAACTCGCGCATGGTGCTCGAAGCGGCCAACAATCTGACGAAACCATTGCGCCTGCCCGCCAGACGTCGCGGCAGCTCGCTTATGCGCGAAGTGGACGTGCCCCCGCTCGCCAATATCGACAACGCCCCCGAAGGTACGCTCGGCGTGCTCGGCTACGCCACATTCGGCCAGGAAATCGACGCCATCGTACGCTTCGCCAAACAAGCGATCGCACTGCACACGCCAACCGAAAACGAGCTCGCCGACGGAGCCAAAGACAACCGTCCGCACGTGGCGCTCCTGTTCCGCTCCAAAACGCAGATGCCAGCCTACGAGGACGCACTGGAACAAGCCGGCCTCACCACACTCGTCGTCGGCCAGGCCGCACTCCTGGAACGTCCCGAAATCAAAGACATCCTCGCCCTGCTGCACGTCGTATGCGACCACACCGACAGCGCCGCGCTCATGCGGCTGCTCGCCACACCACGATTCGGCCTGTCCGCCGACGATCTGCAGGCGCTCGCCGGCATCGCCGAACGGCTCAACACCGCGCAACGCTACCGCGCGCTCGTGTCGGCCGGCATCGTGGAGGCGGATGCGAATCCGTCCGACGCCGACATCCGCGCCACCGTGCGCGCCTACCGCGACCAAGTGCCCAACGCCGTCTTCCTGATCGACGTGCTGCTGCGCGGCGATCTGCGGCACCTCGTCGACGGCGTATTGAGCCGTACGGGAGCCGCGAGCGTCATCCACGCCGGTCGCGTCATCCAACAGGTGCAGCGCACGGCCGGCCATCCGTTGCCGGAAGTGGTACGCACGGCCATCACCGCGCTCGGACTGGACATCGACCTGCTGCTCGCCGAACGGATGCGGCATCCGGATGCCGGCAATCGTGCCGCATCGCATGCCGCTTCGTCACTCGACGCGATGCTGTCTCTGGTGGACACCTACTTGCAGGAAATCGCCGCGCAGGGCACGCCAAGCCTGCGCGCGTTCATCTCGTGGGTGGATTCGCTGCGTGACGCGTCCGACGACAACGCCACCGCACCAGATACCCCCGTCGATGTGGTGCTCATGACCGTGCACCAGTCGAAAGGCCTGGAATGGGACGCCGTGGCCGTGGTCGGCATGCGCGACGGCACCTTCCCGTCCAGTCAAGGCGACCACCTGAGCGTCAAAACGGACGAAGACCATCCGGGCGGTCGGCGCGACGGCGTATGGGAGCCGCCGGAATACTTCGAAAAAGCCCACACTTGGCTGGAAGACCCGTCCGCGGTGCCGGCTCCGGTGCGCGCCGACGCGGATATCCTGCCACGATTCCCGCACGACGCGCCCATCGGGGGCAATCCCGTGGAATCGCTCGACGGATTGGACGATGCGGAAGTGATCGACGACGAGGTGTTCGGCACCTTGCGAACCATGGCCGTCGACGATATGGAAGGAATGGATCCGGCAAGCCTGTACCTGACGCAACAGGAGGAATACGGCCGCCGACTGCACGCCGACGAACGCCGTCTCGCCTACGTGGCGTTGACGCGCGCCCGCTACGAGGCGCTGCTCGTATACAGCGGATGCAACGAGACGAGCCGCGACTCCCGCCTGGCGGAGGGAAAGAAAAGCGCCGCGCCGTCGAATTTCTGGCTGGAGACGCGCGATTCGATGAACGGAATCGTCACCGCGGTACGCGAACCGGACAACCTGTCCGACGATGTGGACGGCTCCCCGCACACGCTGGGACTTGACCTGCCCGACGGCTATTTCGTAGGCGAACACGCCCGCGATTTCGAGAATGCGTGGTGGGCGATGCGTGGAACACGCCGCTCGAACCGGTCTCGGACGACCATACTTTGCCTTGGCCGTGCGATCTGAGCGCCGATGTCGCCGACAAGCTGCGTGCCGCGGCCGAACAGGTACGTGCCGTCGAATCCGACGAACCGAATATCGCTGAATCCACGGGAACGCAGGCGACGTTGCCGATGAATCCGCCACGCCATCGCCGGAAACCGGAAACTCACTGCTGCGTCTCGCCAAACTGCTCGTCGCCGACGAACATCTCATGCCGGAACCGGACGCGGCTGACGCAGGCGAATCGCAGGACGCCTTCGACGAGGCCGTGCGTGCCAAAGGCGAACGTATCCTTGCTGCCGGCCGCCAAAACGTCACCTCGCTGCAAGCGCGCGCCGGTTCCATGGGCGAGCGTGACTCCCGCGCCTACTGGCGTGGTCTGGTCCGTCCGATTCCGCACGTCGCCTCGCCGGCGGCACAGCTCGGCACGCGGTTCCACGCATGGGCTGAGCGTTTCATCATGGCGGATGCGGACGTCGACGGCATCGGCGGTACGGAAGGTGCTGCCGGCATGGCCGCGCAGTCGCGTGCGGAACTGATCGCATTGATAGGTGATACGCAAGTCGACGCGGACAACGGCGGCGTGCAATCGCAGGACGCACCATCGCAGGACGCCCAATTGCGAGACGAACGGAAACTGGCCGCTTGGCAGCGTCGTCTCGTCGCCTCGCCGTGGGCAAAACGACGTCCAGCATGGGCGGAACGCCAGCTCGTCGTCGACATGCCCCAGCTCGGCACCATCGTCAACGGCAAACTCGACGCGGTGTTCTTCGGCGGTCTCGACGAAACGGACGAGACGAAACGCTACACCGTGGTCGATTGGAAAACCGGCGTAAAACCACGCAAACCGGACGAAATCAAGGAGAAGCTCGCACAGCTCGACCTGTACCGCCTGCTGCTCGCGGCGATGGAAGGGGTTCCGTTGGATGCAATCGACGCCTGTCTCTACTATGTGAGTGAGCCTCACGAGGCCGATCGGGAGCTTGACGCCCTCGACAAAACAGAAGAAGAGATCCTTGCCGAGTTGAGCTACGGAATTCCGCAGCAATCCGACAACGACTAGTGCCGGTGCGCAATGGCTCCTTGACCGAAGAAAGCGGGGGAGCGGCGCTTTCCGGCCTGCCTGCGGGAGAAACCGCTATGCAGGCAGCGTTGTGGAGGAACGCCGCTACCCTCGTGCAGCATGTGTGGGCGGGCGCACATGCCGGACGCAACGACAGTTAAGGAGTGTTTGATATGGCTGCGAACAGCGCAACCGCAATCCCGAACGCGGCATGGGTGCCGGAACAAACAACGCATCGGCAATCGTCTTCCGTCCCATCGTCTGGGGCGATCTGGACGCGGTGGTCGACCTGTTCGACCGTACCTGGCCGCAGGATGTGGACAAGGTCGGCGCGGACATGTCGCGGCTGATCTCCCGATATTTCGTGCTGCACTACCTGCTGCCGACCACGTTCGCCAACGGCGCGTTCGCCGCCGACGGCACACTCGCGGGCGTCACGTTCATCCGCGTCGCCGGCGAGGCGCCACAGCTCGACGAAATCGAAGTCGGCGAGGAAATGAAGGCCTTGGAACGCCGCATCGACGCCGATCCGGAGGCCGCCAAGCATATGGCGGCGCTGAAATCCGGCTTCTCGGTGGAACTCGATCTGGAACGCGAAGGGCGCGCCAACGAAACCACCATGGGCGAGCTGGAACTGTTCATCGTCAATCCCGACGTGCGCGGCCACGGTGTGGGCGGGCAGCTTTGGAGACGCATGCAGGAGCATTTCGCCGCATGGGACGTGCCCGCATTCTACCTGCACACCGATTCCGACTGCGACGTGAGCTTCTACGACCACAAGGGGTTGGACTGCATCGCGCACCGCACGGCAAGCGAGACGGTCGCCCGGCTCGGCGGCAGCGCCGACGGCGAAGTGCCGCCACTGTTCGACGACATGTTCATCTACCGGGGAAAGGTGACGGCGTGACGGGCGCGAAACCGCAATCGCAATTGCACGAACCGCACGAATCGCAGAAAACGCAATCGCCATACGCGCAGCTTTTCCGCATTCCCGGCACGAAGGCGTTCTGCGTGTCCGGAGCCATCGCGCGACTGCCGATGTCCATGATGGGCCTCGGTATCGTGCTCGCGCTCAACCACATGTACGACAATTGGACGATCGCCGGCGTGATGAGCGCCGCGTACGTGCTCGCCACCGCCGCGGTCACGCCGCTGTACGCGCGCCTGTTCGACCGGTTCGGCCAGCGCAAGGTCGGTCCGGTGATCCTGACGGTGCAGATCATCGTCATGCTGGGCTTCGCGTTCGCCGCGCTGATGCGCGTGCCGATTCCGCTGCTGTTCGTGCTTGCCGTGGTCATGGGCATGACGCAGTTCTCGTTCGGCGCGCTTGTGCGCACCCGTTGGGCGTACGTGCTCGACCGCGCCGACAAGGAGGACCTGCTCAACACCGCGTATGCGCTCGAATCCGCCATCGACGAGATCGTGTTCATCTTCGGGCCGATTCTGGCGGCTTTCCTGGCCGCGTCCGTGCATCCCGTATCACAGCTGTTCGTGCCGACCCTCGCCTGCGCGTTCGGCGGTGCCGTGTTCTTCGCATTGCGTGACACTCAACCGCCGGTATTGCGCGAAATCACGGTCGTCGCGGCCGATACGGACGATGCTGACGTGCGATTGGCGGCCGGCGGTGCCGCTGGTGCCGCGGTTTCCGCGGACCGTTTCGATTTGGATCGGCTCAAGACGGGCGATCGCGACCGCAACAAGCGCAATGTGCTCACCTATGCGGGTGTGCTGCCGCTTCTCGCCGTGTTCATCGTGTTCAACATGGCGTTCACCGCGTTTGACACGTCCATGACCGCCGTCATGAAATCGCTGCACCTCGACTCCGTGCTGGGCGTGCAGCTGGCCATGCTGGCCGTCGGCTCCTGCATGGGCGCGCTGGTCTTCGGCTCGCGCGAGCTCAAAGGCTCCCGTTGGCGTCACATGATCATGTTCCTCGCGTTGATGACCGTCGGCTTTGTGGTGATCCACCTGTGCAGGGCAACCTGATCGTGATGGGACTGGTGGAGATCCTCACCGGTCTGACCATTTCGCCGGTGTTCGCCTCCGGCAACCTCGTCGTCAAGGAGACCGTGCCCGAGGAATCGCTCACCGAAGGCCTGTCCTGGGTGAGCACCGCCGGCACGATGGGCGCGTCGTTCGGCTCCATGATCACCGGCATCGTGCTCGACCATTTCAATCCAAGCGCGGGATTGAGCCTGCCCGCCGTGTTCGTGGGCTGTTCGATTCCGTTCGCGCTGTTCGGCTGGGTGCTGGTGCGCCGCCGCGGCTGACCGACGTTCGATCGTCAAGCGTCATAGCCGCCTGCCTCCGCGTCGAAGCGTCTCTTTAGATTCATAAGTGGAACACGTTATGGACGCGGACACGCGATTTCGAACACATGCGCACGGCAAACGTACGACATGCGCAACATGCGCGTCCGCGAAAACATCAAGGAGCTGCAATGATCAAGGTTTCTGTAGTCGGCGCCAAGGGCCGTATGGCTCGCATGTGGTCGACGCCGTCAATGCCGCCGCCGACACCGAACTCGCGCTCGCGCTCGACGCAGGCGACGACCTGGCCGCCATCACCCCCGAAAACACCGACGTCGTGGTGGAGTTCACCGTGCCGAGCGTGTCGCTGGGCAATGTGCTCGCCCTCGTCAAGCAGGGCGTCGACGTGGTGGTCGGCACCACCGGCTGGACCGAAGAGAAGCTCGACCAGGTGCGTGCCGCGCTCGCAGCAGCTCCGCGTGAGGGCCAGAGCGTGTTCATCGCGCCGAACTTCGCCATTTCCGCGGTGCTCGCCGACCATTTCGCAAAGGTCGCGGCGCCGTATTTCGAATCCGCGGAAGTCATCGAACTGCACCACCCGACCAAGGTGGACGCTCCGTCCGGCACCGCTTTCCACACTGCGCAGGGCATCGCCGAAGCGCGCAAGGCGGCCGGTCTCGGCCCGGTTCCGGACGCACCGAAACCGACGGCGGCTCCCGCGGCCAGGTGGTGGACGGCATCCACGTGCACGCCGTGCGTCTTCGCGGCCTCAACGCCCACGAGGAGGTGCTGTTCGGCAACTCCGGCGAACAGCTGACCATCCGCGCCGACAGCTTCGACCGCATCTCCTTCATGCCGGGCGTGCTGCTGGCCGTGCGCAAGGTCTCCACCGGAACCTACCCGGGTCTGACTGTCGGCCTCGACCACTTCCTCGACCTGTAACCGTAATTCTTTTTTCAAACTGCCGACGGGTGCATGTGTCTTCCGTCGGCAGTTTTTTATGGCGGATCTGTTCCGATTACTTGGCAAGGCGTGCGATGGCGGCGCTGACTTCCGCCAGCTTTTCGTCGGCAACGGTACCGCCCTCCGCCGCGGCTTTGGCGACGCAATGGTGCAGATGGTCGTCGAGCAGCAGTAGCGCCACCGACTTCAGCGCGCTGTCCGCTGCGGAAATCTGCGTCAGAATGTCGATGCAGTATTCGCCGTTTTCCGTCATCTGCCGAATGCCTCGCACCTGCCCTTCGATGCGATTCAATCGTGCGATGATCCTCTTCTGGTCGCTTGCGTACCCGTGTTGTGTGACGTTCATATCGTCCTCCTCGCTGCGCTGAAAATTTTATCTACGGCTGAAGGTTGCTCGTCCCTCTTGCCAATATACCCTATAGGGGTATATTGTGATGGTGTTTGCCGAAATCGAAGGCCAATCACGGACGGAAGGCGGCTGGAATATGCACATCGCAATCGCGCTTATTATGGCGCTGCTCGTCACGGCGGGCGTGCTGTGGTTCTTCTTCGCACCGCGCAAAGCGTATCGTGCGCCGTTGCGCGACGGCGTGCAGGAAGCGGTCGTCGAAGTCAAAGGCGGGTATAACCCAGCCGTCATCGAAGCTGAAGCGGGCATGCCGTTGCGGCTGATCTTCGATCGCAAGGAAGACGGCGAATGCTCGTCGCATGTCGTGTTCTCCGATTTCGGGGTCGATCTTGCGTTGCCCGCCTTCCGCACGACCACGCTGACGCTTCATCCGACCAGCCGGGCGAGTATCCCTTCGCATGCGGTATGAACATGCTGCACGGCACGTTGCGCATACTGCCGGGAAAGCATGCAAGTGTCGGTGCCGCCGCCGGTTCCGCGGTTGGTTCCGTCGGCGCCAGTATGTCCGATTCCGGCGATTCGGACATTCGCGCGACTGCTGACGGTGCCCACGCATCCGGTTCCGCGGAAACAGGCGTGCAATGCGCGCAAAAAGGCGCCGTCCAAACGTCCGGTTCGGGTGATTCGGGCAAATCGCGCGGATCGGAATCGGAAATTCGCGCCCTCATCACCCGTCTTATCGTGGCGGCCGTCTGCACGATTCCCGTGTTCGGCTCCACCATGCTCATGCTGTATCCGATGCCGAACTGGCTGCAATTCCTGCTGATGCTGCCGATTGTCGGCTATGCGGCATTGCCGATTTTCCGCAGCGGTTTCGCCGCGATCGCTCACCGCTCGCCGGAGATGAACGCGCTCGTCAGCCTTGGTGCGCTGGCCGCATTCGCCTACTCCTGCGTGGTCACCTTCGCACCGAACGTCCTGCCCGAGAACGCGCGCGAACCGTATTTCGAAGCGGTCGGTGTGGTCGTCACGCTTATGCTTGTCGGCCAGCTGCTCGAAGCGCGCGCCCGCAAAGGCACCGGTGAAGCCATGCGCGCATTGGCGGGTCTGCAACCGAAAACCGCCCGCGTGGTGCGAGACGGCAAGGAAACCAGCATCGCCATCGATGACGTGCGCGTCGGCGACATCATCGCCATCCGCCCCGGCGAGCAGCTGCCGGTCGACGGCATCGTCATATCCGGCAGCTCCACCGTGGACGAATCGATGATCACCGGCGAAGCCATGCCGGTCGCCAAAACCGAGGGCAGCGAAGTGACGGGCGTCACCATCAACGGTGGTGGCTCGCTGCGGTACCGCGCCACGAAAGTCGGCAAGGACACCGTGCTCGCGCAGATCATCGGCATGGTGGCCGCCGCACAAAGCTCGAAAGCCCCCGTGCAACGATTGGCGGACCGTATCTCCGGCGTTTTCGTGCCGGCCGTGGTACTCATCGCCGTATGGTCGTGCGCGCTGTGGTTCGCGTTCGGCCCCGAACCGCGTGTCACGCACGCGCTGGTCGCCGCGGTATCGGTGCTGCTGATCGCCTGCCCGTGCGCGCTCGGACTGGCGACTCCGTTGTCGGTGACGGTCTCGACTGGCCGCGCGGCTCGCATGGGGGTGCTGGTCCGTTCCGCCGAAGCGTTGGAAACATGCGGCAAAGTCAATGCCGTCGTATTGGATAAGACCGGCACGATCACCGCCGGCAAACCCACCCTTACCGATGTGCTGCCGTTGGGCGTGTGGCATCGGCGTCCCGATGATTTGCTGACGATTGTCGCCGCCGCCGAACGTGATTCCGAGCATCCGCTCGCTGCTGCGATCGTTGCCGCAGCTGCGGAAAAAGCCGACGTCGCGGACGTTGCGGAACTCGCGCAAACCACCGATTTTCAGGCGATTGCCGGCCGTGGCGTCACCGCGCGCGTCACCTTCCGCGGTCTGCCGCACACCGTCGCCGTCGGCAACACCGACCTGATCGACGACCTTGACGTCGACATGCCCGACATTACGTCCGATACCTCCGAAATTGCCTCCGAGACCATCCACGATACGAACCTCGACGCCATCATCGCCGACATGGAACTCCTGTCACAGCAAGGCAAAACGCCGATCCTAGCGGCCATCGACGGCCATCTCGCCGGCATCGTCGCCGTCGCCGACGTGCCGAAAGCCGACTCGCGCCAAGCCATCGAACTGCTCCGCAAACGTGGCGTCGAAGCCGTCATGCTCACGGGAGACAATCCGACCACCGCACGCGCCATCGCAAGCCAGGTCGGTATCGACGAACGTCATGTGATCGCCGGCGTGCGGCCGGAACGCAAGGCCGACGAAATCGCAAAACTCCAATCGCAAGGCTATACGGTGGCGATGGTCGGCGACGGCATCAACGACGCGCCCGCCCTCGCCCGAGCCGACGTCGGTTTCGCCATCGGCACCGGCACCGACGTGGCCGTCCAATCCGCGGATGTGACACTGATGCGCGGCTCGCTCATGGGGCTCGTGCATGCGCTCGACCTGACGCACGCCGCCATGCGCAACATCGCGCAAAACCTCGGCTTCGCACTCGGCTACAACAGCATCGGCATCGCGATCGCGGCCGGCGTGCTGTATCCGTTCACCGGAACGCTGCTGAATCCGATGATCGCCGGCGCGCGATGGCGTTCTCGTCGTTGTGCGTGGTGACGAACGCAAGCCGGCTGCGCCTGTTCGATCCGGACGCGGAGGCGGCGAAAAACAAGACGTATCGGGTACGCAAGCCCGATCCGAGCAAAAATAATGGCAACCAGCACAGTCGGAAAGGAACGATCATGGGACTGTTCAGCGATCACAAGGCCAAGAAGGAAGCCGAGAACATGGGCGCGATGGGCGCCGGACACTGCTGCGGCGGTCATGACGGCCACGGCATGGCTTCGAATATGGGCGATTCCGCGGCGAACGTTGCGAAGGACCCGGTTTGCGGCATGAGCGTCGATTCGGCCACCGCGGCCGCGACCCGCGAATACGGCGGCGTCACCTACTACTTCTGCAACCCCGGTTGCGCCGACAAGTTCGCCCAGAACCCGGCCGCCTACCTGGGCTGAGACCTGATTCTCGTCCGTCCCCAATCTGCCGACATCGAATGACATCCGGCCGTCGGCGGGTTGGGGATTTTTGTTGAATGGTTGATTTACGGATTCCGATTCACGGACGAACGATAAGATTCCCCTCCCGCACTCCGGAGAGCGCGTCCCGCCCCGCTACAAACGTGCGCGTGACGACGCCGTTAAGCGTCATGCCATCGCAGGCGCAGATCGGATTGCGGCTTTCCAAAGCGGTAGCATCCACAACAAACCGTTCGTACGGGCGAATAATCGCCAAATCGGCCCGCAATACCGGCGTTATATCGCCACGATCGTCAAGTCCCACAAGCCGTGCGGTGTTGCACGACATCCACCGCACGACGTCGGCCAAACTCAAGCCGCGCCGCATCGCACCCGTCAACACCGCGCGGAATCCGACCTGCAGACTGGAAACGCCACCCCACGCGGTGGCGAGCGTGCCGGCTTTCATATCCGCGCTGGCCGGGGAATGATCGGTGACGACACCATCCAACGTGCCGTCGGCAAGCCCCGCCCATAGCGCGTCCTGCTCATGCAGATCACGAATCGGCGGACAGCATTTGACCGCGGTGGCGTTGTCGGGAATATGGTCGCAATCCAACGTGAGGTAATGCGGACAGGTCTCCGCGCTGACCGGCAGTCCTTCGGCCTTCGCCCGCCGCAGCACGTCCACGCTCAGACCGCTGGACACGTGCAGAATATGCGTGCGGCAGCCGGTGCGTGCCACCAGCCGTACGATCTTGCGCACCGCGTTCGCCTCGCATTCGGCCGGGCGCGATGCCGCGTTCAACAGTGTTCGCAACAGTCGGGGATTTTGTTGCCGCGTTAGTCGCCCATTTCGCTGGTTTGGCACCGTTTCTTCTATGCCGAATCCGCCCGATATGCGATGTTGATTGTGTGGGGTAAGCTGTTTTTGCCATGGTCGGTCATCTCCTGATGGTGGGTCGCGTTGCCAAGAGGCGCCGCCATTGCCTGTGATGGATGCATTTCAGTGCTTACGGCATCTGAAATTCTTCATTCGTCGTGACAGTTGTCGGCGGCCAAACCTGGTGAAACCCGGAAAGCAAGGGGTAGCATCGTCAGGAGAGCGGATGCGCCGCGTGAGAATGTACTGCAGGGAAGGGCGATGAGCGTGACTTCTGGAATTATGCTTTCAGACAATATGGGGGCTTCGAAGGACGCCATGGACGAGGAAGGCAATGCTGCCGCGGACCTCGGCTTGGTGGCGCGCATCCGGGAATCCTTCGATTCGCTGACTGCGACGGAACGTGAGGCCGCGCAGTTCATTCTGGGCCATCTGACCGATGTGTTGGTCTGCAATTCCGTGGAATTGTCGCAGTTGAGCGGCATCTCGCAGCCGACGCTCAGCCGCCTGTACCGCAAGCTCGGCTATGCGAACGCGGGCGAATTCAGACGTGACGTGCGTCGCGTCCATCGTCCTGGCTCTCCGGAGCTTTCACGGCACACCCAGTGCGACGATTTGGTCGCCGACCATCTGCGCCGTGACGAGGAAAGCCTGAAACGCACGTTTGAAGGCATCGACCGCGCGCAACTGTCATCCGCATGCCAAGCCATGGCCACGGCCCCGCATGTGGCGGTGGTCGGGTACCGCAGCAGCTATCCCGTGGCGCTGCACATGCGCGAACAGCTGATGCGGCTACGCGGAAACGTTGATATTCTGCCGAATCCAGGCCAGTCCATAGCCGAAGATCTGGTTGATTATGCGGCAGGCGACGTAATCGTCATCATCGGCGTGGGCCGGCGTCTTCCCTTCTTCTCGCGGCTCATCGACGTGATGCTTGAGCGCGGCCTGACCGTGGTGGTGATTGGCGACATTTCGGCGCGCAACGCCGTCATCGGCCGTAACGTCGCCTTCTTCAAAGTGGTGCTGAACTCCCACGTGCTGACGAGCTTCACCGCGGCGTTCGCCCTGATCGCCCTGATGGTGGACGAAGTCGGAAAATGCCTCGTCGATACCGAAGACGAGGTGCACGCGCGTATCGAAGGCATCAACGATTGCTTCGATGCGCTCGATGAGCTTGAAGATTGATAGGGAAAATCTAGGCGCGGCACGTCCCGTTGGAACGGCGGTAAACGGAAGTGGAAGCGGGAATGGGAACGGAATGAATTCAAAACGAAACATGCTGGCGTACGACCGGTCCTCCACCGGATTGTGGGTGGCTTTGATCTTCCTCGTATCGCTGAATCTGCGGCCCGCCATCGCCGCCGTCGGGCCGGTCCTCGCCCAAATGGGAACCGACCTTGCGTGGGGCGAGGGCGTGCAAGGCGTGCTGACGGCGATTCCGCTGATCGCCTTCGCCGTGGTCAGCCCGCTGGTCACGTTCCTTGCGCGCCGCATCGGCATCGACATGTCGATTCTGCTGGCCCTGCTGTGCATCGCGGCGGGCGACGCCATCCGCTCGTTCGGCGGTGGCGTCGGCATCTGGCTGGGCTCGTGGTGTTCGCTTCCGCCTCACTCGCCGTCGGCAACGTTCTTGTGCCGGTGATCGCGAAACGCGACTATGCCGGCCATGTCGCGATGGCGACCGGCGTCTACTCCGGTTGCATCACCGCCGGCAGCGCCACAGCCGGATTGCTGTCCGCGCCGCTCGCGCAGATGTGGGGCGGATGGCGCGCGTCGCTCGCCTTCTGGAGCGTGCCGCCGCTGGTCGTCGCCGTGCTGTGGGCGTTGCGTATCCTGCACAATCGCAAGATCGTCGTCGCGTCGGCCGCCGTACGGAACTCGCCTTCCGCCCAATCCGCACGTTCCCAATCGTCGCGTGGCGTGTTCGCCCGTGTTCTGCGCCGTCCGATGACGTGGTACGTGACGGCCTTCATGGGACTGCAATCGTCCGCCTTCTACACCATGTCCAACTGGATGCCGTCCATCTCGGCGTCCATCGGCTACGACGCCTCCACCGCCGGCGTGCATCTGTTCATCTTCCAAGGCATCGGCATTTTCTCCGGCCTGCTCATTCCGAAACTCATGAACGTGCGCGGCAACCAGGTCTGCGCGGCGCTTACCGCAAGCGCCCCCATGTTCATCGCCGGCCTCGGCATGCTGCTGCTGCCGCATCTCATGCCGGTATGGGCGTTCGTCGGCGGCTGCGCGCAAGGCGCGTCCCTGGTGGTGGCGCTCGCATTGATCGCGTTGCGCGGCCGTGACAGCGCCGAAACCGTGGTGCTGTCGGGCGTTGCGCAGTCGTTCGGCTATCTGATCGCGTCGCTCGGCCCGCTTATGTTCGGCGTGCTGGTCCAGGCCACCGGCGGCCACCATGTGCCGCTGATGGTGTTCACGTTCGTCGCTTTCCTGCAGTGCGTCGTCGCGGTCATCGTCGGCAGGCCTTCCAAAATGTGACTTTTCGCATCTCGCGAAATCGAAAGCGTCCGCAGAGGGAAGTACCGTTAGCCGTATGACAAGCCCTAAGACTGACGACGGTACAATGCATCTGCTCGATCCTGCTCCCTTCGGACGTATCCTTCCGGCCATGGTCACCCCCATGAAGGCCGACGGAGCCGTAGATTTCGAAGCCGCGCAACAGCTGGCGAGGCAGCTCGTGGCGGATGGTGCCGACGGTCTTGTGGTCAACGGCACCACCGGCGAATCTCCGACCACCCACATGGAGGAGAAGGTCGAGCTGGTTCAGGCCGTCAAGGAAGTCGTGGACGTGCCGGTCATTTCCGGCGCCGGTTCCAACGACACCGCGCACACCGTGCGCATGGTGGAGCAGACCCAGGAGGCGGGCGCCGACGCGGTGCTCGTGGTCGCCCCGTATTACTCCCGTCCGTCGCAGGAAGCGTGTTCCGCCACTACAAGGCGGTCAACGATTCCGCGGACAAGCCGATCATCATCTACGATGTGCCGGGCCGTACCGGACTGCACATCCAGCTGGAGACCTACCGCCGTCTGGCCGAGCTCGACCACGTCAAGGCCGTCAAGGACGCCACCGGAGACATCGCCGGCGCGGTACGCAAGCGTATGGAAACCGGCCTGACCTGGTATTCGGGCGATGACGGCCTGTTCCTGCCGTTCCTGTCCGTCGGCGCAGTCGGCATCATCTCCGTGATCGCGCACGCCGCCGCCGGCCCGATGCGTGACCTCGCCAACGCGTTCGATCGTGGCGATATCCACGAAGCGCAGCGCATCTCCGTGCAGCTGGCGCCGCTCGTCGAAGCGATGAACGGCAATGGCTTCCAGGCCGTGATGGCCAAGGCCTCGCTGAAGGTGCGTGGAATCCTCGACTCCACCGAAATGCGCCTGCCGAACGTCGGTCCGGGCGAAGCGGAACTCGTGCGCGCGGAAAAGGGCATGCGCGCCGCGGGACTGCTGTGAACCGAATCGCATGATGCGACTGGCCTGTCGCGCATGAACGCCGGCAGGCACCCAAATTCCTCGTTTCCGCATAGGCGGAGACAATTAGTAATAGAAATCCAACTAGGAAATGGCTACAGAAGAAACCACAAAGACAACAACACACAAGCGCGGCAGCAAAGCTGCCAAGCGCACTGAAACCGCAGTCAAGGCATCCAAGACCACCAAGGCCGCGAAGTCCGAGAAGACCGCCATCAAGAAGGCCAAGTCCTCCACCCGCAGCCGTGGCAACGGTGGCTCGCGCAACGGCGGCTCCCGTGGATCCCGTGGCGGCAACGGTTCGAACCGTCGCCCGTCGCATTCCGCGCCGCAATCCACCGCGCCGCAGCAGGACGAGGTGTTGATCGCCCCGCCGAAGTACCGCAAGGGCTCCATGCGCATCGTGCCGCTCGGCGGTCTGGGCGAGATCGGCCGCAACATGAACGTGGTCGAATACAACGGGCATATCCTGCTCATCGACTGCGGCGTGCTCTTCCCGGAAGAGGAGCAGCCGGGCGTGGACCTCATCCTGCCTGACTTCCACTACATCAAGGACCGTCTCGACAAGGTCGAGGCGCTCGTGCTCACCCACGGCCACGAGGACCATATCGGTGGCGTGCCGTACCTGCTCAAGCTCCGCCCGGACATTCCGCTGATCGGTTCCAAGCTCACCCTCGCCTTCGTTGAGGCCAAGTGCAAGGAACACCGCATCAACCCGACGCTCGTCGAGGTCAAGGGACGCGACAAGCTCAAGGTCGGCCCGTTCAACCTGGAATTCGTGAACGTCACGCACTCCATTCCGGACGCGCTCGCCGTGTTCGTGCAGACCCCCGCCGGCTCGCTTATCGACACCGGCGACATCAAGCTCGACCAGCTGCCGCTCGACCACCGCATCACCGATCTGGTGGAATTCGGCAAGCTTGGCGAAAAGGGTGTGGATCTGCTGATGATGGACTCCACCAACGCCGAGGTCCCGGGCTTCGTCAAGCCGGAGACCTCCATCGGTCCGGCGCTCGACCAGGCGTTCGCACAGGCCACTCGCAAGATCATCGTGGCCAGCTTCTCCAGCACGTGCACCGCGTGCAGCAGGTCGTGGACGCCGCCCACAAGTACGGCCGCAAGGTCGTGTTCGTCGGACGTTCCATGGTCCGCAACATGTCCATCGCAGCAGATCTGGCTACCTGCGTCTGCCCGAGGACACCGTCATCGACCTGAAGCAGGCCCATGACGTGCAGGACGACAAGCTCGTCTACATGTGCACCGGCTCCCAGGGCGAGCCGATGGCCGCGCTCGGCCGCATCGCCGACGGCAACCACCGCGACATCACCATCAACGAGTTCGACACGGTGATTCTCGCCAGCTCCCTGATCCCAGGTAACGAGCATGGCGTCTACAAGGTCATCAACAAGCTCGTGCAGCTCGGAGCCCGCGTGGTCAACCGAGACAACGCCGCCGTGCACGTCTCCGGCCACTGCAACGAAGGCGAGCTGCTGTACATGTACAACATCGTCAAGCCGAAGTGCGCCATGCCTATCCACGGCGAAAACCGCCACTTGGTGGCCAACGGCATGATCGCCGTCAAGACCGGCGTCGATCCGCAGAACGTCGTGCTGGCCGAAGACGGCGACGTCGTCGACCTGTACCACGGCCAGGCCGCGGTCGTCGGCTCCGTGCCGTGCGGCTACGTCTACGTCGATGGCGATTCCGTCGGCGAACTGACCGACGAAGAACTCGAGAAGCGCCGCATCCTCGGCACCGAAGGCTTCGTGTCCAGCTTCGTGGTCGTCGACACCGAAACCGCGGATGTCATCACCGGCCCGAAGATCTACCTCAACGCGGTCGCGGAAGACGAAAGCGAGTTCGACAAGGTCCGTCACCAGATTGTCGAGCAGCTGCAGGACGCGATGATGCAGGGCACGCGCGACACCTACAAGCTGCAGCAGATCATGCGACGCACGCTCGGCGGCTGGGTGGCACGACAGCTGCACCGCAAGCCGATGATCGTCCCCGTCGTCGCCGACATCGCGCAGGACGTGGACGACGCGATGGGACTGAACGCCGCGAAATAAGCCGTAAATTTACCATAAATTGAATCAAGGCGACGTGATCGGCACAACTGATCGCGCCGCCTTCTGTTACCAGAAAGAAGGAGTGACATGCCAGGAGCAAACCTCACCCGAATCGAAGCGGAAGAACGCAAAAGCATCATCGCCGCGCCAATCCATTACACGGTCAAGCTTGACCTGACCCGCGGAGCCAAGGATTTCGGCTCCGAAACCACCATCACCTTCGACGCGAAGCCGGGGGAGTCAAGCTTCCTTGACCTCATCGCCAACGAAGTCAGCGAAATCACCCTCAACGGCGAAACCCTCGACCCGGCTGAAGCGTACGTCGACAGCCGCATCGAACTGAAGAACCTCAAGGAGCACAACGAGGTCACCGTCAAGGCGATGTGCCAGTACTCCAACACCGGCGAAGGCCTGCACCGCAGCGTCGACCCGTCCGACGGCAACGTCTACCTGTACACCCAGTTCGAGGTGCCGGACGCCCGTCGCGTCTACGCCGTGTTCGACCAGCCCGATCTGAAGGCCGTGTTCGACTTCTCCGTGCTCGCCGCCAAATCCTGGATCGTCACGTCCAACATGCCCACCGCCTCCGTGACCGACAACGAAACCGTCACCGAGGAAGGCACGCTCGGCGATCACGCCGCCGAAACCACCAAGCTGTGGGTGTTCGAGCCGACCCCAACCATGAGCTCCTACCTCACCGCCATCTGCGCCGGACCGTACGCCGAATGGCACACCGAATACGCCAACGAAGACGGTCGCACCGTGCCGATGTCCATGTACTGCCGTCAGCGCTCGCCGAAGCGTTCGCCAAGGATGTCGACTACCTGTTCGACATCACCAAGAAGGGTTTCGCCTTCTATGCGAAGACTTGGGGCGTGCCGTATCCGTACGCCAAGTACGACCAGATTTACGTGCCGGAATACAACGCCGGCGCTATGGAGAACATCGGCATGGTCACCATCCGCGACCAGTACGTGTTCGAATCGAAGGTCACCGACGCGTATGCCGAGCGCCGCGTGGTCACCGTGCTGCACGAGCTTGCACACATGTGGTTCGGCGACTACGTGACCATGAAGTGGTGGAACGACCTGTGGCTCAACGAATCCTTCGCCGAGTTCACGTCCACTCTCGCCACTGCCGAAGCCACGGAATGGAAGGACGCTTGGGCCACATTCAGCTCCGGCGAGAAGAGCTGGGCACTGCGCCAGGACCAGCTGAGCACCACCCACCCGATCGTCGCGCCGATCAACGATCTGAACGACACGTACGTCAACTTCGACGGCATCACCTATGCCAAGGGCGCTTCCGTGTTGAAGCAGCTCGTGTTCTATGTGGGTCGTGAGAAGTTCTTCAAGGGCATCAACAATTATCTGAACAAGCATGCGTACTCCAACGCTACGCTCGCCGATCTGCTGGCTGAACTCGAGTTGACGTCCGGCCGCGATCTCAAGGCGTGGAGCGCCAGTGGCTTGAACAGTCCGGCATCAACACCATCGCCACCGAAGTTGAGGAAAACGAGGATGGCACGATTCGCCAGCTTGCGTTGCGCCAGTCCGCTTCGGCTGAGCATCCGGTGCTGCGCGCACATCGTCTGGCTGTCGGCTTCTACAATGAGGATCCGGAAACCGGCAAGATCGTGCGTACCGAACAGTTCGAACTTGATGTTGACGGCGAACTGACGATTGTCGAAGCAGCCGCCGGCAAGGCACGTCCGGCGCTGATTTTGGTGAATGACGACGATCTGACATACACGAAGCTGCGCTTCGACGAGAAGAGCCTCAAGTTCGCTGCGGAGAACCTGTATCGTTTCGACGATGCGTTGGCTCGTTCCGTGATTTGGCTTACATTCTGGGATATGACCCGCGACGGCGAATTGCCGGCAAAGCAGTTCATCGAAACCTCTTTGGCTGCGCTTGCCACGGAACATGAGTCCACCACGTTCCGTTACGCTCTGGCGCAGATCAGCACCACCGCATGGCATTACACCGCTCCGGCCGACCGTGCCGAAGTGGTGGAGCATGTGGCTGCCGAACTGTTCAAGCTGTCTCAGGCCGCCGAAGCCGGTTCCGACGAGCAGTTCCAGCTGATCACCGCCTACTTGGGTTATGGCGAGCCGGGCGACGCCGCTTTCGAAGCGAATGCGAAGGGTCTGCTCGATGGTTCCGTGAAGCTTGACGGCTTGGAAATCGACAACAACTTCCGCTGGACCATCATCAACGCACTGAGCACGATCAACGCCATCAGCCAGAGCGATATCGACGCGGAGCTTGCCAAGCGTGAAACCACTGAGAACCGTGAGTTCGCATTGGGCGCTCGCGCGGTCGCAGGCACTGCGGAGGCCAAGGAATGGGCTTGGAATGAGGCTTTGCACAACGATGAGCTGACCAACATGCAGTTGGAATCCGTGGCCCGTGGTTTCGCATCAACTCCACGTGCCGACTTGGCTGAACCGTATGCGGCCAAGTATTTCGAGGTTGCCGACTGGATTTGGCAGAACAAGACCTTCCACATGGCTGAGGCCCTGCTGGAAGGCCTGTATCCGAGCTATGCCGATCCGGCCACGCTGGTGGATCTCGGTGATGCTTGGCTGGCTTCGCATGCGGACGCCGACAACGCGTTGCAGCGTATTGTGCGCGGCAATGTCGAATCGTCGCACCGCACGCTCAAGGTGCGCGATTTCAACGCGTCCCTCTGATGCCGTTTCTAAATGCCACTTCCGGTAGCTATTCTTAGTAGCTACTTCTGATAACTGCATCTGATATCACTCTTGTGATATTGCCTTACAAGACCGGACCGGCGGCGCGGCTTATCCCGCTGCCAGTCCGGGCTGGTTCGCCTCCAAACAAGCCATCCCAAACAAAAGCTGGTTTCCATAACGGTCAGGCCGAATCCATTCTCACTAATTTGCAGATGGGAGCCAAATATGTCTCTGGTGTCGGAACGAGACGGTTTTTTCGGCTGGCGTCAGGTGGACGACCCGTATTCGCTTGAGGAGCGTGGCTGGGTGGAGGATGTCGGCTCGACGGGCTCCTATTATCCCCTGCCTAGATGGCTGGTCTACATGTGCATGGGCGGCTGGAACGAGCCGATACGCGGCTGGACCGGTGGACTGTACGAAAAACACTGCTACTGTCGTTCCGCCCATCATCGCGACGGCTGGGATGGCGTCGTTCTGGACAGCGAGCCTCTGTACTATGACGAGTTCGCCGATGGGGGACGGTATCGTTTCCGATCGGTGGATCCGATGATTTCACGATTCGGTCTAAGAGGGGTCGCCGTAAGGGCCCCGTTCCCGTTGACCGTTGACCTGAACCTGTTCCAATACGCCGCATGCAGCGTCGGCGAGCTGGCATGGACGCCATACGCCGACCTGCGTAACGGTTCATGTTCGAAACGTATGCTCGACCTGATGAACACGTTCCCCCACAAGCCGGGATTCTTCGTCTACAAGGGGTACCTGTACGCGTGGATCAACCGAATGCTGCAAGCGGGCCGCGAACCGCATGTCGCCATGCACTGCGCCTTGGAGCCGTACACGGAGCTGGAGCTGTTCCGCGCCTACCGCGTCTACTACGAGCAGCTGCAGCGGGAAATCCCGGCACCCTGCATGGGCGACATCGTCTGGCCGGACCAGTGCGACCCGCGGTTTCCGTTGGAGAACGATCCGCGTGCCGCACACTACGGCATGTGGGTGTATTCCGGCGGACTGTCGTACGGTGGCAAAACGAGCTGAATGGGCGTCAGCGCCATGGGACGCTAATATGATCTTCCTTTCCTATGGACGAGTGATTACTTCGCGAGGGACTGCATAAGGCGGATGCCGTTCGTTTCTCTATGAATAAGTGTTCAGATCGGCATTAATTTCAAATGACTATCTGAAAATATCTAATTATTCTAGTTAAAACTATGCTCATTTGTTGATATACTTTGCGAAGTGTTCTTTCGCGCGGTCCGTACAAGCCATGCCACCATATACGCGCAAAACACGGCGATACTGGCAGCTTCCACGAATCGTTTGAAATTCGTATCAGGATCTTGGATTTTGTGCAATACAAGCGGTTTCATGGACGTTTCGGCATTATTCTGGGCGTGCATGCCACCTGTTGAAGTCGGGCCTCGAAGACTGTCGGAAAGCGCTATGTTCAGCGCGGTTTGTGGGTCCACCAGTCCCCATCCAATGTTGTTGTCTCGCTGGTCGGAATTTGGTCGATTCGCTGAAACGAGCAGTCGTTGCCGCCATTGTGCGGGTGTTTCATTCGGATATTGTGAGGCGATGAGGGCTGCCGCGCCGCTTACATATGCGGTCGCGAAGCTTGTTGAGGCTGCGTCGGTGGCGTAAAGGCAGTCCACGCCGCCGGGGACGGTTGAGGCAACGTATGCGCCGGGGGCCGCGATGTCCACTTGGGTGCCGTGGACGGAATCGTCGGTGATATTCAAATCTATATCCACGGCGGTGACTCCTACGACTTGGCTGTAGGCTGCGGGGAATCGTCGTCCGTCCTTGGTGCTGGCTGACGTGAGCCGGTTTCCTGCGCTGGAGATGATGAGACTGCCATGTGATTCTGCGTAATCCACGGCTCGCCTCATTTGAGGAAGATCGGTGATGTCGCTTAATGAAATATTGATGATTTGCGCATGATGGTCCACGGCTTCGATTACCGCTTTGCTGACGTCTTCCATGCTTGGTCCGCCGGTTTGCTTTCCGTTTTCTTCGTGGAGTGATTCGAATATGCGGATCGGCAGTATGGTCGCGTCTGGGGCGAATCCTTCTACGGACGACCCGTCTACTGCACGCGCCGCGATGATTCCTGCGATGATGGTTCCGTGGGAGTATATGTCGGTCATGCCGTTGGTGGCGTCTCCTGAAATATGACTTACCCCAGGTGTTACGGCGTTTGCCAAATGTGGATTATCCGCATCTACCCCGGAGTCGATTACCGCCACGGTTACGCCTTTGCCCGTGGATTGACGGTGCAGTGTTTCGAAGTCGAAGAGCGTGTTGGTCCAGGGAGTGTCATTGATGTAGTTTTCGACGCCGGCTTGGCATTGTGCTTGCGCGTCTGCCGATGCGGCGCCTGTTTCAGGATCATCCGTTGCGTTAGTGGCTGCGTCAGTGGTCGTATCGGCGGTTGATGACGACGCATTGCCGCCATCGTTTGTTTGCGATGCGCTGGATTGGTTGCTTCCTGGAGCGGATCCTGCTGCTTGGGCTGATAGTTCGACGCTTGGCTAAATAGGTCTATCCATGCGCGGGGAATGGCTTGCACGTCGTTTTTGGCGTATCCAAGCCGTTTGAGGGTTTCTTTGTTGGCATTCGCAATGGGATACGCGGTTCCTGTGGAATCCACGGCGAAAATGTAGCCTTTGTCGGATGTGCCGATGGAGGCCTGCAGTAATGCTCCGGTGCCGCCTTTGAGCTTCACTGTTGAACTAGTATTGCTTGACGGGTTTGTTTTGGATGTGCCGCTATGTGCTGAGTTGTTTTGTTTGACTGCTAAATTTACATGGGTGTCGGCTTTTTTCCTTCCTGCCGTTTCCAAATTGTAGATTGCGCACGCGGAGACGTTTCCGGATGTTGCCGATAGCTCTTCGGAGGGCCAATCTTCCGGAATTGCGGATTCGGTGGAGTTTGAGAAGAATTGGAAGTCGGCCGCGCTGAGAACGTTCGGCTGTGTGAATTCATCCGTTTTTCCCGTGATGTACAGGCCGTAGGTAAAATCGGTGAGTGGGGAAAGCGATCCATCGGAACGAACCACATATTTGGTTTTCTTGGCATCGCCTTGCTGCATGACTACGCTGCCGACCAGCGCTTCAACGCCGTGGACGGTAATGCTGTTGCCTGCTCCGTCCACCGAGATTTGTTCGATCGGGCTTCCTTGCTCGAACAGGTTGATCCATTGTGCGGTTGCGTCGGTGGAAGCGGTTTCGGGAATGCCGAATGCTCTGAGGAACGCGTCTCGTAAGGTTGCTTCCTGAGGAAGCTGGTATCGGTGACTTCCGTTGACGAGGTAGCTGATGCCGTCCACATTGGCGACAATTGCCGTTGCCGTGTCTGTGACTTGAGACGAAGCGTTGCTGAGCGTGGTTGTGACGTTGCTGTCGGAGACGCAGCTATTGATGGATCCTGCGATGAGATTGTTTTCTTCCGGTAGCGAATCTGGCGCGCCGAGGATGCCTATGGTGGAACCGATGGGGATGTTTTTGAGCTGGTCGTCGGCTACCGTGAGCACTTTGAAGTCGGATGACGGAATGAGCAGTCGTGCGCTGATGGCATTGATGACGGGGTGCAACGTTCCATTTGAACTGACATATCGTGCCGCTGAGTTTTTTGCGACGATGAGCTTGTTGTTCTCCCAACCGTCTGGCAATGATGGACTTACCATGCCGTAGAAAAGGCTGACAAGTATTGCTATGACGGTAAGCCCTACACCCACTATTACGGGAGTCTGGTTTTTCTTCGGAGTGAGTTCCACGCCGTCTGGAATGCCGCTGCTGAAAGCGGTGACAAGTCTGCGGCGCGAGTAGCTTTGAGCTTCGGCAAGGTCTTTCTTGTTGGCCATGAGCGTCCTTACAGCGTGATTGCCAGGTATGCGAGCGGCAAAATAAGCATGATGCATATGGTTTCTGCGGCGTCCGCCACGCGTGTGGCGAATAGCGTATGCTTGCGTAAGACATAGGTGAACAGTATGGTCGCGAAGGCGCATGCGAGCATGAGTAGAATCAGCGGAATGCTGAATTCCTGATGCGTTTGCACGCTGAGCGATCCGGTCACGATGATTCCTATGCCTGCGGCGCCTACGGTTACGCACATTTCGCGGAACGTATAGATCTGCCTGGAATCGAGCAGCATGCCGAGGAATGCGGCGAGGCATAATGCTGACCCGAGTGGCGTGTCCAACGTGTTGAGGAGCGGTGCCGCTATGAGCAGCAGCACGGCGACGCAGATTCGTCCGATGAAGAGCATGGTCGAGCCTGCTATATATCTACGTTTGATGTCTTGGTAGTCAATGTCGTTAGGAAGCGCGAAGATTTCCGATTCGCTATGCGGACTGTCCACGCTGATTCTTGCAAAAGACAGACACATCCAAGGCAGGGCGCTCGCGGTGAGTGCGGTTACGGCTGATGTGAGGATCCAGATATGCCCCATCTGCTGCGGCATGAGTGTGCTGAGGACGCTTGGTATGGCGCAGATGGCACCTATCAAAATGGGAATATAACTGTATGGGCGTGTTTTGGATGCGGCGAGACTCATGAGTATGCCTGCGGCGGCGAGTCCCAGGCTCGCTCCAAGAAGTGGCAGGGCATGCAGTGGCTGTTTGCCTGCGAGCAGGTTGACGAATTGATATCCGCCAATCGCAGTAAAAATGCTGGCGATGAGTCCGATTGCGGTTGATTGCACGAGCAGGTTTTTGCCGCATAATGCGGCTGTGAGCGCTAGAAGTATTGCGCTGAATCCAAATGCGAGAACCGATGCCCATATGGATGCGGGGAAAAGCGCGATCCATCCGGCGCTGATAACAAGCATGCCGAGGCCGATGACAAGTGACGTGAATGTGGTGTGGTCGCTGGTCCAAGGGCGGTATACGTGCTGTACGCTGGCGCCTACTGCCTCTACGACGTCATCGTAAATGATGTCGGTGTCTGATGATGCTCCGGGCTCAAGCGTGAGCGTGGAGTGGTTTGGAACGTGTTGTTCGCGAAGAGTCTTTGCTGGGGAGAGTGGATCGCCGTCGCTGGTGAGCAGCCTGTACCCTCCGTACACGATCGACGGATCGAGTATGCCGAGTCGTCGGGCTATGTCTGGTAGAAGATCGGCGATGATGGGGCCGTCGTTCACCCGCAGCGCGATTGTGCGCGTTTTATAGGAGACGGTGATTTGGAGTGTATCTGTCGTATTGATGGGGGGTGAAGATGGGGTATTTTGTCTTCCGTGCGGGAGCGGTGGCGGGGAGATGTTCATGCTCTTCCTTAGAGAATGCCGTAAGGTGCTGTATCGTGTCTATAAACAATACAACTATAAGGCATTGAGAAAAATGATTGCATTTTTGCAGTGATTGTCATTTGTTTCTGAAAAAATTGCTTAATTTTCAGTAAAATTGCTATGCCCAAGTGACTTTTAAGTTAACGTCAAACGATTGACGTGAGTTCATCTCGGGTTTTGGATACTTAATGAACTTAAATTCTACTGAATTTGTTATTGCTGTTATTGTTATTCCTTGGGGGAGTCGCGTCTCATTGTGGCTTCCCTAAGAAAGAACGCCTCCAAGGAAGGAAACAAGATGGCGGAACAGATCAGAGCCGAAGAAGGGGCAATTGAAAAGGGTGCCACTGCGGTCGACAATGCGCGCTCGGGTATCGAGAACCGAATCAAAGATATCGAAGCGAAGATGGCGGAGCTGGGCTCTTTCTGGAGTGGTGACGCGGCCGTGTCGTTCAACGCGCTGATGTCCAGTTGGCAGGAGAAGGCCACGTCCTTGAACAATATTCTCATTGATCTTTCGGATAACCTACGGGGTACAGCCAAGGATCAGGCTGCGAATGAGGAAGACAACCAGTCCCGTACGTCCAAGTTGCAGGCGTTGCTTGGCTGACATCATCGAATTGAACTAGAAAGCTAAAGGAGAAAACATATTATGGTAAGTTCTTTTTCGGTTCGTCCGGAGCAGGTGGATGTTTTGGCGAGCGATATCGCTGCCGATGCCAAGAGCATTGCTCAGGAGCTTGAAAACCTCAATAGCCAGGTGAGCGCTTTGATTGGTCAGTGGGACGGTTCCGCTCGTGAGGCATATCATCAGGCGCAACGCAATTGGGATGGCAAGTTGCAGGAAATGAATCAGATTCTTGGCCAGATTTCCCAAGCCACCTCACAGATCGCACAGCAGTACGTGGAGTCTGACGCGCGTTCGGCGGGTCGTTTCTGATGTCGTGCGATTCCGTGTGTGTTCCACGAAAGGTGTGGGGCGCACACGGAATCTTTCCGGTTGGGAATATGGGTGTTGACGAGGAGCGGATCGGGTATGGTAGTTGAGATCAAAGCGGATGTTGACAATGCGCGTGCGATAGCGAATGACATGGATTCATATGGCGAGTCGGTTTCTGAATCTGCAGGGCGTTGCGGCCAGGAAGCGTATAGCCGCGATACTGCTTTTGGCAAGGAATTCATGAGGAGCGCTTCCGCGTATACCCAGCTGCTACAGGGAACTGGAGCGAATATAGCGAAGCCATGAGTAGTTTCTCGCAGCGCGTTTGCAGCGCTGCGAAAATATTTGAACAGGCCGAAGAACAGCAGGTGGCTTCTATCGATAAGGCTGAGGTAACAGTTCAGGAGGCTGCACCTGTTGTTGGAAAAACAAAGGGTAAAGCATCCGACATACACGAGACTTCTAAGAAGAACGAGAGCGATGAGGCGTTTGAGCCGCTGCTGTCATTAGTGGATAGTGTGGTGAATGTGCTTTCGATTCCTCCGCTACCGCCGAAGACTCTTTGAATTTGCTGATTAAGTGACGTGTTGCGTTTGTTATTTCCATACGAGAAGGGGTTATTGATGGCGCGAGATTTGTGTGCATCGCATGTGCGAAAGGTGCGCGGCGTGGTGTCGGCGTTGGCGGCGGTGTTGGCTTGTGTGGGGTTGTGTGTGCCGTCGGCGGTGGCTTCGGATGGTGTGGATTGGCGTGTCGATGGTATGGGCGTGCGCGACGCATGGGCGTCGGGTATCACCGGCAAGGGCGTGAAGGTCGCCGTGCTTGATAATCAGATTGTGTCCGACTATCCCGCGCTGGCGGGCGCGGACGTGTCGTACAAGCTGGTGACCGAGGGCGGCCAGCCCTGCTATCTGGAAACCGGTGATGGTTCCGTTTCCTCCGAGCCGGTTTCCACGGATGATCCAACGGTCCTTTCGTCCAGTGGATACATGATGACGCATGGCACTCACATGGTGTCGCTGATTGCGGGTAACGGTAGCGGCTGGGATGGTGGTTCCGGTATCCAAGGCATCGCTTCTAGGGCTTCCGTGATTGCCTATATGCTGGACGCGGACTCAAAGGGCAATCTGGGAGAGCTTAATATGCCTCTTGCCTGCAGAACTCAGAATAACGAATCCACTGTGCAGACAATAGGTCCGAGTGTTCGTGATGCGGTTGATTCCGGCGCGAGGATCATCAATATGTCGTTCGGGTATGGGGATGTCAGTGATGCTATTTTCCGAGACTATATGTTGTATGCGCTGCGCCATGGCGTGGTGATGGTCTCAGGTAGGTCCAATGGCTCTTGGGCTGGCCTATATGATCTGGTGGGCGCTCCGGGCACGACTGATTATTTCCCCGGTGTGGTGACGGTGAACGCGGTGGATTCGGCGGGGAATCTGCAGGAGTCGTCGGATGTGATGGACGGGAACGTTTCGGTGCTGAGTCCGGGCGTGGGCGTGCCGTCCTACCGGAGCACGGATTCGCGTGAGATGGATTTGACTGGCGGCGGCACGTCGACCGCGGCGGCGAATCTGAGCGCGTATCTCGCGCTCGTGATGCAGCGGTGGCCGGATGCGACGGGCAACCAGATCCTGCAGTCCCTGATTCGCAACACGAAGGGCAACGCGTCGGGCGGGCCGAAACTGGATCCGGAACACAAGCGTGGTTTCGGGATCGTGGATCCAGGCAAGTTGCTGTCGGTCGATCCGACCCGGTACCCGGATGTGAACCCGCTCCTGGAATGGGCCGTGAAGACCAGCGGGGAGCATGAGGAGACCAAGGGCATGTACGAGTATCCATCCCATTGGGGAGGAATGGAGTAGCGGATACCGACGTGTTCTCTCCGAACGGGGAGAGGATTTCGGTTACGGTCGAGGCGTCCTTGGTGGGTCGTGAGCTGCAGCGTCAGCAGGCCGCGTGGGAGAAGGTGGAGTCGTGCCGTGCGGACGGCGGGAGCGATTGCATGAAGTATTCCTCGACGGCCACGGCCGATGAGGAGGATGGGAAGGTCGCCGGGGATATGGCGTCGGATGCTTCGGGTTCGTCCGTGGTGCCGTCGTGGGTGGTTCCCGTGGTGCTGGCGGGTGCCGGTGTGCTGGTGTTGGCTGGCGTGGTTCTGGCGGTGGTGCTGGTCCGCAGGATGCGGAGGGCGAGGGATGCGGGCCGTGCCGTGCCGGTTGGAACCGTCGGTGGGGCCGGTGTTCCGCCGGTCCCGTATGGTGTGGCGCCATCGTATGGCGGTCCCGCGGCGCGGTCCGCTCCCGTCGCTGGCTCGTATCCGGACGCGGTGTGCCGGCCGATACGCGTACCCTCCAACGCAGGCTGGGAACGGGCAGGTCGGTCAGCACGTTCCTCAACCGCCATTGCCGCCTAGGCAATAAACGATAGCGGGTAAGAAGACACGAGAGGAAGATTTATGGAAACATATGAGGAAAAACTGTCAGATATCGCCAATACCGCCAAGTGGTCTATTGAGGAATTTGACGATTTCAAACGGTTTGAACGAGTCATAGATGATGCCGCCGCGAAACTCAAAACCATGAAAAAGGAACTTGAAGAAGGTTATGTTTTTGGGGGCGAAACCCAAAAGGTAGCTTTGGAATGCGCTCAAGGAATTTCCGAAGGTATTGAGGATGTGGACATACCAACAGCCTTGCGTAAACTATTTAAGACTGTTGACGCATACAATCAGGCGATCGACGATGCGAGGAATGTGGAGCTGCCCGGCACTAGGTTGACCAGTGATATTGAACAAGCTATTAAAGCGGCTGAAACGCCATTGAATATTGTCGTTCCCGGATTAGGAACATTAACCGGGATAATTGGAAATGCCGGCGTCAGCCTGATCTCAAACATGCTTGCCGATAAACGAGAGGAGACTGCAAAGAAGGAATACCAGCGAATTAAGTCAGAATGTAAGCAGAAGTGTCCTAGAAATGATTTACCGTCTGCTCCCGTTGTCGATATCAACGGCCTGTGGCCAGCACAGGATGGTGAAAACAATTCTTCGGAAAACGATGGTGTGTATCCCACCTCGTTTGGCGACACTGGAATCTCAGCTGCTGTAGCAGGTGGCGCTGGTCTCGCGGCCGCTGGCGGTGCGGCTGTCGCATCATCGAAATTCTCCAATACCCCCAAATCAGGTTCGGCCTCAATCTCCCGGCCCAACGTGAGCCCTACGCCGCCTCTTCCTCCACGTAACAACCCTACGGACGCTGCCGATACGGGCGGTGACAATAACAATAGCCATAATGGTCGGGTGTTTGACCCGAACACCGGTGAATGGATCGACACAAGCAAATACGTGTATGATCCGGCAAGCGGACGTTGGCTTGACCGTAACCTATACGTATACGATCCGGCGACAGGCCGCTACGTGTATCGGAACCACATGGCCGTGGATAGCGATATGAGCTATAACGGTTCCGGTTCCGCCCATGGCGGCATGTCCGGAGGCTCTGCGGGATCGGGTTCCGGAATCGGGCGTACTGCGGTGGCGGCTGGCGCTGGCGCTGGCATCGGTGCCGGTGGAGCGTTAGCCGTATCCAAGCTCGCAGGTGGAGCTGGTTCAAGTTCCGGAGCACTGTCTGAAGCTTCCATGGCAGCGGTTTCTGGCTCCGGCGTCGGTTCGTATTATGCGAACAATCCGGTCAAGGCGTCCATTGCATCCTCGTCGATCAAAGGTGCAACCGGTATGGCTGCGGGATTGCGCAAGGGAGAAATTGCGCGTGCCGAAGCTGCGGCGTCATCTCGTGCAAACACTCCGGGAATGATGGGTATGGGGCGTGGCGGTGCGTCTCAGAGCAAGGATAAGAGGCGCAACTCATTGGGCTACATTGCTCCGACCATTGAAGAGGAAGAAGAATTCCAGCCCAAGCCGTTGGCGGCCATGGCAGGTCACCGCAGGCGTCCCGGTGAATGAGGCATGGGCGGAATGCGCTATGCGCATGACCGCACGTCGTTGAACAAAACGTTCTCTTGTTGAACAGGAAAGGAGCGAAGGCAGTGTCTTCCTCATGCATATGCGTTGACCCGTCCGATCTGGAAACGTCGGCGAAAAACTATGAACAGGCCGCACAACAGTTCGCTATGGCAAAAGCGCAGTTTGTGTCTGCGGGAACCCCGAATTTCGGGCTGATTCTCAAATGCCTGGAACCGGCGTATGAAGCGGCGAAGCAGTCTACGCAAGAATACTTGGCCAACGTTGAAACAATGCTGAAATTGATTGCTTCGGCCATACAGGGACCGTAGAAGATTCCACCACCACTGAAGAGGAAATACTTGAAGCGCTGAAGAAGATTCTGCAACTGCTTCAGCAGGTGGATGACAAGTTGGATTCCTCGGATCCTCATAACGCACGGTCCGAGGGAAATGGCGGAATAGGCGGCAATTCCGGCTATGGCGGCAGCTTTGGCAATGGTGGTGGCTCAAGAGCTGATTCCTTGCAAAGCAAGCAATATCAGCCAGTGGATCAGTTTAATGGTCGATCCGACGGTGGTTCCGAAGCGGCAGGAAGTCCGGCATCATCTGCGACAGGTTCTGGTGCAATGGCGTCGGGATCGCAAGAATTCGGCCATGATCAGAAAAAAACAACATCTGATGGTGCGCGTGATGCGGCGGAATCGAACACTTATCCGATTTTCAATGAGGTTCCACTTCCGCCAAGACCAACCACGATTGGATTGGATGTGGATGGAAACGCCAAAGACGACTACTCTCTGAATCTCACTGATGGCAATACGCATGCGTGATTGGGGCGGATGGTTCCGTTACTCTGACAAAGCGTGACAATTCCACCATTCCGATGCCTTCTGATGCAAGCAAAACAGGATCCGCTTCGTTTGATCTGGATGCGGACAACGATGGCGTGGATGACGTGTCCATGAACTCCGATTCAGGCGCGAATGCCCGTTTCAGCGTATATGAGGATGAAGATTCGCGGTACGTTGCCCTCGACTACGACAATGACGGCGATTACGATGTCGCCGTCCGCGTCGGAGATTCCGAAGCGGCAAGGGAAGCCATGCGTAAGCAAGCCGAGGATGAAGCCTGGCAAAGCATCGCAGCTAAAGATCCTCTGGGAAGAACGGCGGATGAGCTTCGTGCCTTGTACGAAGACAGAGAAACCATTCAGCTACCTGAACGCACGACGATTCAATAAAACAGGATGCTGTGCAAAGCATATCCGGCCGTAACCGGGTAAATATCACATTCAAACTATACACAAGGGGAAGAGTATGGCTGCAAAAGAAGATGATGGCTCTGCCAACGACTTGCATTTCGGCCCGATTACCATCGATGTTCCAGACGATTTAAGCGACATTAAACGCGACTTGAAGTTTTATCAAAAAGTCGGCGAGGCCTATGACAGTAGGAAAGTGGGAAAGGCTGCCTCAGCCCTCCTTTCCGGGCAGAAATTTGGCTACACGTCAGCCGACAAAGTGGTTGGGAGAATCCTGGAAAAAACAGGACTTGATAAGAAAGACATCGGAAGGAAAAGCCAGAAGTTCGAGGATGCGTCAAAAAGGTTCACAGAATCTTTGGAAGGGGATTTGACTCGTCAAAGTGCGCATGATTTGGCGAAAACGCTGGATAGCAAGATTACTACGCTTCGCATTGCCATCTCAGGTGTTGACTTCATTTGCAAGGCATTGTTTGGTGTCAGTCCTATAGATGAGTGGGTCAGGAAACCATTCTTCGGCGATTGGGATGAGCTTCGCGATACTGCGGGAAAATGGCAGTCGCTGGCTGAAACACTGCCTGAAGTGCAGACGGCGTTATTGGAAATTTCCAATAGTCTCGACGAGACAGTGTGGTCTGGGCAGGCCGCGGACATATATGTTGTTCGCAATGAGGCGGTGGCCGACGCGCTTGTGGAAGCTCCGGAGCCATGTTCGGAAATGGCCCAGGCGTTGAACGCTTTGGCGGACAATGCGGAAAAAACATTGAATCTGATATTCGACACGTTGAGTGAAATCATTTCGCTGTTGAAGCTTATTGCGGGTGAGCTGATTATTCCTGGAGCCGGTCCGGTGCTCGCTACGGTCACTGTCGCTGCGGAAGTCACCCAGGCGATTCAATGGGCATCCGATATCGTGGAATATCTTAACAATCTGTATGAAGCCCTTAACGGATTGTGTGTATGCCTCATGGTTATGCAACGGCTTTCCGTAAAAACAGAGGGCATGCTGAGCGTTTTTGGCGGAGGCACGTCGAACGGTGGAACTGGCAGTACGTCGAATGACGTAGCGTTTGCCGGGGCATCCGGTGGATCGTCCGATGGAAGATAATCGTCATGTCCTTCCAACCGCATCGTTATGACTTGCATTGCGAAACGGACGATGACCTCGGTACGACAATTTTATGTGCGAAGAAAAGAGAAGTGGAATGACATCAGCGGAATTCGAAGCTTTCATGAACCAAATGGATTCACTGTCTGCCCGGCTTGACAAGCAGCGGGCGAAATTCGAAAAAGAGAAAGTTCAAATAGATGAAAAAATAGCCGAAAAAACGAAAGAACTTGAAAATAAGCGGCGTAAAGGTGAATGTGGGCGCGCTTGGCAAGTATTGCAGCAGCGTATCGACATGGGGAAAACCTGTGAGGAAGACATCCTTGCTGGCATTGACAAGTCTCCGGAAGCGCGTGAAGTACGTGGTTACCTCGCGCAGAATATGAGTTATGTGCGAGATAGCGTGGAGGATGCGGACGACGAAGATAATGAAGCGGCCCAGGCTCGTGTTGCGCTCGATAAAGGAATGACTCGTCTGCGTGAGTGGGAAAGCCAATATGCGGCACAAAGAAACCAAGCCAGCTGACTTACAGGCGATATGCATTGTATCGCTCGTCTGCGCAGTGCTTTTTGCTGGTATTGCCGTTACGGTGCTGTCCGAAAGCGTGTTGCTTCCCGGTGGCGACGAGCGGATGCGAGGATTGCCTGTGCTGCTTGTGGCAAGCCTCATATTGCTGATGCTGTTTTGTGATCGGTTATGCGTGGTGAGCATACGCTCACACGAGCAAACCGTTGCGCTGGTTGCCATGGCTTGCGCTGTGCTGCTGTCGGTGTGTGCCGGTGTGGCGGCGAGCTGCGTTGAACCTTGCGCTCAGCCGATCGCGGCGGCGGTTTTCCTATCTTCTTCTTGCGTATGCCTCAATATGTCGTTAATGACGGTTTGCATTGATCAGCCGGTGCTTAATGGCGTGATATCCGCATGCTTTGCCGTATCGTTGCTGTTGCTGCTCGCCAGTACGGGAACGCTGATGTGTTCGTTGGACGTACGGCTGCTTGCCGGTTTGGTGCTTGCCGCTGCCATATGCTGTCTGCAAATGCTGCCGAACATCGTGTGCATGTGCCGGACCGTTATCTTGTGCAATGGCGTGCTACATGACACGTCGTTGGACGGTGCGCGGTGGCATTCCCGAAGAGGCCCGTGTATTGACCCAAGTTGATATTCGTGAAGATATGCAGACGTTTCAGGCCCGATACGCGACCGGTTTCGTGCTTTGCTTGGCGCTGCTGGTATTGCCGTACGCGGCATTGGTCGCATTCTGCGATTTCCATCGGATGTATGATGCTGTCGGCTTTCTCGTGCTTACCGCGGCCTGTTTCTCTTTCTCACCCTTAAGCCGCGCCGGTCGGGCAGACCTTTCGAACGGTACTGCATGCGTTTGTCTGCGGTGATGGTGATGGCTATGGCCTGCGTGAGGGCCTGGGGCTTCATGACAACCGAAAACATGAGGCTGTTCGGCGTATGCGCGATTGGCCTGATTGGCGTTCTGCTGGTATATGCCATTCCTGTGCAAAAAGGCGGTTTTCATTCGCTTGTATTGTCTCGCGCCGGCGATGCGTTGTGCTTCCTGTCCATGATGGTCACGCCTGTGGCGGCTTTCTTCGCAGCTGGCGCGTTGCAGTACATAAGGGGATTGTGATGTCGGATTCGAATTCCGTAATGAGATGTCGTCCGGCAGGAGCCGGAAAACAATGTGCGGCCGCATTCGTCGATTGCGGTTTCGTATTGCTTTGCGGCGTGATTGCGGCTTTGCTCGGACATAATATTCCCGTCACGTTCCTGGTGATGCTCGAATCGGTTGCGGTGCTGGCTATTGGAGAAGGTTCGCGCGGTCTGACTCCGGGGAATATGATGTTCGGTTTGCGTACGGTTCGCGTGGAAGGCATGCGTGACGTCACGGCGGGAACTTTGCCCGCCGGAATGGGCCGGATTCTTGTGAAGTATTGTGTGCTTATCGGATCCACGCTTGCGTTGGTCATAGGTCTGATTGCGGTGATTTGCTCACCGTTGTTCGCCAAGGATGATTTGCATCAGGGATGGGCAGACAGACTGGCATCTTTGGGATGCGTCGATATTCATCAACGTGTTGAGGCGTTGGAGGAACAACCGGTCGTATCGAGGCAAATTCCTCCGGTTCCCATGCCTCGGATGCAGCCCACTCCTCCCGTGCCTCTTCCCAAAACAGTGGCGGACGTGTCCAAACCGGTTCCCATGCCAACGGCAAAACAGGTTTCTCCTGTACCCATGCCTTCGGAAAAGCCGATGTATCCGGTTCGGACAACGGTTGAACAACAGACGGCCTCGGTGCCAGTGACACCTCCTGAGAAACCCCAAACCTTTCTCTTCTTTGAAGATGGCTCCAAGCGAACTCTCAGCGTGCCTTCTTCATTGATTCTCGGGCGCAAGCCAGCCCCGCAGCAGACAGGGGACATCGCGTTGGCTGTGCCTGACCATACTGGTACGGTCTCACGAAACCATGCTCGGATCGAATTGGTGGACGACCAAATCTGGATCACTGACTTAGCGAGCACCAACGGTACGCGAGTGCTTGACGAAAGCGGCGAAGAGACGGAACTTGAACCGAACGTCCGAACGCGTATGCATGTCGGATCCCGCATCGGACTGGGAGACATGGGCTGCAGCATCATCACATCGAAAAGCAGGAGGCGTTGATGGCTATTACTGCGGAACAACAAAACAGCAGGCTCGAAGGTCCCAAACCTCCAAAAGGAAAAATCGTATTGCAGGCACCACCCGAGCTTGAACCCAGCGACGGTGTCAACACGCTGCTCACATCGTTGGTGCCATTGTTGGGCACCGCCAGCGCCATGGTCATGATGCTGATGACCAATTCGGGACTCACCGGCATGCTTACCGGCGGCATGTTCATGGTGTCGTCATTGGGATTCGTGGCGGTCAACGGCTTCCGCCAACGTTCGCAACGCATGGCGAACCTCGCGGCGGCAAGACGTGAATATCTCACTTATTTGGCTGGCATACGCAAAACCGTGCGCACCGCGGGAAGGAAACAACGCAATGCCGCATTGTGGAACGCTCCATCCCCATCCTCGTTGACGGCGATCGCCCAGGAACCGGAACGTTGCTGGGAACGTGTTCCCGCAGACGACGATTTCATGATATTACGTTGCGGCACGCATAGTGTGCCATTGTGCCTGCAGCTTGAATCACCTGAATTGCCTCCACTCGCGCAGCTCGACCCGGTTTCGGCATCGGCGGCGCATCGTTTCATGCTTGCACATAAAACGTTGCACAATATGCCTTACGGCATTGACCTGAGGAAATACAAGCGTGTGGAATTGCTTGGAAACGAAAGCCAGACGCAGGCGCTCGCAAGAGCCATGATCTGTCAAGCGGCGGTTTGGCATCCGGCTGAATGCTGCAGAGTGCTCGTACTGGCATCCGCTGATCGCATGGGGCAGTGGGAATGGGTACGGTTGCTGCCTCATAACCGTGTGCTGAACGAGAAATACTTGGAAGGCACGTATAACGGTCATGGATTTATGCTGACGAGCAACGTGCGCGAAGTTGATGCGCTGATAGGCGAGGAAGTGCTGAACCGCAACAGGCGTACCGGAGATAATGAGATTGCTCCTCATGTTTTGGTGATCAATGATGGATTCGACCGGACTGTATTGTCTCGAGAGTCCCGATTGTTCGCTGAAGACGGCCTCGGTGGAGTGACCGTGTTCGACATGCCGAATGATTGGGGGGAGCTCGAGGAAGATGACGTGCTTCGTGTGCTGTATTCGCAGACCGTGGTTGAGGAAGGACTGAACGTTCTCGAAAAGCGCGACATCAATATGGTTGAAGTGTTTTCCACGGCACTCAAGCCTGTGGAAATCCAACCGGACGAATTGACTGTGGAAGAGGCGCTCTGCATAGCGAAACGCTTGAAGAGCGTGCATGTTAACGAAACCGGAGACGATTCCTCACAATCCGTCAATCGCAAGAAATCCCCCGAATTGCCTGATCTGCTTGGCATCAGCGATATTCGTCATATCGATCTGGCGAAACTGTGGGCATATCGTGTGGGCAAGGAGCGTTTGCGCGTGCCGATCGGCCTATTCGACGACACCAGTACCGCGTTCCTTGACATCAAAGAGATGGGCCAGCATGGCATGGGCCCGCATGGCGTGCTCGTCGGCGCCACCGGTTCGGGTAAATCCGAAGTGCTGCGAACCCTGGTACTGTCGTTGGCGTTGAGCCATTCCCCGGACCAGTTGAATTTCGTACTCATCGACTTCAAAGGCGGCGCCACTTTCGCAGGTATGGACGGCATGCCTCACATTTCATCCATCATTACGAATCTCGGCAAGGAAGCGTCGCTCGTCGACCGTATGGAAGACGCGCTGGATGGCGAAGTCAACCGACGTCAGGAGCTGCTGCGAGATGCGGGCAACCTTGCCAACATCACCGAATATGAGGAGATGCGTGTCAACGGCGGGCGTAGCGATCTTAAACCGTTGCCGTCACTATTGGTCGTGGTCGACGAATTCTCCGAACTGTTGAAGGCGAAACCCGAGATCGTGCAATCGTTCGTTCGCATTGGCGCGGTCGGCCGTTCGCTGGGCATACATCTGCTCATCGCATCGCAGCGTTTGGAACAAGGCAAGCTGCGTGGTCTTGACGAGCACCTGTCATACCGTATCGGTCTGAAAACGTTCTCCGCAACCGAATCCCGTGCCGTGCTGGGCATTACGGACGCGTACGATCTGCCAAGCCTGCCTGGCATCGGCTATCTGAAATCGCCTGACGGCACCATCACCCGCTTCCGCGCGTCTTACGTGTCGGGCGTGCCGAAGGGGTTGGACGGCGAAACCACCACCTTCCAGTATGCGGTGGAACAGATGCGAGGCAAAGGCAATCCCGCGCACGTGGTGTGGCTGCCTCCGCTGGTCACGCCGAATTCGCTCGACGATTTCATGCCGGACCTGACCGTCACCAAGGAGTATGGCTTGATTTCGCCAAGGTGGCGCAATGCCGGAGCGCTTGTCGTACCATGCGCGTTGGAAGACAAGCCACGCGAGCAGAGGCGAGACGTCATGGCCCTCAATCTTGCCGGTGCGGGAGCCATGTGGCAGTGGTGGGCGGCCCGTTGAGCGGTAAAAGCATGATGTTGCGTTCCATCGTCGCATCGTTGGCGCTCACGCATTCGCCGCTCGAAGTGCAGTTCTATGTGATCGACTGCGGTGGCGGCGCGTTCTCTTCCATGGATGGATTGGAACATGTCAGCGGCATCGCGGCAGGCAATGAGGATGAAAAAGTCCGTCGTACGCTTGCCGAAGTCAGCGGCATCATCGACGCGCGCGAACGATTCTTCAAAGAACAGCGCATCGACGGCATGGACGCGTATCGTCGCCGTCGCGCCGAAGGCAAGGTCGACGACGGATATGGCGACGTGTTCCTCGTCATCGACGGTTGGGGCGTATTCCGCGGCGACTATGACGAATTGGAAACCAAAGTCCAGCAGATCGTTGCCCGTGGTCTCACCTTCGGCGTGCACGTGTTGTTCAGCGCGAACCGTTGGATGGAAATCCGTGCCAATATCAGCGACCTTATCGGCACCAAGCTCGAACTGCGTTTGGGCGATCCGAGCGATTCGCAAATCGACCGCCACGTTGCCGACACCGTGCCCAAGGGCGCGCCTGGCCGTGGCCTGAGCGCCAACAAACTGCATACGCTCGCAGCGCTGCCCCGCATCGATGGCGGGCATGATGCGGCGACGGTGTCCGACGGCATCAACGATCTCATCGCCAAAGTACGTTCCGCATGGCAAGGCCATCCGCATGGTCCGAAGCTGCGGTTGCTGCCCGAAAACCTGCCGTACGAGGCGATGATGGCTTCCGTCATGCGTCAAAAGGCATCCAACCAGCTCGCCAAAGGCAACATGGTGGTCGGTATCGACGAGAACGCACTGTCTCCAGTGGTGTTCGACTTCAACACCGAACCGCACTGTTACCTATTCGGTGACGCCGGTTCGGGGAAATCTACATTCCTTCGCGTGATAATCAACGAAATCGTACGAAGCTATCCGGATGGAAAAGCAAAAATTTTCATGTTGGATTATCGTCGTGCGAATCTTGCGCAGATTCCGCAGTCGCATTTTGGAGCGTACCTGACCAATGACGAACAGGCTACGGAAAGTCTCGACGCGCTTGCGGAATTCCTGAAAACCCGCATTCCGGGCCAGGACGTGACTGCCGAACAGTTGCGCGACCGTTCCTGGTGGACGGGTTCGGAAGTTTACGTGCTGGTCGACGATTACGATTTGGTCTCCACCAGCCGAGGCAACCCGCTGCGTGCGTTGGTGCCATATTTGGCGCAGGCCTCCGATCTGGGATTGCATGTGGTGGTGGCCCGAAGAACCGGCGGTGCGAGCCGAGCCATGTACGATCCGGTATTGCAGACGTTCCATGATCTCGGCATGACCGGCATTCTGCTGTCCGGAGATTCGAACGAAGGCCAGCTGATCGGCAAAGTCAAACCGAAGAAGGCGGCGCCCGGTCGCGCCCAAATCGTCACTCGAGACCAAGGCCTGTTCGTGGCGCAACTGTCGAATGCGGTATTGCGCGAATAACGCGATATTGCGAAAACGTGAGATTGCGGAAAAGCCCGCGCCGTTGCATACTGCGGTTTGCGCAACATTACGTACCGCAGTATGCAGGTATCGCAACATGCTCTCGACTGTTTCGTTGAATGGTGAACCCGTTGAGTACGATGGTGCACGGCAATATAACTTGAGATAGCGAGGACTTGAGACTCATGCCACGTATGTTCGGAACAGACGGTGTTCGAGGATTGGCGAATAGGGCTTTGACCGCACAGCTTGCGTTGGATTTGGGCGATGCTGCGGTGCGCGTGCTTGGCGATGATGGAGACAAAAGCGAATTCGACGGTCGTCGCCGTGCACTGGTCGGCCGCGATACTCGCGTTTCCGGCGATTTTCTTGCAGCGGCACTGTCCGCAGGCATGTCCGCAGGCGGTTTCGATGTGATCGACGCGGGCATTATTCCAACCCCTGGCGTCGCATACCTGACCTCCGTGCTGAACGTGGAAATGGGTGCCGTGATCTCCGCATCCCACAATCCCATGCCCGACAACGGCATCAAATTCTTCGCACGCGGCGGATTCAAACTGCCTGACACCAAAGAAGACGAAATCGAAAACGTGCTCGGTCAGGATTGGGAACGCCCGACCGGTGCAGGCGTGGGACGTATCAGCCACGACACGGCAACCGCAACCAACCTGTACATCGACCATCTGGTATCCACAATCGCCCCCATCGGGCCTGACAAGTCCCAGCCGACACCGTTGAAAGGCTTGAAAGTCGTGGCTGACTGCGCCAACGGCGCCACCTCCGTGGTCGCGCCGGAAGCGTTGCGCCGCGCCGGGGCCGACGTGATCGTGATCAACGCTTCGCCAGACGGCTACAACATCAACAAGAACGCCGGATCCACGCATCCCGAACAGCTGCAGGCCATGGTCAAAGCCTCCGGTGCCGATTTGGGCGTGGCTTTCGACGGTGACGCCGACCGTTGCCTTGCCGTAGACGGCGAAGGCAATATGGTCAACGGCGATCAGATCATGGGCATTCTTGCACGTGCCAAGAAAAACGCGGGCAAACTCAACCACGACACCCTCGTGGTAACCGTGATGAGCAACCTCGGCCTGAAGCTCGCCCTGCGTTCCATGGGCATCAAAACCGTGCAAACCGGCGTGGGCGACCGTTACGTGCTTGAGGAAATGCTGCGCGGCGACTATTCGCTCGGCGGCGAACAGTCCGGCCACGTGATCAACCGCGAATTCGCCACCACCGGCGACGGCACCCTGACCGCGCTCACCCTGTGCAACGAGGTCGTCAAATCCGGTAAGAGCCTGAAGGAACTGGCCGCCGACTTCCCGCAGCTGCCGCAGACGCTCATCAACGTGCCGAACGTGGACAAGATGGCCGCCAAGACCAACGCCAAGGTGCAGGCCGCGGTGGAACGCGAAGAGAAGCTGCTGGGCGACACCGGCCGCGTGCTGCTGCGTCCGTCCGGCACCGAGCCGCTCGTGCGCGTCATGGCCGAAGCCGAAACCCAGCAGCAGGCAGACGAAGTGTGCGATCGCCTCGCCAAGGTCGTCGCCGACGAACTCACCCTGTAAGAGCCCGCAAGGAGATATGCCCCATGTTCGGACACAACTCGAAAGTGGACCTTGAACTCAACCGCGAGGTCGAAAAGCTCATCAAAACCGGCGGCAAAGAGAAAATCATGCCGATCGTGCAGGCCGGCGAACCGGTATTACGCCAGCAGACCATCGCCTACGACGGCCAGTTGAGCCGCAAAACGCTTGACAAGCTCATCGACACCATGCGCACCACCATGCTGGAAGCGCCGGGCGTGGGCCTCGCAGCCACCCAGATCGGTCTCGGTCTGGCTTTGGCCGTCGTCGAAGACCACGTATGCGAAGGCGACGATGGCGATCCGCGCGAAGCCGCGGAATTCCCCTTCCACGCCATCATCAACCCCAGCTACGAGCCGATCGGCACCGAAACCCGCAGCTTCTACGAAGGCTGCCTGAGCTTCGACGGTTACCAGGCCGTACGCAAGCGTTGGCTTGACATCACCGCCCGTTGGCAGGATGAGGACGGCAACAAGCATGAGGAACATCTGCACGGCTGGCCGGCCCGCATCTTCCAGCATGAAACCGACCATTTGAGCGGTGAACTGTACATCGACCAGGCCGAAATCCGAAGCCTGACCACCAATGAGAACCTTGAGGATTTCTGGTGCGAGGATCCGGTACCGACCGAAGCGGCGGCCGAACTCGGCTTCGAACTGTAACCGCGTAAACGAACGAGACAAGAACGATGAATGCCTCCCAGGCGAACACTTGGGAGGCATTCATCATATTCGGGATTATTGGAATGTTCGAAACATGAGTATTCCAAATATTCCAATATTTCAGTATTCCGGATTCACTAGCACATCGTACGTATCCGTGTTCCGCTCGGCGTCCGAACGCAGATCCCAGCCAGGCTTGCGCATTCCATACAACACCAGCGGCGGTAAACCGAGCACAAGCACGACTACAGCCACAAGAATCGCATATGAAACGCTATCCAAACCGGTGAAACCAGCCGGTCTCACGAAAGTCAACACGAATGCCGCGGCGGAAGCGACGAAACCGACGCCCGCGACCAACCGAATCGCAGGAACTCGATACGTGCGGCGGACTTCTGGATGGGTGTTGCGCAGACGAATCGCGGCGGCAAACATCAGCATGTACATCACCAGATACAGCGCGGTCGCATATCCACCAGCGTCGCGAAAGCCGTGTTGCCATTGGGGATCAACACGAACAGCAACGCCAGCACGGTCACGATAATGCCTTGCGGAATCAGAATGCCTTCCTGCACGTCGTGGGCATTGCGCTTCTGCAGCGCGGGAGGCATCAGTCCCGTGCGGGCGGCCGCTAGCAAACCGCGAGAAGGACCAGCTATCCAAGCCACCACGGAAGCGAACGCGCCTAGCGCGATGAGCAGCGAAATCACTGGAGTGCCCCAACCCATGCCAAAATGGTCGAAGAACTCCCTGAACGCCAGATTGATGCCGTCGATGAGCCCCAGCTCACGATGCGGCACAGCAAAGGCGATTGCCAAAGTCGGCAGCACAAGTACCAGCAGAATCAGCGCGGTCGCTAGTGCAATGGCGCGTGGGAATTGACGTCCCGGATGCTCCAAGTCGTTGGCATGCACGGCATTGACCTCCATACCCGCGTAGGCGAGCACATTGGATACGATTAGCACAATCGATGCGATGCCCGTCCACGGCGGAAGCAGCGCGGATGCGTGCAGGGAGGTCTGCACTGGCTCACCGATCGCCAGCCAGATAATGCCGAAGACGATAAGCAGCAACGCAGGAAACAGCGTGCCGATAAGTCCCGAAATCGACCCGACCTTGGCGAACAGATTGCCGCCGCGCAACGCCACCATCGTGCTTGCCCAATACAACACGATGATCACCGCGGCCACATATACGCCATTATTGCCCAAGCCACCCATGCCGAACACATACGACAGGCTGACGGCGATGAACGCAATCTGTATCGGATACCACACCACATTCTGAATCCACTGCAGCCAAATGGCGAGGAATCCGATGCGATTGCCGAACGCCTCACGCACCCACACATACACGCCACCTTTCCAGCCGGTGGCCAGTTCGGCAGCCACCAGCGCGGTCGGCACCAGGAAAACGACCGCCGGAATGAGATACAGCAGAATGGAAGCGAGACCATAATCGGCCATGGCCGGCAGAGAGCGTAGCGAGGCCACCGCCACCACGGTCAACATCGCCAGTTGGCTGACTGTCATCATGGTTTTGCCGGTTTTATTGGCAACGGTTGCCGTGCTTGCGATTGCGCCGTGCCCGTCAGCGCCGTTCCCTCTATTCGCCCCGGCATGCGCAGGTATGCCCGTACGATTGCGGTTTCCTGCGACGGCAGACGGATTGCGTGGCGTTGTTGTCGGTGCCGTCGCAGCGTTCGTCGTGGAACGTGCGGACCCGGGATGTGCAGCTGCGCTTGCATCGTGCGCTACCACAGCAAGCGGCTTTGTCATATGAACAGTCATTGCAGCCAGCTTTCGTAAACATAATCGTTGTGGGAATGAACATGAATTTCCTTAATGCGGGAAACGATGGAATTCGTGGAATGACCGCGAAATATCAGTGGTGGAATCCGGATGCACGAGCCTCGCTTGGCATTGGTGAGCGCAGTCCGTCCAGATATTTCACACACGACTTCAGATCCTTGATGAACGCTTCGGCCATATCGTGGCTGAAACCGTTACGCACCACAATGCGCTGCACGGTCACCTGCGTCAGATCCACCGGCATCGGATAAGCCGGCACCAGCCATCCCTTCATGCGCAGCCGATCCTGCAGATCGTACAGATTCCACTTGCGATCCGGCTTGTCGTTGAGCATCCATGCGAACACCGGAATGTCGGAACCGTCGTTCCACAGCGTGAAATCATCCATCTGCTCGATCTCGCCCGACAGATATTTCGCCACATCATGCGAAGTCTGCTGCACCCTTCGATACCCGTCGAATCCCAAACGCAGGAACATGTAGTACTGCAGCAGTACCTGTGCGCCCGGACGGGAGAAGTTCAGTGCGAAAGTCGGCATTTCGCCGCCGAGATAACTCACCTTGAAAATAAGGCTTTCCGGCAGGTCAGCGGTTTCGCGCCATACGATCCATCCCAAACCGGGGTAGACCAGACCGTACTTGTGACCGGAGGTGATGATGGAGTAGACGCGCTTGACGCGGAAGTCCCATGCGAGGTCCGGCTGGATGAATGGTGCGATCATACCTCCCGAAGCGCCGTCCACATGGATGCGCACATCAAGTCCGGTGCGCTCCTCGATGCGGTCCAGTGCTTCGCTGATCTGTTCGACCGGCTCATACATACCCGTATAGGTCACGCCCATGATGGCCACCACGCCGATGGTGTTCTCATCGACATACTTGTCGAGATCATGGCCGTCGAGCACTTTGTGGTCCTCGGAAATCGGCACATAGCGTGGTTCCACGTCGAAATAGTTGCAGAACTTCTCCCAGCACACCTGCACGGCGCTGCTCATCACCAGATTCGGACGATCGGTCGGCAGGTCGGCCTTTTCGCGGGCTTCCTTCCAACGGCGCTTCAACGCGAGTCCGCCCAGCATGCAAGCTTCCGACGAGCCGATGGTGGAGGTTCCGATGGCATTCATTGGATCGGGCGCATGCCATAGATCGGCGAGCATGTGCCAGCAGCGCGATTCGACTTCGGCGGTTTTCGGGTACTCGTCTTTGTCGATCATGTTCTTGTCGGCCGCCTCCATGTACAGGCGGTTCGCATGATCGTCCATCCACGTGCTCACAAAAGTTGCAAGATTGAGTCGCGCGTTGCCATCCAGCATGGCCTCGTCATGCACCACTTGGTAGGCGGTTTCCGGCAGACTACCCTTCTGTGGAATGGTAAATTTCGAGAACGCCTGGGCTTCCTTCGGACGGGCGAACAGCGGATTGATTTCCACGCTGTCAGGAACAACGCGGTCGTCGGCATTGCCGCAGGTGTTGTCGCAGCAATGCGAATTGTTGTTTTCAGTGGTGGAATGTGTTTCTGACATTGCAGTTCCTTTCGTTGATTTGGAACGTTTATTGCGTTCCGGGATTCAAAAATGAAAGTCGATTCTGGATTTTTGCTGGGAAATGGTCACATTTGCGCTATGTGAAAATTCGTATGGCAACCGTTTCGCATGGATGTATCCGCGCGCGGTTTCGTAATGAACACCGTCATTCGAACTCGCATGGTTGTGTTCTCACAAAGAGGAATGCGCACGTTGGTTTGTTGCACATTCTTACACGCTGAAGGTGGGTATCGGCTACGATGGCAGGTATGAACGAATCGACGATGAATCTTTCCTGGCTGGATGACGCGAAGCAGGACATCGAACAATGGTCGGCATCGATGCCGAATGACGCCGACAACCAGCCGATCGACTGGCGATGGGTGTCTTCCCTTGACCTGCGTAACGGCATTGGTGCCGCCACAAGACAGCACGTTGATTTGTTGGCAATGCTGCGGTCCTCGTCGCCGCAACTTTCCGCCCCGCAGCTGCACGCCCTGTTGAAAGATGATCTTGCGATTCGAGATCGGCTCGAACCGACCATCGCGCAGTGCAACAGCACGTTCATGATGGATTACGACCGACTTATCGCTTCCTATCGGCTGCCGCGCGCGCTTGCTTACGCGAACCGTCGGTTGTGCGACGAAATCGCTGTTCTGCGACAGATTGGCGTGGCGATGGGATTGTGGACGGTCACCGAGGAACGACGTGAGCGCGTGACGGTTCCGGTGCTGCTGCCCGGTTCGGCTTTGGCTTCCGGGGGAGTGTCGTTGGATGATATTCAGGATCGAACCGCTGACATCGTTAACGGCCGCGCCGCCCGTCGTGCCGCAGAGAAAAGTCAGAAGCGAGCCAGTGACTATGCCATGTCGCGCGCGAACCTGAGTGGAGTAACCAATCCGGGCGGCTCCACGTTGTTTGATTACGGTTCGGAAACGAAATCCGCTGAATCGGCGCAGTTGCGTCGGATGGCTGAATACCGCAAATCGGATTGGCGTGACGCTTATCTTCCTGGACGCGATGTGGACAATGTCATGGGAATCGACATCGAAACCACCGGTACTGACCCGGCGCGTGTGTACATCATCGACGTCGGCTTTGAATATATGAACATGATTTCCCCTCGCCCTGCTGCCGCACCTACTGGATACCAATACGAGCAGAGTTATTACGAAACGGGCGATGCGTATGGTCAGTCGCGTCTGTCGTTCGGCGTTCCTGCCGAGAACGCGACGCTCGGTAATCCGCTGATTCTCGATTTGACCGGTATCGATGTACGTGATCGTGCGTCCGGCTTCCGCCTGTTCGATGAGTGGCCGGAGGCTCAAATCGGTTTGCTGCAGCGATTGGAGCAGCAACCGTACGTAGCGCACAACGCTCGTTTCGAACATAGCTTCTTCATGTTGAATGTGGCTGGATATGCAGAAAGCTACCGTGCGGGCAAGATTACGATTATCGACACGTTGCCGATGAGCCGCCGTTGGGATGAAGGGTCAATTCCGGACGGCGAGCATCCGTACGGCAATAACACGTTGGACGCATACGCCAAGCGGCAGGGCGCGCTCGATGAAAGCAAGTCGGAGCGCCACCTCGGTTTGGAAGATACGCATATCATGCTGGTTGCATGAAACATCACTTGGGTGTATTGCATGGCGAAGGCCGCGGTCCGTGGGGTGCGAATGGCAAGTCTGGCATCGGTGGCAAGCATTGCGGGCGCCGCTGGTAGCATTTGCGATTCGTGTCGCAGTTTCCTGGTTCTTCTTCCCGTGACCGTCCCGTTTTGGCTTTCCCTTCCGGCTTTTGTTACCCGTAACGCCGTTTTGCGGTTACAAAATGCGGATGCGATTGCGGATTTGCGGGGATGGAATGGGCGATTGCGGGGATGGTTTCGGTGGTTGCGGGGTTGGTCGGGCCTGGTTTGTCAAGTTTCGACACGCCGATGGAACGTTGGATTTCCAACGGTTCACGCGTTGTTCATGCGGCCCGGGTTGCGCGGATCGCGATCGTGCTGTAAGTTTATCTCTTGCTGCCGCTCAGCGAGTGGTCCGGATGGTTCCG
>ENA-OQIG01000011-OQIG01000011.1-human-gut-metagenome-genome-assembly--contig:-NODE-11-length-116611-cov-3.798788_pt1 | contig 116611 bp, 93 predicted proteins | sample MGYA00242576_ERZ504741 | MGnify/ENA primary metagenome ERZ504741 (study PRJEB26092, sample SAMD00036436) | human gut metagenome | host: Homo sapiens | study: EMG produced TPA metagenomics assembly of... | reverse complement strand
GGTCAGTTTCAAGCTTTACGATTTCCATTATCTCTTGTTTCTATGTACATTAATTTAAAGTTTAATATTAGGGTTACTTTTGTTTTCGTTCTCTGTGTCATTGCTGAAATGACCGTGAAGCAAAAGTATCCACATTTCATACTGCTTCTTAAAGCAGATAGCAAAATATAGTGATTTATACAGTATCTCACAGCATAAACCACTAAATATAAGAACGTTATAAAATAGAAGTCAGACTAAAAAAGTAGTGATTTTCTTATTCTTCCACCTTCCTATTTGCATTACTTTAGTCTCAAATTCATCTCTTTCTCCCAAAGCTTTGTTACGGACACGGGTCCGGTAATTATAAATGGTAGTCACGGAATAACGGAGGAATTGCGCTATCTTGGTACTGTCCGTAATCCCCAGCCGGATAAGGGCAAAGATACGGAGTTCGGTGTTCAACAGTTCTCCCGGTTTGGGTTGCATGGGTTCTGTGAGCAGCGCATTAAATTCCTCCACAAAATTGGGGAAAAGTTGCAGGAAAGTCATGTCGAAGTTTGCATAAAACTCTTTCAGTTCTTCGTCAAGGAATTGAGAAGATTTAATGGCTTTATATAGTTCTTCCACTCTTCCGGCAGCAGCAATTTTATTTAGGGAACGACGGTATAAATCCATCTTGTCGAGATAAGTGGAGCATTGGTCCATATATCGGCCGATATATTCCTCCTTGATATAATTGGCTTCCGAAAGCGTATGGTTCATCTCTTTCAGTTGCGAGTTGGAGTCGTGAAGTTCTTCGTTCAGTTCTTGCAACAACGTATTGGTATCGACCACTTCGCGACGTGCGGCAGCAACCTTTTTCATCTGCTTGTAAACGAAGAAAATGGCAACCAACAAAAATACGGAAAGCAAACTGATACAAATCAATGATACTTTCATCTCCTGCTGCTGCCGTTTGGTTTTCAATTGGTAAGCCTGGTCAATGATAGGAAAGACTTGCGAGATTTCTAACGTACGAAGGCGGGCATTGCAAAGAGTGGCATCCTCTAAGGAGCATTTCAGGTAATTGTAGGCACGGTCAATATCCCCTTCATCGTAGACAAGGGAAGCGAGTTTGCGCAAAGATACATATTCCTTTACTGCCGATTTTAGGTCGGCAATAGCCGAAAGGGCCAGGTAATGTTTTTGCCCCTGCTTGTCGCCTTTCAACCGGTAACCCTCGGAGAGAGTATAAGTAAGCATTGCTTTTGAATGGTCATCCAAAGAAGGTTTGTTGTAATATTCCATCAGCATACGGATGGCTTCATCGTATTGAGCATGTACGATACACTTATCCGCCATCACCAATACGTGCCCCAAAGAGTCGGAAGCGTTGACCTGCAGAAGAGAGTCACGATACAGATCCGTCATTCGATAATACTCTTTCTTGACTTTCTCCGTAACGGCATAATCTCCCATCAATCCGTAAATAGTGCGATACAAATGATAATAATAACCATAGAGATAATCGGGCAGCGTTTTCTTATCAATCTGCCCCAATAGTTCCAACGCTTCTTTATACATTCCGGTAGTTCCCATCACTTCCGCCATATTCATGGCAGCATCATCCAGGTAATCCAGTTTATCCATGCGATGCGCCAGTTCCTCTTTCCGTTGAGCATAGACAAAAGACGAATCCAGATTATAAGCCCGGTATTCATCGAAAAGACGTCCGCAAAAACCATATCGTTGTTCATCGGAAGTAGCCTCCTCCAGCAATTTCTTCAGGTCAGCGATACGCGCCTCCTTTTCCGCTCCATAGGTCTGACGGTTTTTAATGATACCATCAATCTCACGAAGTAACGCATCGGTACTCTTATTATCTTTTGCATAAAGCAGACCGGAAAGGACGATTGTCACAAAAATCAGAATCACTTTTTTCATAGTGCCGTATGTATTATGATTGCAAAGATAAAAGTCTTTCAGAAACTTCCGGCTTTCAGGAGAAAATTATTGCAGACGGAAAACCAATGTTTATTAAAACAGGAAGCATTACAAATTTATTATGAACATAATTATTATATTTATAATAATGTCATCGTTGGAACAACCATCAATATACAGATAAATTCAAAAGTATGTATTCACAGCAAATTCAAACTGTTCTATAAATATTTTCTTAAATGGATATATATTATTTTGTTCATAGAAAACTAACATAGCTTTCTTATAGTCGATAGAATCAACTGAACGAAATGATAAAGGACAATAACCGTTGGCTATAAGTATTGCATTACTTGTTATACGGGCAGTACGTTTATTACCATCAGCAAATGGCTGAATGTAAGATAACAGAACTAAAGCTAGGAAAGCTTTATCAAAGATACTCTCCTTATTATTGATTAATTGACAAGTGTCTTCCATAGCTTCTCTTATTTGATATTCATTATCAAGTGGACGATAATTCGTACCCGTAATACCAACACGCCGAGAACGAATATGACGCTCAACTCCCAGTTCTTTAATAAGGATACTATGAATGTCTTCAATCTTTCTTATTGATAAATACTGAAGATAATCAGGATTATCTAAAATAAAATCAAGAGCTTCCTTGTGATTTAGTAGCATAATGGCTTCTTCTTTAGTTTTACCTTTTGCTTCTTCTTTTTCCAGCAAAAGTCTTTCCGTTTCAAGAAGATTATATGTGTTCCCTTCAATTTGAGAAGACTTCCAACTAAGATCCACACCTAACCTTTCCATTTCTTTCCGGTACTCTCCGTCTGTCATTTCTAATACATTCTTCTAAACGTTTCTTGAAGAGCCGTTAAATGTTTCCGTTCATCCATCGTGAAAGGGTCAACATTAGGCAATATATCAGGAATAAGGCTGAAATTGAAAGCTTGTTGAATTTCACGCTCATCAACTTCTTTCCGAAAGTATGATTCTAAGTCGAAATAACTTGTAACAAACGTTTGTGGTGTTAGTTTATAACAGGTGGCAGGTCCTTGCCCTATGACTTCAATACTTCCAGCGGAAATCATGGCAGCTAATAAACGCTTGAATGTGGCGACACTTACTTTAGTATTCACTCCCTCCATTAATTCTGACCTAGAAGATAGAGGATGAAAACGAAGATATTGTTGAATTTCTTCTTCCATTGCTATTTAATTGATTATATCGGCTCAAAAATACATAATATTATTAATATATCGGCTCAAAATGAGCCAATAATTACAGTGTATAGGACTCTTTTGAGCGATATGAAAATCTTCAGCTACCTGTTAGTAGTCTCATATTGTTTCTGCATTGCTTTGATCTATTCTTCAGAATTCTTATTTATCACAGCAATTTTATCCTGTAATTCTTTATTCTGGATTTCAGATAATCTCATCTGTTCAGTATGGATCTTCTAACTGTCCTCTGTGGTGAAATAGTTCATTTCTGCACTCTAATGAGGTAAATACAGTTTTTTGAAACACTATCCAATAGAATGATTATATTTGCATTTTGATATAAGAAACAAATTACAAACTATTAATCAGTAAACCATGAGATTCAGCAACGTAAGATTATTAGTGAAAGACTTCGCCAAATGCTTCAAGTTCTACACCGAACAACTCGGATTAGAGCCATCCTGGGGAGATGAAAATAGCGGATATGCCAATTTTAAAGTAGCTGACGGGATAGAAGCTTCACCCTTTTTGTATCCGACTGGATGGCACCTGCGGTAGGCAATGCAGATAAGCAACAGCCCGTTGCGATGCGTGAGAAATTAATGGTTTCATTCAGTGTAGATAACCTCGACGAAACTTTTGCCGATCTAAAAGCAAAAGGCGTGACGTTTATCACCGAACCTACGGATATGCCCGATTGGGGGATGCGTACCCTATACCTGCGCGATCCCGAAGAAAACCTGATAGAACTCTTTACCCCTCTAGCACCGGAGCAATGTAGCCAGGAGCTCCTCGAAGAAGATAAGAAATTTCAATAAGAAAGTTTGTTATAAAGAAATGTGCCATACGAGTGAGCCGGAAAAATGATAGTTAATGAGCCTATAGTGACATCGCTATGGGGCTCATACATTAACTTGATATTGCAGATATTCACTTGCCTTTCAACTTTATAGCAAGAAACTCACAAAGTAGAATATGAATCTGATTAATAAGCCCTCAACCCATAATCGAATCTCATCTTCTTGCTATCTTTCACTTCGATTTTCAACAGATTACTTCCTTTCCGCAAGTAACGGCTGTAATCGCTGATATTATATTGATTATATTGCCTGGTCTGCTTTGCCTCCTGCGCAAAGACTTCTACACCATTCAGCCAAACTTTGGCTTCTCCGGCAACATTCAGCCATAAAGACAGATGATTGAAATCCTTATCCACCTTAAAAGTAGCTTCTGATACTACCGTAGAACGAGGGGGACAGTCGAAAGGCAAAGAAGTCATTTTCAGCTCCTGACCGTTCATACCGACAAGGCGGGTATTCTTGCTTCCGTTCTGACTGTCTGCAATCAAAGTAACCGCTTTCACGGGAGTGATTTCATACAAACGGTTGTGCATCAGGTGTAACAAGCCTTCCGGTATTTTAGTTACTTTCCGGTCGTAAGTAATCAGGCCGTTCACTTCTCCTTCCACATCAGTGGTTTGTGTATAAACAGCCGCACTCAACCCTTGGGCAATCAGCGTTTCCAAATCATATACCAGACGGCCGTAACTATCAATCAGAGCCATTGCTCCGTCTATATTCTTATACCCCCAGTTCCTCATATTCGGATTCCAGATATGTTCCTTGATCGCCCAGCCATAGCCGCCGAATTCTCCCAGTACGGAAATGCGGTTACCGTTGTTCTCCGGCAGAATCATGGAAGTGACAGGATAATTATGTACGTCGTACATATCGCCTACGCCTCTGTCCGTCCAGCCGGTCACTCCGTTTATCAGGCGTGTATCGTCGTATTTTATCACTTTATTTACGATTTCCACCGTGTTATGCTGTCCCCATCCTTCATTGAAAACCACCCAGGTAGTGATACAGGGATAGAAACGGAGACGGTCGATCATTTCGAACATTTCTTTTTGCCATTGCCGGGTGTGTTCTTCGGGAGCGTTCCAATCAGTAGTAGCCAACGGATTGACGTGTTCCTCCTTCTTCCTTGACGTAGCAAAACCGGAAACCATGTCTTGCCACATCATCAATCCCAGAGAATCAGCGTAATAATAATATTGCTCCGGTTCTACTTTGATATGTTTACGGATCATATTGAATCCCATCTTCTTCAACTGCACCATGTCCCACAACATCGCTTCCTCGGAAGGAGGAGTCAACAATCCGTCGGGCCACCAGCCTTGATCCAGCGGACCGTATTGGAAGATGGGTTGGTTATTCAGGCAAATACGGTTATATCCGCACTCATCTTTACGGACATCTACTTTTCTCAAGGCAAAGTAACTCTTTACCCGGTCTAAAACACGTCCTCCATTGGACAAGACAATATTCAAATGATACAGTTTCGGAGATTCGGGAGACCATAAGACAGCGTTCGGAACGTCTATCTCCATCGCATTAGTCAACTTCTGTTCCACCGTCTTGATTACTTTGCCATCATCCAACACTTCTATTTTCACTTCTTCATTGCCTTTGGCTCCGATTATATCGAAAGCCAGCTTCACGGATTTTCTTTCAATATCAGTGGAAGGAAGTACCTGACGGATATAGGTTTTATTCACCGCTTCCAGCCACACAGTTTGCCAAATGCCCGATACAGGCGTGTACCAGATACCTTCCTGATTAAGTTGTTGTTTCCCTCGGGAAATAGATTCCGTGTCCGTCGGGTCGGTGACGGCTACTTCAATGCTTTGAGGACCACTCTTCTTCAGGTATTTAGTAATATCGAACGAGAACGGGTTGTTTCCTCCTTTATGCGTACCGACCAACCGGTTATTCACCCATACTTGACATTCATAATCCACTGCTCCGAAATGCAGGATAGTAGACTTATTCTTCCAGGAAGGATCTAAAGTGAACTCACGTTGATACCATAATCTATCCGTAGGAAGAAATGTTTTCTGCACTCCGGACAGAGATGATTCAATCGCAAACGGGACCAGGATTTCCCCTTCAAAGGAAACATTCTTCCGGGACGTGTTCTGATCCGTTACGGCATACTTCCACAATCCGTTCAGATTGATCCATTCTGCCCGTTGCAACTGTGGTCTAGGATAACTTTGCCACACATTTTCCGGCGTCACCTGTTCAGCCATACTGTTTTAATTTTATCTCCTTTAGGCTCCCATGCATGGGTAAACACCTGCGACATGGCTCCTAAAGCCAGAGTTAGTAAGATTCTCTTATCCATAAGCATTAGCGGGTTTTATATTCTTTAAAATCTTTCCGTCGATTCTTATTGTAGGTATTCCACATTTTCTGGAAATACAAAACATCACTCTTGTCCGCCCATTCGAAATAGGCTGTTTCCAATTCTTTTGCCATTTCAGGATATTTACCGATCAGGTTGTGCTGTTCGGTACGGTCTTCCTTGATGTTGTACAATTCCCATTCATCTCCCTTGAAGTTGGCGGAAACCAGCTTCCAGTCACCTTTACGCACCATGCGGTTGCCTTCATGCTCGGCATAAATATATCTTTCGGGCATCTTCTTTCCTTTCACAATCGGAAGGATAGACTGACCTGCCGTAGCAGAATCGCTCTTCCCTGATATTCTTTCGGATAAGTGGCTCCTGCCAGTTCCACACAGGTAGACATGATATCGGAGAATTGTGCAGGCTGATGATTCAGTCCGCCTTTGTTCTTCACATGATTACCCCAGGAAATGATACACGGAGTGGAAATACCTCCTTCGTGTGCATAATGTTTATAGAGCGTGAACGGCGTGCAGCAGACATTTGCCCAGCCTGTACCGTAATGATGATAGGTTCCGGGCAAACCCATCTGGTCGAGTTCTTCTCCGGTATGGGTATGGTATTCGACTCCGGTCTGTTTGTCGAAGCCAAATTCGTGCCATTCGGCACAAGCTCCGTTATCGGACATAAACATGATAAACGTATTGTCCAACTCACCGTTTTTCTTCAATTCATCCACTACCCGGCCGATGTTCGCGTCCATCACATCTACCATAGCGGCAAAAATGGACATACGGCGTGCGAGGTCGGTCTGCTGATCTTTCGTCAATGAATCCCATGCCGGTAGCGGATGCGTTTCATCTTCAAACAGACTTTCGGGAACTACACCACGCGGACTAAGTGCCGGCTTTCCCTGCATAAGTTTCAGGTCCACAATCCGTTTCCAGCGGGCGTCACGAATCTTGTCCCATCCCTGCATATAGAGAGACATATATTTATCGGTCACTTCTTTCGGTGCGTGCAAAGGGAAATGGGGAGCGTTATAGGCCAGATACAGGAACAACGGTTTCTTCTCCTGATGTGCCTGGTCGATAAAGTCAATCGCATAATCCGTTATCACATTGGTAGCGTAGAAAGTTCCTTCCTCATAATGTCTGGGGGTACGGTCTTTCGGCAAACGGGTATATACTGCCGGATTCCAGAAAGAATTAAATCCGCCCAACAAACCGTAATACTCCTGGAAACCACGAAGAATGGGATTCGACTTATTCCCTAGATGCCACTTTCCTGACATAGCCGTAAAATATCCGGCATCTTTCAGGACTTCTGCAATCGTGACGTTGTCCGAATTGGAACGGAAACCGGAATATCCTTTCGGCCAGGCAGGATGACTGCCGTCCATGTGTCCCAATCCCGTCTGATGCGGATAAAGTCCCGTCAACAGGTTGGCACGCGACGGGCAACTACGGGCACTGTTGTACATCTGCGTCATACGGACGCCATTCTTTGCCAGTTTATCCAGTACCGGTGTATGAATCTCACCACCGAAACAGCCGAGATCGGAGAAGCCAAATCGTCTGCCAGTATGATAATAATATTCGGCTTGTCCTGCGCATACGTCATCGGGACCAGAGCCAGGCTGCCTGCTATCAATAAAGAAGTTTTCATTTGGTATTATAATTAAAGTTGGGTTTGAATTTACCATTCTCATAGATCATCGGAATTAATCCGGGACGGCACGTCACTTTATACTCTGCCGCCTGTGCCCCACGCGGATTGAAGAACATGGTAGCCCACCAGTTCCATCCTTATCCTGGAAAAGATTGTTGTGTCCTCCTCCCGTGATGGCATTGTAGCGTTCGCTATAGGGACCATACACATTATCGGCTGTCGAGATGATGCAGTCGTAACTATAACGTGTCTTCGGCGAGGTTACTCCCTTTTTCTCGATATAGGTATCTCCCTCCGACGTACGGTGCGACCATATAGCCTGTACGAGGTGATATTTGTTATCATATTTGAAGATAAACGCTCCTTCAATATACGGTTCCGGATTATATTTTTTCTCTTTCAATGTTTTCAGTTCCTCGGCAAATCCGCTCATATCCGGTTTCATACGGGCGATATAATGGTTGTGCCCGACAAAGTAGACAGTGCCGTTCGTATCTTCGAACAAACTTCCGTCGATGTTCGGGAAGATAGCTTTGTCTTTATTACCTTCGATATTCTCGTACGGACCTTCCGGTTTTCCGGTCTTGCTCCGCAAAATAAAAGAACCTCTCCCGCCTGCCGACTCATTCATGCAGGCAACGATAAACCAGTTCTTCGCGCTTTTGATATAATGCATTTCCGGAGCCCACACTGCATGAAAGCGGTTGTCCATCGGATCACCGTTGATGGATTTCTTCTGATATTTCTCTCCTGCTTTATATACTTTCGGTTTCTTTTGCCAGGTTCCGTCTTTTTCCATCGACCATATTTGTCCTCTGGCTTCCCAGGACTTCATATCTTTGGAACGCCACAGGTACAAACCGTCGTTCCAGTCCCAGCAATGCCTCTGTCCCGGAAAGTAACGATCGGGAGTAGAGGTGGTTCCTGTGATATAATAATAACCGTCGGGACAGTGTAGCCAAGTGTCCCTCATCCAATAATCAAATGCCGGCTTTACAGATGTCGGAACACGTAGTTCCGGAGCGTTTGTATCTGCCGTTCCATATAACTGTGCTGATGCTGTAGAGATGGAAATAAATCCTGTAAACAAGATCAATCCTAATCGCAAAATCAATTTCATATATTTCTGTTTTATGTTTACGGATACAAAAATAGGCCGTTGCGGGGCAGACTTCATGGAATCATGTTTTTAATATCCGTAGGTATGTACAATCTTCTTATTTTTTAGTATTCCGGATGGAGATAATTAAATGGATTCTGTTTAAAATGGTAACGTCTTTGCGGGAGAGGCAGCGGGTCCTGCAAACGCAACTCCCATGCCAGTAAACGGGTCAGAAGTTCTGTTTGAATTTCGCTGTATTTCTTCTCGCCAAACAGATTATGAACTTCCGAAGGATCTTTCTTTAAATTATAGAGTTCTCCGTTGCCATAATGATTCATGACCAGTTTCCAGTCATCCTTCTTATCATGCGTGAGTACCGCTTTGCGTCCAGGTGTTCAGTTCGTCGAAGTGGGCTATTTTGCCGGGAGTCAATGCTCCTTCCTGTTCAAAAGTCAGGGAGGCATCCAGTCCGACATCGGCTCCTCCGAAGCCTTGTTGTACGACCATGCTGGAGAATTCTTCTTTAGGGTAAGCTTTTCCGGTCAGCATCGGCCACAAGCTACGACCCTGAACTCCTGCCGGTATTTCGGCACCGATGGCAGAGCAGAAGGTGGGGAAAAGGTCGGCTATCGATACGTGGCTATCCATAGGGGCAGGCTGGTTTTTAATGTGATATCCTGCCCATACCATCGGGATACGTGCGAGGCTTTCGGAAAGTCCGGCTCCTTTACGGATCAATCCGTATTCCCCCCAGTAGTCACCGTGGTCGGAAAGTACGACAAAGAGGGTGTTTTCATATTGTCCGCTGGCTTTCAATGATTCGATCAGTCTCTTGATCTGATCGTCTATCAACCGGATCATTCCGATATAGTTGGCACGGATTCGAGGCAAGTCTTGTTCCAGGTTCGGGCAGGACGCGTCTTCCAGTTGCGCCAAAATACGGTATTTCTCTCCTTTCTTTGCCAAATCTTTGCGGGAGGTCTTTAAGACAGGGAGCTTATCGGGGGAGAACATGGAGTAATAGGGTTCACATACCTGATAAGGGTTGTGAGGTTCCGGAAAAGAGACCCATACGAAGAAAGGATTTTCTTTCTGCTGTTTAATCCATGCCAGCGCTTCGTTCACGATTTTGGTGGGATGCTGTTCTTCCAGCGAGATGGGAGATGGCTCCAGCCATTGCCCCCTGGCTTGCTGATTCAGGAAACGGGCAGTCTCTTTCTCTGCGGGAGTCGTCTTTTTGTGCTTTCCCCAGTGTCCGTATTCAGACCAGAAATCCAAGTCGGCAGGTTTCAGGTAAGCGTGATTCTTGCCAACCAATGCTGTTTTATATCCGTTTTCTTTCAATACGCCCACTAAGTCCTGTTGATAGGAGATGTCGGGGATATTGTGATTCGTGCGTACGTGAGTGGCGGAAGGAAAACGCCCGGTGAACATGGAACAACGTGCCGGAGAGCTGGCCGGCATCACAGTGTATGCCTTATTGAACCATACATTCTCCTGCGCCAAACGGTCGACAAAGGGAGTCACTTCCAGCGGAAAACCTTCCCTGCCGCACAAATCGGCACGCTGCTGATCGGTCATAATAACCACAATATTCGGTTTGCCGGTTTGCGCCTGAACTGACATAGCCAAACCTTGTATGGCAAGTCTGTGATACAAAAGATTGTTTTCATTTTATTTTTATTTGCTATTTGACAATTTAGAGTTCACCACGGAGGACACAGAGGACACGGAGGCTTAATCATTTTATTCATTACAGAGTAACACAGAGTCTCACGCTTTTTTTACAGCTAACTGCATCTATCACTCTGTTCCTTGCAGAAAGAGAGAAAAAATGCTGTGTCCTCTGTGCTCTCTGTGTCCTCTGTGGTGAACTAAAAACGATATACAACCATGGAAGCTGCCTCCAGTTCGAACGGTTGATTCAGGTCCAGCCCGACTTCCGTCTCTACCGGTTGGACTTCATTCGGAGCAAACGGTGTGTTTTCTTTTCCCGGAACCAGTACCAGACTTGTTTTATGTGCCTTGACGGGACGTTTGAAGCCGGAAACTTCCGGTTGTAGAGTGACTTTTTTATCCTGCAGGTTTATCAGTTTCAGGATATATTGTTTGCTGGCCGTATCATATCCCATCGTAACAAAGATGTTCTGCAAACCTTCTATATCCTTGATCGCTGCATCCAGACACACGTCAAACGTGTTATCCCTGAACATCTTTGCCAGGTAGAAGAAGGAAGTCTTTACGCTACTGTCTACTCCATTAATCAACATCGGCAGGAAGATACGGTGTTCCAGAAAGTCCCAATGCCTCATCACCGGACGTTCAGCAAACAAGGGATTCAAATCGCCGTTGCGTTCTATTGACATACGGATGCTCCGGTAGCCAGCAGGTTATAAGGATATTTTCCGTTGATTCCCAATTCGCCGATAAATAGATCGGCAACACCCCGTTTGTAGTTATCAAAACGATAATGCTGTTCGCAAGCCCATTCGATTGAGTTATAATAATGTTCGTCGAACACTTTCACATTCTTCGGGTTGACAAAATTGGGAATATCCTTCCGTTTGTCATCATTCTCTCTTCCGACTACACGGATGACACTATTGGCTATATAAATCAAGTCAGGATATTTGGCGGACAACGCCTGATAGATTTTCTCATAACGCTCCCAATACACAGGTCCGAAATCTTCATTTCCAATCTCGATATATTTTAGCGGGAAAGGAGCGGGATGACCGTTCTTTGCCCGTTCAGCTCCCCATTTCGTAGTTGTATCACCAATGGCATACTCGATGGCATCCAACGCATCCTGGATATAAGCGTCCAGATCGACATCAATGTGTCTGAAATTCCACTGTGGACTTTGCTTCACCCAACCACTGCAAATCATACCCGTAGGCATCACATACATCGCATCAGCTCCCACATATTCGCACAATTCATAAAACTCATGATAGCCGATTCCGTCGGTACGGTAATAAGGCGCCCATTTGCTCCACTGTCCCGGACGATTTTCAATCGGTCCGAGCGTCTTTTTCCAGTGATACATCGTTTCTTCATTGACTCCGTGCACGATGCATCCGCCCGGGAAACGGATAAAGCTGGGAGAAAACTCTTTCAGGTTCTGAACAATGTCTTTACGGAATACGGATTTTCCATCGTTCCAGGTATCGGACGGGAACAGGGAAACGACATCTATCTGAAATTGCCCTTTCGACATCGGTTGTATGGCAAACATTCCACGCCGGACGTTCTTTTCCGGTTTCAGTTCACCGGTATATTTTGTCCAGTCCCGATTCCCTACATTCACTTCGATCACATTGCTCACCCGTTGTCCCCATTCGTCAACTAGAAATACACGTAACGGAGCGGAATAATTCCTGTTCTTCAGAAACAAGGAAAGACGGTAAGACGTATCTGTCTTCAGGTTCATTCCATAATATCCACGGTTGAGAATCAGGCATCCGGATGGTTCGCAATATCTTCCGTGACATTAACCAGCATCGAATACTTATTTTCCCCGCTCATCGGATTTTCATCCGTGCGACTGATAAATACAGGAGTATATGATAACGGATAAGTCGTCCATCCAATCAGCGGATCGGCCTGAAACACTTTTTTCTCTTTAACGCGGGGAGCCGGAACATTTTCATAAAGACCGTTCTTCACAGATAATCCGGCAGGCGGTGTAGCTTCTTCAAACGAACGGTTACGTATCAGTTCGGCGTGCAGGGCACCCTCGCCCATCATTCCTATTTCTTCATAATGGAAACCGTACTTTACGGGAGCCACTTTGTGGGTTTTCGATTTATTGATATACAACGTTCCATCGGAAGAAGACGGAGAGGAACTATTCCCATATACCAGAGGTAATGTGAAAAACAGACCGATACCAAACGTAAAGGATTTGAATGTCGAATGATTCATAGCATTTGTTTTTAGAGTTTCACATTGCAAATGTGGTCTTTTCTATCCAAGAAAAACAGAAAAATAATGCTTAATACCTGCAATCATGTATAAAAATCTGTAGCGAAGCGGCAAACTGAACATGAGTGCTGCCCGTTTGAACAATTCTACGACTGTTCAAAACAAAAAAAGACGTATCTTTAGGTCGTGAAAATCAATCAGAAAAGCCATGAGAACCACCTTACTTAAATTCGTGCTCTTATTTAGTCTCGTGCTCTTAAATACAAGCTTGTCGACGGGACAGATTCAATATAATAATATACGCTTCAAACAGCTAAGTATAGCTGAAGGACTCCCGCATAATACGATCAATGCAATCACCCAGGACAACCACGGTTCATCTGGTTTGGTACACGCAACGGATTGTGCCGATATGACGGTTATAATATCAACCTGTTCGCACATAATGAGGCCGACAGCACCTCACTCCGCCACAATTTCATCACACGCTTATATAACGATTCGCTCCGTAACATTCTATGGATCTCTACCGATCAGGGCATCTGCAGCTATAACTACGAGACAGAAGATTTCAGCCGTTACCAGATTAAAGGGAACACTAAGGATGATGTTTGTTTCCTGAACACCAGCGATGGTATGCTTCTGGCAGCTTGTAGCAACGGACTCTATCGCTACAATGAACAAGACAGCTTGTTCGTTCCTTTTCTTCTCGATGAAGAAAAACCTCATGTGAGATACCTTGCGGAGGACGGAGACAAAACCTTATGGATAGACACCAACAAAGGACTGATGCGATACAGTCTGGAGAAGAAACAGTTCGTTTCCCTCCCGACTCTCATCCAGCCTTTTACACAGCAATGCAACAATGCTGTCCTGATCTCGTCCAACCAGCTTTTATTTAATACTAACAACGATTTTTTCGTCTATCATATACAAAGCAATACCCTGTGTAATCTTTCGAAAGACCTTGAAGTGAAAGACTTCCGGTGTGCGGCAACCGACCATACGGGGAATATATGGGTAGGCACGGAGTATGGCATCTTTGTCTTCAACAAACTCTATCAACTGATTGCACATTACGAGCAATCGGAACGGGATTTAAGTGCGCTGAACGATTCTCCCATTTACAGCCTTTATCAGGACAAGGCTCATAATATGTGGGTAGGAACCTATTTCGGAGGAGTCAACTATTATATATTCGGTTCCGACCAGTTCCAGATATATCCATACGGAGCCAGTTTCAATCATTTGAGCGGAAAGGCTGTCCGCCAGATTATCAATGCTCCGGACAACGGTCTGTACATCGCCACCGAAGATGGCGGATTGAACTACCTGGACAATAAGAAGGAAATCACCCGTGCCGAACGGCTGCACAAGCAAATGCAAATCTACGCCAAGAACATACATTCTTTATGGCTCGACAAAGATAACAGCTTGTGGCTCGGACTGTTCCTGAAAGGAGCTCTTCACTATATACCGCATCTAAACCGCACGGTGGACTATAATCTATTGTCGGATGAGGTTTCTTCCGGCTTCTGCATCATCGAAGACAAGAACGATCATATCTGGTACGGAGGCCCTTCCGGCTTATTCCTGATCAACAGGAAGAAAGCAAACTCCCGCCCGGAAAAAATTTCATCTCTCCGTGTCTTTAACCTGGTACAGTTTAATGACAGTATACTTTGGGCAGGAACCCGAAAAGGCAGTATATTTCAGATCAATACCCATACACTGAAAGTAACCTCGCTCCCTATCCTGCCGCACACCAATCTCTACATCACCTATATCTACCCCGATTCACATCAACGGATATGGATAGGTACAGACAACAACGGGCTTTATGTATCAGACCGCAACGGTAACATTATCGCCTTTTACAGTAAAGAACAGTTGGGATCCAACGCCATCAAAGGTATCATTGAAGATGAGATGAGTAATGTTTGGGTAGGTACCGGAAACGGACTTTGTTGTATCAATTCCCAAACAGGAAGCATTGACCGATATACCACGGCCGACGGATTACCCATCAACCAGTTCAACTACTCCTCCGCCTGCAAGAAGCCTGACGGAGAATTGTATTTCGGAACTATCAACGGTATGATTTCTTTCTACCCGGAACAGGTACGCTCCGTCAATCCCCGTTTCAACATTGCACTGACTGCCATTTGGAGCAACAGCGAATATATGTCGCCCAACAATGAGAAAGCATTCATCCCTTCCTCTATCTCCGAACTGACAGAGATCACCCTGACGCACGAACAAGCCCAATCCCTGCGTCTCGAATATTCCGGCCTGAATTATCAATATACCGACAACACTCAATATGCGATGAAAATGGAAGGTATCGACAAGGACTGGCAGTTTGTAGGCAACCAGCATCAGGTACGCTTCTCCAATCTGCCTTCAGGAAGATATATCTTAAAGATCAAAGCCAGCAAAGATGGTATCCACTGGGACGAAACGGGCCAAAAGGACCTTGCCATCAGAGTCCTTCCTCCTTGGTGGCTCTCACCGGGAGCATATTTAGTTTATGCACTACTCTTCCTATTAATCATTTACGCCGCATACAGATATACCAAAACGCGTATCATCCTGCTCATGCGACTGAAAACGGAGCATGAACAACGCGTCAACATAGAGAATATGAATCAACAGAAGATCAATTTCTTCACTTACATCTCCCATGACCTGAAAACACCGCTGACCCTGATTCTATCGCCTCTGCAACGATTGATCCAGCAGCCACAAATCAGCAACAACGATAAAGAGAAACTGGAAGTCATCTACCGAAACGCCAACCGGATGAATTATCTGATTAATGAACTATTGACGTTCAGTAAAATCGAGATGAAACAGATGCGTATCAGCGTCCGGAAGGGAGACATCATGCACTTTCTGGAAGAACTGTCGCACATCTTCGACATTGTAGCCGGGGAACGGGAAATTGACTTCATCGTCAATCTGGAAGACACCGAAGAGGAAGTCTGGTTCTCGCCTTCCAAACTGGAACGGATTCTTTATAACTTGCTCTCAAACGCATTTAAATATACCCAACCCGGCGGATACGTCAAGTTGAGTGCCAAACTAATAAAAGAAGAGAAAGAAACATTTGTGCAAATCTCCGTCAAAGACAATGGCAGGGGGATTCCTAAAGAAGCTCAGGAACAAATATTTGAAAGTTATTACCAGGTTGAGAAGCGCGACCATCGCGAAGGATTCGGACTGGGATTATCGCTTACGCGTTCGCTCATACACATGCACAAAGGGGAAATCCGGGTAGAAAGCGAAATCAACAAAGGTTCGGATTTTATCGTTACCCTGAATGTATCCGAGGATGCTTACAACCCCGATGAACGCTCGTCCGAGAACATCACGACCGAAGAAATACAGAAATATAACCAGCGAATCAAGGAAACCATCGAACTCATTCCTGAAAAGCTGACCAACAAAGAAAAAGATCCTGCCCGGGAATCTATTATGATTGTAGAGGACAATAAAGAAATGAATGATTATCTTGCCAGCATATTCAGCGAGAAATATGATATTATACGGGCGTATAACGGTGCGGAAGCCTGCAAGAAGATAGCCAAACAGCTGCCCAACCTCATTATATCGGATTTAATGATGCCGGTGATGGACGGCCTGGAATTCACGGAACGTGTCAAACAGGACGTAACGACCAGCCATATCCCCGTTATCCTCCTGACTGCAAAGACCGATGAAAACGACCATACGGAAGGTTATCTGCGGGGAGCCGATGCGTATATCACCAAACCTTTCAACGCCAAGAATCTGGAACTGCTGGTACAGAATATCCAAAAGAGCCGGAAACAGAGCATTGAACACTTCAAACAGGCAGAAGAACTGAACATCAAGCAAATAACCAACAACCCGCGGATGAAATATTCATGAAAGACTGATGGAACTGATTATGGCGAACCTCACCAAGGAAGACTTCGGAGTAACGGAAATCACAGCCCATCTCCGCATCAGCCGCAGCCTGTTGCACATGAAGCTGAAATCACTCACCGGATGCTCCATCACTCAATTCATACGGACCATTAAGATGAAAGAGGCTAAAACTCATTTACTGAATGGTATGAATGTCTCCGAAGCATCATTTGCCGTCGGTATATCAGATCCAAACTACTTTACAAAGTGTTTCAAGAAAGAATTTAATATCACTCCGACAGAGTTTCTCAAACAGTTGAAATAGAAAGCAAAAGTAACTGCTTCAGAAATTCAACCTACCCTTAGACAACGTGTCAACTATTAATAGAAAAGTTCTTTTGCTCCCTTTGCAAAGATCTCTTCCCTTCATAGTAAAGTTGTCTTTGCCCTATTTCAAACTATAAACGCAAGTTCCGTTTATATAATTGCAAGCTTTGTTTTTATAAACGAACTTGCATTTATAAAAACAAAGCTTGCAATTATAGTTTGGAATGAAGAAAAAGGAAGTTATCCAACCGGCAAAAAGAAGTTTGGTCTATATCAAAAGGAAGTTAGCTATTAATAGCCAACAGGGCAAGTAGGTATATCTTGTAAATCAACTACGCCCAACAGAAAAAGATATCGCCGGTAATTAATCTGCAACATTCACTGATGCAGCTAATTACGGCGAGCAATAGAAATCTATAATCAACTAATACCTATTCTACCATTCTTGGAAGCGTAAATCAGCTTCCGGATTCTGACGACGAATCAGTTCCTCGTCAACTTGATAAGTGACGCCACCTTTCGTGTACTTATAAGAAAGGGTAAACTTAGGCTGTTTCCCTACAAATTCCAATGATTCGGCTGCAGGATCTAATGTGGCGGATGCATCCGTGATAGCGACGCTTCCTCCGGCTTCAATATTGACGCTTCCATCCGGATTGACTGTCAGATTCACCGACTCATTGTTTTCCAATGTGTTTCCGAAACCCGGTCTGCGTACTTTGTTTCTACCTAACGAAACAAAGTCGCGGGTCATATTCTGACTCAAATCCTTGTTACTGTATTCAGTAACCTGCTGGGTAGACAAATTGGTAACTTTTCCTTTCACAAAGTAGGTACCGTGATACTGGCTGACAAATTTGACAACTACAATACTGTAATCCTTCAAATTACCATTCACATCAGTACTAATTTCATCCTGATTATGATCGACCAACCGGAAAGGGATTGCATAGTGCTTGTTCAAAGCAGCATTGTCTTCATAGAAAGCATCGGAGAAAGTCACTTTCACATCTGCTATTGCCAGATTCGGATTGCTAATTGTCATCTTATTCGGATTAGCCAACTGATAATAGTTTTCCGGCATTAGTGTCAAGCCCGTACCATCCAATAAAGACGGATCGATCTCGAACGTAGCCCAATCATCGGTATGCACCTCTCTTTTACCGCCAATAGCCACTCCCACCTTTATCGACATATCTGTATCGGCTACCAGTGTCCGCAGAGGTTTTTGCGAAGCAAAGTACACAGAACTCTTATCGTAGTCCTTTTCATAATCGTCATAACAAGCAGTCATCAGAACGCTTATCAGCCTATCCATAATATATTTAGTCTTTTCATTGTAAATAAGTATTTATATCAACAGCACGTTATTCCCAACCCTGATTATTCATTAGATTCTTATTCTTTTCCAGCTCTGCATACGGTAGCGGCATGAAATAGTTTTTCACTTCATATTTCCGTTGTTCCACTTTCTGTACTTTGAAGCTGAATGTACCATCTTCCTTACGGGTAACGGTAACACCCTCCACCTCTTCGTTCAACGGCAATACCCAACGACGCATATCAAAATAACGATGATTCTCGAAAGTAAATTCCAAGCGACGTTCGTTCTGAATCAACTTTCTGAACGAGTCCTTACTTTGAGCCATTTCATCCAGATAAAGATCAAAATTGATACCCCCGGCTTGCGAACGGATTGTTTTCAATATTTCGTATGCAGAATACAGGCATCCTTCGGCTTTCACCGTCGGGTTGCCCCAAGCCTCATTAGCAGCTTCGGCAAAGTTAAGAAGAACTTCCGATTTTCGTAACAAAGGATTGTAATGAACCGAGTTTAAGGTCTGAATCGGATTCAGCATAGCCGATTTCTTGGAAACGAATTTAGCCAAATAATAACCCGTACGTGTAGCATTCTCACTAAACGAAGGAGAATCTTTTCCACCCTCGGACATATCCAACGGCTGGCCGGAATCGCCAAATATAGCACTATGATAGTAGACATTCAGCGCAAAGCGATTATCAAGTACGGCATAAAGCTGCGTCAGATCGAAATCAGGATCAGACAGATCGACACCGGAACGAACATCGGTTGCCGGATAACCATTCTTCGCATAAAAAGCCTTTACCAGATTATGAGAAGGAGTGGTACGAGCACTTCCATAATAGAATGGCGGGAAATGAAGGCCTTCCAGTAGATTACTATTAAAATATTTGCGGAAAGCATAATCGGAACTTTCGGTCTGCACATCGGCAATGGAGGAAGCCGCAACAGGAACATAAGTTCCGAAACCTTCCATGCCCAGAATCTTATTGATCTCTTTGGCTACCGCTTCCCATTTTGCCTGGTAAACCGTAGGATTCAGAATTTCGAATTGTCCCATGCCGGTGATCTTCGTCACGTCATCATCCTGCATGGCAGGGCTTGCGCTATATAAAAGCGCACGACTTTTCAGAACAGCTGCCGCCGCTTTCGTGGCACGGCCGATTTGTGTATTACCAAACTCCAGGTCATCTCCCTGATACACATTCGGTAATAACTCGATGGCATTATCCAAATCGTTGACGATAAAATCGACTGTTGCCTGATAAGTAGGACGAAGAAATTCACCGTTCTGCGCGGCCTCATCCTGCGAAATAAAATGATCTGCCAACGGAATACCCAACGCTTTTCCATTCTTCGCCTTTCCGCCGTACATCTTCAATAGCTCAAAATGCCACCATGCACGCAGGAAATACGATTCACCTTCCAGACGCAGCTTGATTTGCTTGTCCACTTCCGGATCGGTGCGGTTGTACTGCACCTGGTCGGTCAAGCCGTTTTCGAGGAAAGAGTTTACATAGTTCAACATGTTATACGCATTACTCCAGTTTCCGATCGGGTTGTTAAACGCTGTCATCCCACCCATATTTAATTTATAGACAGAAGAGCTGCGCAGATTAGTCACTGCATTATCGGTAGCACAATCCAGAAAGTTATCTTCAAAACAATCCGGGCGGTTGCTATGCCATTATAAGCTTTATATAGTACGCCTTGAGCAAGTTCCGGCACTCTCCAGGTATCAGAGTCTCCGATCTGCCACGTCACCTTTGTATCCAATGTGTCGTCACAAGCACAAAAGAGAAACAGACCTGCTAAAACGCAACTTCCTAATATATGTTTCATATTGCCATCTATTAATTGTTCAAAATTAAAATACAAAAGAGACTCCGCCTGTAAAAGTACGCGTCACCGGGTAGTTTGTCACACCGGCATTCAGCAATTCAGGATCCAAATCTTTCACGGAAGAAAGCACAAACAAGTTTGCACCACGAGCGAAAACCTTCATCTTCTTCACTACCGAACTTGGGGAGAACTGATTGAACGTGTAGCTCAATTCAACATTCTTCATACGGAAGAAGCTTGTATTCTTCAACCAGAAAGAAGAATTGCGGAAGTTGTTCTCACCAGCAGTGGTTGTCAGGCGCGGATAATTTCCGGTCGGATTGTTTGCCGGATGATAACGGTCTAATGCCAGTTTGGAGTATTTACCTTCTCCATTATTCCAGTAATAAGCATTCGTTGCCCAAGTGTGAACGCCCAGTTCGGAATATCCCTGAAGATACAACCCCCAGCCTTTATAACTTACATTGAAATCGATGCCCAATGTAGTACGTGGGAATGAGTTTCCGAGTTCCTTTACGTCACGACCGTCAATGATTTTATCACCGTTCAGGTCTTTGTAGGCGATGTCGCTTCCTGATAATCGGCAAACGTCTGGGTTGCATGTCCGTTGATGACTACATCTTTGCCAAATAATCCTTCGGCAACCAGTCCCATCATAGCATCGGTAGAACGCCCCACTGTGTAGCGGTATTCTTCACCATGTTTCACCTGGTTCCATTTCAATACTTTATTCTTTGACCATACGAAATTGGCTCCTACCGAATAAGCCCAGTCGTTGATGCGGTCGCTCCAAGTGAACATTCCTTCTATACCATGATTCAAGACGGAGCCCATGTTATCCTGGTAGGTAAAGTTGCCAGTATAATCCCCGTAAGAGGCATCAACAGAACCGATGATGTCCGTATGTTTCTCACGGAAATAGTTCATTTCGGTATATAAGCGGTTGTTCAGGAACAAGCCTTCCACACCGATGTTCCATTCTGCTGCCTTTTCCCATTTCAGGTTCGGATTGCCCGCACGGACAAAAGTGGAATAGTAAGCCGTAGCGCCATTGTTCGTTGTTCCGAACCGGAAGCTGCCGTCTTGCGACCAGGCACGTTCATACAATAAATGTTCAGTGCTTCTGTCATAGCCCAATATACCGGCGCTGGTTTTCAGTTTCAGGAAGTTCACGTATTCATTGTCTTTCAGGAAATCTTCATTGCTTAGAATCCAGCAAGGCCACCCGCAGTCGAGAAGAAGTATTTATTTCCCGATTTGAAACGGTTGCTTCCCATCAATGCCATGTCGGCTTCCACAGCATAACGGCGGTCATACATATAGTTTAAGCGCAATGCGTAGTTTGCATTGATGATGTCCTGGGTCACTCCCTGATTCGTTGTTTTCGAGTACATGTAAGTCAGCCGTGCCGATACATCATGCTTTTGGTTGAATGTATTCTCGTATGCGGCAAAGGCATTCCAACCAATGTCTGCTGCAAGGTAGTCGACTTCCGACTCTGTGAAGTGGCTACATCTGTTTTCTTCATCTGGGTGTACATGATCTGTTCCTCACCGGCAAAGTCACGATATGTTTTGATGGCATACGTCGGATAGACTTTGCTCAAAGAGAGTTGTAGGTAATCATAGTTGTCGAAAGAAAGGAAAGCACCGGCTTTCAAGCCTTTTGTCAGCATATCAAGATCGAATTTCAAACCGATATTGGTCTGGCTGCGTGTATAACGCTCATCCGTATATCCTCCGTACATCGTTTCCGCGTATACATTCATCGGACGCAGCAGACTTGCACCGAACAAAGGAATCCCGTCCGAGCTGGCCAGTCCGGTTTCTTCTGGTGACATAGTCAGCGGGTATTCATTCGGACGATGCGTAGACAGGGCCGTAAATACCTGACCACAGTCCAATTGCCCCCATTTACGCATTTCCATACGTCCGGCAACGTCTGCGGATATAGTCAGGAAATCCGTTACATTGAAGTCGAGGTTTCCGCGAAGAGTCAGGCGGTGCAATTGCGGAGTATAGGTGACGTCTTCAAATCCGCTACCTCCTACATATCCGGCAATCAGGCATAACGCACTCTGTCGGTACCTCCCGTCATATCGAACGATACTTTCCGATAGTTGGCATTTTTGTTCAATAACTGATCGTACAAATCGACGTTCGGATACAATAGATCATCGGCTCCTTTGGAGTTTTTATATCCTTCCAGTTGTTTCTGATTATAGTAAGGAGTCAATCCGTCATTTGCACGCGCTTCATTGTACAGATTAGCATACTGATAAGAATTCAGAAAATCAGGAGTACGCGTCATCTGTACCACACCTGCTTCGGCGGTTGCGTTATAAATGCGGCGGTTGGCCTTTCCTCTGCGGGTAGTCACCCAAAGTACGCCATTCGCAGCACGCGCCCCATAAAGAATCTTGCAGTGGCATCTTTCAGCAACTCGATACGTTCGATTTCTTCAGGAATCAAATCCGCTGCCGGACGTTCCACACCATCGATGATAACGATAGCTGTATTCTCCGACATGCCATGCTGGCCACGGATAAATAAATCAGGCGTATTATTACCCAATCCGCTGACTGTGGAGCGAACTTGCAGACCTAACATTTTACCTTGCAGCATATTAGTCAGCGTCAAATCAGGGAACGTTCCGAACTGTCCGTTCTCCAGTACGCTCGTTGCGCCTACTTCATTCCCTTTATACGTCTTGCCACCATCGGCTCTATTCACCAACGATTCTTCGGTCAGGAACAGAGGCTCTTTCTTCAGGACAATCTTTTCAGGAACGATATTGCTGCCTGTCAGCTTATACACTTTATCTTCATATCCCAAAGCCTCCACCATGACGGTTGCGTCATTCTCGACCTTCGTCTGAAAACGTCCCTTTGCATCTGTATATAGAACGACTGCGCCTTCTCCACAAATGATAGAAACATTCTTCAACGGGCTACCTTTCTCGTCGGTAACAATAGAAACTACTTCCACCAAAGGCTTCTTCGCCACTTTCTCTTTGATTTATTCTGTGCGAAAGTCAGGCTAGAGCCAACGATAAGGACAAATATGAGCCCTATCAGTCTTATATATCTAATCTTGTTTCTCATATACTTTTCTTTATTTATAGGTATCACCATCCGGGGTTCTGTTGAAGATTATCCAAAGCCGCCACTTCATCCATCGGTAGCGGATACCAATAATTACGCTTGTTAAACGTCCGCACGGCTGTCCTCACCGGAACATACTCGTAAGTAAAGTCGGTCAACTTATAAGTGCAGGCTTTTTCCACTTTCAACTGGTCGGCCGTATAAGAATGATTGATCGGGGTTGCTTTGACACCCATGATCGGATATTCACCCTTAAACAGGTCTTCAGCAATCATCCAACGGCGGATATCATACCAGCGGTGTCCTTCGAACATCAATTCCACACCACGTTCCCGACGATAAGCTTCTCTAAAATCCACTCCATCCGGTAGTTCGCCGATTCCGGCTCTTACACGGATTTTATTCAAAGCCTGACGGGCCGACATCGTACAACCCGTAACGACTGCATCCGGATCACCTGTCGCCTCGTATGAAGCCTCTGCCATATCCAGATAAACTTGCGAAACACGAATGTACACAGCCACCAAACGATATAATTGGAAACCAGCTTCGCCAAACAAAGGCACACTTGCTTCCGGCCAAATGAACTTCTTACACATATATCCGGTCTGTTGAGAGCCTCTCGTAAACTGATTGGTAGAAATGAAGTTCTCGGAGTAACCGCCCGAATAAGTAGTCAGATAATAAGGAACACCCTGTAAATTCTTTCCCCATTGCTCACCGGGCACGAGGATATTATTAGTGAAGCGAGGGTCTCTATCCGAGTAAGGATTGGTAGTCTTTACCGCATCATAACCGGAACGCGGATCAGTGATCGGATAGTAGTTGCCGTCAGCTCCCTTACGTTCGTACATATCTACCGCATTTTGTGTCGGAGCATTATAAGGAGTACCTTCGGCACCGGTTTTATTATCGTATGGTTGTGTCAGCCATTGCGCTCTGACGAAAGCAGACCAGTTGCCATGATGCCAACGCAGGAACCATAAGTATTCCGGCTGTGCGAATTGATTGGAATTAGGCATTAATTGAATACTACGATATTCGTCGTGATTCATCAAGCGATAATATTCGTGACTTTCAATAGCATTGATCGCCTTTTTGCGCACTACGGGCAGCTTCGGCAGCCATCTCTTTTCCATACCCTTTGTTTTCAATAGAATTCAAGTCGTTCTGCATCAAAGGCTGGCAGCATAAAGCTGTGTCATCGCTTTTAATGCCATGGCGCCTACTCTGTCAGGCCGTCCATGTTCCTCGTCAGGCCAGCTTATAGGTAAATATTCAATGGCTTTATCCAAGTCTGTCTGCATCCAAGCATTGATTCCTGATAAGTTTTACGGGGAAAGTCAAAGTCATCCGATGCTCCCCAAAGCTGGTCAAAGATGGGCATTCCGCCATATCGCTTGATAATCTCAAAATAGAAGTAGGCACGTAGGAAATGAGCCTGTCCCAACAGTTTTCTCCTTTGGTCGTCTGTGATGGATTTCACTTGATCTACTCCGCTAATTACACGGTTCACGATACGAAGTCCGGTATAAGCACGAGAAATAGCACTTTTGAAATTCTTCCCATCACTTTTACTTCCTATTTCGAAACGTGTACCGGCATTCTCCAGCCAGTTACCTGCATTGACAAACTTCGACGGATCATTATCGCGAACGGATGCATATTCATCCGATAAATTACCTACCGTTACGTATGTATTCGAATAAGAGTTGATACCATGTGTAAAGATTAATATATCATCATTTTGAAAGATGCGGTCCATGAACCTAACAAACTGCTATAATCTTTATAAACATCATCTTCGGAAAGTCCGTCATCGGGAGAGCGGTCCAGATAGTCCTCACAACTTCCTACAAACAACCCCAATAGAATGATCCATATCCAATTCAACTTATGTCTTCTCATATCAGTAAATTTAAAGTGTCTCATAATCCTAATCTAAAACCAATGTTATAACGTCTCACCACCGGATAAACATTCTGTCCCGAATGTTCGGGGTCACGGCGGGAATCACCTTTCGAGAACGTCAACAAATTGGTACCGTTGACATATACTTGCAGTTTTGTCAGACGTAAAGGCTGCAACCAACGCTTCGGAATCTGATAATTCACTTCCAGGTTCTTCAAGCGAAGATAAGCATGGTTGGTATATGTGTATGTACTAGCCACCGAATTATAACTTCTCTGAACATGAATACTGGGGCGAATCGGACCGCTTGAATCGGAGCATCGGCTGTCCATGTATTCAACGTATTTGGTTGAGCCTTGATATTACCTTCCGGGAAATCCCATAAATAGGAAGGAATCGCTTCTTTATAAACGTCCATAGCACTGTACCACAACATATTGAATCCGATTCCTTTGTAAGAACCTCCCAATGTAAATCCGAGGGTAGTAGTCGGATAGTTCAGGTTTTTCATCGGAACCATATCCTTAGCATCAATCATGCCGTCACCATTATAATCGATGTAATACAAGTCTCCCGGAATCAATGTATTATGTGTACCATTGGCAATAGTGGACTGCGCCGAGTTATAAATATCATCCAATGACTGGAAGTTTCCTGTTGCCAGGTATTTATTCACATATCCGATTGACTTTCCGGCTTTTTTCAAATATTCGCTCTGGTTCTTCGGATCATCAATAAAAACGACACGATTCTCACTGGTTGCAAAATTAAACTTCGCGTAATAATTAAACTTTCCAATATGGTCGTTCCAGGCAATATCCAGTTCGAGACCGTGATTTTTAGTCTTACCCAGATTCACCTGCGGAAAAGCAATACCACTATCGGCCCATGACGGAATCGTATTACGTGTCATCAAAATGTTATTACGCTTTTCGTCGAACAAATCCACAGTAAAGTTTAGTTTACCCCACAAACCTATTTCGATACCAATATTCTGCTTGATAGATTCTTCCCAGGTAGCATCGGGGTCGGCCAGTTTTCCTTCTTTGTATAAAGGTCCCCAGTTACTGGTCTGATATTTACCAAACTGCGCATTGGCAGATAGTTGCTCAAACTTCTGAATATAGTTGAAACGGGTAGCACCTTTATCATTACCAACTACTCCATACGAATAGCGCACTTTCAGGTTGGTCAGTACACCTTTGGTCAATTTCTTTACCCATGGTTCTTCACTGATACGCCAACCAATAGAGGCAGAGGGGAAGAATCCGAAACGGCGTCCCGGAGCAAATTTTTCCGAACCAGTGTAGGCACCGTTAAATTCAGCAAGATAACGCTCTTTGAAGTTGTAAGTGACACGGCCTACCCAGTCTTCTTCGTAAGCCGGGAAGTTCATCACACCCGAATTAGCAGTATTGGTCGATTCGTTCATCTTACGGTTAAACACAAATAAGGCGCTTACATCGTGATCGCCAAACTGGCGACTATAATTCAATGCTAATTCGTAATAAAGTTTACGTCCGTAAGCCTTGAAACCGTCATAAACACCACCAACAGGCAAATCTCCGGGAGCATTTTCATCCGGATAGCGTTTCTCGGTATAATTATAAGTAATTGTTCCGTCAGCATTATAAATAGGATTGGCGTAATCATACACACGATTAATACGAATATGTGTACGTTGGGCAACCAAATCGTCTTTACCTAAAATTTTACCCGGCATGATCTGGGTAGTCCATGAAGAAGAAGTAGTGTAAGACAATGATGCTTTCAATGACAGTCCCTTTGTAATAAAGTCCAGCTTCTGATTCAAGATTACATCGTAGAAACCTTGATGTTGCTTAATATTACGACTACCTCCTTCGTTCATCAGACAGGCTATATTTTGATCGGAACTTAACCCGTCTCCCCATATTCCATTACTATATTTAATCGGAAATTCATTACTTGGAGCCGTAAAGAACGTTTTAAAAAAACGTTCATCCGGAGAATCGACATTCTCATAATAAGACGGTTGGTTCTGATAACCCATCTTACCGGCCACATTGAACGAAAGTTTAGTAGTACTTGTGATATTGAAGTCGAAATTACTACGCCAGTTATAACGACGGTAAGAGAAGGAAGGATCGAAATCCTCTTGTTTGGTAGTATTAAAAATATCTCCGTCATGCAAATAACCCAAAGATACGAAATAACTCATTTTCTTCGTACCACCACGTACATTAAGATTATAAGCCTGTTCATAACCTACATTCTTTACCAGTTCTTTCCACCAGTCCACTTCGGGAAAGACATCGTTATACGGACCGTAATTTCCGGTAGCATACGCATTTTCCCATGCGGTAATGGTAGATTCGGGAACCATTGCTCCCCAGTTACCATCATTAGCCTGGGCTCTGTTATATTGTTTCATAGAGGTCACATAGTCAGACCATTCAGGAGCAGCAGAAGGTTGTTTAAAACCGAAGTTAGCTGTAAATGATATTTCCGGTTTCTGTTCGAGTCCGCGTTTGGTTGTCAGCAAGATAACGCCGTTCGCACCTTTCACACCGTAAACCGCAGTTGCCGAAGCGTCTTTCAGTACCGAAATAGATTCGATTTCGTTCACATCTACATCGTTGAAGTCACGTTCGATACCGTCCACCAATACCAGTGGTTCCGCTTCTCCCCAAGTAGACTTACCACGAATCAATAAAGAAGCCTTATCGGCTCCTGGCTTTGAGGTGGAATTGATGGCAACCACACCCGGCATCTGACCTTGTAAGGCTTCGGAAACGGAGTTCACGCTACCTATCTTTAATAAATCATCTCCTTTTGCAGTAGCAATGGAACCGACACTGGATACCTTTTTCTGTACACCGTATCCAACCACTACCACTTCTTCCAGTGTCTCCGTATCTTCTCCTAAAGAAATTACTCCTAAAGTCGTTTTATTCTTTAAATCCAGTTCCAGAGTTTTATAACCCACATAAGAAATGACAAGTATGTCTCCTTTCGATGCCTTCACAGTAAAATTACCGTCAAAATCAGTAATCGTACCGCTTCCCGTACCTTTCACGCGAACACTGACACCAATCATCGGTTCACCAGATACTGCATCCTTCACTTGTCCCTTCCAATAATCTTGTTGTGCCTGCACGTCCAGCGCACAAAACAAAAAGCAACAAAGACATAAGAAAGAAAAATAAAGTCTGTCTCTTTTCATAAACATTATTTTTAACTGTTAACAAATTCTTTATCTCAAGACACAAATTAAGCGGGAAAATCTTCAAATGAAAAGGAAGATTATCCTCAAAACCCGTACAAATGTGCAAAATAGATTTCTCTACTACATTTCTGAACAAATCATTTCCACATTGGCTTTATGACGTGCTCTTTGTCTACGGTGATGTTGTATATGCCATCGTTTCCTTTCTTCAGGATGAGCGGAACAATACGTGTTTTACGAGGGGACACGGTGGAATCCGAACGATGAACGTGATAGACATAGTAGTATTTTCCATCCAACCCTTTAAACACATCTCCATGCCCTGATCCGTTTTCTCCTACGAGGCTGCGATGAATGATCGGACTGTTCGGGTGCTTCTTCCACGAACCGAAAGGGGAAGAAGCAGTGGCATAACCTACCGAATAATCGATATTCATAAAATGATTGGCAGAATAGAAGAGGTAATATACCCCGTCCCACTTCATAACAGTCGGTCCTTCCATCACCGGTGCAGACTTATAGTTCGGAGTCTTTTCCCAAGGCTCCGTACAGTCCATACATTGTTTCAATGTTTCCGGTTTGATACTTCCTTTCTTTATGTCAAACTCGGCTACCCAAAGGTAATTACCTTTATTAAAGCGGACATGATATAGGTAGTACTTCCCATCATCATCCTTAAATAGGAAAGAGTCTATATTCTTAGCGGAAGCGTCTATCGGCTTGACTTCCTTCTGCCGGAAAGGTCCGAATACCGATTTTGAGGAAGCAATTACTGTTTGCTCATTAGCGGTATAAGTGAAATAATAAGTTCTTTTATCCTTAAAGTATTGAGGTGCCCAGAAGCCTTTTTCACCATACGTTCGATCTCCTTTCCGCAGAATCAGTTGCAGGGAACTGCCATCAGGCACTGTCCAATGCTCCAGATCGGTCGATTCGAGGATAGCAAAGCCCTGTGGTTCCTGATTGCGTGTGCCGGTGAGGTAATACTTTCCGTTTTCCACATAAATTGTAGGATCGGCATAAGTGATCTCCTTCTCATTAACCGAATCAGCCCGTACCCCAGTGACAGACAAACCAATGAATTCCTAATGCGAGAATAAGTCTTTTTGTCATTTTATGTTTTTTCATACCTATTTTATTCTATATCTGATCTTTATCTCATCTACAAAATTTCAATCTAACATCCAAACCAAACCGGGTTTCTCCCCTGCGAGATTCCATATTGATTCATCCCAGGAAAGAGCCTTGGCAGCATCTATCGGGGTGCTCATCGTAGAAAGACCATTGTAACGGTCGGCACCAAAGTTTTGTGCTGCGTAGTTGGGTATTTGTTCATCTACGATAGCAGGCGTATTGGCAGAAAAACGACATTCCATATTCGGATTCGCATAGCAATTATTAGCCTCATTTTTGTTAAAGCGTCCGCAAATTCTTCCCGACTTAGGTGCACCGTTAGAGAATAATTTCCGGTTCCAAGCCACACAATGTGTTACGGTGATTCCTGTCGCCTTGTTAGCAAATCCCATAATACCGCCTACCTGATTTTGAGCGGAAATCTCGCAATCGGAATAACAATAAGAGATCACAGCTGTCGGACTAGGATCTACAAATCCGGCAATACCACCCGCAGGATTCGCCACTTTCATCGGGAAAGCTTGTGCAAGACCTGAAGAATAACACTGCGTAACGATAGAATATAACATACGTCCAACGATGCCTCCTACACATGATTCAGTCACAATATCCCCAGTGGAAGAGCATTGAGAGATCGTTGCTCCGCCTCTCGTTTCCCCACAAATACCGCCGGCGCACCATACGGCAGTAATATCCGTTGCCGATGTACACTGATGAATTTTACTATCTGCACCATGAAGTCTTGCACAGATACCACCAGCCTGACCGTTATCCCAGGCAGTCGCTCCCGTTCCCGAAGTTAAAGAAATCGTACCGGATACCCGAACATTCTCCACAATACCCGGAGAAGTAGCAGCTCCCACCTGTCCGGCAAGGATGCCTGCCATCTTTGTATTGGCTGTAATCTGCGCATTTTCAAAGTTTATATTGGAACACTTACCAACCAAAAATCCAAAGAATCCCTGATTAACAGAAGAGGAAGTATTTACTTTCAGATTACGAATCGTATGTCCGCCTCCATCCAATACAAGTTGTTTGAAACCGAAGTCTCTATCGGTTGCCAGTCTACACCTTGCAAATCAATATCATTCTCTATCTTGGCATAGATCGTCTTACCATCTTTGAGTTTCTCTCCGAGAGTTATCAAGTCGTTCGTTGTCGCCACGGTATAAGGGTTGTCGATTTCTCCCTGTTTCTGTTGCAGGAAGAAAGTCATTGTACTTTTCTCTTGATTGACTGCAAGATCGTCGGAAACCAGTTTCAAACCGAGAACGTATTTCTTTGATCCGTCAAGCGTACCTAAATCATGGAAGCGCAAATTTACCATACGCAGGACATCGTCCCCCTTAAAATTAAAATTACTCCCATCCAGATCATAATATTCCACAGGTAAGAGGTGATATTCTTCACCAAACTCTTTGGCATCGACAACAGCCAATTTCGCCTTTGCTTCTTTTTCGCAATGGCTTTTCTCCACCATAATGTTATATTGGTATTCCGGCTCATCCAGATATAAATCATATTTGCCTGTCTGATAAAGCGACAAGGTAATATTGGAATAGGTAACTTCAGCCTTTTCCGGCTGTGTCAGATCCATGACTTCATCACATGATATCAACGAAAACACCATTAATGACGCTACAATAGGAATGTATCTTTTCATAATATCTTTCTTTTAATTATTAAAAACAGGGATTACTATACCGACGTTATCTCCTGACAACCAAACTTTATCTCCATCTATACGAACTACTTCCATCTCCATCCCTTCTTTGAGAAAAGAAACTCCTTGGAATGAGAATTCAGTCTTTATCTTTTGACCAACAGCCGTGGGCTTCCCGTCAAACTTCACATGAATGTATTTGCTTTGATCCGAATTTTGCAGGCGATAAGTCAACCGTTTAGGATTAATTGCAGCCTGAAGTTGTTCCTGCTCTGTAAAAGTACAAATTCCATCCAAACTATAAAACCCAACTTCGGTATATCCTGTTATATTCTTCTTATCAACCCCGTTTTCGGCATATTCCGTCTCCGCACAAGAGGTGAAAGCCAACAAACATACCAACACTACATATATTACTTTCATAAGCGAATAAATTTAAGATAATTACTTTCTAACAGTTGTCGACAATATTTCTACCGATCCATCCTTATAAGTCACTTCGGCGGTAAGTATTTGTCCGTTCAGGTTCTTATTCACTATATTGATTTCCTGTCCATCCAGCTTTACTTTATAAGATGAGACATCAGCCGGCAAATTTAATAGTTGTACCAACATATATTCATCCACTTGTTGATATTTCAACAAAGGAAACTTTCCTGTTACAGACTTGGTCTTAACATCATCCTTCCACAACACGGCATCATCCGATTTCAGCAATGCTACATGGTAGGCAGTTCCGGGAACAAGATTTTCAACCAATGTATAATCATTCTCCGAATCAAGCGATCGACGCACCACCTCTGTTCCCTCTTCATCTGTTACTGACAATATACCTGTTTTATCGGCTCCATTCCCCCAACGAATGAACAATTCCCGTTGCCCTCCGACAAGGCTGGAAACTGCCAATCCATCCCGGCAGCGATGAAATCGGGATACAGCAATGGATTGGGATTGTAGAATCCGTCTGCATCCAGTCCTAAATAACGGGAAAAATAAATTCCTCCAAGTTCCCACATTTCAGTCTTCGCATCGTAAACAGCTCTCGCTCCACCGGGAACCACACTAAAACGTCCGGTAATGGCATACGTATCATATTTCTTGAACACCTCATAAAAAGTTTTATACCAATTCTTCGGATACCAGGAATAACTCTCAAAAAGGCTCTTGAACTCGGTTGCACTGACCGGTGTACCGGCATTAGCTTTTTCAGCTATCAGATTAAGGTATTCGTAAATTTTCATCCCGGCCGTATAACCATGCTTGGTTCCCCATTCTCCCAGTGCGTCGGCTACATGAGGATTTAAAGCACGTACCATAGAGAATTCCGTGCAAATCAGTTTCTTTGTTACACCATATTTATCGCGGATAATACGGAAATCATCTTCCGCCTGGTTGATTTTCAATGCGTGAACGTGTAAGTCGAGCCCTACAACATTAGGATTGTTATTAACCACAGAGACTACCGCAGGTACCGTTTCACTCTTCGGCAATTCGGATACACGGTTCAATGCTCCGGCATAAATATCAAATGTCCATCCATTAGCCTGTTTCCAGGCAGTCAGCCGATTGGCAAACTCATTCAGAAATGCCCGATAATCCTCACCGTCCGCATGACAGAGATCGGTATCCAATGCATTCTCCCATTCCGGTTCGTTACCCATGACAAGTATTTCAATATTCTTCGCCATATCATAGGTTTTCAGTAATACTTCAGTTGCCTGAAATATGTACTCCATCTCCTTAGTTCCTACTTTGGGAACCGTGTCGGTATATAATTCAAAAGGTATTTTCAGGCTCAATATAAATTTCACACGGTCGCCCAAGGCTTTCTTGGCCTGAATAAATTTCAGTGTAGGAATATGTGTCCTGATGGCATTTTCTTTCACACCAACAATCTTCCCGTTTTCATTCTGAAGAAACAGATTGGGGATATTGACAAATCCTCTCACCCAAGTCACTTTCGACTGTTTCAACATCTCTATTTCCGTAATCGGGTAATCTATATTTTCATTATAGTTCGCCCCCAAATCCTGCGCCTTTGTTCCCATCGAACATAAGAACAGCAATACAAACATTAAAAAAGCTTTCATTTTCATATACATACTTCAAGGTTAATTGTCCGACATCGAACAGAACAAAAGTAGAGAAATAAACTCCGGTAGAATAGAACGATTGTTTTATCAACGGGATTTATGTTCAGAATAAACATTTGACCTTATTTTAATGGCTCTTCTTCTACTTCACTGCGATAATAACCGTCCACCTCAGCAAAGAAATTCTGCTTCAGGGAGTCCAGAAGTTCGGGCTGTTGTGCCGCCATATTCTGTTGTTGAGTCCGGTCGGCTTTTACATTGAATAATCCGTATTCACCCAGATTACCCAATTCATTTCCGGTCAGGTTTCGTTCGGAACCTTTATAAGGAGGCATCATAATCCAGTCGCCCGAACGATAAGCATACGTCCTTGCGCTTCCAGCACTACATCCTTGCGGGCAGTCTGCTCTTTTCCGAAGAAAGCATCCAGATAGTTCCGACTATCCAAACCTTCCGGCAAATCGGCATGTATCATCGAACCCAGAGAAGCGAGAATATCTACCTGACAAACCAGTGCATCGGATACGACCGGCTGAATCTTTCCTTTCCAATAAACAAACAGAGGAATATGCGTACCACCGTCGAACAAACTATATTTACCTCCGCGCAGACCTCCTGCAGGAAGGTGATCGCCTGCCAGTTCGGGAGCACCGTCTTTGTAACCGTCATTCAGAACCGGCCCGTTATCGCTGGAGAAGATAATCAGTGTCTTTTCCAACAAGCCTTCTTTCTTCAAGTGGGCAAGCAGTTCGCCGACACACCAGTCTGCCTCAACGATGGCATCGCCACGAGGCCCCATCGTTGTTTTGCCCACAAATCGCTGGTGGGGAGCACGAGGGACGTGAGGTTCGTGTAAGCCATAATACAGGAAGAAAGGAGCACCTTTGTGTTCAGTAACAAAGTTCTTTACCTTATCTACAAAATAGTCGGCCATATCCTCGTCTTTCCAACGGGCTTTCTGTCCGCCTTTCATATATCCGATACGGGGAATTCCGTTTACTATAGAGTTATTGTGTCCGTGTGCCCACTGCATTTTCAGCATCTCCGGATGAGAGATGGCAGTCGGTTCCCCCTCAAAATTATGCTCGTAACTCACTTCGATAGGGTCGGCCGGATCGAGTCCTACTACATCGCCGTTTTCCACGTAAACCGTCGGGACACGGTCGTTGGTTGCTGCAATCAGGCAAGAGTAGTCGAAACCGATTTCTTTGGCACCCGGTTTGACGGTTTCGTTCCAGTTGACATTGCCGTCTCCCATCCCCAAATGCCACTTTCCGATAGCTCCGGTCACATAACCGCATTGCTGCATCATCTTCGGCAAAGTAAACTGATTTTCATTAATGATAAGAGGGGCATCTCCCGGCAGGATTTTTGCATCTTTATTTTTCCACGGATACATTCCGGTCATCAAAGCGTAACGGCTGGGAGTGGAAGTTGCCGAAGTGGCATATCCGTTCGTGAAACAAACTCCGCCATGAGCCAGACTGTCGATATTCGGAGTATGAATCGTAGTAGAGCCGTAAGCGCTGACATCACCAAATCCCAGATCATCGGCAAGAATCACAATCACATTCGGCTTTTCTTCTACGTGCTGTGAGGTACAACCTACTAAAGACAACGTAGGAACTAGATAGATTATCTTTTTCATAATATTATGTAGTTAATAACGATGCAAATTTAGCCACCACTTATTTATTTATGTAGAACAAATGTTTAATAATGGGGAGAAATGTCCATCCTGCAACTATTCCAGAGAAATAAGGTATGAAAATGCGTGTGATGAATTAACTCGAAATGATAGCATAGGCCTGTCAATGTTCTACTTTTAATATTCTACAGGAAAATAGCCAGTTAGAAAGTAGCAAACTAGAAAATAAACTGTATAAATAAACGCATGAACATACAAAAAACAGTCTAATATTGCATAAAGCCAAACAAGATATACATCTTTCTCTATTCGGGAACCGTTCATTGCCTTAAAACCAACGAAGTGTTCCTCGGTGTGCATCGACTTGTTCCTCACCGAGGAAGCTATCGTTCTCCGGTGAAGAAGATAAAAATGGACTATTAAGAAATATTTTCTCCCTAGTTTATCATAATATATTGGAAAGGAGAAAATAATAAAATGATTGGTTATTCAGGTATCTACTCTCCAAATAACAAAAAGAATCAAGAATCTATCGCAATTCGATTAGTATATTCTCAAAACAGCGAAAATAGAGAATCACGTAATTACAAATGCATGGCATTTTCCGGCTTTTCTTTACCAAACTGCGATTTATGTCCTTCTCCGATGATTAAATATTCCTTTTTTAAGAATCATCGTTTTTTAAGGGAGGCTATATAGTTTGGAATAGAGGTTGTGCTTAACAATAAAAACTGTAATAGTATACAGGAACAGCCCAATAAGATATTACCGGATTCTGACAAGATTAGGTAATGTCTTATTTTATAATGATGAAAATTGTTACCTTTGTATATATCTTATATTTACAATTAAGATTAAACCTAATTTTTCGCTTATGAAAATAGTTAAGGCTACCTACATCGTTATATTCATTACCGGACTATTAGCCGGAGTGTTCTTCTCATCCTCTGTTTCCGCCCAAGATATTTCGGGAACCTGGCACGGAAAACTTTCCATTCCCACCGGTTCGCTGACTATTGTATTCCACATCAGTCAAACGGAACAAGGCGCTTATGTGACCACACTGGACAGTCCCGACCAGGGAGCCAACGGTATCAAGACACAGACCACTTCTTTCAATGATTCTACTTTAATTATCCAGATACCTGTGATTCATGCTTCGTACAAAGGAAAGCTGAACAGTGATAACACAATCAACGGAACATTTACGCAAGGGATGCCCCTTCCGTTGAATTTGAAAAAGGGAGAAGCCAGCCGCCCCAAACGTCCACAGGAGCCTCAACCGCCTTTCCCTTACAGAAGTGAAGAAGTCACCGTGAGGAATGAACGGGATGGAATTAACCTTGCCGGAACATTGACTCTTCCCGAAAAAGGAACTAAATTTCCGGCAGTGGTAATGGTGACGGGAAGCGGTGCGCAGAACCGGGATGAGGAAATCATGGGACACAAACCTTTCTTTGTCATCGCCGATTATCTGACCCGAAACGGAATTGCTGTGCTTAGATGTGATGACAGGGGTACTGCCGCTTCACAAGGTACTCACGCAACAGCTACCAATGAGGATTTTGCCACAGATACGGAAGCAATGGTGAATTATCTGCGCAGCAGAAAAGAAATAAATGCAAAGAAAATCGGAATTATCGGACATAGCGCAGGCGGAATCATTGCATTCATCGTTGCTAAAAAGGACCATCCATTGCATTTGTCGTTTCATTGGCAGGAGCCGGCGTGAGAGGCGACAGTCTGATGCTGAAGCAGGTAGAGTTAATCTCTAAATCCCAGGGAATGCCGGATGCCGTCTGGCAAGGGATGAAGCCTTCGATACGGAACAGATATGCCATACTGCAACAAACAGACAAAACTCCCGAAGAGTTGCAGAAAGAACTGTATGCAGACGTTACAAAAACAATGTCTCCCGAACAATTGAAAGACCTGAATACCATCCAGCAACTATCCGCACAAATCAGTTCGATGACTTCTCCGTGGTATCTTCATTTTATGAGATATGACCCGGCCCAGGATTTGAAGAAACTAAAATGTCCGGTTCTGGCTCTGAACGGAGAAAAGGATATTCAAGTGGATGCCGCCATGAATCTTGCTGCCATTCAGGAAAGAATCACCGGAAATGGAAACAAAAATGTAACAGTCAAAGCCTATCCGAACTTAAATCATCTGTTTCAGACTTGCGAAAAAGGAACATTGGCTGAATACGGGCAGTTGGAAGAAACAATCAATCCGGAAGTCTTGAAAGATATCATTGAATGGATAAGGAAACAATAAGTCTATTAATGATATTACTTAGCAAGTACACATTTCTCAATATCACATTCTTTTCTTGCTAATTCTTGCAAATTCTTCAAATATTTGCAAGAATTGGAAAGAAAGTAAATGGCTACAATTTACATATACTACATAAATCTCCCGTCATCAGCTTACACCAACATTGTCTAATTTGATTTAAATCAAAATCTATCTCATCGAACTCACCCTGAAAGATTTTGTTACCTTTGCAGCCGAAATAAATAAGCGGCAAATAATAGTAAGGTAAAAAGGTAACAGGTATTAAGGTTAAGTTTTGTATGAAAAAGAGTCTTATTGCATTGGCGTTCGGCACACTGGGATTAGGTATTGCCGAATTTGTAATGATGGGAATTTTGCCCGATGTGGCAAAAGATTTAGGTATTAGTATTCCTACCGCAGGGCATTTCATTTCTGCTTATGCATTAGGCGTCTGTGTCGGTGCACCTGTATTAACATTGGCTCGCAAATATCCGCTAAAACATATTCTGTTAGTATTAGTTACCGTAATTATGATAGGTAATATCTGTGCGGCTATGGCTCCCAATTACTGGGTGTTGCTCGCTGCCCGTTTTATCTCCGGCTTGCCTCATGGCGCATACTTCGGAGTAGGCTCTATTGTTGCAGAGAAACTAGCCGACAAGGGTAAAGGTTCGGAAGCCGTCTCCATCATGATTGCAGGAATGACCATTGCCAACCTGTTTGGTGTACCTTTGGGCACTTCCCTAAGTACCATGCTTTCCTGGCGTGCCACTTTCTTGCTGGTCGGTATCTGGGGAATTGTTATCCTATATTACATCTGGCGATGGGTTCCGCATGTAGAAGGCTTAAAGGATACCGGCTTTAAAGGGCAATTCCGCTTTCTTAGAACTCCGGCTCCGTGGCTGATTCTCGGTGCTACGGCACTAGGTAATGGCGGTGTATTCTGCTGGTATAGCTACATCAATCCGATGCTTACCAATGTGTCCGGCTTCTCCGCAGAAAGCATTACGCCTTTAATGATCCTTGCCGGCTTCGGTATGGTGATGGGAAACCTGATTAGCGGACGTCTCTCCGACCGCTACCCCCCCGGAAAAGTAGGGACTGCCGCACAAGCACTTATCTGTATTATGTTATTGCTCATTTTCTTCCTTTCTCCCTATAAATGGGCAGCAGCCCTGTTGATGTGTCTTTGTACGGCAGGACTGTTCGCAGTATCCAGTCCGGAGCAGATATTAATTATCCGCGTATCAAAGGGAGGAGAAATGCTGGGAGCAGCCTGCGTGCAGGTTGCATTCAATCTCGGAAATGCCATCGGTGCTTATGCAGGCGGACTGGCTGTTAGTGGTGGATACCGTTATCCGGCTCTGGCGGGTGTACCATTTGCTCTAATTGGATTTACTTTATTCTTGATTTTTTATAAGAAATATCAGGCAAAATACTAAATAACTAGTAAAAGCTGCCCTACTTTCTGCTGCAAGATAAAATTCACTTTAAAGTCTTGTAGAATTATATTTTTACTCATACTTTTGTAAGGTCTGTTAAGTCTTGATAAATGGGAATGAGGAAAGATACACTTATCACAATTATTATGGGAGTAATTAGTATATTTACTTCTTGCAATCCGCATCCCAATCTATCAAAGGCTGACCAACTAATAAATTTTTATCCTGATAGTTCCCTGACATATTTGAAAGCTATCCAGCATCCTGAAAATATGTCCCCAAAGGATTATGCAAAATGGTGCCTATTAGTAGCTCAAGCAAAATATAACAATGCTCAAAGTTTAGTTCCGGACTCATTTGTTTTTAAAGCTTTTGATTATTTTTCCAAAGACACATCTGACCCGATACTAACAGCAAGAACATATTTTTATACTGCACTTATCAGTAAAGAAATAAGAAACATAGAAGAAGCTGCTCAATACTTATTAAAAGCAAGAGATTTTGCGGAAAAAGCAAATGACTACAATCTAGCATTCAAAATTTCCCATGACTTGTGCGACATCTACTCTAAACAAGGATTATTTGATTATAAGTTAACAGAGGCATGGAGAGGATATAATTATGCACAGATTTCTAAAGATAGTCTGTCTATTTATTATGCATTGGCAGATCTGGGACATGCTTATTCTACCAAAGAGCAAATCGATAGCGCACTTTATTTTTTCGAAAAGGCATTCCCTATTGCTCAAAAAGTACATCCCAAAGCCACCTCTTCTGCTTTAAACGATATATGTTATGCATATATAAATAAAAAAGATTATATTTCCGCACTAAAAATCTGCAATGAGGCCATTGCATGTGAAAAGGATTCAATTGACCGATATAACAATTACATTATCAAAGGAGTAATCTTTCAAGATATACAACAATATGATTCTGCTATCCATTATTTTACCCTAAGTAGTAAAAACCAATATATATATGCAAAAGCACTCAGTTATAGCTATCTGGGAGAAATTTATGAAAAAAAAGGGAACATTCTTAAAGCGTTAGAATTTATCAAAACCTATGAACTATTAAGAGATTCGATAGAAGATCAAAACCAAAGCGTGGCAATTATTAAAATGCAGAATCTATTTCAAAACGAAAAACTGCAGAAAAACAACAAAGAACTATCTAAAAAGATGGAAGAAATTAGTTCTCTTGTATATAAAATAAGTGCAATTGCAGCTTTCGCGTTACTAATTACAGGATTATGCTACTTCATAACCTACAAAAAGAAGAGTGAACGTATACGAAAACAAGAAAGAGAAATATCTCAAGCCAAAGATAAACTACAACAGCAAGCTATAGAAAATCTTCAAAAAGAAGAAAAACTATCTTCACTACAAGCAGACTTTTTACGCAGATTAGTGGCTATCAACATTCCATCTCTAAATAATAAAGCAAACGATCTCGTTATCAAACTTTCTAATGAGGATTTTGCTAATCTGGAAAAAGATATTAATGCTACTTTTGATCAATTTACAGTAAGACTAAAGAAAGAATATCCACTACTCGACAAAAATGAAATTCAGTTCTGCTGTTTAATAAAAATACAATTAGATTTAAATACCCTTGCCAATATCTACTGCAGAAGTAAAGCTGCAATTAGCAAAAGAAAACTTAGAATCAAACAAGAAAAACTAAACATTACAGATAAAAACATCTCTTTAGATGATTTTATTCAAAGATTCTGAAATATCCCTCCTTACATTAACATCTATTCATAATAAAAGGATTTAATTGCCATTTGTCCAATGGTAATCTATACCTATTTACATTAACACATTAATTATTAGCGATTTATATAATATCTATTGTCCAATGCTTTTTTTGTATTCATAAATCATATTCCATAACTTTGCAATATCAAACGTAAGCAAAATCAGATTCTATAATAACATCTTGATTAAACTATTAATATATAATATAAAATGTGATATAGCAAAAAAATCAATATTAATTATTTAAAACTAGAATTATGAAGAACCTAATTTGGCTTAGCGCATATCTTATCATAAGCGCAATTTTCAGTTCTTGTTCAAAAGACGACGAAAACACCTCTATTATTCCGGAAGGAGAAAAAACAAATGTAAATGTATCATTAAATATTGCTCCTATCAACGCAATGGGAACCAATATAAATGATAACAGAACTTCTATTGAAACTTTTGGTTATTAGAATTCGATCAACAAGGTAAAAATGTTGCAGTTATAAAAGAACTACGATTCAGTATCAACTCTGCAGAAACAGTAGAATTAGTAGCAGGGGCTAATATGAAACTGGTAGTAATTGCTAATGTAGATAAAAGCATTGTTTTCCAATTAGGAAAACAAAACTATGAAGCACTAAAGAATACTATTTATACATTACCAGTCAATTCATCTAACGCAATTCCGCTAGTAGGAGAGCAAGTAGTTTCTATTACCAAAGAAAATCAGACATTAGATGCTATCACATTAGAACGAATTGCAGCTGAAGTAAAATTCACTATCAATAATACCTCTTCTGATTTCCAGTTAACTTCCATAGCATTAAAGAATATATATAAAATGTATTACTTTAGTAAGGGAACAATATCTCAAAGTAATATTGCAGACTATAGTGAAATCCCATGTACTATCGGTGAAGAAAATTATACCCATTACATAGCTGAGAACCTGATGGGAACAAATTCTAGTATCACAACAGACAAAGACAAGGTAACAGATAAACTAGCGACTTTCATTGAAATTGTTGGTGAAAGAATGAGTGAAGGCAATAAAGAAATAGCAACTTTCAAAATGTTCATTGGGAAAAATGAAAAAGATTTCAATGTAACAAGAAATAATGCATATAATTACAATATTAATCTTAATCTGGCAGATGCCAGTGATAAACGCATCACTATTGAAAAGATTCCATTAGAAGGCATTGCAGCTGAAGCTAACTGCTATATACTGAATCCAAATTCAGAACATGAGCTACTGGTTCCTGTGAAACGAGTAAATGCATTTTGGGGAACAGAAGAAGGCGGCTTCAAAACAGATCATATGTTGAATGACGGAAACAACCAAGGAAAAGTAACTAAATGGATTGCCCGTATCATAACAAAAGATAGTTCCAAGGAATTACTGAAATTCACCACCCAACAAGGAAGCTCCGCCAATGATTATATAGGAATCAAACCTACAGGAAACGAAGGTAATGTATTAATAGGTATTTACGACGCAACAGCAGGAGAACCTGCTCAAGACGCTAAACCATTATGGAGCTGGCACATTTGGATTACAGATTATAATCCGGGAGGAGATATTAATGGAATAATTCCTGCAATTTCTCAAAACCCAGGAAAAGCAGATGTTACAGGAGGAGCTATCTACCGTTTTGGGGGAGTTGATAACAATCAAACGAAAGATGGATCCACACAGGCAATGATGGATCGTAACTTAGGCGCACTAAGTGCAACACCAACTGACGGTGCGAAAACGATCGGTATGTATTATCAATGCGGTCGAAAGGATCCGATAATGACTGATTGGAGCCAAATCACTAAGTTAGGAACCAGCTCTTTAGGGGGAGACGTTTACTCCATTCATATCAAAACAGCAAAAGGTCCCGTATCTAAAGAAACAGCTGTGAAAAACCCGGATACCTATTTCTTGGGAGATGCAGACCATTTTACTTATAAAGATTGGTTAATTGAAGGCAGCGGTAGTACTGAACTATGGTACAAAAAGAGTGATGAAAAAACCAAAACACTATACGATCCATGTCCGGCAGGCTGGAGAGTGCCTTATAAGATGAACACTTATGGTGAAATAAACGGAGAAGATGTTGACAATGGTATTTATCTTTGCCCTAATAGCTCCATAAAAATATTTTACCCGTTTGGCGGACATTTAAATGCCATTACCGGTCAATATCCGGGAGGAAGTTTGTTTGAATACAAAACTGCACAAAATGGTTGGCTGGGCAGTTATCCGGACAATCCTAATAATGCCTATAGTTATCATATATTCTCTGCAGCATTAGTAGACGAATATGACGGACCATTCTATCCCATCATGCCTAACAATGCAGACGGCAGATACTTAGGTTATAGCGTACGTTGTGTAAAAGAATAAATCACCAAAGAAAACAGGTACATGAATAAACACATTATTCTATTATTTATCATATTGTGCATTGGCCTTACAAGGGCCAGTGCACAACATAGTATTACTGGTAAGGTGCTAGATGCTACTAACCAAGAACCTATCCCATTTGCCAGTGTTACTATAAAGAACGTCAAGAGCGGAACAACTACGGACAATAATGGAAATTTTACCTTGAAGGTCAATAATAACGATATCCTTATCGTCAGTTTTATGGGATACGAGACTAAAGAGGTTAACATTGGAACACAAAAGAAAGTAACGATATTATTATCAGAATCTTCTGTTTTATTGGATGCGGTAGTAGTCACCGGGTTTCAGAATCTTAAAAAAACAACCTTTACCGGCTCTTCCGTTAAAATCAAAGCTGATGATATTAATTTGCCCGGTGAAACAGACATAAGCCGTATGCTGGAAGGCAAAGCAGCCGGAGTATCTATTCAGAATGTATCGAGTACCTTTGGTAGTGCCCCCAAAATACGTGTACGTGGTGCCACGTCTATCAATGGAGAAAACAAACCTTTGTGGGTAGTAGATGGAATCGTATTAGAAGATGTGGTAAATGTATCCAACGACCAACTAGCAAGCGGTGACCCTACCACCCTGTTAGGCTCCTCCGTAGCAGGTATCAATACTAACGATATCGAAACAATTGACGTATTAAAAGATGCTGCTGCAACAGCATTATATGGAGCCAGAGCTATGAATGGAGTAGTTGTAATTACGACTAAAAGAGGAAAAGAAGGAAAACCACGTATTCATTATAGCGGAAACTACACAGTACGGACCAAACCACGTTATTCTGAATTCAATATTATGAATTCAGCCGATCAAATGTCTGTGTATGCAGAAATGGAACGAAAAGGTTTATTAACTTCGGACATTGTAAATAACCAGTCTTCCGGTATTTATGGAATCATGTATAATAGAATCAACACATGGATGAATCAAAGCAACAATACCTTTTAGAAAATACATATGCAGCCCGTCACAACTTTTTAATGGAACACGCAGCAGCTAATACAGACTGGTTTGATCTGCTATTTACCAATTCCATAATGAATGAACATACATTAAGTGTATCAAGTGGTTCACAAAAGTCGAAATCCTACATTTCATTAGGCTTTTTGAACGATCCGGGATGGACTGTTGCCGACAAAGTGAATCGAATCACAATGAACTTCCGAAATGACTACCAGCTAAATGACAAAATCGGATTTAGTTTTCAAACGGTAGGTTCTGTCAGAATGCAGAACGCTCCCGGTTCATTAAGTCGTTCCAGTGACGTTGTAAGCGGTATTTCCTCACGTAATTTTGATATAAATCCGTTCAATTATGCATTAAACACAAGCCGTGCATTACGAGCATACGACTCAAATGGAGAACGGGAATATTATACACTCAACTTTGCCCCATTCAATATTTTAGAAGAACTCGATAATAACTATATTAAATTGAATGTGATAGATTTAAAAGCCCAAGCCGAATTTAACTGGCAAATTTTTAAAGGATTGAAATACAATTTTACCGGAGCTATCCGCTATGTACGTTCAAAGCAAGAGCATGAAATACACGAAAATTCTAATATGGCAAATGCTTATCGTGCAGCTGGCAATTCTACCATTCGAGAAAACAATCCCTACCTCTACAAGGACCCTAGTGATCCGTCAGCCGAACCGATTGTTGTTCTCTCTAAAGGGGGATTCTATAATACTGCCGAAAACTTATTATTAAATTATGATATAAGAAACTCTGTTAGTTTCAGCAAAATATGGAATGAGAAACATGAGTTCAACGCATTATTAGGACAACAAATCAAATATTCCGATAGACAAACGAACAGCAACACCGGCTACGGATTCCAATATGACATGGGAGGCACTGTTAGTATGAACTATCTTATAATGAAACAAATGATCGAGCAAAATTTTGATTATTATTCAAGAGCTTTGACATACGATCGTTTTGCCGCTTTTTATGCAAATGTTGATTACACCTATGACAGACGATATTCCATCTCCGGAACAGTACGGTATGACGGCTCCAACACAATGGCAAATTCCAGTTCAGCCGCTGGCTGCCTACCTGGAATATCAGTGGGAAATGGAATATAGGTAATGAGACGTTTATGAAAGACTTTGTCTGGCTGGATGCATTAGCGCTACGTGCCGGCGTTGGATTAACAGCAGTATGCCTCCATTATCAAATGCAACACCTATTTTTATAAATTCTAATACTACGCGCCCAAGTACGGACATCGAATCAGGCATTGAAATTTACACATTAGGTAATTCTGATTTGACATGGGAAAAGAGTTATCAATCTAATTTTGGTTTTGATGCCACTTTCCTTAAAGGAAGACTCGACTTCTCTTTTGACTATTTTATCCGAAACAGTTTCGACTTGTTAAGTGTAATAAAAGTCTCCGGAATTGGAGGAGAAAGATATAAATGGGCCAATAGTGCCGACTTAAGCGCCTCCGGTTTCGATATAACATTGTCAGGAAAACCTATTGTAACAAAAGATTTCATGTGGTCAAGTTCTTTCACTATGGGATATTCCAAAAATGAAATCAAGAATTCAATGCAACAACCACAAATCAACACGTTGGTAGGAATCACAGGAGGAAATAAAAACGGGTATCCGGTGAACGGGCTTTTCTCTATACCATTTGCCGGTCTGAATCCGGAAAATGGTGTACCGATGTTCTATGATGAGAATGGTACTATCACCAGTGATATCAATTTCCAAAGTACTTCAACAGATTACTTAAAATACGAAGGACCGACAGATCCCAAATATACAGGAGGGTTTAACAATTCCTTTACTTGGAAAGGTATCTCATTAGATATTTTCTTCACTTTCCAAGCCGGAAATGTAATCCGATTGAATCCTGTATTTAACAGCAGTTATAATGACTCTCAAGCAACCCCCAAAGAGTTCTTTAACAGATGGGAATTCAGAGGAGATGAGAAGCATACTAATATCCCTGCAATAGCTGATAAAGATCTGATATCAGATTTGAGCAGTACTTATCCTTATTCAGCATACAATTATTCAGATATACGGGTAGCGAAAGGAGATTTCATCCGTCTTAAATCATTATCTGTAGGATATACCATTCCGCAGAAGCTTTTCAAATCGTGGAAGTTGTTCTCTGATATTCGTTTACGAGTAACCGGCAAAAACTTATGGTTACTATACTCTGATAAAAAATTGAATGGACAAGACCCTGAATTTGTCAATACCGGTGGTGTAGCCCAACCGATACAAAAACAAGTTATTTTTTCATTAGATGTCAGTTTCTAAATCATCCTTATACAATGAAGAAAATTAAAATATACTTATATATTGGAATCATGTCCTTTTGTACCAGTTGCTCTGACTTTCTGGACAAAGTACCCGACGAACGTACTCAAATAGATTCTCCGGATAAAGTATCCGCATTACTAGTAAATGCGTATCCTAAAGTTTCTTATGCGGCTATTGTCAATACCCGTTGTGATTACATAACCGACTTCGGAAGTGTTTACTCTGGTGCGCAACCAGGAGCATTATTCAGCTTTATGGGTGAAAATTTCTTATGGAAAGACGTGATAGAAGATGGAAATGATTCCTTCGAAAACTTCTGGACAGGATGCTATGCAGCTATTGCAGTATCTAACCAGGCGCTTGTTTCTATCGACGAGTTAGGAACACCTTCAAGCACAATCAATCAAAAGGGAGAAGCACTCATGACCAGAGCCTTCTCACATTTTTGTCTTGCTTCACTCTTTGCCCAACAATATGACGAATCGACTGCATCGTTATATCCGGGTATTCCTTATGTAGAGAAACCAGAAACACAGCCAGTAGAACAATATGACCGGGAGACAGTGGCAGATACTTATAGAAAAATCACACAAGATTTTGAGGACAGCTATCCTCTTATGACGGATGGAAGCATTTATACAGCTCCCAAATATCATTTCAATAAGAAATCAGCTGCCGCCTTTGGTACCCGTCTTTATCTATTAATGAAACAATATGATAAGGTACTTGAATATGCCAATCAACTCATTTCCATACCGTCACAATTTGAGACATTGACGGATAGTAAAGGAGAACCTCTTAAAAATCAAGATGGTACACCGCAACAGTATATCTCAAAAGATGATCCTGCATTTTCGTTTGTAAGCAACAACTTCATCCTTTTGCAACAACTTACATGGATGCAAGCGGATATATTGAAATGCGTTCGTATTTCTGCAGTTCTTCCACCAATGCCAATTTATTGATTACAGAAGCATTGTCTTCAATCGCCTGGGGAGAATTACCCTTCTATTCAAGATATGGTTTATCTTCTACTGACATTGGCAAGACAATCAATGCAGATAATGTTACAAATGGTATGTGGGCTATTCCCTATTACGGTACATCCAATTTCTACTTCATACCTAAATTTACCCAATTTACTAAACAAGAATCTTTAGACGCATCCAACTTTTTGCCGTATGCCAATATTCCTGTTTTGAGAATGGAAGAAGTGTTATTAAACCGTGCAGAAGCCTACCTAATGCTTAACCAATATGACAAAGCTATCGCTGATCTAAATTTATATGCCAGCCAACGTTTTGTTATAGCAAGAAGCCCAGCATCAAGCAGATATTATGATTCTAAAGAATTATGTATCACACGGGATAAGATACTCAATTTCTATAAAACCAAACTTAATAATACTGATCACTTCATCAATAAGTACAATCAGACAGACTCTTGGAGTGATTTGAAAAAAGGTATCCTACTTGCAATACTTGATTTCAGAAGTATAGAGTTTTATAATGAAGGACTTAGATGGTATGATATTGTACGCTGGAATATCCCCGTCACCCATACCCAAGCTAACGGCAGCAAGTCCAGCTTAATGCCGGACGACGACCGAAGGTACTACAAATTCCGGAAATGGCAACTATTTCGGGAATAAAACTTAATCCAAGAAATAACGTAAATAATACATGGGAATAAAATGAAAACAACAAATCACATTGCCAAATGGATACAAGCATATTTCATGCTACTATTCTGCATTAGTACTGTTATTTTCACTGCCTGTAATGAGGACAAACTCAATCTTGACCAAGAGATTTATGGATTGGGTGGAAATGACGAGCAAAAAAATGAACTGGATAAATGGTTATATGAAAACTATACCCAAGCTTACAATATCGAAGTGAAATATAAATGGAACAGTTATGAACTGAACACTACCGCCCAACTAGTCCCCATTATGGAACGCTTCGTAAAACCTTCTATGGATATGATTCAACGAGTGTGGTTTGAGCCTTATAAACAATTGGCAGGAGATAAATTTCTTAGAGAAATGACACCTAAGAAAATCATTTTGGTAGGTAGCCCGGAATATAATGCAGATGGCAGTCAAGTATTAGGACAGGCTGAAGGCGCTCGTAAAATTACACTATTTGATGGTAATAGCTACAATCCGAGTGATGCAGACTGGATACGTTCTATCATGCATACCATTGAACACGAATTCGCTCATATTCTCCATCAAACCAAAATGTATGATTCCAGTTTCAAAGATATATCCGCCGGAGATTATAATCCGACAGGATGGACTTCTGAAACGGAAGTAAGCGCATTACTTGCCGGATTCTATTCCGCATACGCAATGTCGGGAGTTGATGAAGATTTCGTTGAAGTGGCATCATTAATTATGGTGTATGGAAAAGAATGGCGTGACTATCGAATTAATTTGCTCAAAAGTTTAACAACGTCTCCTCCTTCAGAGGGAGAAACAGCAGAAGAAACAGCACAGCGTATAGCCCTTGCCAATCAGGCACAAACGGCTTTAACCAGATTACTGGCTAAAGAAGAAATTGTGATCAATTACTTTAAAAATGTATGGAACGTACAGTTTTATGACGACGCAATGGGAAATAAAGGATTAGTATCTTTAGTACAAGATGCTATTAATCAAATTGTAAATGAAAACACTCCAGAATAAATAATTATGAAAATAGTTTATACATATTATCTTCTAACCTGTGTAGCATTGTGCAGTATATTTTCATCTTGCAATAATGAAACCGACATTTATATGGAAAACCCGGATAAACGGATTCAAACTAAAATGCAGGAATATACTGATATACTCACAGGAGCTCCCGATGGATGGATTGCAGAAATAAATACCCAATTAGGAGGTATTCACACCTTATGGATGCAATTCACTGCAGACAATCGAGTATCTATGATGTTCGATTATGTAGAATATTACCGCGACTTGAAAGCAAGTCCGTTTGAAAGTAGCTATATACTCAAGCCACTACAAGGACCAACTATATCATTTGATACGTACTCTTTCTTATCTATCTTTGCAGATCCCAACCAGCTGATGAATGGTGCAGGACAAGCAGGAACCGGATTAGGAGCAGACTACGAATACGAGATTATATCCTACAAAAACGATCAGTTTCTCCTAAAAGGAAGAAAAAACAAAATGGAAGCTACACTGACTAAAGCTACCAATGAGGAAAGAGAGGCCATCAAAAATGGCGCCTTAATGGAAAATCAGGATCAGGCTCCTATCTATCAAAAAAAATACTTCACTTTCAGTTATAAAGGACAAGCGTATGATTTTGTATCTAATGGTAGAAAAACAGGTTTCTTATCCGCTAACAATGGAAATCCGACCCTACAAATAGAAGGTTCTAAAATAGACCTGAACGGAAATATCGTAATGATGAACCCGTTAATCCTTAATGGTTACGAAATTTATCAGTTCAACAAGACATCCACCGGATACACTACACAAGTAGGCAATGATATACTTGAAATTAAAGGAGGTACTACACCAATTGTTCCTCTATTCAATGCACCTCCAGGAGCAATTCATCAGACAATGGTAGTGTACAACGATATGCAAAATCAATGGTCATCCGAATATTTTGATAAACATAAAGCTGCTGTTTCGAATTTATTTGCATTCACTCAAACTCAATTCTATATTGTGTATGTTGCCATACACATGTACACAGACGGAAGTATAGTGGAGATTGGTTATAAAATATATCAAAACGGTTCATTAGGAGCCGATACTTACGGATTCTATTATACATTCAACTATCAGAAGAATTCAGATGGTTCTATCACTTTTGGAGATTATACACCGTTCGATACAAGCAATCCTAATCACGAAGAGTTCGACAAATGTCTGTCACCTATTTTAGATGGTTACTTTAAAAAACACAAATTCTTCATTAAAAGCTGGCCGGCTTTGTACAACAATTCCAGCCAATATGTGATGTCCTCGCTAATTCCTGCAGAAGATAAGACACTTGGTGTCATGGTAGGCGTACCTATGACGTTCTAAAGTTTACTTTACATTTATAGGGATGCCTGAAAACGGCATCCCTCACTCATTAAATAGATATAAGAAAGAAGTATTTGTTTTCCAACCAATGTATATAATCTAAAAATGCCTATCTTTGCAGTCAGATTATCGATAACCAAATAAAAACGAAATAGATAAATGGCATTGCAATGTGGTATTGTAGGACTACCGAACGTGGGTAAGTCGACACTTTTCAACTGTTTGTCGAATGCGAAAGCACAAGCGGCAAATTTCCCTTTCTGTACAATTGAACCCAATGTAGGTGTAATCACTGTTCCTGACGAACGTCTGAACGCACTCGCTGAATTGGTGCACCCTCAACGAATTGTTCCTACAACTGTAGAAATCGTAGATATCGCCGGACTGGTGAAAGGCGCAAGCAAAGGTGAAGGACTGGGAAACAAGTTCCTTGCCAATATCCGTGAAACAGACGCAATTATCCACGTACTCCGTTGCTTCGATGACGACAATGTGACACACGTAGACGGAAGCGTAAATCCCGTCCGCGACAAAGAAATCATTGACTACGAACTTCAACTGAAGGATCTGGAAACGATCGAAAGCCGTATCCAGAAAGTACAGAAACAAGCGCAGACGGGCGGAGACAAAGCTGCAAAGTTAGCTTACGATGTACTCGTTCAATATAAAGACGCACTGGAACAGGGAAAATCTGCACGTACAGTGACTTTTGAAACGAAAGACGAACAAAAGATTGCTCACGAACTGTTCTTATTGACCAGCAAACCGGTAATGTATGTCTGCAATGTTGATGAAGCAAGCGCAGTAAACGGCAATAAATACGTAGATATGGTACGTGAAGCCGTAAAAGACGAGGATGCTCAAATCCTGATTGTCGCAGCTAAAACAGAAGCGGACATCGCCGAACTGGAAACGTACGAAGACCGTCAGATGTTCCTTGCCGAAGTAGGCTTGGAAGAATCGGGCGTAGCACGTCTTATCAAGTCTGCTTACAAACTCCTGAATCTTGAAACATATTTCACTGCCGGTGTACAAGAAGTACGTGCCTGGACATACGAAAAAGGATGGAAAGCTCCTCAATGTGCCGGAGTGATCCACACCGATTTTGAAAAAGGCTTTATCCGTGCCGAAGTTATCAAATACGATGATTATATCAAATACGGCTCGGAAGCAGCTGTGAAAGAAGCCGGAAAACTGGGTGTGGAAGGAAAAGAATATGTGGTGCAGGATGGCGACATCATGCATTTCCGTTTCAACGTGTGATTATCGGTTACCACCGACGACTTATTAATTACTAATTCGCTAACAATATGAAATATCTCATTGCAGGAACGGGAGGTGTAGGCGGCAGTATCGCAGGATTCTTGTCGCTGGCAGGCAAAGATGTAACTTGTATTGCCCGTGGAGCTCACTTGCAGTCGATTCAAACGAACGGTTTGAAACTGAAATCGGATTTGAAGGGCGAACATACGCTCCGGATTCCGGCTACTACCGCTGAAGAATTCAATGGAAAAGCAGATGTGATATTTGTATGCGTAAAAGGTTATTCGGTCGATTCTATCGTAGAACTGATAAAAAGAGCAGCACACAAAGACACGGTTGTCATCCCTATTCTGAATGTATATGGCACAGGGCCGCGCATACAGAAGCTAGTTCCGGAAGTCACCGTTCTCGACGGCTGCATCTATATCGTAGGCTTCGTATCCGGCACAGGAGAAATCACCCAAATGGGAAAGATATTCCGGTTGGTATACGGCGCTCATCACGGCACAGTTGTAAAACCGGGATTGCTGGAAGCCATCCAACAAGACTTGCAGGAAGCAGGCATAAAGGTAGACCTTTCACCGGACATCAACCGGGATACGTTTATCAAATGGTCGTTTATCTCCGCAATGGCTGTGACGGGTGCTTACTACGACGTTCCGATGGGAGAAGTACAGAAACCGGGAAAGATACGGGATACATTTATCGGACTTTCTACGGAAAGCGCTGCCTTAGGAAAGAAACTGGGCGTCGAATTTCCCGAAGACCCAGTCAGCTACAACCTGAAAGTGATTGACAAGCTCGATCCCGAAAGTACCGCTTCTATGCAAAAAGACCTGGCACGCGGACACGACTCGGAAATACAAGGATTGCTCTTCGACATGATTGCAGCAGCCGAAGAACAGGGAATAGATATACCGACCTACCGGATGGTTGCGGAGAAATTCAAAGAATCTAATCATTAACATTAATCCAATATAGAATGAATACCATGCTATTATCCATCAACTGGAACCCGAATCCCGAACTATTCAACCTGTTCGGCATTTCTATCCGTTATTACGGATTACTGTGGGCAGTAGGAATATTCTTTGCTTATGTGGTTGTTCACTACCAGTACCGGGATAAAAAGATAGAGGAAAAGAAGTTTGACCCTCTTTTCTTTTACTGTTTCTTTGGTATTCTAATCGGTGCCCGCCTAGGACACTGCCTGTTCTATGACCCGGGATACTACCTGTCTCATTTTTGGGAAATGATTCTTCCTATCAAGTTCATGCCGGACGGAAACTGGAAATTTACCGGATATGAAGGACTTGCCAGCCACGGCGTACATTAGGACTGATAATCGCCCTTTGGCTGTATTGCCGCAAGACGAAGCTCCATTATATGGACGTGCTGGATATGATTGCCGTAGCTACTCCAATCACCGCCTGCTTCATCCGCCTTGCCAACCTGATGAACTCCGAAATCATCGGCAAACCGTCTGATGTGCCTGGGCATTCGTTTTCGAACGTGTAGATATGCTCCCCCGTCATCCGGGACAGCTCTACGAAGCCATCGCTTATCTTATCCTGTTCTTCATCATGATTTACCTGTATAAGAATTACAGCAAGAAACTGCACCGTGGCTTCTTCTTCGGGCTCTGCCTGACTTACATCTTCACCTTCCGCTTTTTCATCGAATTCCTAAAAGAAAATCAGGAAGATTTTGAAAACAGCATGATGTTCAATATGGGGCAATGGCTAAGCGTTCCGTTTATCATAATAGGCGTCTATTTCATGTTCTTCTATGACAAGAAGAAAAAGAAAATAGCCTAAATCAAAAAAAAGGGATTAGCGGTTCAAACATCACTAATCCCTCTTTCTTATCAATAAAACAAATGCCATTTCCCTAATGTCAGGACAACAATCGAAAACATATCCTAAGACATTATATACATTTTCAGCTTATTTCCCCCTGACTATCTTCTTAATATCATTCAGTTTATTCAGCGCCTCAATAGGAGTAAGATTATTCACATCAAGATTCAATATCTCATCGCGAATCTGACAGAGAATCGGATCGTCCAACTGGAAGAAGCTTAACTGCATACCTCCACGATTCTCGCTCACTTCTGCCAACGGTTTACCTGCTATGCCCTGTTGGCGATTATCAGATTCAAGCTGTTTCAATATCTCATTTGCACGTTTCACAATGCTTTTCGGCATACCGGCCATCTTTGCCACATGAATACCGAAAGAGTGTTCACTACCGCCACGTTCCAGTTTACGAAGGAAGATTACTTTATTATCAACTTCTTTCACCGATACATTATAATTCTTGATGCGCTTGAAAGATTTCTCCATCTCATTCAATTCATGATAATGCGTAGCAAATAATGTACGTGCTTTTGCTTTCGGATGTTCATGGATATACTCTACAATTGCCCAGGCAATGGAAATACCATCATAAGTAGAAGTACCACGACCCAATTCGTCAAATAATACCAGACTCCGGGAAGAAACATTATTCAGGATATCAGCCGCTTCATTCATCTCTACCATAAATGTAGATTCACCGACTGATATATTATCGCTCGCTCCTACACGGGTAAATATCTTATCAACTAAACCGATATGCGCACTTTCCGCAGGAACAAACGAGCCGATTTGAGCCAATAGCGTAATCAACGCCGTCTGACGCAAGAGTGCCGACTTACCGGCCATGTTCGGACCTGTAATAATAATAATCTGCTGTGTATCGCTGTCCAGCATTACATCATTGGCAATATACTTCTCACCTATCGGAAGTTGTTTTTCTATTACTGGGTGACGTCCCTGACGAATATCCAGTACGTCATTATCCTCAATAATCGGACGGATATAACGATTCTCACGGGCCACATTGGCAAATGACAACAAGCAGTCCAGACGTGCAATCTGATTCGCATTAATCTGTATCTGTGGAATAAATTCCATCAATGCCTGTACTAAGTCTGTATATAGCTGCGTTTCCAGAACCAGAATCTTATCCTCCGCTCCCAAAATCTTCTCTTCGTATTCTTTCAGTTCCTGCGTGATATAACGCTCTGCGTTGACCAACGTCTGTTTGCGAATCCATTCGGGTGGAACCTTATCCTTATGCACATTACGGACTTCGATATAATAACCGAATACGTTATTATAAGCCACTTTCAAACTCGGAATACCCGTCTCTTCGCTCTCCCGCTGTTGTATCTTTAGCAGATAATCTTTTCCTGAATAGGAGATTTGCCGCAATTCATCCAAGTCTGCGTTCACACCGTCCTGAATCACTCCACCTTTATTTATCAGTAAAGGAGGATCATTTTTAATCTCTTTGGCAATCCGGTCACGAATAGAAATACAAAGATTCAACTGTTCGCCAATGCGATTCAAGCTCGCATTATCAGCTTCCATACATGCCTGTTTTATCGGCTCAATTGCTTGCAAGGCAACTTTCAACTGAACGACTTCACGAGGCGACACACGCCCTACAGCCACTTTGGAAATAATACGTTCCAGGTCACCTATCAGATGCAACTGTTCTTCAATCAGTTCCTTAAAATCAGGTTGGCGGAAGAAATATTCCACTACGTTCAAGCGTTCATTGATCGGTTTCTCATCCTTTAAGGGAAAAACCATCCAGCGTTTCAACAGACGCGCTCCCATCGGGCTGATTGTTCTGTCAATCACATTGAGCAGGCTACTTCCGCCATCATTCATATTACCAATCAACTCAAGACTACGCACCGTGAACTTATCCAGACGGACGTATTTATCTTCTTCAATACGCGCCAATGAAGTGATGTGACCAATTTGCGTATGCTGCGTCATTGTCAGATACTGCAGGATAGCACCGGAAGCAATGATACCGTTCTTCAAGTGCTCTACTCCGAAACCTTTCAGATTCTTCGTTTCAAAGTGTTTCAGCAGTTTCTCACGGGCAGTCGTTTCTGTAAATACCCAGTCGTCCAGCTCGAATGTGAAGAACTTGTTACCGAAATTACCTTCAAACATCAGGCGTTTGCCACGTTCAAAAAGAATTTCCTTAGGGGCAAAGTTATTCAACAGCTTGTCTATATAATCAAAAGGCCCTTCTGCAGTAAGGAATTCACCGGTAGAAATATCGAGAAAAGCAACTCCACAGGAAGCCTTTCCGAAATGAACGGCAGCCAGGAAGTTATTTTCTTTATAGTTCAGAACATTATCATTGATAGAAACACCGGGAGTAACCAATTCGGTAATGCCACGCTTCACCAGCTTCTTCGTCATTTTGGGGTCTTCGAGCTGGTCGCAGATAGCGACACGTTTTCCAGCGCGAACCAATTTCGGAAGGTAGGTATCAAGGGCATGATGAGGAAAACCTGCCATCTCGATAGTTTTTCCTTTCCCATTGGCACGTTTTGTTAGTGTGATCCCTAAAATTTCGGCTGCAACGATGGCATCCGTAGAATATGTTTCATAAAAGTCACCGCAACGAAACAGCATCACTGCATCCGGATGTTTTGCCTTCAAATCCAGAAACTGTTTCATCATCGGGGTGAGGACAATCTCTTCTTCGTTCACGGGTGTCTTCCTTTTCTTTTTTGTTGAGTATATAATGAATTATCCTTGCAAAGATAACGGTTTTTCGGCAGAGAATCAACGGTATGCTCCGATTCAATTTTCAAAATAAATGTTGCATACCTTGAAAAAAGGAGAGTTTATTTCTTAATAAGTAGGGGAAAACTATTAAAACGTGTTATAAAACATGCTATTTTTCTTGGATAATTTGCTAATTTCCCAAGAGTCCGTATCTTTGCAATGTGTTTTTCATAGTATTAGATTTAAGGTTAACAAAGGTTGGAGCAAGGCGTTGCTCCTTTTTTTATGTCCGGACGTTTCCTATCAGAACAGCTATCTTTAAAACGACTCGTTTTTGCACCGTAATGAACTGTTTCAGCCTATTCTAACAAGGTATATTCTCACTGCAATGAGAAAAAATTCTCATTACTATGAGTATTTCTTCTCATTGCTATGAGTATTTTTTCTCATAGGGATAAGTATAGTTGAGAATGTTTGCGGAATTTTTTTTTTGAATTATAATTGTATGAGTTTACCTCATTTCCGTACCGTTATGAGTGAAATTATAAATAAAGAATTAGGCAAAGTCTGCCCATTACACTTCACTTATAAACTGCTCAAAGCTATATTTAAAATCCTCATTCAATATTAGCTTATACTCCTTGGTGAATTGATCAAATGCAGTATATGCCATTCCCATACGTTTCAAATCCACTAAAGCACGGCACTTAACGCGAACAGACTCTTCATCTAACGAATCAAATCGCAGAATACAATTTGAGATTTGTATTCTCAAGTTATCATTCCTACAAATTGCTTGCTATCTCTTAACCGGCTCAGAAGATCAATCATTGAATCGGAATAATCTGCTTTAAAACTATCTACCCAATCAAATTGCATATTAGGAAGCAATTGACCAAATGAAGCCAGACTCAATAATTTTTCCAGATCTTCCTTATGGACCACATCCAAAGGCGCCATCTTTTGCATCAATTGATTTGCTATAGTATAGTCATTATATACATGCCCCTTATTAAGAAAGTACCAATAACCATTTGCTGATGATATCTCCGTATCTCCTACCTCTTCCAACAAAAGACGTATCTTACGTATATTTACACTACGGTTATTAGAGAAACTCTCTTCTGACTTATCATACCACAACAATTCTTTTAACTTGATATTAGAAATCCCCTTATTATTCTGATTGGAATAAAGAATAATAACAGATAATAATTGACGCATAATAGGCGTAAATTTTCCGGTAATGTCTTTTAAATCCCGATTAATTACCTGAAATCCGTTTAGCATATAAATTCCTGGTGTGGTGTTCAATACAGGAGCTTCAAACGAGGAATATAGGTGGTCATTTTCTTGAATTTCTTTTTCACTATTTATATCTGAAACAACCCCTTCTTCTTTTTCACAAATATCTTGTTGTGAAATAGATATAGCTTCTTTCTTATCATGCTTTCTGCTATTCTTTAATCTCCACCCAATTCCCCCTAAACCTGCTACACAAATACATATAAACAGTAATTTCCACCAAGTCCCCCTGTTTTCCTGTACTGTTATATTTTGAATAGGCAACACAGGAGATGCAATAGAATAAATATTAGCTTCATAATTATTCCCCTCTATTTGGTGAACTGTTACAGCGTAATAACATTTTTCTGAAGCAAGATAAATTAAATCTGCATGAGAATTAACATCTAAGAAAGTATAAGGTATTGTATCACCTAAAACAGTTTCTTGTCCATTCTCCAAATTTAAATCTTTCAAAACCAGAGAAGATAGAAAACGACCTGAAGAAAAAAACAATCCTTTTGCATGTTCACCTTTTTCTATTTCATCAACTATCAACGTAGAAGCAGCTACCTCATCACAAAGATTCTCCGGTATAGCCCACTTTTTTTCCAAAGAATAATCATTCAAATTCAATTTATACAAATCCTTATAATGAACGACCCCATACTCCTGTTTGCCCAAGTCATTTCCCAATCCTCCATAAATATAAATCAGCGAATCGGTCTTCCCTATGGCACTCAAATAGCGAGGAGTAATCACATCCGGCAACTCTCCCTTTATCACTTCACCCGACAGAGATATTCTATTCAACTCACGGTATACAAATGAAATCCATATCCCAGAATTTGTACAATTGATGAATCTTTTGGATTGAAAAACCGATTATGTTGTGTATAGGAAGACTGCCTTTTCCGTTGAATAGGAATAGACCAACTTTTTGTTTGAAAATTGAAAAAAGACAAATTCTCCCCATCAGGCTTCTCAAAGTCATAATAAACCAACTGGCTACCTTTATCTTTCAAAGGAACAAAAAGAAACTGGTTAGTGATCCGATTTACATCAATCAATGGCGAGAAAACATATTCTTTAGTTATACTCCGTATTAAATCATATTTGACAATACGATCTTTTGCAATAAAATAACATGCCGACTGATCTTCACACGGGACAGGAAAAGTCTTGGATGAAAAAGATAACGTTTTCCTATGTTTCCAATACATATGACTATTAATAATCCATTCCGGATTTGATATAAAAGCTGTCATCTGCCGAAACTTGTCCTGAAGCAAAGTGTCAGATACTGCTTGCTCCAACGACCATTCATATTTTATGCTCCCAGGTTCCAGACCGATCTGTACATCCTTCAAAATAATAGGTGCCACGTCCGAAGTTGTGTAAGAAGCTAATTTATTAGCACCAAAGCAGACTTTAACAGAATGATTATCCGGGGCAGTAACTTTCTCTTTAGAAATAAGAGAACCATTATTTCTGACATATAACGTATCATTTTTATACTCCAATTCTATCTTTATCCTATTCCACTCATGAATATCGATAGTCGCAGAAGAATGTATCTTTCCTAAATATTGCTGGTCTTTAATCAAACACAAATAAGGCTCTTCGTTCACAGGATTAACCAATATCAGATTGAGGCTATTTCTATTGTCAACAATCATACGGCATACATAACCAAAATGCTCGCCTTTTTCCCTAATCTTCAAATCAAAAGAAACAGATAAATAATCTTTGAATCTCACTCCCTGATTGCCGGACGGTATGATTAATGAAGTACGTTCATCTTTTGAATATTCATAAGCACGAAAAGAAAGGCCTCCGATATTTTCACCACCCAAGTGACTATAGTCTTCGAGATAAATAAAATATAAAATAACAGTCGGATATATTTCATAGCAAAAGCTTATTTGAAGCAAAGATATAAAAAATATGTTTTTTCAATCTTAGGATATTAAAATAATATAGTTACTCTGCACCAATAACGAAATATATCCGGCTATTATACTCCACATCCCTATCGAACCGGCATCCGGGATGAACGCAGTTCTCCTCTCAAATACTTAGCAGCTTCACCTGCCAGCCAAAGATAATGATCGGGTGCTTCTCCTTCATAAGTTATAAAAGAACTTTCACCCACCGGAGGTGTATTTGTACATTTAAAGAAAGCTGTCCCCTCATCTATCTCATCAAACATTGCCAAATAAAGGCTTTCTGCTCCTGCATCTACAGCACCTTTCACCTGTTTCCAGAAGAAACGTCCCCCTAATCTCGGAATCATGTTTTGCGGAGCATCCTTTTTCATGTTATGCCAACTAAAGCCCGGAAATAACACCGGCATATAATCTTTACCATTCGCTTTGCACCACTTTATATCTTCCTCTATCGATTTACGATATGCTCATACGTATTATTATCAAAACGTCCTACCAACCATGGATGAACAATATCCGCCTGTTTACCAGTTCAAGCAATCGCGTATCAGAAACAGCATCTATCGTTAATGTCCGCCAATGAGTAGGTACACCTACCAATATGGAACAACCTTCACTCTTCAGGAAATCAATGATTTTCTTTACCTGCTCATATCCATATTTACGGCGATCATTAAACCCTATTCCCCACACAGCAACTAACGGTTTACATGATGATAAACATAATGATTGTTGTTCCGGGAAACTAGTTTATACTTCTCACACAACTCTTTCCAGTCACGTATCAATATATCTTCTTCACCGGCTTCCATACCGGAAAGGTCATACATCAGGCAAATTGCCCGGTCATACTTTTCTGCCGAAAGAACAGCATTATTCAGTATCTTATTATAATTATCCTTCCCTTTCTGATTTCGTATAGAAACAACAAAACGTTGCATAAATACCCCATCAATTCCATATTGCTTCATCCATTTAAAATGCAGATCTGTAGTAGAAGCATCATACGAACTAAAAACCTTTGCTGGTGTCTCATCAGGTAACTTAAAAGCCGTTTCATAGGTTTTCTCATATTCAGAAACATCCGGCCAAAGATCAATGGTACACTTGCCCGGTTTGAACTCTTTTTCTTTTTCAAAATGTTTCCAACCCAAACCAGCACCGTCTTCAGGAGTATTAAACCACCCCTGATACCCTGCCATCACTAAATTCCTTATTGATTTGAAACGGACACGACTCATCGACTCCGTTGTTTTTGCCGCCGGATCAGACATCACCACCTCTTTAGGAAGTTGATTTAAGGCAATAAATTCACTGATAAACCGATCCGGATATACTTTCACAAGATTCATCCCTTGATACCCTGTCCCCAGCACCTTTCCTACCGGACCTATCGTTATCATTTCCATATTACCCACCTTTCCATAAGCATTGTTATGTAAATGCCCTGCAAATATTGCGTTTACTCCATATTTCTGAAACAAACGCACATATTTCTCTCGCATAGGCAAAGAGAAATTCGAATAATTCACAGGTTCATCCATCCGCTTTAGAAAAACAGAGCAATGAGTAAAAACAAACTTGAATCTGGCATCCTTCGTTTTCTGTAATTCCTGTTCCAGCCACTTAAATTGAACTTCTTCCCTCTCCTTGTCCTCTTCTTTTATTATATTTGAATCAATACCTATAAATGCACAATCACCATACCTGAATGAAAAATGGGGTTCTCCGTAGTTCTTTTTATAATTATCTATAGAAGCCCGGCTGACCTTACCTATATCGTGATTTCCCGGAATCATATAAACCTTTACTGAAGAGTCTATTTGAGCAATCATCGACTTATAAGCAGCAATCTGTTCCTTACTCTTCGAATTATTTACAAAATCACCGGTTATCACCACAAACGGAGGTTTTAACTGATTAATAGCTGTCACAGCCTTATTCATAGCCTCTGTTTCTGCCGAAATACTCTTATTATTATCTATGAAGCCAAATTGGGGATCACTTAATTGCAAAAAGAAAAAGGGAGCAGAATCCGCAGCTATCCCATGAGATACAAAAACAGCCAAGAGAAAACAAACGACCGATATTATTTTCTTTCTCATAAATTATTTATTGTTATCATGAGATACGACGATCTGCCTGATGCGTCGTATCCCGTTATTAATAACTATTACTTCTTAAATTGATTTCTGGTTATCTTCAGAAATTCAGATTTGTTTTCCTCCGTCGGTTCCAAATTCGTTCCTTTCTGGTAATTATTCCATGAATTGACTAACACAATGTTTTTACTTCCGATATTCCGTTTAGCTACATTACAGAAATTAATATAATCAGTAGTCTCTCCATCTTGCCCGAAAGTATATTTATAACTTGAAGTTGAATTGATACGGTCATTATAAGAAGGAAAGATACAAGGAACAAAGTCTGTATTCCATTTGGATATTGTAGTCTTCCAATTGGCCCAATTCAAATCAACAAAACTGAAAAAGGCATAATAACGGTCATACATATTCGTTGACCAGTCGTTCACTGTCACTCCATCAAAAGAAGCAATCTGATGTTCCTCATAATTCACCGGAGCTACCCAACCGGTAGTAAATTCTCCAATCGTATAAAGATCATACCCCAATTCTGATACAGCCTTCTTTAATGCCGGGATGACCAAAGAATAATCAATACTCTTCAATGCAGAAGAAGAAAGGTTAGACGGAGTTATTAGAATAACCGGTCTTCCGTTCATTTTATAATAGGCCTCATCATTAAATAAAGGCACTAAAGTATTCGTAAAGTCATTGATCATCTTATTCAAATTCTCTTCCTCTTGAAGCGGTTTGTCATTAGATACTTTCAGATGTTTGGTGTTATAATTGATCACTAAGCGGACTTTTGCATTGGTTGCCGTACGTACAGACTTAAAGTTGGTAATCAATGTATTATCTGCTGAAGCAGCATCCCAAGTAACTATCAGAAAGTCCAAGGCAGCCTCATCCGCCCAAGCAAGCTGTTGCTGTAACACTCCACTAGTTGTAGACAAATATTCACCCAACAAAGGAGTACCGGCATATATTTTCTTACCGGACTTTAACCAGCTGGAAGAGGAAGTTATATTGGTATAATAAGCACCGACTATCGCATCCACAGATAAATCCGTCTGTGGTATATCATACACATATTTGCTCTTATCAGGAGCCAAATGATCGTCTTTATCACAAGATACAGCTAACAAAGCGATGAATCCGAGCAATATAATAGTTATCTTTTTCATATCCTTCATTTTTTAATTATTCGTCAAATAAGGGTTAGTCTTAGTGGGCAATGCAAACCATAACTTAGTCGACATTGCATCTTGTCCACCATCGAGATTTGCAATACCTTTCGTCAATTCATATTCATTGTTTGTTTTCTCGCTATCGGGATATACCAATCGCTGTGGAATATAAGCATAAGGATTATCCTTGGTGCCGGCATTCACAGCACCATATCCGGTTTCCGGCTGGAAATGTGGCGGAAATTCCAATACTTGGCTACGGCGAATCAGTGTCCACGCATCCAACGATTGATAAAACATAGCTATATATTGCTGCATGATAATCTGACGATAAATCGGATCAGGTTCATCAGAGGTAATAGCAGAAGATACAATGCCGATAAAATCTTTATAATAATCTTCACCTTCTTCTGTGACTGTGAGATCTGTCAATGTATTCCATTTAATTCCCGGAGTCTGAAGATAATTATTCACTTTTCCACCGTCTACGCCATATTGAGCCATTGAAGCGTTCACACCAGCATTGTAATAAGCCTCGGCTGTTTGCGAACCACTTCCCAAACCTTTATGAACCAATTCACTTTTCAACAGGCACACTTCTGCATAATTCATAATTACTTCTGCATAACTCTGCTCCGTGAATTTATCCTGTAATTGAGAGTAATCATCTGCCGTCTTTCCACTGTGCGGGTTGGGAGACAAGCTGACTCCCGAAGGTAAATTAGAAACTTTTGGTTGTCCCCAATAAGGTGCCCAATGGAAGTTATCAGGCATAGAAGCAGCATTGGCAGGAGTGAAAAACTTCTCCAACCGCGGATCAGCATAGGGAGCCATATACATCAGAATCGATTCGCCGGCAGAGTGAAGCTTATCCAAATTACTTTCACGGTTGATGACCAGATAATCATAAAAATAATTTCTTGTATCTGCGTTATTTCCCCATTGCAACAGACAATTATCTTCATTACTTGTCATCAAGTTCTGTTCATTTTCCATAAGTTCATCAATCACTTCAGTCGCTTTCGAACGGTCAGCATTACAAATACGAACGGCCAAACGCAAACGTAGTGAATTGGCAAACTTCTTCCATTTCAATAAGTCGCTGGATTTCTGTCCTGAAGGAAAAATAGGGTCTGCTTTATAAACATCTCCATCCATCTTCAACCCGTCGGCACATGCTTTCAAATCATTCAGCATAGCATAATAAATATCCGATTCCTTATCGTAAGGCACTCTCTCGCCGGCATTAAATGCCTGACTTTTAGGAATACCTCCCCAAATAGAAACTGCTTGTGAGAAAAGATAATTTTCCCATATTTTAGCAATAAGTACACGATTGTGATATTGCTCGTCATTTTCCATTTGCGTTTGTATAAAGTGAACAGGAAAAATAGCATAATTATATACATTCTTCCAATATGAATCATTAGTTGAACCTTGATTTCCATACCGTTGTACCTGTCCACCGGTAGCTCCACCATAATAATGGCTATAGTTGGCCAACAACACTTTTTTCATGCTTCCGCAAAAAGCATTCAACGTATAATAAGAACTCGTATTGAACAAATATTCAGGATTAATTTCATTCAGTTCATTGGGATTGGCATTGGCAGATTCAAAGTCATTCGTACACGAAACGAAAGAAATGGCCATTGCAGCAAAACCGGCTAATAATATTTTAATCTGTTTCATAATATTCTATCTTTAGAAGGTTAGTTTAATATCAAATCCGACAGAAGATACGGGCGGCATTCCTCCATATTCTATACCTTGAGCATTTCCTGATGAAGAAGAGGCCTCCGGATCTATGCCTTTAGGAGTATTTTGATGAAGAATAGCCAAATTACGTCCTACCACAGCCAGTCGTAGACCACTAATCGGCAATTTCTTTAGGATAGACTTCGGAAGACTGTAAGCAACAGAGAGTTCACGGAATTTAATATAGGAAGCATCAAATACAGATCTTTCATCAAAACTAGCATAGCGGTTATTAGGTTTGACAAACAAGAGACAAGGCGTTCCGTCTTCAAAATAAGCGTCCGGATATTGATAACCGGAAGTTGCCTTCGCGCTACTCTCACCATAAATCACATTACTCAAATAATATCCTTCACGTCCTTCGGCAGATTCGGCAACCACACCGGCTGTTGTCGCTCTATTCCATGTTCCCGAATAAAGAGTTCCTCCAATACGTGCATCAAACAGGAAACTAACTGTAAAATTCTGGATTCTGAAATTGCTTCCAAAACTTCCCGTCCATTTCGGCTCGGCACAGCCTAAATATTGCGTATTATCCGTTACCAATATTTTACCTGAAGAATCGACTAATTTACGTCCCTGATCATCACGTTTCCAAGCACGTCCCCGAATGACTCCATAAGGCATGCCTTCTTCCAACATGATACTGACGTTACTTGATTTCAATAATTGCACATTAGGATTTCCGTCCACTACCTTAATCACTTCCGACCGATTACGCGCCCAGTTGATATTTGCATTCCATTCAAACAATTTGGTCTTGACGGGAGTAGCAGACAACACAACTTCCCATCCTTGATTACGTACATGACCTGTATTCAAGAATTTAAAACTATAACCGCTAGGCACCGGCAAAGCGACTTTCGTTATCAAGTCATAGGCATCAGAACGATAATAAGTTACATCTACACCCAAACGATTATGGAAAAAGCGGAGATCAGCTCCAAGTTCCAAAGAACGGTTACGTTCCGGCAAAAGTTGATCATTATTTAAAGTTGTACTAATGGTTTGCAAAGGTGAACCATTATAAATGCTACCCAACTTATAGGTTTGATTAATCCGATATGGATCTGTGTCAGAACCGGCATAAGCAAAAGAAGCACGAATCTTACCGAACGACAAGATAGGTGATTTGATCTTAAATGCATCGGTAAAAATAAACGTAGCACCAAAAGAAGGATAAAAATAAGAGCAATTATCCAGTGGTAAAGTAGACGACCAGTCATTGCGGGCCGTTACATCTAAATAAACATAACTATTGTAACCTAATGACACCGAGCCATAGGCAGAACGGATTATCTTCTTAGATTGCAGTTGAGTGGCACTAGGATACTCATTCGAGTTAGAAATATTCTTGAAATCAGGAACCAATATGCTATTCACGCTTTCCGTTCTTTTCTCCGAGTTGCGTTCATATCGGCTAATACCGGCAATAGCATTGACTGATATTTTATGAAATGTTTTATTATACATCAATAAAGCTTCAAAGTTAGTAGAAGTACTGTTATTGATCCAGTTCTTCATACCACCGTCCACATCACTACGTGCACCCAGATTAAAGAACTCCATTCCTTTCCACCAATAAGCATCCAGTCCGGCTTTACCTACCGCCTTCAAGCCCGGAAGTAATTTTACTTCCAGATTCATCGATCCGCTCACCCTGTCACGCGTGTCAGAGTTCGTATTTTCATAAATATTCCAATACGGATTATAACCACGTTCACCAATCGGAATCATTTCATTTCCATTTTCATCCTTATAATGTTTCAATACATCAATAGAAAGCGAACGGGGAAGAGTAACAAACGCATATATAGGATTCTTATCCGAACCATTCATATATTGACGGTTGTCTACCTTTTCATGTGAGTAAGTCATTTTAGAATCTAAAGTCATCCATTTGGTAATCGTATTCATCAACCGGAGATTGAATATATCTTTAAAGCTTTCATTGATACCGTGTACTACACTATTACCCTTACTTCTCGTATACGATACGCGATAATTATTCTTTTTCGAACCACCTTCCACAGCCAATGTATGTGTGTACCGATGGGCGGTTTCGTAGAAATCCTTCACATTGTCCGGATGTGAAGAATGAGTAGTAAGTACACCGTCATGTCCATAGATAACCTGATCCCACAAAGGCGCTCCCCAGCTACGCAATTTAGCACCTGCAGAAGAATTATAACCACTGAAATTCGGTAAATCTGTTTGCAACCTGTTACCATTAGGTTGAAGTGTCAGTTTATGGTCAAGCAAATAAGAGTTTTCTCCCGTTCCCCAACCATTCTGATAATCTAAAAACTGGTTCACTTTTTCAAATTGGAAATTTCCGCTATAAGAAACTTTTGTTTTTTCGAATGTGCTCGAACGTTTAGTTGTCACCAATACAACCCCCTGTGCTGCACGCGAACCATAAAGTGCAGCAGCATTCGGTCCCTTCAGGATTTCAATGCTTTCAATATCATCCGGATTGATATCCGCTACCGGATTACCAAGGTCGGTAGAACCTGTACCACCATCAACGGTCACACTTGTATCACCCGGTTCATTTTCAATAATCATACCATCAATCACGAATACGGGCTGTGAGTTTTCAGTCAGTGAGCTTGTTCCGCGAATGACAATACGCGCACTACCATTGCTCGTTCCCGGAGGAGTAATGGTAACCCCCGCCACCTTACCGGAAAGAGAAGATATCAGATTGCCACTACTATTTTCTGCCAAGCTTCCGCATTTACACTCTGCCGTGAATAATTAAGACTCTTAGCTTCACGCGTCACTCCGAGAGCGGTAACAACCACTTCATCAAGAGCCTTCGCCGTGCTGGCCAAAGATACATTGATATGAGTCAAACCGGTAATTTTAGCCGTTTTCGTCTCCATTCCGACATACGAAAATTTCAATTCTTGACATCCATTAGGCACATTAAGTGTAAACGTACCATTTATATCGGTAATTGTACCTACCGATTTAGCGTTCGTCTTACCATCCGGATCAACAGCTACCACCGTAGCTCCTATGATAGGCATTCCATCCGCAGCATCTGTCACTTTACCCGTTATACGCTTTCCTTGCGCATAACCCGATACACTTATTACTAAAAAGAATAAGAATAGGAAGTAGTTTTTCATAATACTTAATTATTAAATTAAAAAATACAGTATTGATTAATGCATTAAAGATGAACCAAAGATATTTTATGGTGATTAATATTAGATTAATATTCTCTTAATGGCGAGACTTTACAAAAAAATATTTGTAGAAGATAGATTTTAAGGTTACATTAAGTTTTCATTAATCAAACTATCCTATATTTACAGCAAATCTAATTAAAACCATCGAAAAATAAAAAAATCTGTTTATGTACAAGAGAAAATTCATTCCGTTAGTACTGTTAATGATTTTAATCGTCAATGGATGCAGCAACAAGCAAGAGGTAGTGTCAACTCCGGTTGACTATGTAAATCCTTATATGGGGAATATCAGTCATTTGTTAGTTCCTACTTACCCAACTGTCCATCTTCCCAATAGTATGCTCCGCATCTATCCGGAAAGAGCAGATTACACCTCTGATAAAATAAAAGGCTTACCGGTCATTGTCACCTCGCATCGGGGAAAGTCTGCATTCAGCCTGTCTTTCTATCAGGGAGCAGAAAGCGGATTACAACCGGTATATTACTATTGTTATGATAATGAAGTGATAAAACCCTATTCCTATTCTTCCTATTTTGAAGAAGAAGAGGTTTCCTCTAAATTCGCTCCTTCCCACCAGGCAGGAATCTATGAACTAAGTTTCCGGAAAAACGATGCTCCATATTTAATACTTAGTACCACCAATGGTGAGCTTAAAACTACGGAGAATACCATTTCCGGTTATCAGAACATAGATCATCAAACCAAAGTATATGTTTATATGGAGACTTCCGCACTACCGGAAAAAACGATGACTGTCAGCAAAGAAGAAATAAATCACAGCCACACTGCCATAAAAGGCAAGAACGTGGGTATCGCTCTCTTATATTCAACAGATATAAAAACAATCAAAGTTCGCTACGGTATATCCTTCATTGATGAAAAGCAAGCAAAAGCCAACCTACAACGGGAAATAAAAGATTATGATGTAGAAAACCAGATGAACATTGCCAAAAACATCTGGAACCAAACATTAAGTAAAATCAAAGTGGAAGGAATAGACGAAAATGCAAAAGCAATATTCTATACTTCCCTCTACCGGACTTACGAACGGATGATTTGCCTTTCGGAAGACAACCGCTATTACAGTGCTTTCGACAATAGTATCCACAAAGATTCTGTCCCATTTTATACCGACGATTGGATTTGGGACACGTATAGAGCAGTCCACCCCTTACGTGTTATCATCGAACCAGAAATGGAAGCTGACATGATTCAGTCTTTTATCAGAATGGCACAACAAATGGAACATAACTGGATGCTACATTTCCTGAAGTTACGGGAGACAGCCGTAGAATGAATTCCAATCACGGTGTAGCCACTGTTATTGATTCATATATAAAAGGAATCCGTAACTTTGATTTATCAGCTGCTTACGAAGCCTGCAAACTTGGTATTACAGAAAAAACGTTAGCCCCGTGGTCAGGCATAAAGGGAGGTGAAATCACAAAATTCTATTGGGAAAACGGATATTTACCGGCATTGGCACCGGGAGAACAAGAAACAGCTGACGAAGTACACCCATTTGAAAAACGCCAACCAGTAGCCGTCACTCTAGGTACGTCTTACGATGAATGGTGTCTGGCACAAATAGCCAAACAACTTGGGTATGAGAAAGACTATAACTACTTTCTACAAGGGAGTAAAAACTATCGGAATATTTTCAATCCTGAAACAAAATTCTTCCATCCCAAAAATGCAAAAGGCAAATTCATAGAACCCTTTGATTATGCCACTGCCGGCGGATTAGGTGCTCGTGAAGCATACGGCGAGAATAACGGTTGGATATACCGATGGGATGTTCCCCATAATATTGCTGATTTAATTGACTGATGGGAGGGAAAGAAGCATTCAGAAATAATCTTGAAACGATGTATAACACCCCATTGGGCGAAGCAAATATGTATTTTATGCGCAATTACCGGATCATACGGGTAATGTAGGTCAATTTTCAATGGCTAACGAACCCAGTATGCACATTCCTTATCTGTACAACTATATAGGAGAGCCCTGGAGAACTCAAAAAAGAGTAAGGACATTGCTCGATGAATGGTTTAGAAATGACCTGATGGGACTCCCGGGCGACGAAGATGGCGGAGGAATGTCAGCATTTGTAGTCTTCTCTATGCTAGGTTTCTATCCTATTACTCCTGGTTTGCCTATTTATGTCATCGGAACTCCTATGTTCGAAAGAGCAGTTATTGAAACAGGAGCCGGAAAATCATTCGAGGTCATTGCGCACAACTATTCGCCGACAAATAAATATATCCAATCAGCCAAATTAAATGGCAAAGATTGGACCCAATCCTGGTTCGAACATAAAGAACTGATGAATGGCGGCAAACTGGAATTTACAATGGGAAACACTCCCAATAAGAATTGGGCGGCAGACAGTGTCCCCCCTTCTTTTGAAATAAATAAGTAACAGAATATGAATAAAATATTATTTGTCCTTTTATCGCTTTTGACTTCTCTGCAATCATACTCCCAAGAGCAAAATGAAAAAGAAGTTTCATTTCTCTTGTTGGGAGATATACACTATGATTTATTGGAAGATCACGATATGGAATGGTTATCCACCAAACCGGATGATCTGCGCCAAGTTACCAAAGAATATTCAGTATTCACGAAAAATACATGGCCGGAATTCTCCCGGATAATCAGCGGGCAAGTTCAAAAACACCAGCCGTCAATAAAAGCCGTTCTGCAAATGGGGGACTTATCAGAAGGATTGGCCGGTTCTCCACAAAAAGCAATACAGATGGCTAACAGTGCTTTTAAAGCTGTCAACAAAATGAATCTGAAAGTACCTTTCATTATGACTAAAGGTAATCATGATATCACAGGGCCAGGGGCTAAAGAAGCTTTTGAAAAAGTATACTTACCCAATATGGCAAGGTTGGCAGGACATCCATCCTTACAGTCAGCCAATTACACTACTACTCTTGATGATGTATTATTTGTGTGTTATGATCCATGGGATCGGAATCCGGAAGGGCTACAACAATTAGAAAAGTCACTAGCCGGTTCGAAGGCTACTTACAAGTTTGTCATGTTACACGAGCCTGTGATTCCGGTAAACGAAAGATGCTGGCATGTATTCCGACAAGATAATACCAAGAGGGAACAATTACTGCAAATCATCGCCAGTCAACAAGCAATCGTACTCTGTGCACATCTGCATCTATACTCCGTTATCTGTCGGGACACTCCTTGGGACCTATCGTTCAGATTCTCGTCAACAGTGTCATCAAAGATAAAAATATGCTGATTCCGAAAAAGGTAGTTACAGACTATAGTCCTAAATTAGTAACGGCACACCCACAATGGCAACCTTCTACTCTACAACAGCGTATGGAATGGATTGATAAAGAAACTCCCCATATCCGTTTTTTCAAACAAATGGATTTACCGGGCTACGGCATCCTTTCTATTGACAAAGAAAACAACCAGATACAATTAAAATATTATGCCGCATTTGGAGAAAAGCCATACGATACAGTCAACATATCCGAATTACTTACTTCTAATTAAAACATATTAGCCATGAATGTAAAATTTAAAACTCACTTATTTATTCTCTCCTTATTCTTTTGCTATAATCTATCAGCACAAGAAATCGTCAAAGGAGATTTTAAGAACGAAAATCCACAAAGTTCGTATGTTCCTTCATTTGACATGGATGCTACCGACAAACCGGTGAAGAATGTCATCTTAATGATAGGTGACGGCATGGGACTGGCACATATCTGTTCAGGAATGTATGCCAATCAAGGACAGCTTACTATCACTAATTTAAAAACATGCGGTTTCGTCAGAACGCAATCCGCCAACAAGTTTACAACAGATTCAGCTGCTTCCGGAACCGCTTACTCAACCGGAAAAAAAACTAAAAACGGAGCACTCGGAATGGATGAAAATAACCAAGTTATTCCAAACTTACCGGAGAAGTTATCCGGCTATGGCTACATTTCAGGAATTGTTACCACTGACAATCTCGACGGAGCTACTCCTGCTGCTTTTTTTGCTCACCAACCGGAGCGTGGAATGTCTAAAGAAATTTGGGCGGATCTTCCTAACAGTAAGCTGACATTCTTTTCTGCCGGTAGTTATGAACTATTTGAAAAACAAGCACCAAACGTTCAAAAGGAAATCAAAAAAGAGTTTACCATCATAGAGGAACCGAATGACAAAGCTATCAAGAAATCTAAAAAACTGGGATACTTACCCACAAAGAGCAAAACAGCTTCTGTAAACGAAAACCGGGGAGATTTCCTTCCGTCTACCACCCAAATGGCTATTGACTATCTTTCGAGCAGGAGTACTAACGGTTTCTTCTTAATGGTAGAAGGTGCCCGAATAGATAAAAGTGCGCACAGTAATGATTATTCGGCAGTTGTCCGTGAAGTATTGGACTTTGACAAGGCGGTAGAAGCTGCTATCAGATTTGCAGAAAAAGATGGAAATACATTAGTGATTATTTCAGCTGATCATGAAACCGGAGCATTAGCTTTACGTGACGGAAACATAAAAGAAGGCAAAATGAAAGCAATGTTTGTATCTAAAGGACATACACCAATCATGGTTCCACTGTTTGCATACGGTCCACAATCCAAGCTTTTTGGTGGTGTTCAGGAAAACAGCGATGTTAGTAATAAAATTCTCCAATTACTCGCTAAATAAGATATAAAACAGATCTGTCATTCAAACTGAAATAAGAAAGAATTTCTTCTATATGAAAATAAGAAATTCTTTCTTATTTTTTCTCTGCCTGATAGACTCCAAAAATAATGCAACCTGCTCCCAATAATGTAATCCATGTGATTTGTTCGTGAAGAATGATTACGGATGCCACCATTGTTACCAACGGATTGAGATAGATATAATTGGAGGCTCTAACGGTTCCCAACTGTTTCAATACCACATTCCAGAGGACATAACAAACCAAGGATGCCAGGACGGCCAAAAATAAGAGATTGGATAATACAACCGGTTTTAAAAGTACATCGAAATCAGGTTGTAACGGATGAAGAAGAAAGGCGGGAAGTATAGTCAATACTCCATAAAAGAATATTTTGCGGGTGATAAATACAGTGGGGTACCGCCCTGTCATTTTCTTTATCACCAAACTATAAAATGCCCACGACAGGGCGGCAAGTAAAGTGAGCAGATCCCCTACCGGAGATAATTTAAGTACAAAACTACCGTTAAAGACCACCAGTCCCACCCCGATTAAAGCTAATATGGAACCATAAATCAAACCTTTGGTGGCTTTTTCACTCTTATAAAAGAGAAGGGAAAGAATGGTAGTAAGCAGGGGAGCTGTGCAAATGATGAAAGCGACATTGGATGCTTGCGTAATTCCCAAAGCTGTATTCTCTGTAAAGAAATAGAGTGAACCACCGAAGAAACCTCCTGCCATCAACCAAAGTTCGTCTTTCCAATTACCCGCAAACAGACGTTTGGGAGAAATCACCCAAATACCCAGATAAGCAATGAGAAAACGATAAAAGAATATCTCCTGTGGGTCAGTCCGTGATTAATTAATACTTTGGTTGATATGAAAGTCAATCCCCAGATAGCAACTACAAGTATCGCAATCAGATGGTAATATCCATGCTTCAATTCCATAATGGTGGTGATGTTTGTTTAATAGAGTGCAAAGATAGCGAGAAGTTATGGAATGTTTGTTTGGAGAAGTAACAAAAAGCCCGTACCTTTGTTTATGTTCAAAGAAAGCTCCTAAAATAAGGTATAAGTTATGGAAAAATATATAGCACCGGACAGAAAACGTATCCCATACGGCATGATGAACTTTGCAGTAATCCGCCGCGACGACTGTTATTATGTGGACAAAACCCGGTTTATACCATGATAGAAGAAGCGGACAAGTTTTTCTTCTTTATTCGTCCGCGCCGTTTCGGCAAAAGCCTCACTGTAAATATGTTGCAGCACTATTATGATATACTTGCCAAGGATAAGTTCGAAGCGCTGTTTGGCGACCTTTACATCGGAAAGCACCCTACGCGCGACCGGAACAGCTATCTGGTACTATACCTCAACTTCTCCGGAATAGTAGGCGAACTACACAACTACCGCAAGGGACTGGACGCGCATTGCCAAACAATGTTCGACTACTTCTGTGACATTTACGCTGACTATCTCCCCAAAGGCATCAAGGAAGAACTCGACAAAAAAGAAGGAGCTGTCGAACAATTTGAATACCTGTTCACAGAATGTAATAAGACCAACCAACGTATTTACCTCTTTATCGACGAATACGACCATTTCACCAATGCCATCCTCTCGGATATAGAAAGCCTGCATCGCTATACGGACGAAACACATGGCGAAGGTTATCTGCGCGCCTTTTTCAATAAAATCAAAGCCGGAACCTATTCCAGCATCGAGCGTTGTTTCATCACCGGCGTAAGCCCCGTGACAATGGACGACCTCACAAGTGGTTTCAATATCGGAACCAACTACTCGCTCACACCGGAATTCAACGAGATGATAGGTTTCACGGAAGAAGAAGTGCGCCAAATGCTCACTTACTATTCCACCACCAGTCCATTCAACCACAGTGTGGACGAACTGATAGAAATAATGAAACCTTGGTATGACAACTACTGCTTTGCGGAAGAATGTTATGGTGAAACCACTATGTACAACTCTAATATGGTACTCTACTTCGTCAAGAATTATATTCAACGAGGCAAAGCCCCCGGGATATGTAGAAGACAATATCCGTATCGACTACGAAAAATTACGTATGCTCATCCGGAAGGACAAAGAGTTTGCCCATGATGCCTCCATCATACAGACATTGGTGAGCGAAGGCTACGTCACCGGAGAACTGAAAAAAGGTTTTCCTGCCATCAATATCACCAATCCCGACAACTTTGTGAGCCTGCTCTACTATTTCGGTATGCTCACCATTAGCGGCACGTATAAAGGAAAGACCAAACTCACCATTCCTAATCAGGTAGTCCGCGAACAAATTTACACTTATCTGCTAAGTACCTATAACGAAGCCGAACTCAATTTCAGTAGTTACGAAAAGAACGAACTTGCCAGCGCTCTTGCCTACGATGGCGATTGGAAAGCCTATTTCGGTTATATTGCTGACTGCCTGAAACACTACACTTCCCAGCGTGACAAGCAGAAAGGTGAATTTTTTGTCCACGGCTTTACGCTTGCCATGACGGCACAAAACCGTTTCTACCGTCCCATTTCCGAACAGGACACACAGGCAGGTTATGTCGATATTTTCCTCTGTCCGCTACTGGATATCTATTCCGACATGAAGCACAGCTACATTGTGGAACTGAAGTATGCCAAGTATAAAGATCCCGAAAGCCGCGTGGAAGAACTGCGACAGGAAGCTATTGCCCAAGCGAATCATTATGCTGACACTGATACGGTAAAGAGAGCAGTCGGCACTACACAACTTCATAAGATTGTGGTGGTATACAAAGGAATGGATATGCCGATATGTGAAGAGGTTTAACAGATAGGCTAACAATATGAAAAGATCAATAAAACGTTTGCCCAAACGCACGCAAGAAGAGTTGGCGGTGTTGCAAGAGCTGATATTGTCGAATCTTACGAATGTGCGTATGATTATCTTGTATGGAAGTTATGCACGGGGAAAATATGTTATCTGGGATGAAACATACGACGAACGTGGAGTAACTACTTACTACCAAAGTGATTTGGATATTCTGGTGATATGTGATACGAGAGACGCAAATAAAGCAGAGAGGCATGCGCGCGAGGTGATCGTTCCTAAATATGATACAAGAATGGAAGGAAAGCGGCATCCGGCACCGCCTAATATTATTGTAGAAACTCCAGTGACCATTAATAGAGCTATAAGAAGGAAGCATTATTTCTTTTATGAAATTATAAAAGACGGAATTCTGTTGTATGACAATGGTACGTTTCATATTGGCAAACCTGAAAAGTTGCCGTATCGGGAGATTAAGCAATATGCAGAGGAAGAATATGAAGAATGTTTTCCTTTAGCAGAAGGATTCTTAAGACATGGCGAACTAGCCTATGAAGATGGAGACTATAAATTAGGTTCTTTCTTATTACATCAAGCCTGCGAGCGCTTCTACAAATCATTTACGCTTGTGTATAACGGAATTCGCCCTAAATCTCATGAATTAAAAGTACTGGGAGCGATGGTCAGAAGCTGTTCACGAGGATTTGCTAATGTGTTTCCTACCAATACTTCGAAGATAATAAAGCATTTGATAAATTATGCAGGGCATATATCGAAGCGCGATACAACCGGCTGTTCACCGTCAACAAAGAGGAATACGAGTATATGCTGGCACGAACAGAGGTACTGCGCGAAGTGACTATCCGAGAATGTGCTGCACGCATAACATATTACGACGAGATGATAGAAAAAGAAGAGAAAGACAAGATATAACCATATATTGTAAAAATGAAGAATTACCCTCATCACAAATAGCTGTAATGAGGGTAATCACGTTAAAAGAGAGTTTCGATACATCTCCTTACTATCAAATTCTTACATGAAGAACTATTTGGTCACCTTGTAAGTTCCACTTCCATACTCCTTTGACTTCATCTCTCCGGGAAGGGTTACGGTAGCGGTAACACCCTTAGGAATGGTGAATTCCCAAATCCAGGTATCTCCTTCGTATTTCCAGGCACTCTTGATGAGTCCGGCGGCGGAACGGTATTCGGCAGTCACGTGTCCTAACCGCTTGTCTGGAATGGGCTTCATAATGATATGTTTGAAGCCGGGGGTGGCAGGATCGGCTGCGATGCCGGCAACGGTTTCCCAAATCCATTCACATACGCATCCATAGGCATAATGATTGAAGCTGTTCATGCCGCGCGGTCCCATTCCTTTGTCTATCATATAGCTGTTCCACCGTTCCCAGATGGTGGTGGCTCCATTGTCCACAGAATACAGCCAGCTTGGGTTCTTACGTTGAAAGAGGAGTTCATAGGCAATGTCTTCCATGCCATTCTCCGTGAGGGTGGCCATGAGAATGGATGTGCCCAAGAATCCGGTCTGCAAGCAAAGATCGTGCTGTGCGAAGTTTTCACGCAGGCGGTCTATCATCTTCGCTTTGGCTTCGCCTTCCACAAGCTGGTTCTTTAGGGCAAATAAGGCAGGAGTTTGCATGGTGTTGAGGATGGCGGTTTTGAAGGTGCCGTCCTCGTTGAGGAAGTTCTCTTTGATGTATGCCTTTGCCGAATCGGCCATTTGCTGGTACTTGGCGGCATCGCGACCAGTGGCGGCAGCCATATCCCGCATCATGAAAGCATCTATCACCCAGTAAGAAGCGCTCAAATAGTTCCAATAGCTGACGGCATCAGGAAGCGGGCCTTGGGGAGAGAAAGCGAGTCCGCTACAACTTTCCAGTGGTTCGTAGCTCAACCAGTCGGCCCATTGGTAGTTGCCGTTCTCACCGCAGAGAGTCTCGTGATTATACTTGGTGTCGTTGATGTGGTTCATAAACAGGTCCATGGCGTTCCAGCTCTCTTCAATAATTTGCGTGTCACCGAATTGCTTCCATACCGTCCAGGGCACAATGATTCCGGCATCGGCCCAACCCAAACGCATTTTCTCATCACCGTATTGTGCCAAGGGAGCCACTCCGGGGAATCCACCCAAACTGTTTTGAGTGTCGCGCATGTCACGCATCCACTTATGGAAAAACTTCATGGTGTTAGCAAAGAACGTACCGGTTTCTGCAAACACTTGTGTGTCTGCTGTCCAGCCCAGACGCTCGTCACGCTGCGGACAGTCGGTGGGTATAGACAGGTAGTTGGATAGCTGTCCCCAATAAGTGTTGGAGATGAGCTTGTTCACAAGGTCGTTGCCTGTGGTGATAGTGCCGGTCTCCAGTTCCTTTGCGATGGAAGTAACGGGGATGGACTTCAACGACTTGATGGCAACATTCCCGGTGGCAGTTATGGAGACATAGCGGTAACCGAAGAAGGTGCAGTGAGGATAATAGGCCACATAGTTATCTCCGCCAGCAAAGGTGTAATCCAGACGGATACCGGTGTGGGGGATGCGCAGGTTTTCGCGATGGCAGCTTCCTTCCGGACCGTCCATCCCACGAATCTTGGCGCCGTTGCCGTCATTGAGCAGCTCTGCAGGAAGGCAGGTCAGCACCGTTCCCTCGGCAGCTTTGAATACGAAAGAGGGTATGCCGGCGCAATTTTGCCCGAAATCCACCACTAACGTCTCTCCCGGACTTACGGTTATCTCCTTGCCCGATGCGAACTCACGGGCGATAATCACCTTACCGAACTCGTTCTCTTTCGCTCCTTCTATATTCTTCCAAATATATGCTCTGATAGGAGCAAGAGCAAGATCTGTACGCAGATAGACTTCCGCTCCGTCCGAAGGCAGAATGTCGCCAGAAAATTCGGTGTTCTCTTCGGGTATGGAGAGTTTATCCACACATTCGAAGCCCATCGGTTCGCGTGCATCGTACTCTTCTCCGTCAAAGATACCGGCATGTTTCACCGGACCGGCAATTCCGGCTTTCCAGTTTTCGAGGTCGGTACCGTAACGCTTCTTACTTCCGTCAGAAAAAGTTAGTTCCAGTACACCACGGAAGGCACATTTCTTGCCTATCATGCCGTCATATCCTCCGGGAGTTATGATTTTGTCACCCCACCATCCCGGCGTTACCTGTACGGAAAGCATGTTCTCGGCGTTTAGCTTGGTACGGATGATGTCTGTAATATCATAAGTGAAAGAACGTTTGGTCTTGGCATAGTGTGTGAAGCCCGGTTTCAGAAATTCCTCGCCTACGGGTTTCCCATTCACATACAACTCGTAAACTCCCAGTCCAGCGGTCATCCACTTGGCGGAGACAATTTTCTGTTCATTTTTCACGGTGGACACGAACCAACTCGCGCCATCGGCTGCGCGATCGTCGTTATGTCCTTTCACTACAGGAGCGTCTACTGCGGAAATCCATTTGGATTCGTTCCAGGCTGATGCTTCCAATGCGTCAGTACGTTTTCCGACTTCGGTTGCGTTTATCAGTCCGCTATTCGAGAAAAGCGCGAGAATCATTATCGGGATAAGATTCGCAAAACAATGAAGATTCATTTTCATACTTATATGTATTTTTAGTATTAAAAGATTAACTTGGAAATGCTGTTTTAGTTTTACAGGGCTTGCACAACAAAATTACAGAATTATATGATATGACAGACGATTTCTGCATTTTTTTTGACTCAATGATGGTTTCTATTCAATCCGGAGAACTGACTCATAAGTCCGAACTGATTGAACAGACAGCAGGAGCTTTTTACGTTGAATGATCGATTATCGGGCAAAACAATGACATATTGTAAAATAATATAATCAATACACTCATTCAGTATATTGTAGAAATTATTTATTAAAGAAGAAAAGAAGATGCCGGTTATTCATTGCAATCATTCTTTCTTCTTTACACGAAAGCCTCGAAATCGAATAAACTCTATTCAAGTTTTTAATAAATAACAAAGAGGTTTATTATAAACGGTATCCAAGTTTATTATAAACTCTTTTTTGACACTTTCAATACCTAAAATAGAATTATTGCAACAAAAATGGGCAAGAACCTTCACAGTTTCTTGCCCATTCGTTATCCTCATTATGCAATTCGCATATTAACCTATTGAACTTTATGTAATAAATTTATATATTTCATTGTTATTTCTTTATTATTATTGACCTCAAATATACAAAATAAAAAGAAGAAAGTCAATAGGGAAAGCGTGGTTATCTGAAAATAAACACGTAAATTTGTGCCTCGAATTAGAAATAACAGTATAAATCACTATAAATAAAAACTTTATCACTATGGAGTACAATTTCAGAGAAATTGAAAAGAAGTGGCAGAAAAGGTGGGTAGAAGAGAAAACCTACCAAGTTACGGAAGATGATTCGAAGCAAAAATTTTATGTACTAAACATGTTTCCTTACCCATCAGGAGCTGGTCTACACGTAGGTCATCCGCTGGGATACATTGCTTCGGATATTTACGCCCGTTACAAACGACTGCAGGGCTTCAATGTACTCAACCCGATGGGATATGACGCTTACGGTCTGCCGGCAGAACAGTATGCCATCCAAACCGGACAGCATCCCGCCATCACTACCGTCAACAATATCAACCGCTACCGCGAGCAGTTGGACAAAATAGGTTTCTCTTTCGACTGGAACCGTGAAATCCGTACTTGCGACCCGGAATATTATCATTGGACCCAATGGGTCTTCCAAAAAATGTTCAACAGCTATTATTGTAACGACGAACAGGAAGCCCGTCCTATCGAAGAACTGGAAAAAGCCTTCGCCATCTACGGAAACGAAGGACTCAATGCCGCTTGCAGCGAAGATATCAGCTTTACTGCCGAAGAGTGGAACGCCAAAAGCGAAAAAGAAAAGCAGGAAATCCTGATGAACTATCGTATCGCTTATCTGGGTGAAACAATGGTAAACTGGTGTGCCGAATTAGGAACTGTACTGGCTAACGACGAGGTAGTAGACGGAGTCAGCGAACGTGGCGGTTTTCCTGTTATCCAGAAGAAAATGCGCCAATGGTGTCTGCGTGTATCCGCTTACGCACAACGCTTGCTTGATGGATTGGACACGATCGAATGGACAGATTCTCTGAAAGAAACCCAAAGAAACTGGATCGGACGTTCGGAAGGTGCTGAAGTGCAATTCAAAGTAAAAGACAGTGACCTCGAATTCACTATTTTCACCACTCGTGCAGATACCATGTTCGGTGTTACCTTTATGGTATTGGCTCCGGAAAGTGAATTGGTGGCACAGTTAACGACTCCTGAACAAAAAGCAGAAGTAGACGCCTACCTCGATCGTACCAAAAAACGTACGGAACGCGAACGTATTGCCGACCGTAGTGTTACCGGTGTGTTCAGTGGTTCGTATGCTATCAATCCGTTCACAGGTGAAGCAGTGCCTGTATGGATCAGCGATTACGTACTGGCCGGATACGGAACAGGAGCTATTATGGCTGTACCTGCTCATGATAGCCGCGACTATGCATTTGCCAAACATTTCGGATTGGAAATCCGTCCGTTGGTAGAAGGTTGTGATGTTAGCGAAGAAAGTTTCGATGCAAAAGAAGGCATTGTTTGCAACTCTCCGCGTCTTGATGTCACTCCTTACTGTGATCTTTCATTGAACGGACTGACCATCAAAGAAGCGATAGAAACAACCAAGAAATATGTAAAAGAGCACAATCTGGGCCGTGTGAAAGTGAACTACCGTCTGCGTGACGCTATTTTCTCTCGCCAACGTTACTGGGGTGAGCCGTTCCCTGTTTACTACAAAGACGGAATGCCCTATATGATTGACGAAGCCAGCCTGCCGCTGGAACTTCCGGAAGTCGCTAAATTCCTGCCTACCGAAACAGGTGAGCCTCCATTAGGACACGCAACTAAATGGGCTTGGGATACAGTAAACAAATGTGTCGTAGAAAATGAGAAGATTGACCATGTAACCGTCTTCCCGCTGGAACTGAACACCATGCCGGGATTCGCCGGTTCTTCGGCTTATTATCTCCGCTACATGGACCCGCATAATCATCAGGCATTAGTTGATCCGAAAATTGACCAGTACTGGAAAAATGTAGACCTATATGTAGGTGGTACCGAACATGCAACAGGGCACTTGATTTATTCTCGTTTTTGGAATAAATTCCTGTATGACATGGGTGTGTCTGTAATGGAAGAACCCTTCCAAAAGTTAGTAAACCAAGGAATGATTCAAGCCGCAGCAACTTTGTATATCGTATCAAAGACACCAATACTTCGTTTCACTGAACCTGAAAGATCAGTACGAAGTTACCCCTATTCACGTAGACGTAAATATCGTATCTAATGATATTTTGGATTTGGAAGCATTCAAAGCATGGCGTCCTGAATATAAAACAGCCGAATTTATCCTCGAAGACGGAAAATATGTCTGCGGATGGGCAGTTGAAAAGATGAGTAAATCTATGTTCAATGTAGTCAATCCGGATATGATTGTTGAGAAATACGGTGCAGATACACTTCGTATGTATGAAATGTTCCTCGGCCCGGTAGAACAGTCTAAACCGTGGGATACAAACGGAATCGACGGTGTACACCGTTTTATCCGTAAATTCTGGTCGTTGTTCTACAGCCGTACGGACGAATATCTGGTAACGGACGAACCTGCAACAAAAGAAGAATTGAAGAGCCTTCATAAATTAATCAAGAAGGTGACTGGTGATATTGAACAGTTCTCTTACAATACATCTATCAGCGCATTCATGATTTGTGTAAACGAACTCTTCAACCTGAAATGCAGCAAAAAAGAGATTCTGGAACAGCTCGTTATCACTCTCGCTCCTTTCGCTCCGCATGTCTGCGAAGAGTTGTGGGATGTATTGGGACACGAAACTTCCGTATGCGACGCCCAATGGCCTGCATACAACGAAGAATATCTGAAAGAAGATACTATCAACTATACCATCTCTTTCAACGGAAAGGCACGTTTCAATATGGAATTTGCAGCAGATGAAGCTTCGGACGCTATCCAAGCCGCAGTATTGGCAGACGAACGTTCACAGAAGTGGATTGATGGCAAGACTCCGAAAAAGATCATTGTCGTTCCGAAAAAGATTGTAAACGTTGTAATTTAAAGTATTAAGTATAAAACAATAAGTATTAAGTAATAAGTATTATCCGTAGTCGTTTTCCAAATATATCCGTCAGGTTAATACTTATTACCTAATACTTGAACTTAAAATCCATGCATAAACTGACAAAAGCGGAAATAATGAGAGAAGTGAAAGATTACATCTATATCACTCTCGGATTGATAAGCTATTCTTTGGGATGGGCTGCATTCCTGTTACCTTATCAGATAACTACCGGAGGAACTACCGGTATCGGAGCTATTATCTATTATGCAACAGGATTTCCAATTCAGTGGTCATACTTTATTATCAATGCAGTTCTGATGACGTTTGCCATCCGGATATTGGGTCCGAAATTCAGTATAAAAACGACTTATGCTATTTTTACGCTGACTTTTCTGCTTTGGTTATTCCAGTTAGTGGTGAACAATTACGTAGAAGCACCGGATATGACGCCGGACGGTAAGCCGCTATTGCTCGGTACAGGACAGGATTTTATGGCCTGTATTATTGGTGCAGCCATGTGCGGTGTAGGCCTCGGTATCACTTTCAACTACAATGGAAGTACGGGTGGAACAGATATTATCGCAGCCATCGTCAATAAATACAAAGATGTATCGCTTGGACGAATGATTATGATTTGTGATGTATTCATTATCAGTTCCTGTTACTTTATATTTCATGATTGGCGCCGGGTTATTTTCGGTTTTGTCACCCTATTTATTATTGGTGTTGTGCTCGACTGGATTATCAACAGTGCCCGTCAATCGGTTCAATTTTTCATCTTCTCCAAGAAATATGATGAAATAGCCGACCGTATCATTAAAGACGCCGACCGGGGAGTAACGGTACTCGACGGTACGGGATGGTACAGTAAAACCAATGTGAAAGTGTTGGTAGTACTTGCCAAGAAACGTCAGTCACTCGAAATTTTCCGTTTGGTAAAACGCATTGATCCGAATGCTTTTATCTCTCAAAGTTCCGTTATCGGTGTGTATGGCGAAGGATTCGATAAGCTGAAAGTGAAATAATAACCGGTTGATAAGTAGTGAACAACCCTGTTAAAACAAAAAATAAGATGATGAAACGCAAACTTGTATTTGCTACCAATAATGCTCATAAACTGGAAGAAGTGGCCGCTATCCTGGGAGATCAAGTAGAATTATTAAGTCTCAATGATATCGGTTGCCAAGCGGATATTCCCGAAACTGCTGAAACACTGGAAGGAAATGCGTTATTAAAATCTTCCTATATCTACAAAAACTATCATCTGGATTGTTTTGCCGATGATACGGGATTGGAAGTGGAAGCCTTGAACGGAGCTCCCGGAGTCTATTCCGCCCGCTATGCAGGAGGTGAAGGACACGACGCCCAGGCAAATATGCTCAAACTTCTTCACGAACTGGACGGAAAAGAAAACCGTAAAGCACAATTCCGCACCGCTATTTCGTTGATACTGGACGGAAAGGAGTATCTCTTTGAAGGAGTGATAAAAGGCGAAATAATCAAAGAAAAACGTGGTGATTCCGGATTTGGCTACGATCCTGTATTCATGCCTGAAGGTTACGACCGGACTTTTGCCGAATTGGGAAATGATATAAAAAACCAAATCAGCCATCGCGCACTGGCTGTACAGAAACTTTGTGAGTTTCTGCAAAGCTGATTATACATACCCACTTAAAATATAAAACACAATGAAGAAAATTACTTTATTTACTTTACTTACGCTCCTATTGTGTACTTCGTGTGTAACAAAAAAGAAGTTCATGCTTGCAGAGATGGCAGCCACCGCAAGCAAAGACAGTCTGCAAGGGTTGTTGAATAACTCCCGCGAAGTTGGTAACCAGCTATCGGCACAAGTCAAAAACCTCTTGCGTGATACGACCAAGATGGGGAACAGTATCCGCCAATATCAGAGTATGTTGAATGTCAACATGACTGAACAGGAAAAACTGAATGCGCTGTTGAGCCAGAAGAAAAATGAGCTGAACGAAAGAGAACGCACGATCAATGAATTGCAGGACATGATTAAGGCACAGAATGATAAGGTACAAAATCTCTTGAGTAATGTAAAAGATGCATTACTTGGTTTTAGTACTGACGAGCTGACCGTTCGCGAAAAAGACGGAAAAGTATATGTAGCGATGTCCGACAAATTATTATTCCAGTCAGGAAGTGCCCGCCTAGATAAACGTGGAGAGGAAGCTCTCGGCAAACTGGCCGAAGTATTGAACAAACAGACGGACATCGACGTATTTATCGAAGGACATACGGACAACAAACCGATCAATACTGTACAATTCAAAGATAACTGGGATTTGAGTGTGATCCGTGCCACTTCCGTAGTTCGTATCCTCATCAAGAATTACAATGTAAATCCTTTACAGATTCAGCCTAGCGGCCGCGGTGAATATATGCCTATTGATGACAACGAAACAATAGAAGGAAGAAGCAAGAATCGCCGTACGGAGATTATCATGGCTCCGAAGTTGGATAAGTTGTTCCAGATGCTTCAAAGTTCGGAAGAATCCAAATAAAAAATAATTGATTCAATAATCAACAATAAAAAATCCTCTCGGTTAATAAACTGGAGGATTTTTTATCTTTAAAGAATTGAATTATTTTAAAACAGTTTCTAACTGTTATTCATTCAAGAACAATAATAAAAACCAAATTTCTTTATAATCCCAACTTAGCCGAAATCTCCAACATCCGCTGAATCGGCTTCACTGCCTTCTTAGCCACCTCCGGATCTACCGTTATTTCCGGTGCTTCATTCTTCAAACACTCATAGAGCTTCTCTAACGTATTCAACCGCATGAAGCTACACTCGTTACATCCGCACGTACTATCGTTCGGAGGAGCAGGGATAAACGTTGTCTGCGGACACTTCTTCTGCATCTCATGCAAGATACCCGATTCGGTAGCCACAATATACGTGTTTTCCGGATGGTTCACGGCATACTTCAACAATGCTGCCGTAGACCCTACCACATCCGCCAGTTTCAAAACCGTACTCTTACATTCGGGATGTGCCAAGACCAACGCTTCCGGATGCTGCGCTTTCAATTCCACAATCTTTTCAACAGAGAACTGTTCATGCACATGACAAGCTCCGTCCCAAAGAAGCATATTCCTGTTCGTAACTGAGTTGATATAATTACCCAAATTCCTATCCGGACCAAAGATTATTTTCTCATCTTTGGGGAAACTTTCCACGATCTGCTTCGCATTGGTGGAAGTCACCACCACATCTGTCACTGCTTTCACGGCAGCTGTTGTGTTGACGTACGAAATAACGGTGTATCCCGGGTGTTCTTTGACAAACTGTGCAAACTGATCCGCCGGACAACTGTCCGCCAACGAACAACCTGCCGCCATGTCGGGTACCAACACTTCTTGTCCGGACAAAGCACCTTTGCCGTTTCCCCCATAAAGTGAACGCCACACATCACAATAATGTCCGCTTCCGTTTTGGCTGCCCATTGAGCCAATGCCAAACTGTCGCCAACGTAATCGGCGATGTCTTGTATTTCCCCTTTCTGGTAGTAGTGTCCCAGAATGATTGCATTCTTTTCTTTCTTTAGCTCGTTAATAGCCTTTATGAGTTCATTCATAATAATATTCTTATTTCTTTCCTTTTAAAAAAATCTTTTGTTGGTGATGATAGCCTGTTAATAATGTTAGCAAATAAATACGATTTTTCTTGCCGGATAAGTTATTAGTCCATACTTCTGCTTTATGAGTCGGTTATGAACTGATGTAAAGGGCAAGATATCCTATTCTACTTGCTTCATTATCAATGAAAGCATCGTTAAATGCCGTCAAATGGAAGTTTGCTATTAACTCCCTGTTGATAAAGTGCAAAGTTAAAAACTTTATGGATATAAACAGGTAGATAAGTGCTGAAAAATATGTTTATGTCTGTGTAGAAAGTTTTGGGTTAGTTTTTTGGAATGTTCATAATGAAGGCCTCTTATATCTTCTTTTGAATAATGCAAGAATTATTTTTCAAAATCTTTGCCGATAGTTTTGACAGGTTTTAAACCGTTATCAACACCTTGTTAACTGAAAAGAATTACCTTTGTGGACAAGAACATAATAAAAGAAAAGACGTATGCGTAAACTGAAAATAACAGAGCTGAACCGTATCAGTGCCGAAGAGTTTAAACAGGTTGAAAAACTGCCTTTGGTGGTAGTGCTGGACGATATTCGTAGTTTGCACAATATAGGTTCTGTGTTCCGTACTTCGGATGCTTTCCGTATTGAATGTATCTATCTGTGTGGTATAACAGCTACCCCACCGCACCCTGAAATGCATAAGACTGCGCTGGGTGCAGAGTTCACTGTCGACTGGAAGTATGTTAATAACGCTGTTGATGCTGTTGATAACCTCAAAAATGAAGGGTATATCGTTTATTCTGTAGAGCAGGCGGAAGGAAGCATCATGCTTGATGAGCTCCAGTTGGATAAAACCAAGAAGTACGCTATCGTTATGGGAAACGAAGTGAAAGGGGTACAGCAGGAGGTTATTAACCATTCGGATGGCTGTATAGAGATTCCTCAATATGGTACCAAACATTCGTTGAATGTTTCCGTAACTACTGGTATTGTGATTTGGGATTTGTTCAAAAAGTTACACTAATAGTCATAATACAGGATTGGTTAATAAGTTGTTTATAACGAGTTAATAGCTTAGTTAATTCATTCATAATCAATAACTATGTTCTGTTTATAACTATATGGAGCCATGTTGATTCTATGGGTGTTGGGTAATTATTATTATAGTTGTTGATAGTTCGTTTTCAGGCTGTTAATACTTGAGTTTTCAGGTATTAACAGCCTATATGATATGTATTAATAGCTGGGAACTCAAGTATTAACTTCTGAGAAACCGGAAATTAATACCTTGCAGGAAGCTTGTTAATTCTTGAAATGATAACTAGTATGGTTGAGTAGTGATCAATTAGTTTATAAAGTTTATAAACTTATAAGCTGATTGATTTTAGATCTGTCCGTTCTCCACCATCAACACTACACGTTCCGTTAGTTTGTCTTCACCTTGCGGATCATATTCTTTTTTTAAACTGGCTCCGAACAATGCAGCAAAAGTCTGATAGAATCCCGCTTTGAAAGGTCCCATAAATGCTTTTACCAGTTCATAACTGGTAGAATTGCTTTGGCGGTCTATTAATTTAATCAACAGTTTTCCCTGTGCAAACGAGAGTTTTTTCATTCGGGGAGTATATTGATCTTTCAATCCTTTTTCAACCCGTTTGATATGTTTTTGGCGGGCTTTCTCATTGGGTAAAGTCTGAAGATATTCGTAAGTTTCAATGATGGCCTGGTTAATTTCTCTGGAGATAGGATATACCTTTTTCACATTGCGGATCAGTCGGTAATATTCCTGGCGTTCCTTTTCATTTTTGAATTTCAACGGACGGAAAATATACACAGTTCTTAACTGGACACATGGAATGGTATCTCCATTGTAGATACACATCGGAACCAAATATCCATTGATGCTTTGTTTATCTTGAGCTTGCAGGCGCAACGAACAACAAACAATAGCAAACAGCGTCATTACTACTATGTTAAGCCTTCTTTTCACGATACAAAAATAGAATTAAAATTTTATTATTCAGACATTTCTCTTCGATGTTAACCTATTTAAAGTATCTTTGCGGCCTTATCTGTTAAAAAGCAGGAAGAATAAACCATTTTATTGATGAAAACTATTCAACTTTACGGTTGATAAGTATTATAACAGCCTGTTAATAATTCCTGCTTGTAGTGCTCAAAACCTTTCTGAAAGTCTTTTAGAAGATGTTCTTGAAGATTTATCCGTTAATAACGGAACTGATAACTCTGTTAATACTCCTAATTGGGAAAATGAATTGGAAGAACTTTCCAATCGTATGCAGGAACCAGTTAATTTGAATGTTGCTACCCGTGAACAACTCGAACAGTTTCCTTTCCTTAGTGATATTCAGATTGAACATTTGCTGGCCTACATCTATATACACGGACAGATGAAAACCATCTATGAACTTCAACTGGTAGAAGAGATGGATAGGCAAACAATCCAGTATTTACTACCTTTTGTCTGTATAAAAGCTATTAACAATGAACCTGCTTTTCGGTGGAAAAGTCTGTTGAAAAGCGCAGCGAAATATGGAAAAAATGAGCTGTTAACTCGCTTTGATATACCATTTTATAGGCGAAAAGGTTATGAACATACCTATTTAGGACCTTCTGTTTATAACTCTGTGAAATACAGTTTCCGATACAGTGACCGACTCTATGCAGGAGTCGTTGCTGAAAAAGATGCTGGAGAACCTTTTGGAGCTTTACACAATCGCTACGGCTATGATTATTATTCCTTTTATCTGTTATTAAAAGATTGTGGACGATTAAAAGCATTAGCTATTGGTAACTATCGGCTTAGTTTCGGACAAGGATTAGTGATTAGCACTGATTATCTGATGGGAAAAACAATTTATGCCTCTTCTTTCAACAATCGCAGTGGCGGAATAAAGAAACACTCTTCCAGCGATGAATACAATTATTTTCGGGGAGTGGCCGCCACTGTTGCTTTATCTAAAGATTGGGATCTTTCCGGTTTCTATTCACACCGTTCATTAGATGGAGTAATCACTGACGGAGAAATCACCTCTATCTATAAAACCGGACTGCACCGAAGTCAAAAAGAAGCGGATAAAAAGAACCTATTCACCATGCAATTAACAGGTGGACACGTGAGTTATCAACACAACCGTATTCGACTGGGTATCACCGGTATTTACTACCTTTTCAACCGACCATACGAACCGGAATTAACAGGCTATTCCAAATACAATCTTCATGGAAACAACTTCTATAATCTGGGGATTGATTATGCTTACCGCTGGCATCGTTTTTCTTTTCAAGGAGAGACGGCCATCGGAAAACAAGGTTGGGCCTCTTTGAACCGTTTGCAATATTCACCGGTTCAAAACACTCAAATCATGTTGATACACCGGTTTTATTCTTATAACTATTGGGCCATGTTTGCCCATTCTTTTGGTGAAGGAAGTACGACACAAAATGAACAGGGATATTATATCGCATGGAGACTTCTCCTTTTGCCTATTGGAAATTCTTCGCCTCATTCGATTTATTTTCTTTTCCGTGGAAAAAATACAGAGTAAATAAACCCTCTCGCGGAACAGACGGATTGCTTCAAGCCACTTTCACTCCACGCAGCTATCTATCCATGTATCTGAAGTACCGCTATAAACGCAAAGAACGGGATTGGACAGGTAGTAAAGGATCACTAACACTTCCTATTTTTCACCATCAACTTCGTTATCGTTTGAACTATTCTTTAGGAGATGTGTTAAGCAGTCGTACAACTTTAGATTATAATCATTTTCATTCTCAGGACAGAGCTGCTAATATAGGATATCAGGTTACACAAATGATATCCTCCAACTGCCTTGGGCCAGGCTGTTTGCTGACGTTCAGGGCAGTTACTTTTTTACAGAGGATTATGATTCGCGCGTATATGCTTCGGAAAGCGGATTGCTTTATACGTTCTACACACCGTCCTTCCAAGGTCGTGGATTTCGCTGTAGCGTCCGTCTCAGATATGAACTGAATAAGCACTGGTTGTTCATAACCAAGTTTGGCGAAACAGTCTATTTAGATCGGAATGAGATCGGTTCGGGCAATGATTTGATCTGTGGAAATAAAAAAGCAGATGTGCAAATGCAACTGCGTATTAAGTTTTAATGTATATTTGTCTGCCAAAAATAATAGAAGAATACGATATTAAATGGATGACAGGGCTACTTTTGACAAAATGTTTAATGAATGGTATGCACAGTTTGTATATTTTGCATATTATTTTATAAATGACGCTGAGGTATGCAGAGATATCGTAAGTGATGCTTTTGAGTATTTGTGGCGTAATTATGAAAAGATAGAAGAGGCGACGGCTAAAACTTATCTTTATACAATCATTCGTACACGTTGCATTGACTATCTTCGCAAGCAAAATATCCATGAAGAATATGTAGAGTTTACTTCGCAATTAACTGATAAAATGATAGAAAGCGATTCGCAACATTCTGATTCTCGTGTTTTGCGTATTCGTAAAGCTATGGAAAAGTTGACTCCTTATAATTATCATATATTGGAAGCATGCTATATTCATAATAAGAAATATAAAGAAGTGGCCGAAGAATTGAATGTAAGTGTTGCGGCTATTCATAAGAATATAGTAAAGGCTTTGCGTATTCTTCGCGAAGAATTGGGTCAAGAGGTAACCGGAATAGACTTTAAAACGTAAATATATATATTGAATACATTATTTATGGATGAAAAGAATATAAATATAAGTAAGTCGGAAGAAGAACTCCTGGAAATTATGGAGAATCGTTCTCATATAACTACTGATCAATTGCATAATTTGAAAGAAGATGAGGAGTGCTTGCAGGCATATTCTGATTTGGCAGAAATTGTGATAGAAATGCAGAAAAAACAAAATATGCTGGCAATTGATGTCCGGAATGAATTGGCAGATTTTCATAATAAACATTCTAAAAACGATCGAAGAAAAAATACGCGGATACTGTTGTGGGCCAGTGCCACGGGTGTAGCGGCGACTGTTGTCATAATTTTAGTTTTGCGTGCAATGATGATTTCGTCGCAACCGGAAATCATTCAAGTGTTTCAAGCCAATCATGTTGCCCAAGAAGTCACTTTACAAGTGAATGATGAGAAGGAAATAAAACCACTAAAAGAAGTGGTAGAATCTCTTTCGTCTTCCTCTACTGCACAGTTGTCTTCTAAAGAAATAGATTATAGTCGTGCTCTTCTTCAGACAGAAACCAAGGAAGTAGGAAAGCAGAAAGTACAGATACATAGATTAAGTATTCCCAGGGGAGAGACATTCAAAGTTGTTTTATCCGAAGGAACCGAAGTCTTCTTGAATTCAGACAGCCGATTAGCTTACCCTACGATTTTTAAAGGAAAAGAAAGAGTCGTCTCTTTGGAAGGTGAAGCTTATTTTAAAGTTACTAAAGATGCAAAACATCCTTTTATTGTGAAAAGTGGAAATCTATAGGTTCGCGTATTAGGAACGGAATTTAATGTGCGTAGCTACTCTCCTATTGATGTCCGTGTTACGCTCATTACAGGAAAAGTGGCTGTTAGCGATACTTGTGGAATTCATAGTGTTGAAATGATGCCGGGACAAAGTGCACAGCTTTCTTCTGACGGAACGTTTGCTGTGAACGAGGTGGACATTGAATCATTTTTATATTGGAAGGAAGGATTTTTCTATTTTGACGATGTTGCCCTGGTTGACATGATGAAAGAAATAGGGCGTTGGTATAATATAGATATTGAGTTCCGCAATAGCAAAATTATGGATCTTCGTATGCATTTCTTTGCAAATCGTCACCAAGACATCTTTCACTTGATTGAATTATTGAATCGAATGGAGAGGATACATGCTCATTTTGAAACAGGAAAACTAATTATTGAATAAAAAACGAGCAAAAAGTCATAAATCTGAATAGAAATATATATTTCTGAAAAATAAATTCTTTTAAGGGTAACCATTCTTTTTTAAACTTCGTATATAATTAAAAGAATGAAATATTATTTAACTATTCGGGCTTATGAAAAAGAATCAAGCACAAAAGTTCATTGTCTTGTTCTTGTTTTTCCTTTTTGCCTATTCATGGCGTGTTGAAGCGCAAACAGGTAAGGAAAAGCAAATAACAATGGAGTTTAAAAATGAAGGATTACCCTCTATTTTTAAACGTTTTGAAAAAGTATCGGGATATAAAGTTCTTTTTATCTACGATGAAATCAGTTCTTATACTTCTACCGGAAAAGTAGAAAAAGCTACAGTCGATGAAGCATTGAAAGTGATTATCGGGAAAAATCCGTTGAAATACCACATTGACGGACAATTCATCAATATCACAAAAGAGGATTCTAAAAAGTTTTTTTCACAAGTAAAAGGAAAAGTTTTTTCCGAGGAAGACGGACTTCCTGTTATCGGTGCCACTATTATCGTAGAAGATGCCAATAATATTAGGGCTATCACGGACAATAATGGTAATTTTCAGCTTTCTAATGTTTCGAAAGATAGTCGGGTTAGAATATCGTATGTAGGTTTGGAGACTCAGTTCTTGAATCCTTCATCCTATATGTCGGTAGTGATGAAGTCTGATACAAAAGCACTCGATGAAGTGGTGGTGACAGGTATGTTTAATAGAAAGAAAGAGGGATTCACTGGTTCTGCTGTTACTATCAAGGGTGAAGAACTGAAAAAGTATAGTACGAATAATGTGGCTAAAGCGATAGCTGCTGTCGCTCCCGGGCTTCGTATCATGGATAATATCAATATGGGGTCTAATCCGAATAATCTGCCTGATATGCGTATGCGTGGCGGTGCAAATATGGATTTGAATGCACAGGCTACGGTAGATTTAAATTCTGCCAGTAATGATGTGCTGGCAGTTCAGGGCGAATATGAGACCTATGCCAATCAACCGCTGCTTATCATGGACGGATTTGAAATCAGTATACAGACACTTGCTGATATGGATCCCGACCGTGTTGCTTCCATCGTTGTGTTGAAAGATGCGGCAGCTACGGCTATTTATGGTTCGCGTGCGGCAAATGGAGTAATTGTTATCGAAAGCAAGACTCCCAAACCGGGACGGATTTGGGTGACTTATGGTGGGGAACTTCGTATTGAAGCTCCGGATATGACCGGGTATAACTTGATGAATGCAAGAGAGAAGATAGATGCAGAGTTGCAAAGCGGACTTTATACATACGGCGGCGAAACAGTTGAAAAATGGCAGCTCTATCAATCTAAATTGCGTGAAGTGCTGGCAGGAGTAAATACTTATTGGCTGGACAAGCCTTTGCAAACAGCTTTCCAACAACGACATACGGTTACGCTGGAAGGTGGTGATGAAGCCTTACGCTATCGGATGTATGTCGGATATAATAGTTCTCCGGGTGTGATGAAAGACAGCAAACGTGATGTACTGACCGGTTCACTTGATTTTCAGTATCGTCTGAAAAAGGTGTTGTTAAAGAATAGTATTACGTTGGATAATTCGGTGGCTAATGAGTCTCCGTGGGGAAGTTTTAGTGAATATACCCGCTTGAATCCTTATCTGCGTCCGTATGGAGAGAACGGAGAAATACAAAAACGGCTTGATAATTTCGAAGGAGTGGGTGGTGAGTCGAGCTACCTGAATCCGATGTATAATACAACATTCAACAGTAAAGACCAAAGTAAAAACTTTACAGTACGTGAACTTTTCAAGGTGGAATATAATCCTACTAATGAATTACGGTTTGAAGGAGCTTTTAATCTGTCCAAGAGCGTAGGACATCGTGATATTTTTCGTCCTGCACAACATACGCTTTTTGATAATGTGACTGATCCTACCTTAAGAGGTGATTATCGCAGAAGTCAGAGTGAAGCTGTCAATTGGGGCATAGATTTAACAGGAAGCTGGAATAAGCAACTGGAAGATCACTACCTGACTGCTAATGCACGTATGAGTGTATTGGAGAATAATTCGGAGACTTATGGAAACTATGTGACTGGTTTCCCGAATGATAATATGGATAACTTGTTGTTTGGTAAGAAATATAATGAGAAGGTGACAGGAGATGAGAGGACAACGCGCTCCATTGGTTGGGTAGCTGCTGGAGGCTATTCTTATAAATATAAGTATTCGTTCGACTTTAATATACGCTTGGACGGTTCATCACAGTTTGGAAAAAATAACCGTTGGGCTCCTTTCTGGTCAACCGGATTACGTTGGGATTTGAAAAAAGAGAACTTTTTGAAAGATGTATCTTTTATTTCCGATTTCATTTTGAGGGGTACATACGGTACGACCGGTTCCCAAGGTTTTGATCCTTATCAGGCACATGGTTATTATACATATTCCAATTTACTGCTTCCTTATTACTCGTCGGATGCAACAGGTTCGGAAATCTTGGCTATGCATAATGAAAGTTTAAAATGGCAGACTACAAAAACTACTAATCTTGCCTTGGAACTCGGTTTTTTCGATCAGCGTTTTACTGCACGTGTGGAATATTATCGGAAAATAACAGATAATATGGTTGCCAATATAAGTCTTGCTCCTTCTCTTGGCTTCGGCAGTTATCCGGAAAACCTGGGTAAGATAGAGAATAAAGGTTGGGAAATCTCTCTTTCGGCTATTCCTTATAAGAATACTGCCAAGCAGGCTTATTGGACCATTACGGTGAATGGTTCTCGCAATACAGACAAATTGCTGGAGATATCGGAAGCAATGAAATACAGGAATGACCTGAATGCGTCAAATCTGAAAGATACACCATTGCCACGTTATGAAGAAGGCGAATCTCTTTCCCGCATTTGGGTAGTACGTTCATTAGGTATTGATCCCGCTTCCGGAGATGAAATATTATTAAAGCGTAACGGAGAAATGACCAGTGCCGTTAACTGGAGTGCGAATGATGTAGTACCTATCGGCAATACGGAACCTACATGGCAAGGATATATTAATTCTTCCTTTACATACAAAGGTTGGGGAGCGGATGTTAGTTTCAGATACCAGTTTGGCGGTCAGGTGTATAACCAGACTTTGATTGACAAGGTGGAAAATGCCAATCTGAAATATAATGTAGACCAACGTGTGAGCCAGTTACGTTGGGAGAAACCGGGTGACAAGGCACAATTCCGTGCTCTTAATCCGAGCGGTTGGGAAACGAAAGCTACATCCCGGTTTATCATGGATGAAAATATATTTCAGGGAAGCTCGTTGTCTGTCTACTATCGCATGGATCGTACTAATACAAAATTTATCAGCCATTGGGGATTGAGCTCCGCCAAAGTGACGTTTAATATGGAAGACTTTTTCTATTGGTCTACAGTGAAACGCGAAAGAGGTTTGTACTATCCGTATTCCCGTCAGTTTACATTTGCTCTGAATGTTGCTTTCTAATTAAAAACCTATTTGTATGAAACAGATAATATATATACTATTAACAACAACAATGCTGGGACTTATGTCTTGCAGCGACTGGTTGGATGTATCTCCGAAGACTTCTATTCCTACCGACAAGCAATTTGAGTCGGAATCAGGATTTAAGGATGCGCTTACAGGTATTTATTTGAAGTTGGGAACCACGACATTATATGCCGGAGACTTGACTTATGCTTATTTGGATGAGTTGGCAGGATTATATTCCGATTATCCGGGGTATAATACAAATGCTGTTTTCGACCAAAGTATCGTGTTCGATTATGAGAACATGTTTTTGAGTAAGAAGAATGGGATTTACTCAACGATGTATAACATCATAGCCAATATTAATAACTTCTTGGAGTACGTAGACAAAAATAAAGATGTTTTAGTTACCGAACGCTATTATGAAACTATGAAGGGAGAGGCACTCGGGCTTCGCGCTTTTCTTCACTTTGATTTGTTGCGTATGTTCGGTCCTGTTTATAAAGAACATCCTGCATCCAAAGCTATACCCTACCGTATTGCTTTTGATAAGGATGCCACTCCTGTTTTACCAGCCAGTGAAGTGGTTGACGCTATTCTCAAAGATTTGAATGACGCTGAAAAATTACTGAAAGAGAGTGATCCTCTTGATTTCTTTACCGATCAGACGGATGAAGATTTTATAGATAAAAATCATTTTCTTGTCAATCGTGAGTTTCGTATGAATCTATATGCGGTTAAAGCTATGCTGGCTCGTGTATATTGTTACAAAGGTGATGCGGAAAGTAAAGGATTGGCCACAGAGTACGCTAAACAAGTGATTGCTGCCTCTAAGTATTTTACATTGTATAAATCGCAGACTGCTTCCAATTACAATTCCATACGCTACGCAGAGCAAATCTTTGGAATAACAGTCAATGAATTCTCCAATTTGCTTATTGGAAATTATATGGATATGGAGAATACCAATACTCAGCAACATTTCTATCTGGATGGAGATAAATTTAAATTCTTCTATGAAACTGCCGATGCAGGGAATACTGACTGGAGAAAAAATACGGAAATGTTTGAGGTTATTAATGGGGCAAGTCGGACAGATGTTTTTTGTAGAAAATATAATCAGAAACCTTTGAATGGCGGATATGCTTATTCCGGTGCTGACGCTATCCCTTTGATACGCTTACCCGAAATGTATTATATTGTAGCAGAATGTGTTCCTTCTGCATCGGAAAGTGCTGACGCGTTAAATACCGTACGTTTTGCACGTGGTATCTCTTATAGTGATGAAATACCGACTACCGGATATGATGACCTTGATAATACTTCGGAAGAAGACAAAAACCAGACTAAACGTATTAATGAGATAATGAAAGAATATAGAAAAGAATATTTCGCGGAAGGTCAACTTTTCTATTTCTTGAAAGCGCATAATTATAGCACTTATTATGGTTGTGGGATTGAAACGATGACTGAAGCCCATTATCAGATGACGTTGCCGGATGACGAGTATATTTTTGGAAACAACTCTAAATGATGAAGCATTATGAAACGTATTATATATTTTGTTTTAGCTATTCTTGTTTGCGGCATTTATGTAGGATGCAGTGAAAACGAGATAGACTTATATGACCAGACACCTCGTATCAATTTCTATGGTAGCACTACGCATGTCCGTACTTTGGTTGATACGGATTATGTGAAGAAAGAACCTTATGCTGTAGACAGTTTCGAGGTAAGAATACAAGGAGATTTTTTGAAAGAGAATCGTGATTTCTGTGTGAAAGTAACTCCGAATAATGATTATCAGAATTCAGTGGATGTATTATTGGAAAGCAAGTATACATATACTGACCTTGATACAGTTTGCCAGATATTCTATTATAAAATAAATCGTCCGAAAGTAGAGGCAGGTAGAAATGTTTATGGTTGTTATCTGGAGTTTGATTTGAATAACCCTCTTCATCAGTTTGATAAAGGTCTGGTAGAAAAGAATCAAATCGTTTTAAATGTCAGATGGGAGTTGAAACCGACCGAATGGAGTGATTATGTGGGATTTGGCAGTTATAGCGATGCTAAATATATGTTTATTATGGATGTATGTCAACGTGTATGGGATGATTTGGAAGATGAAGATATTGATGTAATCAAGCAAGCTTATAGAGAATATAAGGAGGAGGGAAATCCACCGATTTTAGGTGAAGAGGGTGATGAAATAGAATATGAATAAGATTAAAAAGAAACGTTATGAGGAAATATATCATCTGTATAGTAAGTTTTATCGGAGCGGCTTTATTGCAAACAGGCTGTTACGATGACAAGGGAGATTACGATTATCATGATGTAAATACGATGGATATCGTAATACCTGAAACGAAGGTACGTATGCCTAAAGAGGAAGCAGTGGAAGTTTCAATTATACCCGAGATTTCTCAGACTTTGGAGCAAAATGAGGAAAACCTTGTGTTTCAATGGAAGAAAACAATCGAAGGAAAGAAAGCGGGGTCGGACAGACTTAGTGATTATAAAGATTATTCCGTAGGCAAAGAATGTAAAGTAACAGTCGAGCTTATGAATCGGAAAATATAGGTTTAATGTTGGTCATTACGGATAAAAAGAGTGGAACAATCTGGTATCAGATAGGTGAAGTTGCAATTATTCGTCCTTTAAATCCTTGCTGGTTTGTATTGCAGGAAAAAGAAGGAAAGGGAGTATTAGGAGCGATAGAGGGTACTCCGGAAGGATATTATGTTTATCCGGATGTCTTTAAATCAGAACTGAATCAGTCATTTCCGTTAGAAGGAAAACCTTTGGCGGTAAGTGCAAGAAAAAACTATGGAGATTCGTTTTTAAGTAGTATGCTGGGTTTTTTTGGTTTTAAAGTAAGTCCGGCGTTAATGGTGGTAACCGATCAGGACTTGGCCTTATTGACTCCAAGTACTTTAATAACGAGATATCCGTCGAATAAAATACTTTTTGAACCGACTGGAAAAGGGGAACCGTTGAATATTGAGTTTATAAATGAGTACTCATGGTGAATTGTTTGTAAATAGTGGAAAAGCATATTGTGCTCCTATGGATGGGTTTTGTGTACCATTCTCGGTAAAAAAAGAAAGTGAGTTTCCTGCTATTTCCGCTTATGGTTCGTATGGAGGAGGCTTTTTGTTTTTTGATTCTGAAATCATCGTTTTCTTAGTGCATCTATTCCGGGGGTTGGTGATTATATGGGGAATCAGGCTACTCAAAGTATACGTAATTATGGTACTAAATGGAGTGACCAGAAGCCTGTATCCACGTATTCAATGTCAGACGAATCTAATTTGTTTGATCCGGATGTAATTGATCCGTCTTTAGAAGTACATGATATTGTTACGGGTGGAAATTGGGGAAATTTTGCTTATGCGATTGCTTCTCCTCGGAACGGAAAAGAGCTGACTGTGTTTAAATTCAGTGCGCAAGATGAAGATCCTATTTGTGCTGCCCGGTATACGATTGCTTTACCGTCCGAAGTAAATGTAGAAACAGCAAAATTTGCAGCTTCTTACGCGTATACGGCAAACCTTATATTTATGACATCGGGTAATAAATTATATCGCATTGATCTTGATCGCGGAAGGGCAATTGAACTTTATACTTATGAAACTGATCCGTCAGCACAGATAGTTAGTTTAAAATTTAAGGACCTGAAAGTGTGAGAGAGGAAGGTGACGATGAGGAAACGGGCGAATATAAGGAGAAACTAGGCATGTCTCTCGGGTTGGGTATCAATACTGCTGATAAAGGTGTAGTTGTAGAATTGCAATTGACAGTGGCGGGTGATGTAGCTCGTGAAGAAAACAGCATTTGTGTTTACGAAGATCCCGATCAGCCTATTGGGAAGATTGTTGATATTAGCTATAATTATGAATAGTATAAACCGGTCTTTATGCTAAAAGGAATTATCGGTGCTGTATTTCTTGCTGTTGTCTGTACTTGTCTGTACGGGCAACAGCAAAGTATTACAACTTTTATTAAAGAAGAAGCACCAGTGGAAGTTATTCCCGGTATGTTTATTACCTACCGAAGTGATAAACATATCTATTGGGAAATCCCGGATTCATTGATTGGACGTGAGTTTGCCGTAACGACAACTATCCTGACAGCTCCTGCCCGTCCGGACCGGGATATGGAAAAGAAATTCGGATATGCGGGTGACATGATAGGTCCGGTATTTTTCAGTTTCCGTAAACAGGGTGACGAGTTGTGGATGATGGATCCACAATATGAAAGGGTGATAGAAAATCCTGAAGGAACGTATGCAAAAATCGCCGCCCAACGTGGGAATGAAAGGCTTTATAAAATATTACCGATTAAAGCTAGGAATCAGGGAAGCAGCCTGATAGAGATTGGTGAAGTATTAAAAGATTTTCCTTTGTTTACTCTTGATATTGTATCTTTTGATTTATTGATAGGTACGCGTTTAAGAGAGAAAGATTATATTAAGGAAATTAAAGGATATGACAACCGCTTGTTGATACACGCATCACGAGCTTATCGAAGTTCGTCAATGAAAATACCAGGTAAGCCTGTTGCACCTCCTTATATTGGAGACTGGGATACAGGTATCTGCATAAAATTACTGTCAAAAAGACCGTTGGAGGCAGTTGCTGCAAATACCGGAGCTTATTTTTCTATCAGCAAGGAGTGTTTTCAAGGGAATCAGCCTGCTATTCGGAAATCTGTTGTCAAACGATGGCGGCTGGAAATAAGGGCGGAAGATGAAGAAAGATACATGAGGGGGGAACTGGTAGAACCCATACAACCTATTATTTTTTATATAGATCGTAATACACCGGAAAAGTACATCGACTGTATCATTGAAGCGGTGCGTGACTGGCGTCCGGCTTTCGAGAAAGCTGGATTTAAGAACGCCATTGATGCGCGGCTGGCTCCTACCGTTGAGGAAAATCCTGATTTTAGTATTTATGACAGTACTTATCCGTTCATCTCATGGAAGATATCAGGACAAAATAACGCTTATGGACCGACTCCATGCGAACCCCGGTCCGGTGAGATTATTGCTTGCCACATCGGTATTTTTTGCAGTGTCTTGAATTTGGAACAGAAATGGTATTTTGCTCAATGTGGAGCGAATGATCCGCAGGCATGGAATATAGAGCTGCCGGACTCTTTGCAATACGAACAGATAAAACAAGTGCTGACACATGAAGTGGGTCATACATTAGGATTGGAACATAACTTCTGGGTAGTTCTCATTACTCCATCGATCAATTACGTGATAATGACTTTTTAAGTCAATATAGTATTGGTAGTTCCATTATGGATTATGTGAGGTGTAATTATGCTTTGCGTCCTCAAGATAAAGTTGATTTGAGAAACAGGAGGGTACGTGTCGGTGAATATGATAAGTGGGCTATTGAATGGGGCTATCGTATATTTCCGGGTAAAGATGCTTCTGAAAGAGAAAAGAACAGGAGCCTTTGGAATCAGGAAAAACAGAAAGATCCTCATTACATTTTTCGGGCAGAATGGATGTAAGGGCTCAGGCAGAAGATTTGGGTAATGACCATGTTATGGTTAATACACAGGGAATAGAGAACTTGAAATATTTGTGTGAACATCCGGATGTCTGGAATGTGACGGATAAAACGTCTTTGCGTGTATTACAGGGGCGTTATGAAGCGGTATTGGAGCATTATAAACAGTGGGTACAGCACGTTTTGTCTCATTTGGGCGGGAAACGTCTTGCTGAGCCGGATGATGAGAATATTTACATACCTGAAAAAGCCGATTACAATAAGAAGGTTATGAGCTTTATACAGGCTTATATATTACAACCGCCTGTGTGGATGTTTGATAAAAAACTTACCACTAAATTAGAAATAGACGGTAGCCGGGAGTTCGACCGTTTTTATGAAGAGCTGATGTCGGAAATGATTCGTTCCCTTCGGGAAGTGGAAAGAACGGAGAATGTTTGTGAGGATATGTTGTCTGTAGATGAGTTTTTGGAAAGCATACATAAAGAATTATTTACCGAATGGGCTGACAATATTCCTGTAAGTGACGCCAAGTATAAAGTGCAGCTGCTTTATGTGAGTAAACTTGTTAAATTGTTGGATAGATCAGAAAAGATAACTTCGTCGAGATTATTGGTTTCCATTATGCAGGCTTTGAATAGAATAAAGGAGGAAAGTCTTGATTATAGCCATAAGATTACGGATCCGGTTGCCAAAAAACGGGCAATGTTTCTTGTAGATAGTATTTTGTTTTAATGATGAAAAGTAAATAAAGAAATTCATGAAGAGAAGAAGATATGTGATTGGTATATTGTTGTGTGTCACAGCTTTGCTTCAGGCACAGGATTCCGTCAAGTCATTTGACGAGTTTTTTGTTGCCGGGATGGATAAGATCGACGGTGTGTTTCCTGTGTATGTAGCGGAAAAAGAAATCTATTTGGAAATACCCGAAAAATATATCGGGCGGGAAATTGAAGTCAGTGGACAGATAGACCGAGGGTTTGATTTGTTGAATCGTCCGGTTGACGGACTGGGAGTAGTGCGTATTATATCTCCGGATAAAGCTACAATTTGCTTTCAAAAACCGTTTTATACAGAGCGTATTTTAGATGAAAAAAGCACGTATCAGCAATCTTTCTCGTTGTCAAATATGCAACCTGCCGGTAAAAGTTATCCAGTGGTGGCCTATTCAAAAGAGCAGGGAGCTATTATTCGGATAACAGAGTATCTGATGACTGGCGATGACTGGTTCAGCTATAATGATAATTTTATTCGTTCCTTGGTTCCGGAACTGTCGGAAATAATGAAAATACATCCTTTTAAGGAAGGTGTGTCGTTTACGGTCAGGCGCTATCATGGAGTTGAAGCAGAAAGATATATGCTGTCCAGTTCTGCCGTTCTATTGCCTGAAGGTAGTATGCCTTTGGAAGTCACTTGTGCAGTACGCTTGCTACCTCTGAAAAAAGATCAGATCCGCCTGGCAGATTACAGAATACCTTACCGGACATTGAGTTTCAAAGATTACTCGCAAAATCCTTATTGTATGGTAGAAGATTCATTGATTCTTCGTTGGGATATGTCACAACCGCTTACTTTCTATGTAGACACCCTTTTTCCGAAGGAATATTTCCAGGCAGTAAAGGAAGGAGTGGAAGCATGGAATACCGCCTTCCATAAAGCTGGTATTCATGATGCTTTACAAGTAAGGTATGCAGACCGAAAGATAATTCCGGCGGAACAACGTGCTTTTATATCTTATGATTTAAGAATACCGGGGATCAAAAGTGACTTTATCTGTCATCCTCGTACCGGAGAAATACTTTCATGTCGTCTGAATATCGGACATGGATTCCTAAAAGGAAAATTAGACGACTATCTGTTAAGTTGCGGTGCCTCGGATTCGCGTATTCTGGCTGACCGTTATTCTAAAGAAGTGGAAAAAGAATTGTTGCAAAATGAAATAACGGAAGAAATTGGATATCTTTTAGGTTTGCGCAGAAGTTTATCGAAAAGCTCGTGTGGAAAGACTTTAAAAGTTGGAGATGATGATTGCCGGACTATTTATTTTGGCTATCATCCTTCAAAGGAGACCAAAATTGTTATGATGAACGGGAGAAGCTCCGCCAATGGATAGATCATAATTTACCAGATCACATTCGTTTATTCCAACCATCAGGGAAGGAGAATTCTAATTCTTCATTTCCAGAAGATTATGCGGTCAAAATATCGGATTTACAGACTGTAGTGAGTCGGTTGGATAAGATTGTGTATAAGGGGAAGAAATACGATAAAGGGAGTTCGCTCACTGATATATACAGAAAAGCTATTCGTCTGTATGGGAGTTATCTGATGGAAATGGCAAAGGTGGTGGGTAGTTCTCAACCGGCAGATGCGCAGCGTCAGGCAATGCTTGATTTGGACAACTATTTATTTCATTCTGTTAAAAAGATGGAATGTACCTATGTAAAAGAGAATTTGTTGGAAACAAGAAACAATCTTCTGTATCCGGAACTGGCGAAGTTGTTCAAACAATTGTTGAGTGTAAAGACAATTTCAGCTCTTCGATTGCAGGCGTTGCAGAGTGACCGGAAGGGGTATGACGATATTGATTTTTTCCGGGATCTTTATAAAGGATTGTTTAATGGTTTTGATCCGCAGTCTGCCGTTAGTTATGAACAGATGGATATTCAGCTGATATGTTTGGAAGCGTGGCTGGATATTATGCAGGAAGCTACTGAACATAATAGTATAAAGAAACGTTTAACGAACGAATTGCATAGTCTGCACGATAGACTGGAGGAGCTTAGCACGACACATTCCCAAAGGGAAGTACGTGATATGTATATTCTGCTTTTGAGAAGAATGGATCAATATTTCCGTGTGGTTTCTTGAGTGGCGTTAGAGTAATAATTTGTTTGGGATGATGAAAAAATGGTCGTACAGATAGAATAACCTATAAGTTTGGGTTATCTTTGCTATGATTTATGAATAAATAATTAGAATAAGATGACTATTATTTTTCCTTCACCCATCTTCGGCCCTATTCATTCCCGCCGTTTGGGCGTTTCTTTGGGAATCAATTTATTGCCGGACGACGGTAAGGTTTGTTCATTCGACTGCATTTATTGTGAGTGTGGTTTCAATGCCGAACATCGTACGAAGAAACTTCTTCCTACCCGTGAAGAAGTCCGCACGGCTCTCGAAGAGAAACTGAAAGACATGCAGGCAAACGGCCCTGCTCCCGATGTACTGACATTTGCCGGAAACGGTGAACCGACTGCGCATCCCCATTTCCCGGAAATCATAGAAGATACACTTGCGCTTCGCGACAAGTATTTCCCAAAAGCAAAAGTAAGCGTATTGAGTAACTCTACATTTATCGACCGTCCTGCCGTATTCGAAGCACTGAACAAGATAGATAATAATATCCTGAAACTGGATACGGTGGATGAAGAATACATTCATCTGTTGGATCGTCCTAACGGAAAATATTCTGTTAAGAAGATCATCGAAAGAATGAAAGAGTTCAAAGGAAACTGTATCGTACAGACGATGTTTCTGAAAGGAGGTTATCAGGGAAAAGACATGGATAATACATCCGACAAGTATGTGCTCCCCTGGATAGAAGCAGTGAAAGAAATCGCTCCCCGTCAAGTGATGATTTATACGATTGACCGGGAGACTCCCGACCACGATTTGCAAAAGGCTACGCATGAAGAGTTAGACCGTATTGTGGCTTTATTGGAAAAGGAAGGTATTCCGGCAACAGCTTCTTATTAAAATATAATTTAAACAGGGATATATTTCTTCTTGATAATACGTAAGAAAATTAATATAAGAGGGCGAACCTATAGAATTCAGAAGTTTTATACTTCCTATTCTATTGCTCGCCCTTTTATTGGCTTCATGAGCTGTTTCAGCCTATTCTGACAAGGGTATATTCTCACTTCGATGAGAAAAAGTTCTCATTGCAGTGAGAGTTTTTCTCATTATAATGAGTATTTTTTCTCATCGCAGTGAGAATGCTTGAGAATGTGTACTTCCCTGATAATGTTTCCTTTCTTCACATAATCTTTCGGCAATATCCCGAACTGCTTCTGAAAGCAACGGGCAAAGTACGAAGGATTATTGAATCCTACAATGAAACAAACCTCATTGATCCGGTATTTACGCCAAGTGTTATCTGCAAAACGTCTTTATAAAGAACACTCTTTTCAGATTAAAGGACTTGTTTACCTAACTATGTTTCGGTAAAATGATTATTTACAGGAAACATAATTAGGTAAACAAAATAAAGTTCTTATATTTGCATGAATTGAAGGTTATTAAAAAACTGATTTTGGTATGGAAAAGACCCTGATACGCCAGAATGCCCAATGGAATGGCAAAATGTTTGATCACTTGTGTCCGAGAGACATCATGGACAATCTTTTGAAAAAGAAAACGATGCGTCATGTTCAGATACTGACCGGTGTACGTCGTTGTGGCAAATCTACTGTCTTCAAACTATTAATTAATGACCTGTTGCAATCAGGAGTGAGCGGTAAGTCGATTCTTGTACTTAATTTGGATGATCCGCAGTTCATTCCATTTTGGATGATTCCTCCAAATTATTCGGCGTGATTGAAAATGCAGAACGTCTGACGGGAGAGAAAGTGAAATTCCTGTTTTTGGATGAAGTACAACATTTATGTGATTGGGAGATATTCATAAAGAGTGCTTATGACACTGAGATATTTGAAAAGATATATATTACGGGGTCTAACTCGCAATTGTTACAGAACCGTTTTTCCGCCTTGTTGTCCGGTCGTTATTTCGAGAATGAAGTGCGTCCGTTTTCTGTTCGGGAAGTTTTTCGTTCGCAAGGAATAACGACTTTGCTTGATTGTTATACCCAAACACCGAAAGTTCTGCGTATCATGGACAATGTCCTTTCTACAGGTTGTTTTCCTGAAATCGTATTGGGTGATGCTGATGAGGACATCAAACAGGAATTATTGAAAAGCTATTTCGAATCCATTGTGCAGAAGGATTGCATCGTTTATAGTGGCATACGTGACACCCATTTGTTCTTTCGTCTGGTCAGTTACTTGATGCAGAATATGGGGAGTCGTTTTTCTATACCGGCTGTGGGTAAGGCACTGAAAAGCAATGAAAATACAGTTGCGTCCTATCTCAACTTTTTGTGTGACAGTTATATTTGCGTCGATGTACGTAACTTTTCTTATTCTTTGAAAGAGACTTCCCGTTCCCAGCATAAGTGTTATTTCATTGACAATGGCTTGGTTTCAGCCAATGTCTTTCGTTATTCTCCGCAAAGTGGTAGTGCCTTGGAGAATCTTGTTTATAATGAGCTGAGAAATAAAGGGTATATGAATATTTCATTCGACAATAGTAAGACGGAATGTGATTTTTTGGCGTATAAAACGGGAAAGCTTATGGCTTTCAGGTTTGCTATGAACTGAATGACATGAACCTGAAACGTGAACTGTACGGATTCGAACTGGAAAATGTGATGCTCGAAAAGAAGACCCTGCTTACTTACAACCAGAAGGAAACTTATGGGGATATTGAAGTTGTTCCCTTTTGGGAATGGGTTATGTCACCACCTTTCACATAATCTTTCGGCAATATCCCGAACTGCTTCTGAAAGCAACGGGCAAAGTACGAAGGATTATTGAATCCTACAATGAAACAAACCTCATTGATCCGGTATTCTCCTTCACGCAGCAGTTCTCCGGCTGTTTTGAGCCGTATCAACCGGATATAATCATTGGGTGGCATTCCGGTCAGCCCTTTCAATTTGCGCTGTAAGTTGGAACGCTGATAGCCATCTCCTCTGCCATCTTATCGATGGTAAATTCTTCATTGGTGAAATTGCGGGTAATGATTTCATTGATCGTGTTCAGCCATTTCACGTCTGTTTTGTTCATTAATGTCTGGTCGTATGACATATTCGGAACAGTTGTAAAGTGGTTGAACAGCATGCGCCGGTTTTCCAGCAGATTATTGATGGTGGCTTTCATGTGACTTAGCGAGAAAGGCTTTTCTATATAAGCGTCCGCGCCATAGTCAAGACCCGCAATTTTTGAATCGATGCTGTCGAGTGCCGAAAGCAGGATAAACGGGATATGGCAAAGCATATTGTCGGAACGGATGGACTTTAATAATTCGAATCCGTCCATGTGAGGCATGACGATGTCACTGATAATAAGATCTACTGTCGTTGTCTCCAGACATTCCAAGGCTTCCTTGCCATTGGCGGCTGTATGGATGGTGTAGGTATTTCCCAGATTCTTAGCCAGAAACTCCAGCATATCCGTTGTGTCTTCCACTACTAAAAGAGAGTAACCGGCGGGTTCGCCTTCTTCCTCCAAAGCGGGAACCTTGTCGGGCATGGAAGTAATGGAGGGGCTGACAGAGATGCTTTTCTCCAAATACGGAATTTCCACACATACTTCGCATCCTTCCGTATAGCCGGGATTGATATAAACCTTTCCTTTATGCTTTTCCACCAACAATTTGACGAGACTCAATCCGATTCCTACTCCCGAACCGTTGTTTCCTGTGTTTCCCACTTGATAAAACGGTTCGAAAACCTTGCTGCATTCCTCTTGCGGAATACCCGGACCGTCGTCGCGTACACACAAGGAGAGCGTACGCCCTTCTGCAGACAGATGTTCGTCCAAAATCACCATAATGCGGGTGCGGGCATATTTCATGGCATTCGTCAGCAGGTTGCTGACAATTTTAGTCAGCGCCTCCTGGTCTACATTATATTGCAGATGTTCTTTCGGCAGGGAGACACTGAAAGAGATTCCGGTCAGGGAGATGGCACGGAAACGGTCGATGATGTCCTCTATCATCCGGTTGATATCCACTTCATGGAATGAAAGCGTATAACCTTCCTTGTCCACTTTTCGGAAGTCGAGCAATTGTTTGATAAGCTCCATCAGCCGGTTGGTATTCTTTTGTATCACAGACAGGTTGCTTTCCACTTCACTGTTCCATTCATGTGTTTCCAAAATCGCTTCCAGCGGAGCTTGATAAGACTAACCGGAGTCTTGATTTCATGTGCCACTTGGGTGAAGAATGTAATTTTCGACTGGAACAATTCCTGATTCTTGATTTGTTCCATCTCTTTCATCTTTCTTGCTTTCACAGCCTGCTGTTTACGCAAATAAAGCTGTATCAGGAAATATGCGAGGCCACACGCTATTAGTAAATAGAAAATCTTGGCATAAATGGTCTTCCAGGGTGGAGGAAGAATTTCAATATGCAGGCAACAGTCGTCATTGCTCCAATATTCATCGTTGTTACTGGCTTTCACACGGAAAGTATATTCACCTGGAGGCAGGTTGAGAAAAGATACGTTATGTTTATCCGTATATATCCATTCTTTGTGAATACCGTCCAGTTTGTAGGCATATAAATTCTTGCTGGGAGCCACATAACTAAGACTTTCGAATGCGATGTCGAACGATACTACCTGATAAGGAATCGTTACTTGTCCGCTAAGAGCAGGTATACGCTTGCTAAGGCTTACTTTGTCGTCGGGGCTGTGCATATATACCGCCGAGATAGACGTCGTAGGTCTTACCTTATTAATAGATAACTTGAACGGATAGAAACAATTAAACCCGTTCACCCCACCGAAATAGAATTTCCCGTCACTGGCTTGCAGGGAAGAACGGAAATTGAATTGGTTGCTTTGCAATCCATCCTCGATGGTATAGAGTTGTGCCCGTTTGTTTTGCGGCTCATACCGGATCAGTCCCCTGTTGGAAGAAAGCCAATAGTTACCCGATTGATCGTCCAGTATGCCATAGATGATATTGTTCGGCAGATTCTCTTTGGTAGAGAAGTTTTCAAAACGGTCTTCCTGATAGTGATAACGGCAGATGCCACCGCCTTCGGTACAGAACCATAGATGCTGCTTATGATCGATATACACACGGATTACCCAGTTGCTACAAGGAGAATCAGGATTTACTGGGTCGTTGCGATAGTTGTGCAATTTACCGGTTTGGCGGTTGTAACGCCAAATGCCGTCCCTTTTGCTTGCCAGCCACATGTCCCCATGTTGGTCTTCAACCATATCGTAGATAAAGATATGGCTTAAAGGTTCCAATGTCCGGAAAGAGTCACTTTCCGGGTCATACCGGCAGAATCCGGAAAGCGTTCCCAGATAAATGCTGCCATCCTTCGTTTGATAGATGGAGTAGATATGGTCGTTAGGAATTGAATGTGGGTTTGCGCGGTTATGGCGATAGTTTTTCATTTTTCCCGTTTGAGTATCCAGGATATATAATCCCCGTGAGAAACTGCCAATCCACAATTTTCCTTCATTGTATAGTAGTGCATGGATATTGTGATAACCGATGTTAGGGTTACTGCTTCTCAACAGATGGTTTTTGAACTTTTTCGTGCGGGGATCAAAGAGATTCAGTCCCCCGTCTTCGGTAGCAATCCAGATGTTACCGTCGGGATCTTCGCAGAATTGGCTGATTACATTTCCCGAAAGAGAATTTTCCGTACCATTGGGATAATACCACTCGATATCCTTATGCTTGGGAGACAGGTAACTCACTCCACTGAAATAAGTCCCGATCCAGATTCCCCCTTCCCTATCCTGATAACAGGCATAGATACTTTCTTTATTTTGTTCGTCGTCGGTAGGCAGACATTCTCCTGTCGTGGTGTTGAATGTATAAAGTCCGTCGTCGGAGCCGAGATAGAAAGAGTTGGCTGTCCGTTGAAACAAGGTGCGGATGCGCGGAATGGTAAGCGTGTCCCCTTCTCCGAAGTAATAGCGGAATTGCCCTGTCTCTTTATTGAAACGTGCCAGTCCCCCGTACCATGTACCCGCCCATAATACTCCCTGCGAACTTTCCATCAAAGAGATAATCTCGTTGCAGGCAGGACGTCCGAAAGAAGTGCCCTCGGATATATATCCTGTGAAGTTGTCCGTACGTTGGTTGTATTTCGCCAGCCCATTCCGGGTACCTATCCAGATAGTCCCGAACGAGTCGTTATAAATCACCCATATGTGATTATCCGGCAATGAATGAGGATCGGAAAGAGAATGCAGATATTGCCTCAACGTACCTTTTTTCTCGTTGTAGACAAACAGCCCGTTGGTTGTTCCGATCCATAACTGCCCGTCATTGTCGTATGCCATTCCGAAGACGCTGTTGACTGACACCCCGTCTTCCGTCTGTTTATCGAATACGGAGAACTTCTCTTCCCACGAATCGAATAAATACAGCTTCTCCGTACTTGCCACCCAAATCTGATTGTTATCCTGATGGCGGCAAATCGTTACTATATTCATATAGCTGTTTCCGCCGTTTTCTGACGAATGTCCGTAGTTGGTGAACTCGATACCGTTGAAACGATTCAGCCCGTCCTGCGTTGCAAACCACATATAGCCGATGCTATCCTGAAGGATGCTCCGGACACAGTTGCCCGATAACCCCGATCTAACGTCATATTTCTTGTAGATATTGGCGAAGACCAGAGAAACCGATGCCAGCAGTATACATATAGATAAGATGGATCGTTTCATAATTTCCTTTCTTTATATCCCCTGTTTGCAGGAGCTATATATCCTGCGTAGTGGATCTATATGCCCAATACGTTGGATATATATACCCAACACGCTGGGCATATATGCCCAACAGATTGGATATATAGCTCCTGTAAACAGGGTAATTACCCTCTTTATAGAAGCCTTTATTTCACATCATCCACGTATCTGTGCGGAACGGGAAAGCACTCAATCCGAAAGTATTCCGTAGCGTGATATTTCCCACATAATTACGGAAAGCATAGCGCACGGCAACCGGCTGGGCTACCTCTTCACTCCACACTTCTACTGTGTTGGTACGTCCTACAATCTTTGCTTTCGCCGGATAGAACTTCTTGTCCGCTCCCGCAATCTCAAATCCTTCCAGTTCGGAGAAAGTAGGGAACAACCCCGCAGGTGCATTATCGAATGTCACTATGGCCTTTTTGTCCGCATAGTCCACTTTGGTCATCATCGGGCCGTTGGATGGCAACCGGCGGATACCGTATGTCTTAGTCAGTGCAAGCGTAGCCAACCGAAGCCCTACTACATCCTTCTGTGGCGGATGGATGCAGAATTCATCACCGATATCCGTAGTGGGTACAATGCCCGAATTAGGGATTGTTTTCAGTGCTTCCACTTGTGCTTCACGCAGCAAGGCGGCACCTGTATTCCGGCTGTTTTCATATTTGTAAGGAGCAATCTGCACATAATAGAAAGGCATATCGGGCGCTTCCCACACATTTCTCCATAGTTGTACCATAGCAGTCATCATCGGAGCATAGAATTGATAATTGAAAATGTTCGATTCTCCTTGATACCAAAGAAATCCACGTGCTGTATAATTTTTGACAGGCCATAACATGATATCATACAGACACCCTAATCGATTACGTACATCCAGTTTAGAACTTTTGGCTGTCTCTATATCTATTCCTTGAATGGATGACAGTGTTTCTTCGGTCATCCAGGATTCAATTCGGGAACCTCCCCAGCTATTGATTACCAATCCTACCGGTAGATTTAGAGTTTCGGTAATTTGTTTGGCAAAAAAATAAGCTGTTGCACTGCAATCAATAGTTGTTTCAGGAGTGGAGACTTTCCATTTTTCTTTTTTAAAGTCCGCCCTTCGCTGTACATCTTTTATTCTTGGCACGGTGATAAACCGGATACGGTCACGGTAGTTACCTGCATTCAGCAGCGTTTCAAGTGAGTTGTCAATGGGTTGTGCCGTATTTCCCATCATACGCATTTCCATATTCGACTGTCCGGAGCAGATCCATACCTCTCCTATCAGTATATCCGAGAGAGTGACCGGAGTTCCGTCACTGATAGTAATGGAATAAGGAGTATACCCCCCTTCGGGAGTGTCTACTTTCACCAGCCAAGTCCCGTCTTTATCCGTAGATGCCTGATAGGTCCGGTTGTTCCACGAAGTGGTGACAGTTACTTTCTTACCGTCTGCCCAACCCCATAACTTAACGGAACTGTTCTGTTGAAGTACCATGTGATCTCCCATCATTGCAGGAAGTTTTACTTTGCCTTGTGCAATCGGCAGGAATAAAAGTGATAAAATAAGAAGTAGAAAATGTTTTTTCATACTGTTTTTATTAGATATTCGACGAATAGTTATTAGGTATCGGGCAAAAATACAACCTATTTTTAAATATGGAATAAAATTATCTAGTCATTTTCTGATAAAAACTAGTCGAATTCTTAAAAGATTGTTTTTCCTTTCCATTCTCCTCCGAATTTTATTAATTAGTGGCATCAATCGCCTAAACAGTATTATTAGATTGGCTAAATATCCCATTTCTTTGCAGGGTGAGTATTTAACAACCTAATTGTTTCATTAAATCTAATAAAATGAAAAAGAAGCATTATCTATTATTTTTATTGGCTTTGCTCTTTTTACTGACAGATGTGGTGTGGGCACAAACATCTGCCACGGTAAGTGGAGTAGTGATCGATGAGAATGGAGAAACCTGCCGGGTGTTTCCGTCGTCGAAGTAGGTACAACAAACGGTGTCCTGACAGACCTGAACGGACACTACACCTTAAAAACAACTTCTGCCAAACCTTCCGTTTCTTTCAGTTACATTGGTTATCAGACCACCACGCTTCTCCTGAACGGGCGTACGAAACTTGATGTACAGATGAAAGTGGAAACGAAAGTGCTGGATGAAGTAGTGGTAGTGGGCTACGGTGTACAGAAGAAAGTGAACCTGACCGGTTCTGTGACTTCCATCAACTTTGCCGACCAGACGGAAGGACGACCCATCATGAGTGTTTCTTCCGCCCTTTCGGGACTTGCCGCCGGTATGAACGTCACGCAGGCTTCGGGACAACCCGGTTCGGACGGTGCCACCATCCGCGTCCGCGGTAACGGTACGTTCAATACCAACTCCCCATTGGTCCTGGTGGACGGTATCGAATGGAGCATGGACAATGTGAACCCCAACGACATCGAAAGCATCTCCGTACTGAAAGACGCTGCCTCCACAGCTATTTATGGTACGCGAGCCGCCAACGGAGTCATCCTTATCACCACCAAAAACGGGAAAGGCAAACCGCAAATCTCCTATTCTTATTCGGGAGTCGTGCAGATGCCCTACAACAACCTCTCTTTCGTAAGCGACTATGCCCGTTATATGGGACTGGTGAACGAGGCTTGCGACAATGTGAATACCAAAGGCATCTTCTCGCAGGAAAGCATCGACCGCTGGAGGGCTGCTTCTGCCGATCCGAACGGGTTGAACGAGTACGGAGTACCCAATTACGTGGCTTATCCCAACACCGATTGGTTCGACGAAGTATTCGACACCGGATATTCGCAAGAGCACAACCTGTCTGTCTCCGGCAGTTCGGAGAAAGTGAAATACATGCTTTCCTTAGGCTATCTCGACAATCAGGGAGTCATGAACCGCTGGAACCTCGACTCAAGTACGCAGAAAATCAATTTCCGTACCAACCTGGAAGCCAAGATAGTGAAATGGATGACCGTCGGCACCCGTCTCTACGGACAAAAGCAAGATTACGGGATGGCTAATATCAGCAACGGATTCAAGTATCTCTATCAGACCACTCCGGGTGTATATCCCGGCGAACCGAACTACTGGGGACGTGCCGCGCTAGCCAGCGAAGAATCTTCCAATGCCAATAATATCTTCGGTCAGATGGCAGGAGCACCGGTTTCAATACCGTATGGCGTCTCAATGCATCAGTCTACGGAATTATCACTCCCTATAAAGGCTCAACATTGAAGGTACTTTCAACTATTCGCCGACATTCACCGACAAGTCTTCTTATAGCCGCCAAAATGGTTATTGGGACTACGTCACCGACCAGCGTGTCAGCGAAAGCGCGTTGGAGAACGCTTCCATCACCAATACGAACGCACGCACCTGGCGTCAGAGTGCCGAAATACTGGTACGCTACAATACAACCATCAAGAAAGACCACGATCTGGGCGCACTGCTCGGATATTCTGCACAGGAATATTACAGCAAGAGCTTTGCCGTTTCCCGTAAAGGCGCTACGGACTGGACGCTGAACGAACTAAGCACTTACGAGACGCTCGTCAGCTCTTCCAGCTCGGCACCTGCCAAATGGGGATTGCTCTCTTATTTCGGCCGTGTCAACTACGGATATAAAGGGCGTTATCTCTTCGAAGCCAACCTTCGTGCCGATGCCTCCTCCCGTTTCGGTGTGAACCAGCGTTGGGGATATTTCCCCTCGTTCTCCGGTGGATGGCGTATTTCGGAAGAATCGTTCATGCAGGGAGCATCGGACTATCTCTCTAACCTGAAACTCCGTGTTTCCTGGGGAAAGACAGGTAACAACTCAACGGGCAACTACGACTGGCAGGCAAACTACGCCACAGGCAATGTTGTAATCGACGGTGAAGGAACCAAAGGATTGGTACGCAAGAAACTAAGCAACGACAAGCTGCATTGGGAAAGTACCGCCACCACCGACATCGGACTTGATTTCGGCTTCTTCAACCACCGCCTGACGGGTGAGATAGACTATTATAATAAGTATACTTCGGACATTCTCTACCATCCCGAACTCTATCTTTCGATGGGTGTTGTAGGCTCTGCTCCCGAGAATTTGGGTGAAGTGCGCAACCGTGGTGTTGAATTTACCCTCAACTGGAACGACCGTATCGGAAAAGATTTCGAATACCGAGTGGGTATGAACTTCTCTTTCAACGCCAACAAAGTGATGAAGTTCAAAGGCGAACTCCAGAAATACTGGACGTATGATGCACAGGGAAACAAAGTGAGCTATGTCAACAACTTCAGTGATGTGTCTGAATCTGGTTTCGGAGCTACATCTGCGAAGGCCGCCAACTGGGAGAAACCTATATGTATAAGGTGTACAGAGGTTCCGGCGAAGGCTATACCGGAGGTGCGGTGGATATCCATGCGGGACCGAAGGACGGAATGATACGTACGAAAGAAGATATGGTATGGGTGCAGGCCATGATTGACTCCGGTTATTCGTTCGGAGGAATGAAGACGGTTGCCAAAGACCAGCTTTGGTATGGTGACATACTCTATGCCGACAGCAACGGTGATATGAACTACGGTGATACGAACGACCGGGATTTCTCCGGACACACCAGTGTCCCGAAATTCAATCTGGGCTTCAACTGTGCCTTCTCTTACAAGAACATTGATTTCTCCATGTTATGGTCGGGAGCTTTCGGGCATTACCTCAACTGGAATACGGATTACTACAACTCGACACTGGTCAGCCATGGATATGGCATTATCGAGCATATCGCCGATAACCATTACTTCTTCGATCCTTCCAACCCGGACGATCCGCGCACCAACCAGTGGGGCAAATATCCCCGCCTGACATACGGTACTACCTATAATAACAGAATCCAGAGCGACTGGAACGAATATAAGGGCGACTACTTCAAGTTGAAGAATATCCAAATCGGCTATACGTTGCCGCAACGGATTTCCAGCAAGTTCTTTGTTAATAAACTCCGTGCTTTCGTGTCGATGGACAATATCCTGACGATTACCAGTTATCCGGGACTCGATCCGGAAATAGGAACTGCCATCGGTTATCCGTTGATGCGTCAGATCTCTTTTGGCGGACAGATTACCTTTTAATGATGTAGAACTAAAAAAACAGAATCTGATATGAAAAAGATATTAATGATTTTAACGATGGCGCTGGCGGCTACCTCCTGCATGGATATTCTCGATGTGGCTCCGGAAGACAGATTGCAAGTGAAAACATGTGGACCACGGAGGAGCTTGCGACAAGGGAATGGCAGGACTCTACTTCCCGTTCTATGCCACCCAACTCTCCTCTACCCAGCTTCGCCGTGCCGACGGACTGAACCGTCAGGGAATCGAAGCTATGAGCTTTGCAACCGATTATTATTCCAATAACTATCCGGTGGAACTGCTTTCGCTGGCTACCAAGCCTGCCAATGACTTTCAGGTGTGGTATGAATGGAAGTTCTGTTACACCATCATCCATGCGTGTAACGATGCGATTGCCAATCTGCATAAAGCAGATATGAGCGCTAATAAACTGGCGCGTTACCAATGCGAAGCCCGTTTCCTCCGTGCCTGGGCGTACAATCGTCTGAATATGCTTTATCAGGCGTCCCCGTTTATCTGGAACCCATCAATAACGAAGACTGTACCGTGGTCAATCTTCGGTAGATGAGGTATGGCAAGTCATTCTGGATGATTTGACGTATTGCATCAACAATCCCGACTTCCCCAATAACACGCTGAATGAAAACTACGGTCGTCCCTCTAAAGGAGCCGCTTATGCCTGCGTGGTATGGTATATATGTGGAAGAAGCAATACAAGGAAGCAGGCAACGATTTCAAAGAAGTGGAAGCGTGCGGTTATGGCTTGTGGACAGGCGAATATGCCGACTTCTTCAAATAATGAAAACGAAAAAGGATAAAGAAATAATCGTTCTCGCTCCAGTTCAGCGAAGAAACCGGTTATTAGTGAATTAACAATTCCAGCAATGAACCGGTGCCCGCGATACGTATGATGCTGGACGGAAATAAA
>ENA-OQIG01000010-OQIG01000010.1-human-gut-metagenome-genome-assembly--contig:-NODE-10-length-117882-cov-16.689720_pt1 | contig 117882 bp, 119 predicted proteins | sample MGYA00242576_ERZ504741 | MGnify/ENA primary metagenome ERZ504741 (study PRJEB26092, sample SAMD00036436) | human gut metagenome | host: Homo sapiens | study: EMG produced TPA metagenomics assembly... | reverse complement strand
CTTAAAATCTGTAAGAAAACTGCAAGAAAAACGATTTGTTTTTGTCAAAATCCTTGCAATCATTATACCAGAAAATGGGGCAAAAGTCAGTAAAATCAAGTGTTTTCAGTTTGCTCAGCAGACACTATTTAATTGACAAATTGGAAAAATAAATTGTATACCTATAAATGAGCAAATATTGAATTTTACACAAAACTGACTTTAAGTTTATTCAGGGGCAGATTGCCCCTGTTTTTTAAAATAACTCCATACTTCTCTCCAAAATCCCTCGCATATACGCAATGGCAATTCCATAATTCGTAATTGGAATGCCCTGCTCTCTGGCACAATCTAATCGATACTGCATTTCTTTTTCTGTCAGCGTGCATCCGCCGCAGTGGATGATCACCTGATAAGGGGACAGATCTGACGGAAAATCCGTTCCGCTTGTAAATGTAAACTGCAAATCTTTCTGTGTAAACTGTTTCAGCATCCTGGGCAGTTTGACAGTTCCGATGTCTTCGCACTGCCGATGATGGGTGCAGCCTTCGCAGATCAGTACATGATCCCCGTCTTTTAATGTTTTCAGGGTCTGTGCACCATGGGCGGCAAGTTCTAAATTTCCTTTGTATCTGGCAAATAAAATCGAAAAAGAAGTCAACGGTATTTCTCTTGGTACGATTTTGGCGACGGCATCAAAGACCTGACTGTCTGTGATGACAAGAGCCGGTGTTCTTCCAAGGTTTTTAAGCGTTTCTGAAAGCTCACTGTCTCTCACTGCAATTGCGGTTGCTCCGTGATCGAGAATATCCCGGATGGTCTGCTGCTGAGGCAGGATCAGGCGGCCTTTCGGAGCAGCTTTGTCAATGGGAATGACCAGCACCACAAAGTCTCCGGGATGGATGAGATCTCCCACGATTTTTCGGGTTTTTGGTGTCTGTCCGAGCTGTTTTGCAAGCAGTTCTTTTAGTTCGTGGATGTGTGTTCCCGCGGCAGCGCTGACATACAGGATCTGCTCCCGGGAAATTTCATCCGGAAGAACAGGAGAAGCTATGGTAAGATCCATTTTATTGACAGCGATCACAAAAGGAATCTGTTTTTGGCGGATTTGCTGTAAGATCCGGGTATCTTCTTCAGTTATGCCAAGCTGCCCGTCAATGACAAGCAGCGCAATATCTGTGGTATTTAAAATCTGTTGTGTTTTTTCGATACGCAGGGTTCCGAGTTCTCCGGTATCATCCAGTCCCGGAGTATCGGTCAGAACAACAGGCCCCAGAGGAAGGAGCTCCATTGCTTTTTTGACCGGATCTGTGGTGGTTCCCTTAAAATCTGAAACAATGGATACCGGCTGTCCGGCGAGGGCATTGATCAGACTGGATTTTCCGGCATTTCTTTTTCCGAAGATCCCGATGTGGATACGTTCGGCAGAAGGGGTCTGGTTGAGTGTCATAAAGATGCTCCTTTCTGTTAGAAACGGAAATCCCGGCGATTGTTCTGTTCGATCAGGCGAAGATTCTCCAGAACCACAGCACGAGCTTTTTCATTTGGGACGTTTCCGACTTCTTTCGCAATGAGACGGTTTCCGATGGCTTTTGTCTCCGGTGAAGCATAGTCCATCAGGTATTCCTTGAGTGTCATCAGTGCATTTGGATGGCAGCAGTTCTGGATCTGACCGCTCTTGCAAAGAGACATGAAGCGGTCTCCGGTGCGGCCTTCCCGATAGCAGGCAGTACAAAAACTTGGAATGTAATCCATCTCCATCAGCCAGCGCACGACTTCATCCAGCGTCCTGGTATCACTGACGTCAAACTGTTCTGATTTTGCGTCATCCGGCTCCGGCTCACAGTAACCGCCAACGCTGGTACGGGAGCCGCCGCTGATCTGGGAAACGCCCAGATGCAGGACACGTTCTCTGCATTTCTGGCTCTCCCTCGTGGAGATGATCATGCCGGTATAGGGAACGGCGATCCGGATACAGGCTACGATCTTCGCAAAGGTATCATCGTCAATACCGTTGTCAAACTCATCTGCATTGATATCGTCCGCATGCCGGAGTCTCGGTACGCTGATCGTGTGCGGTCCGACGCCGAATGCAGCTTCCAGATGTTCTGCGTGCATGAGAAGACCTGCAAATTCATAGCGGTATTTGTCCAGTCCAAATAAAACGCCGATCCCTACATCATCAATGCCGCCTTCCATGGCACGGTCCATAGCCTCGGTGTGATAGTTGTAGTCGTGTTTTGGTCCTGTTGGATGAAGTGCAAGGTAACTTTCCTTGTGGTAGGTTTCCTGAAAGAGGATGTACGTTCCGATTCCGGCTTCTTTGAGCAGACGGTAGTTGTCCACGGTAGTGGCGGCAATATTTATGTTTACCCGTCTGATGGCGCCGTTTTTATGTTTGATGCTGTAAATCGTTTTGATACTCTCCAGATAGTAGTCTATCGTGTTGCGCACGGGATCTTCCCCGGCCTCCAGTGCAAGCCGTTTATGTCCCATATCCTGCAGTGCGATGACTTCTTTCCGGATCTCTTCCTGAGTCAGTTGTTTTCTGGCGATATGTTTATTTTTCAGGTGATACGGGCAATAGGTACAGCCGTTCACACAGTAGTTGGAAAGGTAGAGAGGCGCAAACATGACGATCCGGTTTCCGTAGAAATCCTTTTTGATCTGTTCCGCCAGCCGGTAGATTTCCTGATTCTTCTCTTCGATCGGACAGGCGAGAAGAACGGATGCTTCCCGGTGGGAAAGTCCTTTTCTTAAACGGGCTTTTTCAAGAATGGAGTCAATGAGGGCTTCGTTGGTCTTGTTCTCATCGGCGTAGGCAAGGGTTTCCAGAATTTCTTCGTGGCTGATAAAATCATCAGCATGTTTTGAGTGTACATCATACATAAGTAATCCCTCCAATTTGTAAAATAAAAAGCAAAAAACAAAGTTGTTACGGGGTGATATTCAGAGAATCTCCCCGGGCGGTCACCACCTGATAGCCGATGGACTGCATGTGTTGTTCCAATTCCCTTCGGCATTCGGCAGCTTCTGCATCCGTGCTGATCTTGTTGTCATACAGCAGATAGTCTCCCCGCACACGTTTCGGGGACAGGTTTGGCATGACCACATTGGCACCGGATAAAATGCCAAGCTCCCGTCCGTTTTCGGCAATGGTTCCAAGTGCTGTGGTTGCCGGAAGCAGCACGCCTGGAAGCATCAGACGGATGAGTCCCAAAAGGAATAAAGTCAGCTCCAGTGTTCCTGCTTTCTGCCCGGCAAACGGGGTGTCATGGTGTGGAATAAATGGGCCGATCCCGACCATCTGAGGATTCAGCTCTTTGAGAAACAACAGATCTTCTGCCAGATGTTCGCTCGTCTGCCAGGGAGATCCTACCATAAATCCGGTTCCCACCTGATATCCGATTTCTTTTAAATCCCAGAGGCATTGCTGTCTGTGGGCAGCAGAAAGCTGTGCCGGATGCAGCTTCTGATAGTGCTCGGTGTTGTAAGTTTCATGGCGCAGAAGAAAACGGTTGGCTCCGGCATCAAAAAGCTGCTGGTACTCTTCCTTTGTGGCCTCTCCAGTGGAAAGGGTGATCGCGCAGTCCGGGTAAGTGGTCCGGATTGTATGCACCACATCAGATAACCGGGCGGTTGTATAATAGGGGTCTTCACCGCCCTGCAGGACGAAAGTCCGAAATCCGAGCTCATATCCGGTTTCACAGCAGGAGAGGATCTCTTCTTTTGTCAGCCGGTAGCGGTGTACGTGTGTGTTCCCGCTTCGAATCCCGCAGTAATAGCAGTTATTTCTGCAGTAGTTTGTAAATTCAATGAGTCCCCGGATATAGACATCATGTCCGTAGAATTGAATCCGCGCGCGTCGTGATTTTTCAAACAGATATGCGGCAAGCCGGGGGGTGTACCCATCAAGCAGCTGCTGCCATTCGGAAGCATAAAGAGTATGCTCCGCTTCCAGTTTGTCAATGAAGGTATAAAGACATGGATCCATCATTTCTGGCTCCTTTCTGTAAAAAATTTCTGTATTTTTTCATTATAGCACAATTTTAAAGTTACTGTTCACACCGATGTAATATAGTTCTGAACCGTCATGCTTGCATGTAAGGGAAAGAATCTATATTTAACATCCGGTGTGAACAGTAACATTTTGAAAATACAGGGTTATTGTTTAGCAGAGGAAATATTGACAGAGAACAGGCGGTGTGATAAGTTGGACACAGAAATATCAGAAAGTGGTGATAGAATGTCTGAGGTAAGAAAACATTTTGTTTTTCATGGAAAGGTGCAGGGCGTAGGATTCCGCTACACTGCAAAATATCTTGCGTTGTCACTGGGACTTACCGGATGGGCGAGAAATGAGTGGGACGGCACTGTGACAATGGAAGTACAGGGACGGGAAACGCTGATCAACAAGCTTCTGGTGGGACTGAATCAGAATCAGTTTATCTCCATCGAGTGGATCGATACAAGAGAGATTCCACTGGAGGAAGAGAAGGCATTTTCTGTGAAATGAAGGAAAGAAGAACTTGGTTTATAGAATGAACAGGAGGAGCATCATGAAATTAGGATTTATCGGAACAGGAAATATGGCAGGAGCCATCATGGGTGGTATTATCAGAAACGGAGTGCTGAAGCCGGAAGAAATCATCGGTTCGGATATTTTGGAAGCAGGGAGGGAAAAGGTACATTCTCTTTATGGAATCTGTGTGACAGATGACAACAGGGAGGCGGCAAAGGCAGAGATCGTGGTTCTTTCTGTAAAACCTCAGTATTATGAACAGACGATCGCACAGATCAGAGATGAGATCACGGATGAGCAGGTAATTGTCACCCTTGCTCCGGGAAAAACTCTGGAATGGCTGCAGGGGCAGTTTGGAAAAGATGTCAAGATCGTGCGCACCATGCCGAATACACCGGCAATGGTCGGTGCAGGGATGACGGCAGCGTGTGCAAATGCTCTGGTTACAAAAGAAGAGTTGGAAAAAGTGCTGACAATCCTGCGCTCTTTCGGAGAGGTAGAAGTCGTATCAGAGCATCTGATCGATGCAGTTGTGTCTGCAAGCGGAAGTTCTCCGGCATATGTATTTATGATGATCGAAGCAATGGCAGATGCGGCAGTGGCAGATGGAATGCCAAGACCTCAGGCGTATAAGTTTGCCGCTCAGGCCGTGATGGGAAGCGCCAAGATGATCCTGGAGACCGGAAAACATCCGGGTGAACTCAAAGACATGGTATGTTCTCCTGCGGGAACAACGATCGAAGCAGTGCAGGTACTGGAAGAGCGCGGTTTTCGAAGTGCTATTATCGAGGCAATGCGTGTGTGTGCGGAAAAATCCAGAAATATGTAGAGTAAAGTGACAGGCATGAGGGGGAAACGGCGATGGAGATTCATGGAATTCAGAAAATGACACTGTTAGATTATCCGGAAAAAGTGGCGTGTACGATTTTTACGGCGAGATGTAATTTCCGCTGTCCGTTCTGTCATAATGCTTCTCTGGTGACACATGTAGATGCGGCGGCAGCAATTTCCGAGGAGGAAGTGTTTTCATTCCTTGCGAAACGGCAGGGGATTCTGGATGGTGTGTGCATTACCGGAGGCGAGCCTCTGCTTCAGCCGGATATCGAAGAGTTTATCCGGAAAGTGAAAGAGCTCGGTTATCAGGTCAAGCTGGATACCAACGGCAGCAATGTATTGCGTCTGAGACGGCTGGTGGAACAGGGGCTTGTGGACTATGTAGCAATGGATATCAAAAATGCTCCGGATAAGTATGGTATGACTATTGGAATTGAAGAATATGATATGTCCAATATTTTTCAGAGTGTGGATTTTCTGATGTCTGGGGATGTTCCCTATGAATTTCGCACCACGGTTGTGCGGCAGTTCCATAAAAGGGAAGATTTTGCTGCTATCGGGCGATGGATCAAGGGGGCAAAACAATATTATCTGCAGAGCTTTGTAGATTCCGGAGATTTGATCTGCCCCGGAATGAAGGGGTATACAAAAGAGATTATGGAACAGGCGCTGGAAATTGTGAAGAGGAACATTCCAAATGCGAAGTTAAGGGGTGTGTAGGTTACAAGTTATTTCAACAACAATTGTTAGAAAAGCCTGAAAATTCAAGAAAATAGACGGTTTCATGCAGGGAGGATGTGACTCAAAACGGGTCATACCCTCCCTGTATTTTATTGTTCATGTATAAAAGAGCAAAATCATGTAATAATCAGCCACTGTTTCTTAGTATAATTTCCTCAAAAAGTGTTACGTTTCTATTTTTTTTATTATTTTAGAAAATTCCATATTTTTCTATAATACAGATATCAAAAACAGAGACGAATAAAAAGGGAGGAAACGATAATGAAGAAAAAGAGAATGCTGGCACTTCTTTTGACAGTAGCAATGGCAGGAACGATGCTTGCAGGATGCGGCAGATCCGATGGCAAGGAAGATGAAAAAGGAAAAAATCAGGCAAAGAGTGAAGGGAAAGTGTACTATCTGAACTTCAAGCCGGAGCAGGCAGATGACTGGGTAAAACTTGCAGAGACTTACACAGATGAGACTGGTGTTCAGGTGGATGTGCAGACAGCTGCTTCCGGGACGTATGAATCCCAGCTGAAATCTGAGATGGCAAAAGAAGAGGCGCCGACCTGTTTCAGGTCAATGGTCCTGTCGGTCTGGCATCCTGGAAAGATTACTGTTATGACCTGTCAGACAGTCAGATTTACAAGGATATTTCCAGTGACGATTATGTGTTAAAAGAAGGAGATGAAGTCAAAGGAATTGCGTATGTAGTAGAAACATACGGAATTATTTATAACAAAGCGATCCTGAATCAATACTTTGAACTTTCAGATGCTGCTGTAAAATCAGTGGATGAGATCAATAATTTTGAAACGCTGAAAAAAGTTGCGGACGGAATCCAGAAACACAAAGATGAATTGGGGGTGGAAGGTGCATTTACATCCGCAGGTATGGATTCTTCTTCTGACTGGAGATTTAAGACACATCTGGCAAATCTTCCAATCTATTATGAATATAAAGATGAGGGCATTACATCCACAGATGCGATTAAAGGAACCTATCTGGAAAACTATAAGAACATATGGGATTTATATATTACAGATTCTACCTGTGAACCGTCTATGATCTCCTCTAAGACGGCAGAGGACGCAAGCTCCGAATTTGCACTTGGAGAGGCTGTATTTTATCAGAATGGAACCTGGGCATACAACGACATCAAGGATATGGAAGTTGCCGATGAGGACATGGGAATGCTTCCGATTTACATCGGTGCCAAAGGAGAAGAAGAGCAGGGACTTTGCACGGGATCTGAGAACTACTGGTGTGTGAATAAAAATGCTTCAGAAGAAGACATTCAGGCAACTCTGGATTTCCTGCAGTGGGTTGTGGAAAGTGATGAGGGACGCGATATGCTTGCAAATACGATGGGATTTGTGACACCGTTCACCACATTTGAAGACTATCTGCCGTCAAATCCTCTGGTGCAGGCAAATGAGGAATATAACAAGGCAGGCAAGACACCTGTAAGCTGGAACTTTACGACAATGCCTTCTGAAAACTGGAAAAACAATGTAGGCTCTGCACTTCTTGAATATGCACAGGGAACTGGAAAATGGGATGCAGTGGAAACTGCATTTGTAGATGGATGGGCAACTGAGTATCAGGCAGCGCATGCGGAATAAAAACATAGATTTGAGGCGGACGGCAAACCGTCCGCCTTTTCCATCAAGAGGAAGGAGAGAGGGACATGCAAAAAGCAATAAAACGATATTTCCCTGTTTTTGTACTGCCCACGATGATCGCATTTACCATTGGGTTTATCGCGCCGTTTTTACTGGGTATTTATCTTTCGTTCTGTAAATTTACAACCGTGACAGACGCCAGATTTATCGGGCTTGAGAATTATGGAAAGGTATTTCAGGATCCTACATTTTTACACTCTCTGTGGTATACCGTGCTGTTTACAGTACTTTCCATGTTATTGATCAATGTACTGGCATTTGCGGTGGCGTTGGTATTGACAAAACCAGTACGCGGGAAAAATATTTTTCGGACTGTATTTTTTATGCCGAATTTGATCGGTGGAATTATTCTGGGATATATCTGGCAGCTTCTGTTAAACGGAGTGCTTGCACATTGGGGAAAAACACTTACATATTCCGGGACCTACGGGTTGATGGGAATGATCATTCTGGTGTGCTGGCAACAGATTGGATATATGATGATCATCTACATTTCCGGCATTCAGAATATTCCCGGAGAGCTGATCGAAGCGGCGAAGATTGATGGAGCCAACTCCTGGCAGGTACTTCGCAAGGTCATTATTCCGATGGTGATGCCGTCGATCACGATTTGTACATTTTTAACGTTAACAAACGGTTTCAAGTTATTTGACCAGAACCTGGCACTGACCAATGGTGCACCTTCGAAAATGTCAGAACTTCTGGCGCTCAATATCTTCAATACGTTCTATGGAAGAGCCGGTTATGAAGGTGTTGGTCAGGCGAAGGCAGTAATCTTCTTTCTGATCGTTGGTCTGGTTGCCGTGATTCAGAATCGCATGACAAGATCAAAGGAGGTGCAGCAGTAGTGAATAAAAAATTAAAACATGGCTGGCTGGTTACGCTGATTTTTTCTGTTATCAGCCTGCTGTACTTATATCCGATCATTCTTGTTGTGATCAACTCATTCAAGAAAAAAGCATACATCAGCCGGGTGCCATTTGATCTGCCAAAAGACAATATGTTTGTAGGATTGGAAAATTATATCCGCGGAATCGAGCAGACAAAGTTTTTTGAGGCATTTAGCTGGAGTCTGTTTATCACCGTGGGCGGAGTTGCAGTCATTATCCTGTGCTGTTCCATGTGTGCATGGTTTATCAGCCGGGTGAATACATGGTGGACAAAACTGATCTATATGCTTTGTCTGTTTGCCATGGTGGTGCCGTTTCAGATGGAAATGTACACCTTGTCCAAGATTGCAAATATGCTCAGACTCAATACTCCATGGGGCTGATCTTCATCTATCTGGGGTTTGGTGCCGGGCTGGCGGTGTTTATGTTTACCGGATTTATGAAGTCGATTCCATTGGAGATCGAAGAGGCGGCAATGATTGATGGATGCACTCCAATCCAGACTTTTTTCAAGGTGGTCCTGCCAATCTCAAAACCGACTTGCATTACGGTAATGATTCTGCAGGCAATGTGGATCTGGAATGATTATCTGCTTCCGTCTCTGGTGCTGGATACGAAGAAATACCGGACGATTCCGATCGCAGTACAGTATTTAAAAGGTGGATATGGATCTGTGGATATGGGAGCATGATGGGAGCGCTGGTACTTTCTATCATCCCGATTGTAATCTTTTATCTGTGCTGCCAAAAACATATTATAGAAGGTGTCGTGGCAGGAGCTGTGAAGGGATAAGGCTTGTAAGAAAAAAGGGAATGGATTAAAATAAAGAGGACAGATCAATAAAAAATCTGCCATGCAGCCAACAGAGGGGCATGGCGGATTTTGGCATGTATCAGAGGGGGGACGGACATGATCACGATATTGATTGCAGATGACGAAAAACTGGAGAGAAACGGGATCAAGTTTCTGCTGAAACGAGAGCAGGAAGAACTGGAGATTTTAGAGGCAATAAACGGGAAAGATGCAGCGGGGATTTTGCAGAAAAAACAGGTGGATATTTTGTTTTCGGATATCAAAATGCCTTATATGACAGGGCTCGAACTGGCGAAAGCTGCACGGGAGTTGCAGCCGGAGATCGAGATAGTGATTTTTAGCGGATACAATGATTTTTCTTATGCGAAGGAGGCGCTGCATTACGGAGTAGTCGATTATGTGCTAAAGCCGGTAGATCCGGGAGAGTTTCATAAGACGTATTGTTCTGTGAGAGATCATATTCTGGAGAAGAATACGCAGAAAGGAGAAATTGCAAGGCAGCAGGATGATCTGGGAAAATATTTTCTGCAGAATTTTTTGTATGACGGCAAAGAAGAAAACGGGACAAAAGCTGCGGAGCTTTTATGTCAGGATGGAGGGCAGTATACTCATATGATCCTGGCAGGCGGCGAGGACTGCTTTTTTGAAGTGGATGAAGAAAAGCTTTTGGGTCAGCTCAGAGAGCACATGTCCCGTCAGTTCCTTTATCTGAATGTGGCAGCAAATGAGTCCTTATTTCTGTTTCAGGAAAGATATGCAGATTATGAGACAGTGGCAAAAGAGTTATATCAGTTTTTTAAGAATAAGTACGATGAGGAGTGCTATTTGGCAGTAAGTGAAGAAATTACAGACTGGCAGGAACTTCCTGAAGTATTTTCCGGTTTAGAGGAGGTACTGGCAGAAAAATTTTATCAGCCAGGCAGAAGATTTTCTTTGCAGGGGAAGTGCAGGAGACCAGAGAAATGGATGAGGCAGAAGAATCTCAGGTCCTGAATAATATCAAAGAGGACATTCAATATAAAGACAGTATCCATCTACGGCAGGATTTTCAGAAGCTGGAGAGAAAATATAGAGAAAGTATGAAATTTTCAGAGATGTATGTGAAATTTGTATTTTCTAATATTGTCAAAGATATTTATGAGGAGATCAATCCAGGAGATGTGAAAGCATTGTCAAAAATGATCGACAGGCTGTACCGCTGCAGGAAAATTGAAGATGTACTGGCAATTACAGAACAGGTAGTCTGTGAACTGGAGAAATTTGTACAGGAGCAGAACAAAGGATTTCGGAATGAAGTTATGAAAGTGAAACAGTACATTCACCATCATTATGCAGAAAATCTCAATGTAGAGAATCTGGCAAGGCAAGTCTATCTCTCCCCGGGATATTTAAGTGTTGTATTCAAGGAGGAGACCGGAGTCAATCTGAACCGTTATGTCCGGGATATCCGGATGAAGAAATCCAGGGAGCTTCTGGAAAATACCAGTATGAAGATCTCGCAGATCGCAAAAGAGGTTGGATTTTCCAATAATTCTTATTTCTGCAGGAGCTTCCGGGAGTATTTTGGCAGCACACCGGAGTCTTGCAGGAAAGGGAGTATGAGTGATGAAGAAGCTTCTTTATCGGTTTCATAATTTTAAATATCGATATAAGCTGATGATCCTGATTTTGATCGCTGGGATCATTCCGACACTGATCGTGACATGCTATATGCAGATGGGAATGATGAACACGCTCAAGAAGCGGGAAATGGAAAATATGCAGGAGTCTTTAAAACAGGCAGTCGATGCAATAGACAATCAGGCGCAGATTTATGAAAATCTGATTGATTATCTGTCTTATTCGGGAGACCTCAGGAAAGTGCTGAAAATGGAACGTGCATCAGATTTTAATACATATCTGAAGTATACTCAGGTGGCAGATCCGTTGTTGAATATGCCGCAGGTGTATCACAAAGAAATTAAAGGGATCACGCTGTATGCGGATAATATTCAGGTTGCCCATGGAAGTACACTGGCTCCTTTGTCGGAGATTCAGGGAGAAAACTGGTATCCCAGAAACAACAGAAGTCTGATTCGCTGGTATGTACAGACTGGAAGTCAGAATAAAGTGATTGTAGCCCGAAAGTTTTATGACGGGAGCAGTGAGATAAATGCTGTGCTGAAGATCACACTGGATTATAATAAATTGTTCGAACCGTTTGAAAAAATCATGGAATCTGATTTTGCCGGAATTGTCTGGGATGAAAACGGCAATGTCGTGTATTCCTGCAATAAAATTCCCGCTAAATATGAGACCGGGAAGGTGGATACAATTTCGGAAGTACAGAAAAGTTTTTCCAGTGTGACAAAGGAGATGGAAGGGAATCAGTGGAAATTCTGTTATTTTTGTCCTACGGATACGATTATGGAATCGGCAAGATATTTGATGTTGAAAAATCTGCCGCTTCTGACAGCCTGTATTCTGCTGATAGGAATCTTAAGCTATTTCTTTTCCAGACGTCTGGTCTGTAAGCTGGAACAGCTGACGGAAAATATGAATCAGATCCACAGTGGAATCCGGGAAGTGACCGTACAAAGTGATTCCAAAGATGAGATTGGTGTGCTCATTCGTACTTTCCGGCGTATGATGGATGAGATCAATAAACTGATCTCAGAAGTATATGAAGCGAAAATTGTGTTACAAAGGACAGAGATGAGGGCATTGCAGGCGCAGATCAATCCCCATTTCCTGTACAATTCACTCTCAATTATCAACTGGAAGGCAATCGAAGCAGATGAACAGGAGATCAGTAAGGTGACACTGGCATTGTCTACCTATTATCGGACCAGTCTGAACCGGGGGGAGACAATGACGACAGTAGTAAGCGAGATGGAGAATATCCGTGCATACCTGAAAATCCAGCTGATTATGCACGATAATAGTTTCCGGGTGGAGGAAGTTTATGATAATACAATGGGAAGTTGTGAGATCCCGAAACTCATTTTGCAGCCATTGGTGGAAAATGCGATCGATCACGGGCTGGATGTGTCGGAAAAGATTGAAAAAGTATTGCGGATAAAGGTTGTGCATGATGAGCTGTTTTTATATTTTATGGTGGAAGATAACGGAAACGGAATGACAGAGGAAAAAGCGAGTCAAATCGTGACATATCGATCCAAAGGGTATGGTGTGCGCAATGTCAATGAACGGATCGTGCTTCTCTATGGAGAAGAAAATAAAATCCGGGTGGAGAGTAAAGAAGGAGAAGGAACCAGAGTATGCATACGGATTCCAAAGAAGAAGGAGAACGGACATGAGAAACAGGAAACAAAAAATTAAATACATACTGCTGTTATGTGTGTTCTCGATGTTCCCGATCGCTTCCTGCAAAAGATCGGAAACCGGTAAGACGGTGGAATCGAAAGAAGTGATAAACGCACAGTGGGAAAATGCAGCACACACACCGTATGGGAAATATCCCGAGCTTGTTACTTATACACTGGGGAAAATCGTTGGATCTAATAATGCAAACCTGCCTGTGAAGGCGACTTATGAGGATAATGCCTACACACGATACTTGAAAGAACGGTTGAATATTCAAAACGAAGATGTTCTGGAAGGGGAAAATTCCGATTCTTATGAGGAGGCCGTTCAGATTTTGATGGAAGATCAGCAGCTGCCGGATCTGTTGGTGGTAAAAGGCAGGGAGACAGTCAAAGAACTGGTCAGGCGTGGGATGGTCGAAGATCTTACCACAGTATATGAAGAATGTACCACAGAAAGGATCAAGGAAATGTATCAAAGCTACGGAGAAGCACTTCTGGAATCGGCTACATTTGACGGCAGACTCTACGCACTTCCGGATGCAGAGGTAGATCATGGAGCTTCTCTTTTGTGGCTGCGCAAGGACTGGATGGAACGGTTGGGACTTTCCGATCCTGTAACGCTGGAGGAAGGGATGGAGATTATCCGGCAGTTTGTGAAAGCTGATATGGCAGGAAATCAAGAGACGGTGGGGTTGGCAGGAAGTACGGATTTGGTTTCTGAAAACAGCGGAACCTATGGGCTGGATGCTGTTTTTGACCAGTATCATGCAAAACCGAGCCAGTGGATTTTGAACGATCAGGGGAATGTGGTGTATGGTTCTGTGACAGAAGAGACAAAACAGGCGCTGATCTATCTGCATCAGCTTTATGTAGAAGGAATTCTGGACTCCAACTTTCTGCTGCGGCAGCAGGAAAATCTGGATACACTTCTTAAAGAAGGAAAGTGCGGGGCTATTTTCGGATACTGGTGGGCACCGAACAATCCACTGAGTTTATCTTATAGTGCGGACAGAACTGCAAAATGGCAGCCGTATCTGCTGACTGGAAATGCAGCGACCAGGACACGTACATTTCAATCCTATGAAGACTGTCTGTATGTGGTGGTAAGAAAGGGATATGAGCATCCGGAGATCGTGGGGAAATATGTGAGTACACTGTTTGATTATGGTCGTTTTGAAGATCAGAAGCAGTCCGATGAAATCAATGAATATTTTTCTTTGAATGTGGATCCGACAGCAAGACCGTTGAATATCAATGTAGACTACTGGGATGCGATCTACAGAGTGCAGCAAAATATACAGGATGTTCTGGATGGAAAAACGCAGCAGAGCAAATTGAACGGATTAGAAGCTGCTTATTATAAAATCTGTAAGTCATTCCTTACAGGAGATGTGACCACGTCGAATGCATGGGCAGCATACACTTCCCGGATACAGGCAACGGGACTTTTGACGAAAGAGAATCTGGATGAAAATCAACCGCCTCTTTCGTTAGGCAGTCAGAAAATCAAAATCCCGGAAGAATTGCTGGAAGAAGAGAAGAATACATTTCTGCAGATCATAGTGGGAGAAAAGCCGCCTGAATATTTTGATACGTTCGTAAAGAAGTGGTATGAAAACGGCGGAAAAGCGCTCACACAGCAGGCGGATGACTCTTATAAAGAAATGATGAAATAGTTATAAACGCCAATATCTAGTTTTTGAAGGAAAACCTGCATACTAGATGTTGGTGTTTTTCATTGACATTCAAAAATGTGGGTGATACACTAAATACAGCGTTTAGCTGCAGAAAGGAGAGGTACGAAACATGTATCAAGTCACAAAAAGGGACGGGGAAATAACAGAATTTAATCTGACCAAGATCAGCGAGGCGATACGAAAAGCGTTTGAAGCCAGAGAAAAAGAGTATAATCAGGACATTATTGATTTGTTGGCACTGAAGGTGACCGCAGATTTTGAACCGAAGATAAAAGAACATAAAATTGCAGTGGAGGACATTCAGGACAGTGTAGAGTCTGTTCTGATCAAAGCAGGATACGCAGATGTTGCGAAGGGATATATCCTGTACCGCAAGCAGAGAGAAAAAATCCGAAATCTGAATTCTACACTTTTGGATTACAAAGAGATCGTGGACAGTTATGTGAAGGTGACAGACTGGCGTGTCAAGGAGAATTCTACCGTGACATATTCTGTCGGAGGTCTGATCTTAAGCAACTCCGGTGCGATCACAGCCAATTACTGGCTGTCAGAAATTTACGATGAGGAGATTGGAAAAGCACACAAGAATGCGGATATTCATATCCACGATCTTTCTATGCTGACCGGATATTGTGCAGGCTGGTCTTTAAAACAGCTGATACAGGAAGGTCTGGGAGGTGTGACGGGCAGGATCACATCTGCTCCGGCGAAGCATTTGAGTGTTCTTTGCAATCAGATGGTGAATTTTCTGGGGATCATGCAGAATGAGTGGGCAGGAGCACAGGCATTTTCATCGTTTGATACCTACCTTGCACCGTTTGTAAAAGCAGACCATCTGACATATCGGGAAGTGAAAAAATGCATCGAATCTTTCATTTTCGGGGTGAACATTCCGTCCAGATGGGGAACACAGGCGCCGTTTTCGAATATCACACTGGACTGGACTGTTCCAAATGACCTTGCCAATCTGCCGGCAATCGTGGGCGGAAAAGAACAGGACTTTACATATGGTGATTGTAAAGAAGAGATGGATATGATCAACCGGGCATTTATTGAGACGATGATCGAGGGAGATGCACAGGGAAGAGGATTCCAGTATCCGATCCCGACGTATTCCATCACGAAAGATTTCGACTGGTCGGATACGGAGAACAACCGTCTGTTATTTGAGATGACCGCAAAATACGGAACACCGTATTTTTCCAATTATATCAACAGTGATATGGAGCCAAGCGACGTGCGCAGTATGTGCTGCCGTCTGCGTCTGGATCTGCGGGAACTGCGCAAGAAATCCGGTGGATTTTTCGGAAGCGGAGAGAGCACAGGTTCCGTTGGTGTTGTGACGATCAATATGCCGAGAATTGCATATTTATCGAAAAATGAGGAAGAATTTTACGAGAGACTTGATAAAATGATGGATATTGCCGCAAGATCACTTCATATCAAACGAGTGGTGATTTCCAGGCTTCTGGATGAAGGGCTGTATCCGTATACAAAGAGATACCTGGGAAGTTTTGATAACCATTTCTCTACAATCGGGCTCATCGGAATGAATGAGGCAGGACTGAATGCAAAATGGGTCCGTAAAGATCTGACGCATCCGGAAACGCAGAAGTTTACAAAAGATGTTCTGAATCACATGAGAGAGCGGCTGTCCGACTATCAGGAAGAATATGGTGATCTGTATAACCTGGAGGCAACTCCGGCAGAATCTACCACATACCGCCTGGCAAAACATGATGTGGAGCAGTTCCCGGATATCATTACAGCAGCAGAGGACTGTGGAACACCATATTACACAAACAGCTCTCATCTGCCGGTTGGCTATACGGAGGATGTATTTGCCGCACTGGATATTCAGGATGAGCTGCAGACGCTGTATACATCAGGAACGGTATTCCATACATTCCTGGGAGAAAAACTTCCGGACTGGAAGTCAGCGGCAGCTCTGGTCAGAAAAATCGCAGAGAATTATAAGCTGCCGTATTATACAATGTCTCCAACATATTCCATCTGTAAGAATCATGGATACATTTCCGGAGAGCAGTATACTTGTCCGATCTGTGGAGAAGAAACAGAGGTATACAGCAGAATTACCGGTTATTATCGTCCGGTCAAGAACTGGAATGATGGAAAACTGCAGGAATTTAAGGAACGAAAAGTGTATGATGTAGAACACTCTCACGTGAAGCAGGAGAATTTCAGGGAGACAGAACAGGAAGAAGAACAGCGTATTTTCGAAGAGGTGAATACAGAGGAAGGAAAAGTACTTCTTTTTACAACGAAGACCTGTCCGAACTGTAAGCTTGCAAAAGATTCCCTGGAAAAAGCCAATATTTCTTATGAAGTAGTTGATGCGGGAGAAAATGAAGAACTGGTTAGAAAATATGGCGTCATGCAGGCGCCGACACTGATCGTGATCAAAGAAGAAGGTGTACAGAAACTTGCAAATGCGTCCAATATCCGGGCATTTGCAGAAAAACGATAGAAAAATAGAAAACGGAGGAACTCGATATGTATGATATTGGAATTATCGGAGGGGGGACAGCAGGTCTGACAGCAGCTATCTATGGACAGCGTGCAGGAAAACGGACTCTGGTGATCGAAGGACTGAATTTTGGAGGACAGATTGTAAATTCACCGAAAGTAGAGAATTATCCGGGATTGGAGAGTATCAGCGGAAGCCAGTATTCTATGAATCTGCTGAATCAGGCAATGAAGCTGGGAGCAGAGACTGCTTCCGAGAGTGTAAAAGAAGTACGTGAGGAAAACGGGATCAAAATCATCGTGACAGACCAGAAAGAATATCCATGTAAGGCCGTGATCCTTGCAACAGGAGTGGCTCACCGGCATCTGGGGATCCCACAGGAGGAGGCGCTTGCCGGTTCCGGCGTCTCTTATTGTGCGACCTGTGACGGCGCATTTTTCCGCGGGAAAGATGTAGCAGTGATCGGTGGAGGAAATACCGCTCTGCAGGATGCAGAATTCCTTTCGAATTACTGCAATAAAGTATATGTGGTACATCGCCGGGATGAATTCCGTGGGGAAAGCAATCTGGTAGACGTACTGAAAGAAAAAGACAATGTAGAGTTTGTTTTGGATTCCATAGTCAAAGATATTGAAGGCAAATTCATGGTAGAAAGATTGTTCCTGCGTAATAAAAAGACAGGAGAAGACTTCCATATTCCGGTATCCGGTGTTTTTGTAGCAATCGGTCAGATTCCGCAGAATGAAATCTTTGACGGTCTGGTACGCCTGGATGAAAATGGATTTATTCTGGCATCTGAGGACTGTATGACATCTCATCCGGGAATCTTTGCAGCCGGGGACTGCCGGACAAAAGAAGTGCGTCAGCTGACAACTGCAGCGGCAGATGGAAGTGTGGCGGCATTGGCGGCTTGTAAGTATCTGTCAATGAATTTTTAAGGTAATTAAGAAAATCAAAATAAAACCAAAATATTGCCAAAAATGATCATGCAGAGAACAGGCTCCCACTTTCTTTGTATGGTCATTTTTTTGTATCTTTTTCGCAAACTCACAATTTCTTGCATTTTAAAAGATATTATTATAAAATAACTATATGTGTTTCCGTGGATGAGCAAGAAATGGAGTATTCTTAAATTTTATATCCAACGGAGCAGGATGATATCGGGGGAAAGAAACTATGAGTGAGAATTATAAACAGCGTTCGATCCTGGAGATTATGAATGACGTGCTCGGTACGATACGCGATTACTACGATTCAGAATATGTGTATTATATCGAGAGAGATGAAGAAGAGATTCTTACAATCTATGAGTGGTGTGCTGAATTCGTGCCGTGGCAGCGGGATAAGATCAAGATGCTTGATAAAGAACAGTGGCCGCGGTGGATCCGACAGGATATCACGGATACGACAGAAGCAGACTACAGTGTTTCTCAGCCATTGGAAGATGGAATTACGGCAGTTCTTGCAGCGGTAGGGGTACACAGAGGCGGATGTGAGATTTCTTTTATGAGGTCTCTCCTTCCATATATTTCACAGTCTATTCTTTTGCAGAAGATGCAGAAGCAGCAGGAATATCTGAGTTATCATGATGATCTGACTGGTTTGATGAACCGGAACAGCTTCGTCAGATATATGTCGGACGTACAGAAAAAAGAGCACAAATCACTGGGAGCAGTATCTGTGGACATCAATGGATTGAAGAACTTTAACCGGGAATTTGGACATGAATATGGGGATGAGGTTGTAATCCGTGTAGGTGAAGTGCTGGAGGAGCATTTCCGCAGCTCTCTGGTGTTCCGAATGACCGGAGATGAGTATCTGGTAGCGGTAGAGGATGCGACATATGATACATTTATCAAGAGCGTGAACGATGCACATCATAAACTGGACAATATCAGTCTTGGACTGGTATCTGTCGGTTATGCCTGGGAGAAAGTGGATATTGATGCAGAAAAGCTGATCGGCCGCGCAGAAGGTATGATGCGTGAAGAGAAGCAGAAGTATTATAAGAATTTGAAAAAGGGGCATCATGAGCCTATCATCAAACAGGATCTGCTCAGCGATATAGAGAATGGCAATTTTATTGTCTGTCTGGTTCCGAAAGTGGATGTAGATACTGAGGAAGTAGTCGGAGCAGAAGCAGTGGTACGCTATCACCACAAAGATCTGGGTATTATGAATCCGGGAAAATATCTGACACTTCTGGAAGAGACCAAGCTGTCTCATTATCTGGATCTGTATGTGTTTGAAGAAGTATGTAAGACGCTGCGCAGATGGGAGACGGAAGATTTGCCGATGATCCCAATCGCTGTAAATTTTGCGGGAGCAACGCTCAGACAGATAGATGTAGCAGAAAAAATGACAGCTCTGATCGAGAAGTATCATGTGTCCTGTGAGTATCTGGAAGTAGAAGTTTCAGAGTCTTACAGTGATATGAATCAGGAGATGCTTGCAGAGACGAGTAATAAGATTCGAAAGAGCAATGTGCGGGTGATTTTGGACCACTTCGGAGCAAAAGAATCCACAGTAGCGATTCTGACGATCATGGAATTTGACGGATTGAAGATAGATAAAAGTATCGTGACCAATATTGTAGGCAACGGCCGAAGCCAGAGTGTGGCAAAAGCAGTAACAGATGCCTGCTGTCAGCTGGGAGTACCGGTTTCAGCAAGTGGTGTGGAGACAAGAGACCAGCTGAATGTATTGAAAGAACTTGGCTGCAGCTGTGTACAGGGAAGCCTGTTTAACAAGCCGATCACGATTGATACATTTGAAGTCCGTTACCTGAAAGGATAAAAGTATGATACGTACCTGGCTTGCAGATATCAGAGCACTGTATGATGAGGAATGTTATCAGAAATATTTTGCAGCACTTCCTGCGTTTCGACAAGAGAAAGCAAGGAAGCTGTTGTTTCAGAAAGACAGGGCTCAGAGTGCAGGGGCATGGCTTTTATTGGAGGAGATCAGAAAGCGGTACAAAATTTCCGACCGGGCAGTTTACAATCTTTCGCATTCCGGGGATTATGTGCTGTGCTCGATCGACACTGATGCAAGAGAGGGCGTACAGCTTGGATGTGATATTGAGAAAGTCCAAAAGGCAGAATGGAGTTAGCAAAACGTTTTTTTGCCGCAGTGAATATGAAGATATTTTCAGATGTGATTCAAAAGAGGCAAGAGCGGAAAAGTTCTGCAGATACTGGGTACTAAAAGAAAGTTTCATGAAAGCGACCAGAAAGGGAATGGCACTGAAGATGTCATCGTTTGAGATCCTGCTTTCGAATCCACCCAGGCTGATAAAAAAGCCGGAGGAGTTTGAAGAGACATATTATTATTGTGAGTACCCTCTGGAAGGATTTCCTTATCGAATCGCAGTCTGTTCGAACGATTCAGAGTTAGATTCTAGAATACAAATGGAGTTAAAAGAAATATGGCAAGAGTAAATCGAAAAGCGAAAAAAATACTGATCACAGGGATGATCCTTGGAGCGGCAGCAGGGATTTTGCTCACATTTCTGGCAGCAAACAGCAAGATGCATGACAAAAATGATGAGATCAAAACTGTCAAGGCAAAGTATGAAAAAGAAGCGAAATCTTTGAAGAAGCAGCTGAAGGAAGCAAAGAATGAGCAAAAAGAAGTAAACCTGCAGTCAAATGAATGGAATCTGCTCCTGGTGAACAGTTCTTATCCGCTTGCAGCAGACTATTCACCGGAATTGACGGCTGTAGATGATGAAGATCATAAAGTAGACTCCCGGATTGTAGAGTCTGTAAATAAAATGCTTCAGGATGCGAAAACAGCGGGGATGAATCTGAAGATCATTTCAGCATACCGTTCGTATGATGATCAGAAGAATGTGTTCAATGATACCATGCAGTCATGGCTCAGTCAGGGATATTCGTATTTAGATTCTTACGATGAGACGAAAAAGTCTGTAGCAGTTCCGGGAACAAGTGAACATGCAACGGGGCTTGCACTGGATATCACATCTGAGTCGAACCAGACACTGGATGAGACACAGGCACAGACGCAAGAGCAGCAGTGGCTGATGAAGAACTGCCAGAATTATGGATTTATTCTGCGTTATCCGAAGGATAAGACAGATATAACCCAGTATATTTATGAGCCGTGGCATTACCGCTATGTGGGAGAAGAGGCTGCAAAGGCGATCATGGAAAAGGAATTACGCTGGAAGAATATCTGGCACAGATACAAAAATAAGCAGGAAGAGTTTTTATTTCGCAAGCCGGGATAGAAACTCTTTTCTTTCTATAGCGGAAAAACAGGCTTTGCGATTGACGCATAAAATGGGATTTGCTACAATGAGAGAAGTTGGGTGACGGGAAATAAAAACATTTCCTGTCTGATGTAAAAATCCGAGAAGGAGGAAGAGCATGGAAGATCTTACATTTGGAGAACAGGTCAAGGTAGTATTGAGCCGAAAAGGCATGACCATAAAGGAACTTGCGGAGATTATAGAAGAAAAGACCGGAATGAAAATGTCCAGACAGAATCTGACGCAGAGACTGGGAAGAGACAATTTTCAGGAGCAGGATATGCGGATGATCGCGTCGATCTTAGACTGTCCGTTTCAGCTGAGTATTTTAGGCGGAGAATCTGCTGAACTGACGCCTGCGGATCTGCGTACCGTAGAAGAGATGCGCAGAAAAGAAGGAAAATTAGAGGATGGAGAGCCGACACTTGAAGAGATGCAGATAGAGCTTCCGCTGGAAGAGTTAAAGCCACATGAGGAAGAAGAGAATCAGGAGCGTACCATCGAGGAGATCGCAAAGGATATTCCGATTTCTTCCGTGATGAAGCGGGCGGAAGAAGAGGATGCAAAACGAGAAGATCTGTCTGTGGGTGATATCAATCCATATACAGGTCATGAGTACCAGTCCAACAGTGTCAGAATGCATCCGAGCCGGATCGGATATGTTCAGGTATACGACAGAAGGACTCATAAGTGGAAAGATATGACAGAGTGGGCATTTCTTGGAGAGCAGGAGAGAAAGAAAGCGATGCTTGGAAGGGAGTATGTGCCGCCGGTTTATCTGGATTAAAAGGAGGCTGTCTATGGAGTGGAAGACCTTATTATCTGAAAAGCGGATGCGGGGATCCGGAAAGAAACAGAATGCGAAAAAATCGGATTTCCGCAGTGAGTTTGAAAAGGACTATCATCGGATCATAGGAAGTGCGTCATTTCGGAGACTGCAGGATAAGACGCAGGTATTTCCTCTGGATCAGAGCGATTTTGTACGGACAAGACTGACGCATTCTCTGGAAGTGTCTTCTCTTGCCAAGTCGCTGGGACAGAATATCGGTGAAGCAATCCTGGAGCGTGGAGCGGATCAAAAGTTTACCCGGAAGATGAAGGAGGATATTTCTCATATTCTGGAATGTGCCGGGCTGATCCATGATATCGGCAATCCGCCGTTCGGGCATTTCGGGGAGCTGGCGATCCGGGACTGGTTTGTGCGGAAGCTTCCCGAACTGCATTATAAGAGACAGACTCTGGATATGATATTGAGTCCGCAGATGAAAGAGGACTTCTATCATTTTGAGGGAAATGCACAGGCACTCCGACTGGTAACGAGACTTCATTATCTGGTGGATGAGTACGGGATGAATCTGACCTATGCACTGCTCAATACGATTATAAAATATCCGGTTTCGTCCACACAGGTCCATCCGGATTCCGGGAATATCAGAGAAAAGAAGATGGGATATTTTCTGGCAGATGAGAAGATATTTGAGGAGATCACGCAGGAGACGAAGACAGGGAACTGCCGTCATCCTCTGACCTATATTCTTGAGGCTGCGGATGATCTGGCTTATAAGACGGCAGATATCGAAGATGCATTTGTAAAAGGATTTCTGTCGTATCATGCGTTTAAAGAAGAACTCGTATGTCTGAATGAGCAATATCCAGATTCCGGGTTTGACGGAGTTTTAAAGCTGAAAGAACTGTATCAGAGAGGTCAGGAAAAGGGTGTTCAAAATCCGGAGGCTTATGCCATCAAGAACTGGATCATTCGCGCGCAGGGATTTCTGATCGACTGTGCGACAAAAGGATTTATGGATCACTATGAAGAAATCATGGCAGGGACGTTTCAAAGAGATCTCTTTCGCGGTACCTTTGGAGAAAAACTGATGGAATGTCTCGGCAATATCGCATACCGGTATGTATTCTCCTCCAGAGAAATTTACCGGATGGAAGTCAAAGAAGCAGTGATCCTGGACTTTTTGATGGAGCGTATGATTCAGGCTGTTTTGTACTATGATACCGACAGGGAGTTAAATGCCATTGACAGCCGGGTATTGTCATTTATTTCAGATAACTATAAAAAGGCTTACAGTTATCAGGCAGAAGGAAAGAGCGAGGCAGAGAAGCTGTATCTCCGCCTGCTTCTGGTGACAGACTATGTCTGTGGGATGACAGACAGCTATGCAAAGCGCCTGTATCAGGATATGAACGGGATTATTTAAGACAGCGGCACCAGTAGCCGAAGTCTTTATCCGTGCTGCATTCGTCTTCGGAGAGCGCCAGTTTTTGATGGTATTCTCTCGTAAACTGAGGAAATCCGAATAACTCGGCAGCATGTGCTTCACGGGGAGAATAAATACCGGGAACACCAAGCCACTGGTGTCCGTCTTCTTCCAGTAAAAGAAGATGATGGTAGTTGTGGTATCCATGCAGCAGAAAGCTGTTGTTGGCAAGCCGCCAGAATGGTTTTTGCAGGGAGGAGAGATCCTCATAACTGAGTTTGCGTATGCGGGAAGTCGGTTCGCAAGGTTGTGCGGTTTCTTCTGGCGGCTCGCACATTTTTTCTTCTGCAAGGACAGATGGGGCTTCAGGTTCTGGAGCCGGTATAGATTCTGGTTCCGGGTCCGGCTCCGGGCAGGGGGCGGGTTCCATCCAGTCAGTCAGAAGGTTTACAGAAAATGGCCGGTTGCCTGTAGAAGCGGCGAAATATCTGCCGTCTGCGGTTTCCAGAAGAAAACCATGGAGCTTCGCTAATGTCAGATTCGGTGGAAAGTCAGCTTCTGAAAGTGTGACACGACAGGATACACACTGATTTTGTGTGGGAAGCTCTGCCACAGTTTTTTTCCGGGGTTTGTCTTTCTCGAAAAAGAACATGGACAGAGGAAGTTTTTCCTGTGATGCAGCAGGAATCTGCCGGATGGAGATCTGGAGATGACAGGACTGAAAAGTCTGCGTCAGTTTTAAAAAGCCTACATTTCGGATTTTTTTGTCCGCTTGATATTCATAGAAATAATAGATGCCGGATGTCATATAATACCTCAGGTCTTGTCTTTCTTCTAATGTATTCAATGTGTGGGAAAAAAGAACCGGATCAGGGCAGAGAGAAATTGGAAAGAGGAAACATTATGAATCAGGATGAAAAATATATGCGGGAAGCGATCCGTCAGGCAAAAAAGACATACGCTCTGGAGGAGGTACCCATTGGCTGTGTGATCGTGTATCAGGATAAGATCATCGGACGCGGATATAACAGAAGGACAGTGGATAAGAACACACTGGCTCACGCGGAGCTGCAGGCGATCCGCAAAGCAAGCAAAAAAATGGATGACTGGCGATTGGAAGACTGCACCATGTATGTGACACTGGAGCCGTGCCAGATGTGTTCCGGAGCGATCGTGCAGGCGCGGATCAAACGGGTGGTAGTCGGGTGTATGAATCCCAAGGCGGGCTGCGCGGGTTCGATCCTGAATCTTCTGGATATGAAAGAGTTCAATCATCAGGTGGAACTGACAACGGGAGTTCTGGAAGAACAGTGCAGTGGGATGATGAAACAGTTTTTTAAGGAACTGCGTCAGAAACAAAAAGATAAAAAAAAGAAGTCTGAATAACTCAAACTTCCTGTTTTTGCGGAAAATCATTCGTGCATTACGCTTCGAATGCATCACCCCATACGTTACCTCGGTAGTTAACTCAACCCAGGCACCCCTACGGCACCCGAGAGGTTCTGCTTAGTGCTGCTTCGTTCCCGACCTGACACGGTTCACAGATTCCCGTCGCGTAGGACCCAAATCTCAACGCCACTTTCCGAGGGCAGCTATGCAATGCTGCACCCTCTGCGTAATATCACCCCTGCTATAGCGGATTGCAGGTACAAGGTACCGCTAACACCCCGGCTGCACGGTTTTTAATTTTACATGGTTTTGATTCAAATGTCAACGGATATGGAGGTTTTTATGAAAGTTTTACTGACAGCGATCAATGCAAAGTATATACATTCCAATCTGGCGGTGTACAGTCTGCGCGCCTATGCGGGAAAATATGCACAGCAGACAGAGATTGCAGAATATACCATTAACCAGACGATGGATGATATTTTGTCTGATATTTACAGGAAAAAACCGGATATTCTATGTCTGTCCTGCTATTTATGGAATATTTTATATGTGGAGCAGCTGATCACAGAGATTCACAAAGTGCTGCCAAAGATGCAGATCTGGCTTGGCGGGCCGGAAGTGTCTTACAATGCAGTTTCTGTGATGGAGCAATATCCACAGGTGACAGGTGTCATGTGCGGGGAAGGTGAAGAGACCTTTCTGGAACTGATGGAATATTGGAATCAGGAGAGGGAAAGTCTGGATACGATCAAGGGTATCGTATACCGGGAGAATGGAACCTGCCGGCAGAACCCGCCGCGCCCGGTCATGGATCTGAGTAAAGTGCCGTTTGTGTATGATCACATTGAGGATTTTCAGAATAAGATCATTTATTATGAATCCAGTCGCGGATGTCCGTTTTCCTGCAGCTATTGTCTCTCCTCGATTGATAAATGTCTCCGTTTTCGGAATCTGGAACTGGTCAAAAAGGAGCTTCAGTTTTTCATTGATCACGAAGTGCCGCAAGTGAAGTTTGTAGACCGCACCTTCAATTGTAAGCACAGTCATTCCATGGCAATCTGGACATACTTAAAAGAGCATGACAGAGGAAAGACGAATTTCCATTTTGAGGTGGCAGCAGATCTGTTAAATGAAGAGGAGATGGAGCTGATCGCGTCCATGCGTCCGGGGCTGATCCAGCTGGAGATCGGAATCCAGTCCACCAATCCGGAGACGATCACGGAAATCCGCAGAAAGATGAACTTTGAGGAAGTAAAGCGGATTGTAAAAAGAGTGCAGGAAAAAGGAAACGTACATCAGCATCTCGACCTGATTGCCGGGTTGCCGTATGAAGATTATGAGTGTTTTGCACAGTCCTTCCGTGATGTCTATGCATTGCATCCGGAGCAGCTCCAGCTTGGATTCCTGAAGGTGTTAAAAGGTTCCTATATGCATGAAAAGACGGAAGATTATCAGCTTTTATATCAGGATCGGCCGCCGTTTGAAGTGCTTTCTACAAAGTGGCTCTCCTATGATGACGTGATCCGTCTCAAAGGTGTGGAAGAGATGGTGGAGGTCTATTACAACAGCGGACAGTTTGTCAATACACTGCGATTATTAGAGGAAGAGTTTACAGATACGTTCGCTTTGTATGAAAGTCTGAGCCGTTATTATGAAGAAAACGGACTGCATATGATAAATCACTCCCGAATTACAAGATATGAAGTATTATTTGCATTTATCAAAGCATGTGTAGAAAAGAATGTGGAAAACTATCGGCAGATGTTGATACTGGATCTCTATTTACGGGAAAATGTGAAAAAAAGACCGGAGTTTGCAGGTGAAGTCAGCGTTGATAAGCAAAAAGCTTCTGCATTTTATGAAAAAGAGGCAGAAGAGCGCCGGTATTTGAAGGGCTATGAAGGATATGATAAGAGACAGCTTCGAAAAATGACGCATCTGGAGCAGATCAATGGAAATCTCTACGTGTTTGATTACCGGAACCGGAATGTTCTGACGAATCAGGCAAGCGTATTTTGGGTAGAAGGAGGAGACGAGGCATACCCATCCGGGCATCCAACACATGCCTGCGGCGGGCAGACTTCGTCTGATCATGTATGAAAAAACGGACAAAAGAAATTTTAGCGATTCTGGATGAGCAGTATGGACGGGAGTACGTCTGTTATCTGAATTATGAGACACCGTGGCAGCTTCTGATTGCAACCATGCTGAGTGCACAGTGTACGGATGCAAGAGTAAATATTGTGACGGCAGATCTGTTTCAGAAATATGATACACTGGAGAAGTTTGCCAATGCGGATTTAAAAGAGCTGGAACAAGATATCAAGCCGACCGGATTCTACCACAATAAGGCGAAAAATATCATTGCCTGTACCAGAGATCTGCTGTACAGATTCGGTGGTGAAGTGCCCAGGAGTCTGGAGGATCTGACTTCTCTGGCAGGTGTCGGGCGAAAGACGGCGAATGTGATCCGGGGAAACATCTATCATGATCCGAGTGTGGTGGTAGATACACATGTAAAACGGATATCCAGACGCCTTGGCCTGACAAAAAACGAAGATCCGGAAAAGATTGAAACGGATCTGATGAAAGAACTGCCAAAAGATCACTGGATCTTATATAATATTCAGATCATTACTTTCGGACGGTCGATTTGTACGGCAAGAAGTCCAAAATGTGAGCAGTGCTTCTTGCAAAAATACTGCAAAGAGTTTAAAATGTAACCTAAAATACCCATTGGGTATGAGAATTTAAAGAGGTGAAAACAGTGGATTTTAATGATAAAAGAGTCAAAAGAGTGATTGCGATCGGAGCGCTGGTACTGGTCGTTGCGATGATCGCGACGATGATCCTGCCATATCTGGTATAGAAAAGTGGCTGTTGCGAACAGGAACATAGAGGGTTAAGGGAGACGGAAACGATGAAAGTTGGAAATGTATCACAGACAGTTTTAAAACGTTCTGTACTGAAACAACTGCATACAAAAAGAAAAGAGATTCTGACAGACCTTTCGGTGGAAGAGATGTGTACTGCGGTACAGATCAGGGACACAGAAGATGTGGTCTTTGCTTCGGCTGTAGTTTCTGGAAATTCCAAAAATATCGGGGTATATGCGATCATGCGTGCCGTGTTGGATCTGGAGACAAGGGGGGCTTCGGCAATTGGTGTTTCGGTACAGGTGATTCTGCCAACATATGCTTATGAGTCGCGGTTAAAAGAGATGTTCCGCTGTATGGAAGAACGGTGTGCATCCTGGGGGATTGCAATAACATGTGCAAAGGCAGAGACCAGTCCTGCAGTGAGCCAGTCCGTGGTATCGGTGACTGCGGCAGGAAGTGTGGAAAAAGGACAGCTGCGTACGCTTGCTCAGGCGGAGCCGAATCAGGAAATCGTACTTTGTGGTTCGATCGCAGCAGAAGGCGTACTGCGTATTTTCGATGAGAAGAGAGAAGAGCTTTCAAAGCGGTTTGTTCCGGCATTTATGGGTCAGATCCAGGGGATAGAATCAGAACTGGAGGTTTTCCATGCGCTTCGCAGTGTGAAGCAGGAAAATACACCAAAAGGGGAACCACTGGTGACTGCAATGCAGCAGATTGGAAGCGGTGGAATCCTGGCGTCTCTCTGGGAACTGACAGAGGCGGCAAATGTGGGAATGCAGATTGAAATGTCCCGGATTTCAATTCGGCAGGAATGTGTGGAAGTCTGTGAATATTATCACCTGAATCCGTATCAGATGACTTCCGCAGGAACGGTTCTGATGGTTACCAGAGACGGCAATGCTCTTGTGCGGTGTCTGGAAGAGAGTGGGGCACGAGCAGTGTGCTTGGGGTTACAACGGCAGATCATGCAAAAGTAATCACAAGCGGAGACGAAGTGCGTTATCTGGACAGACCTGCTCCGGATGAATTGATGCGCTGGTGGGAAGAGCAGGCACAAAAAGAGGTAAGATCAGAATAAGGAGAATAAAAACGATGGAAAAGCGAGAATTGATCCGAAAAGAAATTTTATACTATATAGAGAAAAACAGCAGAGCCAATCTTGGAGAACTGGCAGTACTGCTTGGAACAGATGAGGTGACAGTTGCCAATGAGATTGCAGAGATGGAGAAAGACAAAGTAATCTGTGGATATCACACGCTGATCGACTGGGACAAAGCAGGTGTGGAGCTTGTGACAGCATTGATCGAAGTGCGTATGACACCGCAGAGAAGTCAGGGATTTGACAAGATTGCAGAGCGCATCTGCAACTATCCGGAGGTACATGCAGTGTATCTGATCTCCGGCGGCTATGATCTTCTGGTTTCTCTGGAAGGAAAGACTTTAAAAGAAGTGTCGCAGTTTGTTTCAGAAAAACTTTCTACTCTGGATTCAGTGATCAGTACAGCGACTCATTTTATTTTGAAGAAATATAAAGACCACGGAACGATCCTTCTTCAAAAAGTGAGTCAGAAAGGATGCTGGTGACACCGTAATGAGAAATCCATTATCAAAAAAGATCGTAGAGATCCAGCCGTCCGGCATCCGTAAATTTTTTGACGTGGCAAATGAGATGAAGGATGCGATTTCTCTGGGTGTTGGAGAACCGGATTTTGATACGCCGTGGAGAATCCGTGAGGAAGGCATTTTTTCTCTGGAAAAGGGACGTACATTTTATACATCCAATGCAGGACTTAAAGAACTAAGAGAAGAGATCTGCAGCTATCTGGAGCGGAAAATCGGAGTATCTTATGATCCGATGCAAGAGACCATGGTGACAGTCGGCGGAAGTGAGGCCATTGATGTGGCACTTCGCTGTATGCTGGATCCGGGAGATGAGGTTCTGATTCCGCAGCCGAGTTATGTATCGTATCTTCCATGTACGATTATGGCGGATGGTGTGCCGGTGATCATTCCGCTTCAGTATGAAAATGAATTTAAGCTGACAGTGGAGGATCTGAAAAAAGCAGTGACGCCGAAGACAAAAGTTCTGGTGATGCCGTTTCCGAACAATCCGACCGGATCGATCATGACAAAAGCAGATCTGGAGCCGGTGGCAGAGTTTATCAAAGAGCATGACCTGTACGTGCTCTCCGATGAGATCTATTCGGAATTAAGTTATCAGGGAGATCACGTTTCAATTGCAGCTCTGCCGGGGATGAGGGAGAGAACGATTGTGATCAACGGATTTTCCAAAGGCTTTGCCATGACAGGATGGCGTCTGGGATATTGCTGCGGACCAAAGCTGATCATTGAGCAGATGGTAAAGCTGCATCAGTATGCCATTATGTGTGCGCCGACAAACAGTCAGTATGCAGCGATCGAGGGACTGCGCCACTGCGGAGATGAAGTAGAGGAAATGAGAAAATCCTACAATCAGAGAAGGCGTTTCCTGATGCATGAATTCAAAAGAATGGGACTGGAATGTTTTGAGCCGTTCGGAGCTTTTTACGTGTTCCCGAATATCAGTGAATTCGGCATGACTTCGGAAGAATTTGCAACCCGCTTTTTGATGGAAGAAAAAGTTGCAGTCGTACCGGGAACTGCATTTGGAGAGTGTGGAGAGGGATTCTTGCGTATTTCCTATGCATATTCTCTGGAAGATCTGAAGGTGGCGCTGGGAAGACTGGAGCGCTTTATTGAAAAACTGAGAAATGAGGATAAAGCATCATGTTAAATATCGTGTTACATGAGCCGGAGATCCCGGCAAATACAGGAAATATCGGAAGAACCTGTGTTGCTACGAATACCAGACTGCATCTGATCGAGCCGCTGGGATTTCGTCTCAACGAGAAAGCATTAAAGCGTGCGGGGATGGATTACTGGGCAGATCTGGACGTAAGAACGTACATCAATTTTGAGGATTTTCTGGAGAAGAATCCGGGAGCAAAAATCTACATGGCGACAACAAAGGCTCCGAAAGTCTATACGGAAGTACAGTATGAGCCGGACTGCTATATCATGTTTGGAAAAGAGAGCGCCGGCATTCCGGAAGAGATTCTTGTGAACCATAAAGAGGACTGCGTGCGGATTCCCATGGTGGGAGACATCCGGTCTTTAAATCTTGGAAATTCAGTTGCCATTATTTTGTATGAAGCACTTCGCCAGCAGAATTTTGCGCATATGAATCTGGAAGGACATCTGCATGAGCTGAGCTGGGAACAGCAATAGAATGAAATAGAGAAAATCAGGAAAAAATGGTCTTATATGCAATGATGCAGTAAGATCATTTTTTTAATGTAAATCTGGACATCTCTTGCTTGTTGTAGTATAATTCAAATAAATAGTTCCACAATATAAAAACCAGTTTCACAATATGAAACTAAAATCGATAGGAAAGAATGTCAGGAGGAATCAAGATGGGAAACAACAGATTTGATTTATTATCATTAGGTGAGATTTTGTTGAGATTATCCCCGCCGGATAATGAAAGGATCGTCAGTGGGGAGACATTTCAGAAGCAGGTTGGCGGTGCAGAGCTCAATGTCGTGTCGGGAGTTTCGATTCTGGGGCTTCGCACAGGCGTTGTCTCCAAGCTGCCGGACAATGCACTCGGAATCTATGCAAAAGATAAGGTACGTTTCTGCGGAGTAAGCGATGATTTTCTGGTATATGATGACAGTCAGGATGCCCGTCTCGGGATTTACTACTATGAGAATGGTGCTTATCCGAGAAAGCCGGGAGTGGTGTATGACAGAAGACACACTTCTTTTGACAAGATCAGTCTGGAAGAACTGCCAAAGGAGATGTTCCAGAGCACCAGATGTTTCCACACAAGCGGGATCACACTGGCATTGAGTGAAAATATCCGCCGTACTGCCATCGAGATGATCAAACGATTTAAGGAAAACGGTACACTGATTTCGTTTGATGTGAATTTCCGTGGAAATCTCTGGACAGGACCGGAGGCGAAAGCATGTATTGAAGAGATTCTTCCGTATGTGGATATCTTTTTCTGCTCAGAAGAGACCGCAAGGCTGACATTCTTAAAAGAAGGCGATGCGAAGCGTATCATGAAGAGCTTCACACAGGAATATCCGATCTCTGTGGTGGCTTCTACACAGAGAATCGTACACAGTCCGAAAAAGCATACGTTCGGTTCAGTAATCTACAGTGCGAAAGAGGATTGCTATTACGAAGAGGAGCCATATCGCAACATTGAAGTCGTAGACCGGATTGGAAGCGGAGATGCGTATGTATCGGGGGCGTTATACGGACTTCTTGCGTATGATTTTGACTGTCAGAAAGCATTGGAGTATGGGAATGCGGCAGGAGCAGTGAAGAATACGATCAAAGGAGATCTTCCATCCTGCAGTAAAAGAGAGATGGATGCAATCATTCGAAATCACAAGCATGTAGGACCGGAACTGGAAATGGACAGATAAAAAACAGGACAGACATTCTTTTTATTTGGAGAATGCCTGTCCTGTTTTTGTGAATACTAATGTAGATGTGTGCAGTTTGCAGCACGAGAAGAAAACAGCATATTTTATGAAGATTTCGAAATTAACAGAAAAATAGAATGATATGGATTTATATTTTGACATTATTACATTTTGCGGTATAATGACATTAAGTTCATGCGCAATGCATAGAATAGTTGCATTGTAATGGGGAAGTAAAGGAAGGTGGTGAAGAATCGATGGTGGAAGAAACAATCAAAGCAATCCGTGAAACCGAAGCAGCGGCAGATGTGATTGTAAAAGAAGCTGGGGAAAAAAGCCAGAAGATTCTGGAAGATGCCAGACAAGAGGCAGAACGTATGATCAAATCCCAGGAAGAAACACACCGGATTTCTGCACAGGATGCGATGCAGGATGCCAGAGAAAAAGCCAGGGTATTTCAGGAAGAGGCCCGTGTGCAGACAGAGAAAGAAATCAAGGTGTTAAAGGAGTTTGCTGTCCAGAAAGAAGCGGAGGCAGTGAGTGCAGTGATTTCTCAGTTAGTGTTGTGAAAAGAAATTAAAAAAGGAGGGAGTGCACTATGGCGGTACTGCAGATGCAAAAAATCAGTATCTGCGCCCTGAAAAAAGATCGAAAAGCAGTTCTGGAAAAGCTTCAGAGGATGAAGGTGATGGAGATCAGCCAGATTCTGGAGGAGGATCCTGATTTTACAACGATGGATACGAGACAGGAGCGAATGGAATTAGAAAAGAGCGCTTCACTTTCAGATCAGGCACTGGAAATTCTGGATCGGTATGCGCCGGAGAAGAAGTCGATGTTTTCTGCACTGGAAGGGAAGGCGCTGATCGAAGCGGGTGATTATGAAAAAGTGGTGGATCAGAAGGAACAACTTTTATGTACAGTCAAGAGGATCCTTGCGCTGGATAAAGAAAAGGCAGAACAAAAAGCCGGTATCCTAAAGCTGGAGAACAGTATGGAAAGTCTGACTCCGTGGATGGATCTTCATGTACCGATGAATTATGGCGGTACGGCACATACAGTGATGCTGATCGGAACCATGCCGCTTGCCACGCTGGAAGAGATCTATCAGATGCTCGCACAGGATGCACCGGAAGTGGATGGTGTGGATGTGTCCGTTATCTATTCGGATAAGGATACCGTGTATCTGGCGGTTGTTTGTCTTACACAGGATGCAGAAAAGCTGGAAGAAGTATTGAGAAGCCGTGGATTTGCAAGACCGTCCCAGATATGGGACAAAGAGCCTGCGGCAGTGAAGGCGGAGCTGGAACAAACATGTCGGGAGTGCAAAGAGCGCATTCTGGAAATTGAAAAAGAGGTACGGTCATTTGCCGGTGAGCGTAAAAATATCCGGATTCTTGCAGATGATTACAGGGTGCGGGCAGAAAAATACGAAGTGCTCGGAAAGCTGCCGCAGTCAGAACGGGCATTTTTCATTACAGGATATGCTCCGGCAAAAGATACAGGACGCATTGAAGAGAGTCTGACGAAGGAGTTTACGTGCGTCATTGATATTGAAGAAATCAAAGAGGATGAAGAATCGCCAACGCTTTTAAGCAACAATTCATTTTCCGCAAGTATGGAAGGAATTGTGGAGTCCTATGGACTTCCGAAGAGAGGAGAATTTGACCCGACGACGATTATGTCATTCTTTTATGTATTTTTCTTCGGAATGATGCTTTCTGATGCGGCGTATGGCGCCATCATTGCAGTGGCGTGTTTCGTATTATTAAAAAAATTCCCGCGGATGAGCCGGGGAATGTATCAATCGATCAAGATGTTTATGTACTGCGGAATTTCCACACTGATCTGGGGAATTCTGTTTGGCGGATATTTTGGGAATATTGTAGATATTGTATCCCAGAAGTTTTTCGGAACAACGATAACGGTGCCGGCTCTTTGGTTCATTCCATTGAATGACCCGATGAAGCTTTTGATGTATTCGATGCTGTTTGGTATGATCCATTTGTTTGTGGGACTTGGCATCAAAGGATATATGTGCCTGAAAGAGAAGAAGATCATGGATTTCTTCTGTGATGTGGTACTTTGGTTTATGCTTTTGATCGGGCTGATCCTGATGCTGCTTCCGAGTGAGATTTTTTCATCGATCTCGCAGATACAGATTGTATTTCCGGATGCAGTGAACCTGGTGGCAAAGGGACTGGCGATCGCGGGTGCGGTGGGAATTTTGCTGATGTCCGGCAGGGACAAGAAAAATCCGGCGCTGCGTCTTGCGCTTGGTGCTTATGATCTGTACAACATTACCGGATGGCTCAGTGATGTGCTGTCCTATTCCCGTCTGCTGGCGCTGGGACTGGCAACAGGAGTAATCGCATCGGTGATCAATCAGATGGGCAGCATGCTGCCAAACAATATTGCAGGCGTGATTTTGTTTCTCGTTATTTTTGTAATCGGGCATACGCTGAATCTGGCAATCAATCTGCTGGGAGCATATGTACACACGAATCGTCTGCAGTTTGTGGAGTTTTTCGGAAAATTTTACGAGGGAGGCGGAAGAGCATTTCATCCGTTCACCCCGGATACAAAATATGTAGATGTTAAGGAGGAATCTTAGTTATGAGCATTATGGAAAATTTAGGAATCGTGTATGCACTTTGTGGTGCGGCAATCGCAGTACTTCTCGCAGGTGCAGGCTCTGCGATCGGAGTTGGAATCGCAGGTCAGGCGGCAGCAGGTGTTGTAACAGAGGATCCAGGTAAATTCGCGAAAGTATTGATCTTACAGCTTCTTCCTGGTACACAGGGACTCTATGGTCTTCTGATTGGATTTATCACATTGTCTAAAATCGGAATTCTTGGCGGAGGACTTGCAGAGGTGGATGTGACAACCGGACTTCTGATTTTGGCAGCCTGCCTTCCGATCGGAATTGTAGGTCTGATTTCCGGAAGATCGCAGGGAAAGACAGCCGCAGCATCGATCGGGATCATTGCAAAAAGACCGGAGCAGTTTGGTAAAGCAATGCTGTTTCCGGCGATGGTAGAGACTTATGCAATCCTTGCACTTCTGATCTCTTTCCTGGCTGTCAGCGGAATTCAGGTGTAAATGAGTGAGCCAAAGTGAACGAAAAAGGAGAGCATGAAGGATGAGTGGATTAGAGAATATGAAACGTCAGATTCTGGACGAAGCGAATCACTCAGCGGAAGAACAGATCTCGAAAGCCAGGACAAAGGCGGAAGAGATTTTAAGAGAAGCAAGAGAGCAGATGGAGGAACAGAGCGCAGTCATGGCTAAAAAGTCGGAAGACGAGACAAAAGACTATGCACAGCGCATTGCATCTTCCAGTGAAATGCAGAGAAAGCAGGCTCTTCTGCAGGCAAAACAGGAAGTGATACAGGAGGTTCTTAACAAGGCATATCAGCAGGTACTGCATTTGGAACCGGAATCATACTTTGAGATGCTTCAGAAGCTGCTGGAAACATATGCACTTCCGCAGGAGGGAACAATCTATTTTTCTGCTGCGGATCTTGCGCGTATGCCGCAGAAATTTGAGGACGTGATTGAACAGACGGCACAGAAAAAAGGCGGTCATCTTGTGGTTTCGAAAGAACCGAAGGATATGGACGGCGGATTTGTGCTGGTTTATGGCGGGATTGAAGAAAATTGTACGATCAGGGCAATGTTCCACACAAAGCAGGATGAATTGTCGGATGTTGTACAGAAAATATTATTTGTATAGAGCGCAGCCGTTTTTGCAGGCAGCAAAAGAAAGCGAGAAGGAGGGATTCGTCTTGAATGAATTGGAATATATCTACGCGGTTGCGCGCATACGGGCGCTGGAGAGTTCTCTGTTGACACAAAGTGTCATTGAACAGTTGATGGCGTGTCAGAACGAAACACAGTGCCTTCAGCTTTTGAGCGAGAAGGGATGGGGAGATCCGGCGGATGCACACGATCCGGTGAAGATGCTGCAGCGGGAAGAGGAGAAAATCTGGGAAGTGATCTCGGATATCGCTCCGGATTTGTCTGTTTTTGATGTGATGTCCTACACAAAAGTGTTTCACAATGTAAAAGCAGCAATCAAAGCAGTATGTACAGGGACAGAGGATCGGAATGTTTTTTACAATGATTGTTCCATTCCCGGGGCGCAGATGCTGGAGATTGTAAAGAATAAAGAATTCTGGCGTCTTCCGCCGGCAATGTCAGAGGCAGCTCAGGAAGCGTATGACGTGCTGCTTCATACCGGTGACGGACAGTTGTGTGATGTGATCGTGGATCGGGCAGCGCTGAAAGCGATTTCTGAGGCCGGAAGAAACGCAGAGGATGCGATCATCCGTGATTATGCAGAGTCTGCGGTAGCAATCGCAGATATCAAGATTGCAGTCCGTTCTCAGAAAACAGGAAAAAGCCAGGAGTTTTTAAAGCGTGCTCTGGCACCCTGCGATACAGTTCAGGTGGAGCTTTTGGCAAAAGCAGCTGCAAACGGCATGGATGCGATCCGGGATTATCTGCTCACAACTGCCTATGCAGGTGGGGCAGAAGCATTGGCAGAGTCACCGTCCGCATTTGAGCGGTGGTGTGACAACCGGATGATCGAAACCATGAGACCGCAGAAATATCAGGCATTTTCTGTGGGACCGCTGGTGGCATATATTGTGGCGCGGGAAAATGAGATCAAGACAGTTCGAATCATTCTGACCGGAAAACAGAATCAATTTCCGGAGGAGGCAATTCGGGAAAGGATCAGGGAGATGTATGGATAAGATAGCAGTAATCGGAGATTATGACGGCATTTACGGCTTCCAGACACTGGGTCTTTCGATCTGCCCTGTCAGAGATGCCGAAGAAGGGAAAGAAAAACTGCGCCAGCTGGCCCTGGAGTGCGGGATTATCTACATTACAGAGGCTCTGGCGGCAGAACTGCCGGAAGAGATCGGGCGATATAAAGAACAGGTCATGCCTGCCATCATTCAGATACCGGGTGTATCCGGCAATACAGGAGCAGGTGTAGAAGGCGTGAAAAAAACCGTGGAGCAGGCAGTCGGTTCGGATATCCTGTTCTCACAGGAATAATGGGAGGTAGATTCGGCAATGAGTAAAGGCGTAATTAAAAAAGTAGCAGGACCGCTGGTCATTGCCTCTGGAATGCGCGATGCGAATATGTTTGATGTCGTGCGTGTAAGTAAGCAGAGACTGATCGGCGAAATTATAGAGATGCACGGAGACGAGGCGTCTATTCAGGTATATGAGGAGACATCCGGACTCGGACCGGGAGAGCCGGTGGAATCCATGGAAGTGCCAATGTCCGTAGAACTCGGACCGGGGCTGATTACCAGCATTTACGATGGAATCCAGAGACCGCTGGATGATATCATGAAAATTTCAGGCAACAGTCTGAAGCGTGGTGTGGAAGTTCCGTCTCTGAAACGAAATCTGAAATGGGAGTTTGTTCCGACTGTTAAAGTCGGAGATGAAGTCGAAGCAGGAGATGTGATCGGTACGGTCCAGGAGACGCCTGTGGTACAGCAGAAGATCATGGTTCCTTATGGAGTAAAAGGGACGGTCAAAGAGATCAAAGCAGGAGAATTTACGGTTGAGGAAGTGGTTGCCGTTGTTGCCACTGATACGGAGGACAGAGAGCTTACCCTGATGCAGAAATGGCCGGTCCGTAAAGGGCGTCCGTATCAGAGAAAGCTTCCGCCGAAGATGCCGCTTGTAACCGGGCAGCGTGTGATCGATACGTTCTTCCCGATTGCAAAGGGTGGTGTGGCAGCCGTGCCGGGACCGTTCGGAAGCGGTAAAACTGTCATTCAGCATCAGCTTGCAAAATGGGCAGAGGCAGATATTGTGGTGTATATCGGATGTGGAGAGCGTGGAAATGAGATGACGGATGTTCTGAATGAATTTCCGGAGCTGAAGGATCCAAAGACAGGCCAGTCTCTGATGCAGCGAACGGTTCTGATCGCAAATACATCGGATATGCCGGTGGCAGCCCGTGAGGCTTCGATTTACACCGGGATTACGATCGCAGAATATTTCCGTGATATGGGATACTCGGTGGCATTGATGGCAGATTCTACATCCCGCTGGGCAGAGGCCCTTCGTGAGATGTCCGGACGTCTGGAGGAGATGCCGGGTGAAGAAGGGTATCCGGCATATTTGGGAAGCCGGCTGGCGCAGTTCTATGAGAGAGCCGGACATGTGATCTCACTTGGAAAAGATGGAAGAGAAGGTGCGCTTTCTGTAATCGGTGCGGTATCCCCTCCGGGTGGAGATATTTCCGAGCCGGTTTCTCAGGCAACGCTTCGTATCGTGAAAGTATTCTGGGGACTGGATTCCGCACTGGCTTACAAACGGCATTTCCCGGCAATTAACTGGCTGAACAGCTATTCTTTGTATCTGGATGATATGGAGACATGGTTCAATGCCAATGTGGCATCTGACTGGATGGAAGGCCGTCAGAAGATGATGACACTTCTGCAGGAAGAGGCAGAGCTGGAGGAGATCGTAAAAATGGTAGGTATGGATGCTCTTTCACCGGGTGACCGGCTGAAAATAGAGGCGGCCAGATCCATCCGTGAAGATTTCCTGCATCAGAACTCTTTCCATGAGATCGATACGTATACTTCGCTGAAAAAACAGCATATGATGATGAAGCTGGTCATGGCATTTTATGAGAAGGCAGTGGAGGCACTTTCAGGTGGTGCATCTTTGCAGGATCTGATCAATATGCCGGTCAGAGAGCAGATCGGACGTTTTAAATATGTGCACGAGGACGATCTGGATACAGAATACGAGAAAGTAAATCAGGAACTGGATGCGGAAATTTCTGCTGCACAGGGGAAGGAGGGCTTCTAAATGCCAAAAGAGTACAGAACCATACAGGAAGTAGCCGGACCTTTGATGCTGGTGCGCGGTGTAGAAAATGTAACTTATGACGAACTGGGGGAAATCGAGCTTGCAAGCGGTGAGACAAGACGGTGCAAGGTGCTGGAGATCGATGGAAGCGATGCACTGGTACAGTTGTTTGAAAGCTCCACAGGAATCAACCTGTCCAACAGTAAGGTCAGATTCTTAGGACGAAGCATGGAGCTTGGTGTATCTGAGGATATGCTGGGCCGTGTATTTGACGGACTGGGTCGTCCTATTGACAATGGACCTCAGATCCTGCCGCAGGCACGGATGGATATCAACGGACTTCCGATGAATCCTGCCGCGAGAAGCTATCCGGAGGAATTTATCCAGACCGGAGTCTCTGCGATCGATGGATTAAATACACTGGTACGTGGACAGAAACTGCCGATCTTTTCAGCATCCGGACTGCCCCATGCAAAACTGGCTGCCCAGATTGCAAGACAGGCAAAAGTACTGGGAACGGATGAAAAATTTGCGGTTGTATTTGCTGCGATGGGAATTACTTTCGAAGAGTCCAACTTCTTTGTGGAGAGCTTTAAGGAGACCGGAGCCATTGACAGAACGGTTCTGTTCGTAAACCTGGCAAATGACCCGGCCATTGAGCGAATCGCAACGCCGAAAATGGCGCTGACGGCTGCGGAATATCTGGCATTTGAAAAAGATATGCATGTGCTGGTCATTCTGACAGATATCACCAACTATGCGGATGCGCTGCGTGAAGTGTCTGCAGCACGAAAAGAAGTGCCGGGACGACGTGGATATCCGGGATATATGTACACAGACCTTGCCACGATGTATGAGCGTGCGGGGCGTCAGAACGGCAAAAAGGGAAGTATCACGATGATTCCGATCCTGACCATGCCGGAGGATGACAAAACCCATCCAATCCCTGACCTGACCGGATATATTACAGAAGGACAGATTATTTTGAGCAGGGAGCTGTACCGAAAAGGCGTGACACCTCCGATCGATGTACTGCCGTCCCTTTCCCGTCTGAAAGACAAAGGAATCGGAGAGGGCAAGACCAGAGCTGATCATTCCAATACCATGAATCAGTTGTTTGCAGCTTATGCACGCGGAAAAGATGCAAAAGAGCTGATGGTGATCCTGGGAGAGGCGGCGCTGACTGAGATTGACCTGATGTATGCAAAATTTGCAGATGCATTTGAAAAAGAATATGTTTCTCAGGGATACAATACGGATCGAAGCATTGAAGAGACGTTGAATATCGGATGGAAACTCCTTTCCATGCTGCCAAGAACCGAGTTGAAGCGTATCGACGACAAGTTTTTGGATCAGTATTATCAGGCATAAATGTTATGCCCGGAAAGAGAGGTGAGAAACGATGGCATCAAAACAGGTAAATCCTACCCGTATGGAATTGACCCGTCTGAAAAAAAAGCGGATCACGGCAATCCGCGGACATAAGCTTTTAAAAGACAAGCGGGATGAGCTGATGCGTCAGTATCTGGATCTGGTGCGGGAAAACATGGAAGTGCGTAAAAAAGTGGAAGCCGGGATTCTCGCAGCAAATAAAAATTTTGTCATTGCCAAAGCGGGGATGTCTGAGGCGGCACTGAATACTGCATTGATGGCACCAAAGCAGGGAATCACACTGACACCCGGGGAAAAGAATATCATGAGTGTCAACATTCCGACATTTGCATATCAAACGAGAACTGCGGATGAAAATGACATTTATTCATATGGATTTGCATTTACATCCAGTGATCTGGACGGAGCAGTAAAGTCTCTGGCAGATATCCTGCCGGACATGATCCGGCTGGCAGAATGTGAAAAGGCATGCCAGTTGATGGCAGCAGAGATTGAAAAGACAAGGCGACGTGTCAACGCGCTGGAACATGTGATTATTCCGGAGGCAGAAGAGAACATTAAATATATTACCATGAAGTTAGATGAGAATGAACGAAGCACTCAGATCCGTCTGATGAAGGTGAAAGATATGATGCTGGAGGATGCGCATCATTATAAAGAGAAGATGCAGGAATAGAATCCGTAAGAAAGCAAGAGGGGCGGTTCAGGTGACCAGCCCCCCTTTTTGTATTAGTGCGTTTTTTTATATTTTTGAATGATGGCATTCATGGTATCCCATTTTGCTTCCATGTCAGATACCAGCTTAAACTGTGTCCGGCATCTGTCCAGGTTGTGATTCTCACGGTGAATCTTAAAGTAAGTATCTCCCTGCAGATAATCTGTCAAAAATCTCATACCACATTCGAAGGTCATTACTTTGGCTCCAAGAGGCAGCAATTCAATTTCTTTTGTTGTTAATTTTCCGGCACAGCCTTCAATAAATCCTTTTGCGTAAATATCAAATAAGTTCATATCACACTGGATTTTATCCAGTCAGTTTCATCCTCTGCACCTGTGCTTGCACCAAACGGATTGAATCACCAAAGTCATTCATGGCAAGACCGGGCATAACGGTATCCAGATCGATGACACAGATTCCTTTGTGGGTTTCGTTATCGATCATAATGTTATTTAATTTTGTATCATTATGCGTTACACGAAGTGGCAATTCTTTGTTTTCAAGCATATCTCCAAATGCATTTGCGAGATCTTCATGAGCAAGAACAAACTGAATTTCATTCTGAACAGAATGTGCACGTCCGCAAACATCTTCTTTCACAGCTTTTTTAAATGTTTCAAAGCGGGCTTTTGTATCATGGAATCCTTTTATTGTTTCGTGAAGTGTTTCTGCCGGATAATCTGCCAGTAATCTTTGGAAATTGCCAAAAGAGACTGCGCTTTGATAAAAGTCTTCCTCACTTTCTACCTGGTCGTAACTTGTAGCGCCTTCAATAAAATTATAACATCTCCAGTATTCACCCTCGGAATCCACAAAATATGAGTTTCCGTCTTTGGTCGGAATCACGTTTAATGTTTCTCGTTCAGGATCCCCGCCGTTTTCAATGATTTTTTTACGGAGAAATGATGTCACTCCTAAAATATTTTCCATTAACTCTTCCGGGTTTTTAAAAATATTTTTATTCATGCGCTGTAAGATTACACGGCCTTCGGTTCCATCTTCTCTTTTTAATGTGACCAAAAAGGTATCGTTGATATGTCCGCTTCCGTAACGTACTGCCTTCATTACCATTGCGTTGAACTGGAAATTGAGCAATGCTTCCGTTTCCCCGCACCAGACTTTTTCCGGATAGATACCGTCGTCTTTCATAGTCTGAATTGCATTTACGACAACCTGTTTATCATCCTTGTATGTCACACCGTACCATTTATCTTTTGAGGTAAGCACAGACACGGTTGCCCGATTTTCTTTTAATAAATTACTTACTACGGTTGGGAGGAAATATTCACATTTTAATGGATTATGTTCTAAACCTTCTTTCAGAAATGCAGCAAATCCTGCTTTGATTTCCTGAAGAAATCCTTCCGAGAATCCCCACATATTCATAGAAACGACAGCATCCATTGGAAGCTCTGTCCAGGAGGCTCCATCATCCTCTGTAAAAGCGGCCCGCTCTCCCTTTTTTTCAATATGAGTGCGTTCGGTAACTTCTACTAAATATCCATTTTCATCCACAGTACAAACGCCCCGTGCGACATGACCGTTTTCTGTCAATGTATTTTTTAAATGATATCCTACCATTGTAAAACGGTATTTATCATCATCTTTCTGTGTTGACAGGAAATGATAAATTTTCTGGAATGCATCTCTTCCATAGTAATCATCCGCATTGATCACAGCAAAAGGACCATCTACAACATCAATACAGCTGAGAACGGCATGTGCGGTTCCCCATGGTTTTATTCTTCCGTCTGGAACTTCAAACCCTTCCGGAAGATTCGTCAAGTCCTGGAATACGTATTCTACGTCCATGACGTCTGCCATACGATTTCCGATTACTTCTTTAAAATCTTTCTCATTTTCTTTTTTGATAATAAAAACGACTTTTTCAAATCCTGCTCTTTTGGCATCAAAAATGGAAAAATCCATGATGATATGTCCCTGATCATCGATTGGGTCAATTTGTTTTAATCCTCCATAACGGCTTCCCATTCCTGCGGCCATAATGACTAATACTGGTTTTTTCATAATATATTCCTCCATATAATTATCATTGATTTGATAGATTTGTGAAAATTAACGCAGATTCTCTACAAAAGTGTCGAAATCTACAACGGTCCCGTTTGCTCTTGATTCCTCGGCTGCAAACACGATCAGGTGATTATTTACGGATGTTCGGATGTCAGAAACAGAGAAGCCTTGATATTCCCCAGTCAGATACTCATAAAGAGAGTACACAATGCCATCATCGCCGCCGCCATGCCCATTCGTAATGCCATCTTTGGCAACAATCGGAATTTCTGTAGTCTGCTTTGTTTCGAATTCATATATTGTAATAGGAGTTCCGAGCCCGTCCATTGCTGCGTGCAATTCCCCTTTTGTTCCCATAATATGTATAAATCTGCCGCCTTTGTTGAAGGCATTCATAGTAAAGGTAACAGTGATATCATCTTCAAAAATCATATTGACAGTCTGATGGTCTACAACATCGTTATCACATTTGAATACACACTTTCCATATTGTGTTGTACGAAGTGCTGTTTCCACCATTTCATCAGTGGGATTTGCTTCTCTGGTTGAGGTTGTTCGAAACCAGTCATTTTCCTTATCGTCCAGATAAAGTCTGACAGCATTATATGGGCAGGTGTCTGCTTTCGGACATCCCTGAATACAATAGTCCGGTGCATCTTTTGGAGCATTTTCCTCTTTAAAATAGGATAAGGCGCCAAAAGATTGTACTTTTTTACACTTCTTTCCAATTAACCATTGCAGAATATCCATATCATGGCAGGATTTTTGCAACAGCATACAGGAAGATCTTTTAGAGTTCCCCCAATTTCCTCTGACAAAACTGTGGCTTTGATGTACATTTCCAACACATTCTTCATGATTAACAGAAATAATATCTCCCAGTCTTCCGTCATTGATCAGTTCTTTGATTGTAATAAAAAATGGTGTATATCGAAGTACGTGACAAACAATGACTTTACTTCCCATTTGTTCCGCATAATCTGCAATTTTATTGCATTCCTCCGGGTCCGGGGATACTGGTTTTTCCAATAAAATGTCATATTGCAAAGAAATTGCTTTCAGTGTCGGTTCCAGATGTTGTTTGTCCATCGTTGAAATAACAGCAACATCCGCGATCTTTCCAAGATCAAGTAATGGCTTCCAATCTTCAAAGCACAGATCATCGGCTATCTGATGTTTTTTCTGGATATTATTTCTACGGCTCTCGATGGGTTCTGCAACTGCAATAACTTTGAATTTGTCACTCATCTGAGCCATAATATCGGTATATGTTTCACCCCTGTTTCCTGCACCGATCAAAATTACTTTTAAAACTTTGTCCATGTTCATTCTCCTTCTTATTTACAGGACTCTTTGTTAGTGTTATTATACACATATAAAAAGAGCAAATCTATGCAATAAAAGTCCAAAAATATGTAATTTTAGATCAGGAATGGGGAGGAGCTGTATGTTGATCAAAAATGAATTTCCGGCAATTCCGATTATCGAACAAATTCATATAACCAGTATGCATTCTTTGTTTAAAATTCATTATGAGTGTGGTTTTGAATTTCCAGGTGAGACGCACGATTTCTGGGAATGCTTGTATATTTTAGACGGGGAGCTCTGCGTTTCTGCTGACGAACGTATCTATAATATGTCGCAGGGTGAACTTATTTTTCACAAACCATTAGAGTTTCATAAATTTATCGTGAACAATCCGAAAGGAGCTACCGTGCTTACTTTTTCTTTTTCGGCAGGTGGTCCATTAACTTTTTGGCTTCGCAATAAAGTGTTTAAACTTTCTCAGGAGCAGACACAAATTATAGATTCTTTACTTGTATATATGCAGAATAAAGTTGATTTAATTAATATAGAAACAGAAAAAATAGAGTATTATTATTTACATCCTTTTTCCAGATTTCCATATTATTCTCAAATTATTGTAAGTTACCTTTGCCAATTATTTTTGAGTCTCGCGGAGCAGGGAACATTATCCTCTGTTTCTTCTGTTCCGGATGCGATCACGTTTCGTAATGCGATTAATTTTTTAAATACGAATCTCGACTGCCAGCCAACGGTAAGTGAAATTGCAGAATACTGTAATATCAGTGACGCCAGTTTGAAAAGAATATTTGATAAATATGCAGGGATAAGCGTGCACAAATATTTGTTAAAGTTAAAAATTAATGTAGCAAAAAAATTATTGCAGGATGGTGGGCAGGTATCTGTTGTTGCAGAGAATCTTGGATTTGCCAGTCAAAGTTATTTTTCAAAAGCATTTAAGAGAGAAACTGGTTTTACTCCATCTGATTTTGCTAAAAATTCCCAGACATAGTTGACTCTCGTATGTCTGGGAGTTTCATAGTCAGAATTAGTTACAGTCCGAATTCTTTAAATAAATTCTGCTGATAGTCATGGTCTTTGGCCGCCTTTATGATATCCTCCATTCGGTCAGACTTGGACAGTGCAATAATCAGAGCGTTGATGCGTTTTTCTGTTGCTTTGGTGCTTTCTTTTTTTGTAATTTCTACGGCTGATTCTACCTCTGCATTGATTTTTTCTTTGACCTGTGCATCTACTTCCGCATCAATTTTTTCCTGTACCTTCTTGTTCACTTCCGCATCAATTCTTTCCTGTACCTGTCTTTTTACTTCCGCATCAATCTCATCTTTCATCAATTCCCGCAGTGCATCACACATTCCTTTTACCTTCTCAAACTTCTGTTTGTTGGCCCGCACGATCAATTCCATGACGGAGCGATACAGTGCGTTTGCCTGATTTTTTGAATATTCTTCCAATAATTTTTCTGCGGTCTCATTCTGTTCCAGTTCATTGGTCAGACTTTTCAGCCACAGATTTTCAGCTTCTGTCAGTTCTTTTGTTACAATAATCTGAATCGGAATTTTATCTCCCGTTACATAATAAATCCCGCTTTCCGCTTTTTTTACTTGATATCTCAGTTTTGTTTTCAAGTGGTGAATCAATTTTCGTGGATACTTTCCTGTTACCAGAGTAATCGTAAGTTCTTCTATCGGAATGCTGTCCATCTGACTGGTATCGGATTTGTAAAAGCATGAATTTTCTGAAAGGACAGGCGTTTGCCTGTTTTTGAAATGAATAAGATATTTCACGTCATTTTTATGAAATAAAATGAATGTTAGAAAAAATATGCTTTATATTAGTCTAACATATTTTAAGGAAAATCACCATATCTCAAAAATCACATATATTAGTCATATAATGTCTGAAACGGAAGTGTGGATCTATGAATAAAAAATTACCGTATTACATGGCGTATCCTCTGCCTCTTCAGTATGATGATGAGCGCAAAGAGCGCAGAGATTATGAGTACATGAAGAGTCTTTATCCGGATGTGGCAAAACGGCTGCTCCCGTATATAGAGGAAGAATGTGACAGGATGGAATATGACAACAGCATGATGTATGATGAATATCCTGACCGTCTGCAGCTGCATCTGATGTGCAAAAGAGTCTGTGAAAATGTAAGAAAACATGAAAAAATTTTCTATGGAACAGAATATGAAGGACTTCTGTCGCAGGCAGAAGAAAACAGTGTCATGAAGATGGAAGAGGCAGAGCGGATGCAGGAGCCGGAATCTGAATGGGAACCTGAATTTATGCAGGTGCAGGAACAGAATCGGCGGGAACCGGAAAGAAGACGTATGCCGAACTGGCTTCAGAATCTGATTGAAGTTATGCTGTATCATGAACTATATAAAAGAAGAAGTGATCATCGCAGGTCTCGCCACAGAATTTACTAATTGCAGATTTTGTGCTATGATAAAAACGATGTAGACACGAAGATTTTGGGATAAAAGTTAACATGATTATGGAAAAATAAGGGTGAAAATACGTATGAAGAATCTGATTTTTATAGGAATGCCGGCAGTTGGAAAGAGTACGGTCGGAGTGGTTGTCGCAAAACGGCTGGGAATGGAATTTATCGATACAGATTTATTGATTCAGAAGCAGGAGGGACGTCTGCTCAGAGAGATTATAGCAGATGTGGGGGAAGATGGATTTCTTGCCATTGAGAATCAGGTGAATTGTCAGGTGAATGCCGAGCGCGCCGTAATCTCTCCGGGAGGAAGTGTTGTATACTGCGAAGAGGCGATGAAACATTTTAAAGAAATAGGAACAGTCGTATATTTGAAGGCTTCTTATCGCACAATAAAAGAGAGGATCCGCAGTCCGAAAAAGCGGGGAGTCGTGCTCAGAGAAGGGCAGACTTTCCGGGATTTGTATGAAGAACGGACAAAACTTTTTGAACAATATGCAGACCTTACGATATGCGAGGACGGCTGTCAGATTGAGGAAACGATCGATGCAGTTTTGACGCAGATCGAGGCGCTGGAGAAAAAATGATTTTACAAATTGAAATTTTATGGTATAATAACTAATCGTATTATAGGGTAAAAAGGCGAATTATCGTTTCTTTTTGCTTTTATAAGGCGGGAGTAATGAAATTTAACAAGGGACTACGATAGAATTATCGATAATCGAGGTGCAATATGGAGCAGTATATTATCAAAGGCGGCAATCCGCTGGTAGGGGAAGTTGAAATCGGCGGAGCTAAAAATGCGGCACTGGCTATTCTCGCGGCAGCGATCATGACAGACGAGACCGTTCTGATTGACAATCTGCCGGATGTAAATGATATCAATGTGTTGCTGGAAGCGATTCAGGGAATCGGAGCAATGGTTCAGAGAGTTGACAGACACACAGTTAAGATTAACGGAAGCGCAATTACAGACTTTAATATAGAATATGATTATATCAAGAAGATCAGAGCATCTTACTATCTTTTGGGTGCGATGCTTGGAAAGTACAAGAGAGCAGAAGTGGCTCTGCCGGGCGGATGCAATATCGGAAGCAGACCGATCGATCAGCATCTGAAGGGATTCCGCGCATTGGGTGCGGATGTGGATATTGAGCACGGCAAGATCGTGGCAGAAGCAGAGCATCTGAGAGGAACACATCTGTATTTTGATGTGGTATCTGTAGGAGCAACGATCAACGTGATGATGGCAGCAGCCATGGCGGACGGTCTTACGATCATGGAGAACGTTGCCAAGGAGCCTCATGTCGTAGATGTTGCGAACTTCTTAAACAGCATGGGAGCAAACATCCGCGGTGCCGGAACAGATGTGATCAAGATCCGTGGAGTCAAGAGCTCCATAAGACAGAATATTCCATCATTCCGGATCAGATTGAAGCAGGTACTTTTATGTTTGCTGCAGCAGCGACAAAGGGAGATGTGACGGTATTAAATGTCATTCCGAAACATCTGGATGCGACAATCTCCAAGCTTGTGGACATCGGATGTGAAGTAGAAGAGTTTGATGATGCGGTAAGAGTGGTGGCGAAGAACCGCTTGAGAAGCACACAGGTGAAGACATTGCCGTATCCGGGATATCCGACAGACATGCAGCCGCAGATCGGGGTAGTGCTTGCGCTCGCGCAGGGTACAAGTACGATCACAGAGAGTATTTTTGAGAACAGATTTAAGTATCTGGATGAGCTGGCAAGAATGGGTGCAGTGATCAAAGTAGAGGCAACTCTGCAACCATCGAAGGTGTAGAGAAGTTTTCCGGAGCGAGAGTCAGTGCGCCGGATTTAAGAGCAGGTGCGGCGCTTTGTATCGCAGGGCTTGCGACAGACGGAATCACTATTGTGGATGATATCGTCTATATCCAGAGAGGATACGAGAGATTTGAAGAAAAGCTGCGCGGTCTTGGCGGAATCATTGAAAAGGTTTCTGATGAGAAAGAGATTCAGAAATTTAAGCTGAAAGTAGGCTGATATATAACGGGGGAGTGAAGATGCAGGACGGTGAGTTCTGCATCTTTTGATAAATCACAGGGAGGTTCAAAAGAGAAAATGAGCAGTGAACGATACGATGAAGCGGTAAGGGAACAGAAGAAAGCAGAGCGCAAAAAGCAGGTGCAAAAGCAGGTTATGATCCTTGTGATCGCTCTGGTGGTGATCGCAGTTGCAGCTGCGGCAGTGTTTTTCACGATAAAAGGTAAGAAAAGCGAGCCAAAAGATACAACGAAGGCATCGAGCAGCGGACTTGCCGGTGCGATCAGTGCAAGCTATGAGACATTTGCTTCTGAGGCAGATCCGGATGCGTCTGCAGAAGACGTAAAAAAAGAAGCAGAGGACTTTGCAGCATGGATCCAGAAGACATATCCGGATGAATCTTCCGGAAAGCTTCAAAAAACCATGAAATCAGGAAAAGTATCCGCAGAGGATTTTTATAGCAGCTATGGAAAGACGCTGCATGTGCTGTCTGATGAGTATAAAGGGTACTTAAAAGATGATGAGACAGCAGCTGCAAATCATATCTATCAGAAAGACGGCGCGAAGGACGGACAGGCGGAGATCGCGATAGCAGGGAACCTGACACTGACAGAAGAAGGTTATACACTGGGCAAATACGATGAGACTGGAGATTTAAGCCAGATGCTCTCAGAGCAGATTTTAAGTGCGATGACAGGAGCGGATGCACTCTTTTTGAATCAGGAATTCAGCATCAGCAGTAAAGGGGAGGCATTATCAGGAAAGACTTCGATCCTGCATGCCAATGCAGAACGTATGAATATATTGGAAGCATTGGGAGCAGATATTGTGTCTCTTGGAAATGAGCATGCGGCAGGTTATGGACAAGATGCCTTAAAAGAGAACATGGAGCTGTTAAAAAATGCAGGAATGGCATATGTAGGAGCAGGAACAGATGCCGCAGATGCTGCGCAGCCGGTGTATTTGATCATCAATGGAATCAAGATTGGATTTACATCAGCTTCCGGCATGGAAGATTCTTATGATATGGCGGCAGGTGACGGCAAAGCGGGGATTTTAGAATATACAGAGGCAGAGCAGTATACAAAAGTAATCCAGGAGGCTGCCACAAAGTGCGATTATCTGATTGTGTATGATCATGAAGGAAAAGGGGATGCCAATGGTGTGGAATCCTACCAGAAAGAGCATGCAGCTGCATTTTTGCAGGCAGGAGCGGATATCGTGATTGGCGGACACTCTGATCGTCTGCAGGGAATTGAGTATATCGATGGAAAACCGGTTGTGTACAGCATAGGATCTGTGCTGACAGACGGAACAAGCAGATATTCGGCAGTATTAAAGCTCAACATCACATCAGAAGGGTTAAAAGAGATGTCGCTCGTTCCGGGAATCCAGACAGAAGATATGACAGAATATCTGGATTCTACAGAGACACAGAAGAAGATGTATGATGCAGTTGCAGCTCTGTGCCCGAATGCATCGATTGATGAAAATGGAGTCGTTACAGAGAAAAAATAGAATTCCATATTGACATTTCTGGTAATACGGTGTAGAGTTCTATTGTCACAAAAATGAATATGAAAACTTTCTCTTATTCAGAGCAGTGGAGGTACAAAGGACCTGTGAAGCTGCGGCAACCCCGTCAAGGAAGGTGCGACCTGAGCGAGCAATCGAACAATAAGAGGATTGTTTTGCTAAAGAACAGTCCGCTTTTTGGCGGGCTGTTTTTTAATTAGAAGAGATGCAGTCCGAAAAGAGAGAAAGAAACAAAGAAGGAGGAACAAAATGGAAAAATTATTATTTACATCGGAATCTGTTACAGAGGGACATCCGGATAAGATCTGTGATGCGATTTCAGATGCGATCCTGGACGCTTTGATGGAGCAGGATCCGATGAGCCGTGTTGCATGTGAGACTTGCGTGACAACCGGTATGGTCATGGTCATGGGAGAGATTACAACAAAAGCATATGTAGATATTCCGAAAATTGTAAGAGATACAGTGCGTGAGATCGGATACACAAGAGGAAAGTTCGGATTTGATGCAGATACATGCAGCGTGCTGACAACGATCGATGAGCAGTCGGCAGATATTGCGCTTGGAGTGGACAAGGCGCTGGAAGCAAAAGAAAATAAAATGTCCGATAATGAACTGGAAGCAATCGGAGCAGGAGATCAGGGTATGATGTTTGGATATGCATCCAACGAAACAGCAGAATTTATGCCGTATCCGATCGCAATGGCACACAAACTTGCCCTTCAGCTGACAAAAGTGCGCAAGGACGGAACGCTCTCTTACCTGCGTCCGGACGGAAAGACACAGGTAACAGTAGAGTATGATGAGAATGGAACTCCGAAACGTCTGGATGCAGTGGTACTTTCTACACAGCATGATCCGGATGTGACACAGGAACAGATCCACGCAGATATCAAGAAATATGTATTTGACGAGATCATCCCGGCTGAGATGGTAGATGAACATACAAAATTCTTCATCAATCCGACAGGCCGTTTTGTGATCGGCGGACCACACGGAGACAGCGGTCTGACCGGAAGAAAGATTATTGTAGATACTTACGGCGGAATGGCACGTCACGGCGGCGGGGCATTCTCCGGAAAAGACTGTACAAAGGTAGACCGTTCTGCGGCATATGCAGCACGTTATGCAGCAAAGAACATTGTGGCAGCAGGACTGGCTGACAAGTGCGAAATTCAGCTTTCTTATGCGATCGGTGTTGCTCAGCCGACTTCCATTATGGTAGATACATTCGGAACAGGAAAAGTATCCGAAGAAAAACTGGTGGAGATCGTGCGTGAGAACTTTGATCTTCGTCCGGCAGGAATCATCAAAATGCTGGATTTAAGACGTCCGATCTACAAACAGACTTCTTCTTACGGACACTTTGGAAGAAACGATCTGAATCTTCCGTGGGAAAAACTGGACAAAGCAGAAGTATTGAAAAAATATTTATAACAGTAGACGGAATGCCTCTTTTGGTTTATAGTAATACGAAAGAGGTGCGGAAAATAAAAAAGAAGGACAGGGACCTGCACCAGGGACTGTCCTCTTTTCTGTATTAGAGCATGCAGGATGGGAGGCGATGAAGATGAAATTAAAAACCAAGCTGATTCTTGCGTTTATGATCGTGATGATTCTGCCTACATTGTTTACAACTGTAGCGATGACGGCATTTGCGCCAAAAGCGGTGAATGATATTCAGGAATTATATCTGATCATTGTATTTTGCACGGCATCAGCTCTGATCTTCTGGATTTACAGGACGGTTTCACTGCCGCTTGCAAAACTGCAGGCAGCGGCCCGCAATATCAAAGAGGGCAATCTGGATTTTGAAATTAAGAATGAGACCAATGATGAAATCGGACAGCTCTGTCAGGATTTTGAAGAGATGCGTTTGAGACTGAAGGCAAACGCAGAAGAAAAGGTGGCATACGATAAAGAGAACAAAGAATTGATCAGTAATATTTCCCATGATCTGAAGACACCGATCACGGCTATCAAAGGTTATGTGGAAGGAATTATGGATGGAGTTGCAGACACTCCGGAGAAGATGGACAGATATATCAAGACCATCTACAATAAGGCGAATGAAATGGATCTTCTGATCAATGAACTGACATTCTATTCCAAGATCGATACGAACCGTATTCCGTATAATTTTACGACGATTTCAGCAAAGCAGTATTTTGGTGACTGTGCAGAGGATTTGTTTATGGAACTGGAGGCAAAGGGCGTACAGTTTCGGTATAGAAATTATCTGGAGACAGATTCTAAGGTGATTGTGGATCCGGAGCAGCTTCGAAGAGTGATCAGCAATATTGTAGGGAATTCTGTAAAATATATGGATAAGTCAGATCCTTCCATTACCATGGATTTAAAGGATGTAGGAGATTTTGTTCAGATTGAACTGGGAGACAACGGAAAAGGGATTGCGGCGAAAGATCTTCCGAATATATTTGACCGGTTTTACCGGACAGATGCGTCACGGAATTCTTCCAAAGGTGGAAGCGGGATCGGGCTTTCGATCGTGAAAAAAATTGTAGAAGAGCATGGCGGAAAGATCTGGGCTACCAGTGAAGAGGGCGTCGGGACAACCATGTACTTTGTAATCAGAAAATATCAGGAGGTACCAATGAATGAGTAAACGAATATTGATTGTAGAAGATGAGGAAAGTATTGCAGATTTAGAGCGGGACTATCTGGAGTTGAGCGGATTTCAGGTAGAAGTGGCAAATGACGGAGAGACAGGGCTTAACAAGGCAATGAAAGAGGAGTTTGATCTGATCATTCTGGATCTGATGCTTCCGGGAGTGGATGGGTTTGAAATCTGCCGTGAAGTGCGGAGTCAGAAAAATACACCGATCATTATGGTATCTGCAAAGAAGGATGACATTGACAAGATCCGTGGTCTCGGACTGGGAGCAGACGATTATATGACAAAGCCATTCAGCGAGTGAGCTGGTGGCAAGAGTGAAGGCGCATTTGTCCCGTTATGAGCGTCTGATCGGAAGCAATGTAGAAGAAAATGATGTGATCGAGATCCGTGGTCTGAAGATCGATACGACAGCGAGAAGGGTGTGGGTGAATGGAGAAGAACGTTCCTTTACGACAAAAGAATTTGATCTTTTAACGTTCCTTGCAGGACATCCGAATCATGTATATACAAAAGAAGAGTTGTTCCGGGAAATCTGGGATATGGAATCTGTAGGGGATATTGCGACTGTGACGGTGCATATTAAGAAAATCAGAGAAAAGATTGAATATGATACATCACATCCGCAGTATATAGAGACAATATGGGGAGTAGGATACCGGTTTAAGGTGTAAAAAGATGAAAACAGATTGGCAGAATGTGCACAGTAAAGTTCAGGAAAAAAGAAAAAAAGTAACATTTAACACGATGCAGATCATTGCGTTTGGATTTTTAGGAGTGATTTTTCTCGGAAGTATCCTGTTATATCTTCCGATCAGTAATCAGGAGCCGATTGCGTATCTGGACGCACTGTTCGTATCGGTTTCGGCCGTGTGTGTGACAGGGCTGGTCACTGTATTTCCGGCTGCACAGTTTACCTTGTTTGGAAAGGTAGTACTGCTGGGGCTGATCCAGATCGGAGGACTGGGTGTCATCGCATGTACGATGGCGGTATTTCTGGCAATTCGCAAGAAGATCACCATGAAGAGCAGGGTTATGATCCAGCAGACATACAATCTGGAGACGTTGAGCGGAATGGTACGGTTTATTATCCGGATTCTGAAGGGAACAGTTCTTGTAGAGGGCATCGGAGCGGTGTTATTTGCGTTTCATTTTGTTCCTGAGTATGGATTTATCAAAGGTGTAGCATACGGGATTTTTCATTCTGTTTCTGCATTTTGTAATGCAGGAATTGACGTGCTTGGCACTTCCAGCTTTATGGAGTATGTAAGCTCACCTCTTGTCAGTCTGACTACGATGTTTTTGATCGTTGCGGGAGGACTCGGATTCACAGTCTGGCATGATGTGCGAATGAACCTGCAGGATGTGGCAGGACAGAAACGCCCCTTAAAACGCTTGTTTACGAGATTGCATCTTCAGTCCAAGATGGTGATCGTCATGACAGCGGGATTGATCATGATAGGAACGCTGGGATATTTTCTGCTGGAGTATCACAATGATGCAACCATCGGAAAGCTTGGATTTGGTGAAAAGCTTCTGGCATCCGGATTTCAGTCCGTGACGACGAGAACAGCTGGATTTGCTACAGTTTCTCAGGCAGAACTGACTTCGGCATCCAAGTTGTTTGGATGTATTCTGATGTTTATCGGAGGTTCTCCGGGAGGTACGGCGGGCGGTATCAAGACGACGACAATGGCCATCTTGCTGCTCACCTGTGCTGCAGTGATCCGGGGAAGAAAATCAACGGAGTGTTTCGGAAGACGGCTTGCAGAATCCAATGTACGTTCCGGGATTGCGATTGTATTTCTTACATTTGCAATCTGGCTGACAGGTCTGTTCGGACTTGCTGTTTTAGAGCCTGATGAGCGGTTTATCGACTTGATGTACGAGGCGACCTCCGCGATCGGAACGGTGGGACTTTCCGCAGATCTGACGCCGTCGCTGACAAGAGGCAGTCATGTGATCCTGATGATCCTCATGTATGTGGGGCGAATCGGGCCGATCACCATGGCGCTGGTATTTGCCGGAAGAGAAGATATGCAGGCAAAATTCAGGGATTTGCCGGAAAAACGGATTATGTTAGGATAGAAGGGGTAGAAAGACATGAAAAAACAATTTGCAGTGTTCGGATTGGGAAGTTTTGGGCGGAGTGTTGCCCTGACACTGGAAATCTGGGATGCGATGTAGTGGTAGTAGATAAATCATATGAAAAGATCCAGGAGATTTCAGATATGGTCTCTTATGCGATGCGGGCGGATGTATCGGATCCTGATGCACTTCATGCACTGGGAGGAAGAAATCTGGACGGAGCAGTCGTTGCAGTCTCTGAAAGTCTGGAAGCGAGCATTATGGCCACGATTATCTCCAAAGAGATGGGAATCCCGTATGTGCTCGCAAAGGCGAAAGATGAGCTGCAGGGCGCAATCCTCGAAAAGGTGGGGCAGATGCCATTGCCTATCCAGAGTGCGATATGGGGGAACGGGTGGCAAAAAGCCTGATGTCCACGGCATTTGCAGACTGGATCGAATTGTCCTCCGAATACAGCATGGCAGAAGTGGTGATTCCGGAAAAATGGGTCGGAAGAAGCTTAAGCGAATTGAAGATCCGTGAGCAGTACGGGATCAATGTGGTTGGAATCATTCAGGGAGTGCAGGTGGATGTTACACTGGATCCGTATGAGCCGCTTCCGGAGGGAGCGATTCTGATTCTGATCGGAGCCACTTCGGTTTTGGAAAAATTTCATACATGGAAGTAAGAAAGATGATCACAAGTACAAGTAATCAAAGAGTAAAAGAATTATCTCAAATACAGAAAAAAAGTAAAATACGCAGCCGCGAAGGAATCTTTATTGCGGAAGGAATCCGCATGGTCAGAGAAACACCTCATGAGCGCCTGGTAGGTCTGTACTTTTCGGAGAGTTTTGAAAAAAAGTATGGAAAAGAAGTGCTGGATGTGATTTCAGGGGGAGACTTAAAAGTCCGGGAGCAGATCCGCAAAAAGACGGAAATCTTGTCTGATGCGGTATTTTCTTATGTGTCTGATACCAAGACGCCGCAGGGAGTACTGGCAGTTGTGCATCAGATGGAATATACTTTGGGTCAGATGACAGAGGGAGCTATTCCGCATTTGATGATCTTAGACAATCTGCAGGATCCGGGCAATCTGGGAACAATCTTTCGGACAGCGGAGGCTGCCGGAGTGACAGGTATCATCATGAGCCGGGACTGTGTGGATATTTATAATCCGAAGACGATCCGCTCGACAATGGGGGCGCTTTACCGGATGCCGTTTGTATATGTGGAGGATCTGAGAGAAACGATCCATACATTAAAAGAAAAAAACATCAAAAGCTATGCGGCACATCTGGATGGAAAGAACACCTATGATAAAGAAGATTACAGGCAGGGAACGGCTTTCCTGATCGGGAATGAGGGAAACGGACTCAGAGAAGAGATTGCACAGTGTGCGGATACCTGGATCCGGATTCCGATGTGCGGACAGGTGGAGTCGTTGAACGCAGCAGTGGCAGCGACAGTTCTGATGTTTGAAGTCAGCAGGCAGAGGAGAGGATAAACCATTTTCAGAAATTGACAGGGGTGATAGGATGGAACCATTGTTAGATCTGACAAAAGAATATGGTCTGGTGCTGGATGGCGGCGGAGCAAGAGGGGCCTATCAGATCGGTGCATGGACAGCGCTTGAGGAAGCAGGCGTGAAGGTTTGTGCGGTGGCAGGGACTTCTGTAGGAGCATTAAACGGTGCTCTGATCTGTATGGACAGTGTGGAGAATGCACAGAAGATCTGGGCAGAGATGAAGTTTCCAGAGTCATGGATGTGGATGATGAGTGGATGCAGCATCTGTTCAGCAAAGATGGAAAAATAAAGGAAGTATTTTCTGAACTCTGGAAAAAACTTTCAGATGGAGGTGTGGATATTACCCCGCTTCGAAATCTGATCCACGAAATGGTGGATGAAGAGAAAATCCGACATTCGGGAAAGGAGTTCTGTCTTCTGACATTTTCTGTGACGGATATGAAAGAGCTGGATCTTTCGCTGGAAGATATTCCCGAAGGCGCTCTGGAAGATTTTTTGCTTGCCAGTGCGTATCTGCTTGGATTTAAAAATGAAAAACTGCAGGGAAAGCGTTATATTGACGGAGGCGTGATCAACAATGTTCCGTTGAACTCTCTGTTAAACCGCGGGTATAAGGATATTATCACCATCCGGATCCATGGACCGGGAAGAGAGCCCCGGGCAAATATCCCGGAAGACGGGGAGGTTCATGAGATCAGCCCGAGAGTGCGGCTGGGAAGTATTCTGGAATTTGACAGCAAAAGGAGCCGGCAGAATCTAAAGATCGGGTATTATGATGCAAAACGGATGCTCTATGGTCTGGAAGGATTTATGTATTATCTGGAGCAGACCCATGAGGAGACGTGGTATGAGGACAGATTGTGTGAGATTCCGGATCTGGAGAAAGCGAGATGGCATTTGTACTGAAACTTCCCATCGGGTGTTCTGTCAAAGAGCTGTATCTGGCAATGCTGGAAGCAAGCGCCAAGCTGCTTCGCATTCCAAAATATCAGATCCATACGGTGGATCAGCTCCGTGACCTGGTACAGACACATTATGAGAAACTGGAAGATCAGATACATCTTCCGAGATTTACACACACATTGATTCAGATAGAAAGGAACAGAACTATGAACTTAAAAGGAAGAAATTTTTTGACACTCAAAGATTTTACACCGGAAGAGATCACATATCTTCTGGATCTGGCAGCAGATCTGAAAGAGAAGAAGAAAAACGGCGAGCCGGTTGATTTCTACAGGGGCAAAAATATTGCACTGATTTTTGAGAAGACCAGTACAAGAACACGCTGTGCATTTGAAGTTGCAGCACATGATTTGGGCATGGGTTCTACCTATCTGGATCCGACCGGTTCTCAGATCGGAAAGAAGGAAAGTATCGAGGATACTGCAAGAGTACTGGGAAGAATGTATGATGGAATCGAGTACCGCGGATATGGACAGGAGATTGTGGAGGAACTTGCAAAATATGCAGGGGTTCCGGTATGGAACGGTCTGACCAATGAATATCATCCGACGCAGATGTTGGCAGATATGCTCACGATCCGTGAGAATTTCGGTACTTTAAAAGGTCTGAAACTGGTGTACATGGGTGATGCAAGATACAATATGGGAAATTCTCTGATGATCGTCTGCGCGAAGCTGGGACTGGATTTTGTGGCTTGTACAACAGAAAAGTATTTCCCGAATGAGGAACTGGTAGAGACATGCCGCGGATATGCAAAAGAGTCAGGAGCAACGATCACACTGACAGAGAATGTAGAAGAAGGAACAAAGGATGCGGATGTTATCTATACCGATGTCTGGGTATCTATGGGAGAGCCGGATGAAGTCTGGGAAGAGAGAATCCGTGAATTGTCTCCATATAAAGTGACAAAAGAAGTGATGGCAAATGCAAAAGAGTCTGCGATCTTTTTACACTGCCTGCCGGCATTCCATGATCTGAAGACAAAGATCGGAAAAGAGATGGGAGAACGGTTTGGCATTACAGATATGGAAGTGACGGATGAAGTATTTGAATCCGCACAGTCCAAAGTATTTGATGAAGCAGAAAACCGGATGCATACGATCAAAGCTGTGATGGCAGCGACACTGGGAGAGATGTAATTGAAAGCGGAAATTTTAAAAATGCTGCGGGAGAGTCAGGACTATGTTTCCGGGCAGCAGATCTGTGAGCGGTTCCAGGTATCCAGAACTGCAGTCTGGAAGGTGATCAAACAACTGAAAGAGGAAGGGTATGAAGTGGAAGCGGTACGCAACAGAGGGTATCGCCTCTCTTCTCTTCCGGATATTCTCTCCCGGGAGGAGATCGTCAGTCAGATAGATACTGTCTGGGCAGGACAAAACGTGTATTATTTTACAGAAACAGATTCCACCAATATTCAGGCGAAAAGAATGGGAGATCAGGGGGCGCCTCACGGAACTCTGGCAGCAGCAGGACAGCAGACTGCCGGAAAAGGCAGAAGAGGAAGAACCTGGGAGTCTCCGGCGGATCAGAATATTTATATGTCACTTCTTTTGCGTCCGGAGATCGCACCGGTCAAAGCACCCATGTTGACTCTGGTTATGGCATATGCGGCTGCAATGGCGCTTCGGGAATGTACGGGTCTGGATGTACAGATTAAGTGGCCCAATGATCTGGTTATCAACGGGAAAAAAATCTGCGGAATCCTGACGGAAATGAGCACAGAGATTGATTATATCAATTATGTTGTCATTGGAATCGGGATCAATACTAATATTGAACAATTTCCGGAAGAACTAAAGCAGACTGCCACATCACTTCGGATTGAAGCAGGACACAGTATCAGACGCAGTCCACTCATTGCAGCAATTATGCGGTGGTTTGAAAAAGCATATGCCGAATTCATGAAAACGGAAGATCTTTCGGGAATCCAAAAAGCATACAATGAATTGCTTGTGAATTGCGGACGTGAGGTCCGGGTTCTGGAGCCAAAGGGAGAATGGCAGGCAGAAGCTCTTGGAATCAATAACGGTGGTGAGCTGCTTGTAAGAAAAGCGGATGGAAGTGAAACAGCGGTCTATGCGGGAGAAGTTTCCGTGCGCGGTATTTACGGATATGTTTAGTCATATAAGAAAGGAAACTGAAAATGGAAGAAGAAATTGTGCTTTGTGCGGCGAACTCTTATGAGCAGAAATACTATCTGAATCCCGAGTTTGAAATGCTGCCTGAAAGTATCAAGCAGGAATTGAATATTATGTGTGTACTCTACACAGAAGATGTAGGCGGGATCTTGATGGTTTTCTATGATGAGGATGGAAATCTGGAGTTTCGGGTAGATCACGAGGAGAATGATTTTTCGTTTGATGAGATCGGCAGTGTTTTGAAGATCAAACAGCTGCAGCAGACAAAACAGGAGCTGTTCGAGTCACTGGAATTGTTTTATAAGGTGTTTTATCTGGGAGAAGAGGTTGATCTGGAAGAAGAGGTTGATCTGGAAGAAGAGTAGAGTACAGATCCTGAGAAAAGAAACGAGAGAAAGAGTTAGAGTGTGAAAATGAAACAGTTGAAAATAGGAAATGTTTTACTGGAAAATTCTTATGTACTCGGACCTATGGCAGGCGTAACAGACCTGCCATTTCGCTTGCTTTGCAAGGAGCAGGGAGCGGGTCTTCTGTGTATGGAGATGGTCAGTGCAAAAGGTATTTTCTATAATAATAAGAATACGGAAAGTCTGCTTCAGATTCATCCCGAGGAAGTACCGGTATCGCTGCAGTTTTTTGGTTCGGATCCGAAGATCGTCAGCGAGATGGCGAAACGGGTCGAGGAACGTCCGTTTTCCATTCTGGATATCAACATGGGATGTCCGGTGCCAAAGGTCGTGCGAAACGGAGAAGGGTCTGCACTGATGAAGAATCCGAAGCTGGTATACGAACTGGTCAGTGCGACGGTAAAGGCGATCAAAAAGCCGGTTACCGTTAAGATCCGGAAAGGGTTCGATGATGAACATATCAATGCGGTGGAAATCGCGAAGATCATTGAAGAAGCAGGTGCGGCAGCAGTAGCCGTACACGGAAGAACAAGAGAACAGTATTATTCCGGAAAAGCGGACTGGGAGATCATCCGTCAGGTAAAAGAGGCAGTTTCCATCCCGGTGATCGGAAACGGAGATGTGACTTCCGGGGAAAAAGCAATCGCCATGCGTGAGCAGACCGGGTGTGACGGGGTGATGATCGCCAGAGGTGCTCAGGGGAATCCATGGATCTTTTCGGAGCTTTTAGAATATGAAAGAACAGGACGGCTTCCTGACAGACCGGATGTGGAAGAAATCAAGCAGACAATGCTTCGGCATGCCAGACTCCAGATCGAGTATAAAGGTGATTTTACAGGAATCCGGGAGATGCGAAAACATGTGGCATGGTATACAAAAGGACTGCATGGGGCAGCCCGTCTGCGGGATCAGATCAATCAGGTTGAGAGCTATGCAGAACTGGAAAATCTCTTGACATCGTTATAACGATTGAGTATAATATTGAAATTGTGAAATATACTTGAATTAGAGATATGGACAGGCAGAAATGTCCTGTAAATACAGGAAAAAGCCGAAGATAAAGTTTTAAATAAAAGAGCAAGATCAGGAAAGAAAGGAAGCAGACAGGTATGGCAGAGGCAAAGAAGAGATTACTTACTTATGCAGGATTGAAAGCGCTGGAGGATGAACTGGAAAATCTGAAAGTTGTAAAACGTAAAGAAGTGGCAGGAAAGATCAAAGAAGCCAGAGAGCAGGGAGACCTTTCAGAGAACGCAGAATACGATGCGGCAAAAGATGAGCAGAGAGATATCGAAGCCCGTATCGAAGAGCTGGAAGGCATTTTGAAAAACGCAGAAGTTGTAGTAGAGGATGAAGTTGATTTAGACAAGATCAATGTAGGATGTAAAGTAAAAGTATTTGACATCACATTTGACGAAGAGATGGAATTCAACATTGTAGGTTCTACAGAGGTGAACAGCCTGGAAGGAAAGATTTCCAATGAGTCGCCGGTTGGTCAGGCTCTGATGGGTAAAAAAGTCGGAGATACTGTAGATGTAGAAACACAGGCAGGAGTGATCCAGTACAAAGTACTTGATATCAGCCGTTCTATGTAGTAGAAACCAGACCCCTTTATTACAAGGGGTCTTAATTCGCATTTAGGGAACACATAAAAGTGTACCGGATGCCTGAAAAGGAAGGAGAAAATATCGTGTCCGAACAGCAGAAAAAAGCACAGCAGGAACCAGATTTAAATCAGTTGAGAAAAGTTCGCCGCGAAAAACTGGCGGATTTACAGGCAAACGGAAAAGATCCGTTTGTGATCACAAAATATGACCAGACACATCACAGTCTGGAGATCAAAGAGAATTTTGAAGAGCTTGCAGGAAAAGAAGTTTCTATCGCAGGACGTATGATGTCCAAACGTGTGATGGGAAAAGCATCTTTCTGCAATGTACAGGATTTGCAGGGAAATATTCAGTCTTACGTTGCAAGAGACAGCATCGGAGAAGAAGCTTACAAAGAGTTTAAGAAGATGGATGTCGGCGATGTGATCGGAATCACAGGAGAAGTGTTTGAGACAAAGACAGGAGAAAAATCCATCCACGCTTCTTCCGTGACATTGCTCTCCAAGAGTCTTCAGATTCTGCCGGAGAAGTTCCACGGACTGACAAATACAGATATCCGCTACCGTCAGAGATACGTGGATCTGATCATGAATCCGGATGTAAAACAGACATTTATCAACCGCTCTAAGATTTTAAGCGCGATCAGAAGATATCTGGACGGACAGGGATTCCTGGAAGTAGAGACACCGATGCTCGTATCCAATGCCGGAGGTGCTGCTGCAAGACCGTTCGAAACACACTTCAACGCACTGGATGAAGATTTCAAACTCCGCATCTCTCTTGAGCTGTACTTGAAGAGACTGATTGTCGGAGGAATGGAGCGCGTATACGAGATCGGACGTGTATTCCGTAACGAAGGTCTTGACACAAGACACAATCCGGAATTTACATTGATGGAGTTGTACCAGGCGTATACAGACTATAACGGAATGATGGATCTGACAGAGAATCTGTACCGTCATGTTGCACAGGAAGTACTTGGAACAACTGTGATCGAATACAACGGTGTGCAGATGGATTTAGGAAAGCCGTTTGAGAGAATCACAATGGTAGATGCAGTGAAAAAATATGCAGGTGTGGACTGGAACGAAGTGGAGACACTGGAACAGGCAAGAGCACTTGCAAAAGAGCATCATGTAGAGTTTGAAGAGCGTCACAAAAAAGGAGATATCCTTGCACTCTTCTTCGAAGAATTTGCAGAGGAGCACCTGATCCAGCCTACATTTGTAATGGATCATCCGATCGAGATTTCTCCGCTGACAAAGAAAAAACCGGAGAATCCGGAATATACAGAGCGTTTCGAGTTCTTTATGAACGGATGGGAGATGGCGAACGCATACTCTGAGCTGAACGATCCGATCGATCAGAGAGAACGTTTCAAAGCACAGGAAGAGCTGCTTGCACAGGGAGACGATGAAGCGAATACAACAGACGAAGACTTCCTGAACGCGCTGGAGATCGGTATGCCTCCTACAGGCGGTATCGGATTCGGAATCGACAGAATGTGTATGCTGTTGACAAACAGTGCAGCGATCAGAGATGTGCTGCTGTTCCCGACAATGAAGTCCTTAGATGGTGTAAATAAGAAAAATGATGTAAATAATACAGCTTCTGAAGCACCTGAAAAAAATGTAAAAATTGAATCTGAAAAGATTGATTTCTCCAACGTAAAGATTGAGCCAATCTTTGAAGAAATGGTAGATTTCGATACATTCAGTAAGTCTGATTTCCGTGCAGTTAAGATTTTAGCTTGTGAAGCAGTACCGAAGTCAAAGAAGCTTCTGAAGTTTACATTAGATGACGGAGAACGCAAAGACCGTGTGATTTTAAGCGGTATTCACGAGTATTACGAGCCGGAAGAACTGGTTGGTAAGACAGCAATTGCTATCGTGAACCTGCCACCAAGAAAGATGATGGGAATTGATTCCGAAGGTATGCTGATTTCAGCAGTACACGAGGAAGACGGTCACGAAGGACTGAACCTTCTGATGGTTGATGACCACATTCCAGCAGGTGCAAAGCTCTATTAAGATGATGTAAAGATGTACCGTTTTATCAAATAGACGGGACGTACTTCATTTGATAAAAAACTGAAAAAACAGCGATTTACATCAAACTTACATCAATTGATGCAGAAATCGGTGCAAGCAAGAAAAAATCGCATAATTTTCAAGATGAATGGGCAGTCCCAATCGGGATTGCCCATTTTCTAAAATGAATGGAAATGCAAATCTGAATTTGTAAAGAAATTAGGAGTAAGAGTGTATAGATTTTAATAAAATCCTGCACTCTTTAAAAAACTTCTTGCATTCGAGTAACTCGAATGCTGTATACTGCAATTAAGGAGGCAAAGACTATGTATACAGTAAAGGAAGTAGCTGATATTCTTGGAGTTTCAGTTCATACAGTCAGATATTATGATGACCAGGGATTGATACCGGGAACAAAACGAGATTCATATAATCAGCGAATTTTTGATGATATGGAATTAGAATGGCTTTTTGTCAGTATTTCACTTAGGGATACAGGATTGCCTTTAAAAGAAATAAAAAGATACATTGAATTGTATCAGCAGGGTGATTCTACATTACAGCAAAGGTTCGAGATTATGTCCAAACAGCGAGAAAAGACACTGGAAGAAATTGAAAACTTGAAGCTGAGAATAAAAGTGTTGGATAGAAAAGTTGACCATTATGCAAAACTTTTAGCCGGCAAGGAAGACGAATGGAGTCACGAATATATGCAGAAGTTAATTTGGAAAGGCAGGAAGAAAAATGAAAAATAAGAAAGTATGGTTTGTTACAGGATGTTCCAAAGGGTTAGGACACGCATTGGTTAACGAATTATTGGAACAAGGTTATATGGTATCAGCGACGAGTAGAAACAAGCAGGCTTTAATAGAAGCTTTTGGAAATGAAAGTGAACAGTTTTTACCACTCTCAATGAATCTTGCAGATGAAGAAAGCGTAAAAACCGCATTGAAAAAGACAGTGTTGAAATTCGGAAGAGTGGATGTAGTGGTCAATAATGCAGGATATACACATTTGGCAACGATTGAAGAAATGAGTGATAAAGCTGTTCGAGAACTATTTGACATCAATGTTTTTGGACTGCTAAATGTTATCAGAGCTGCATTACCGATAATGAGAAAACAGAACAGCGGTCATATTTTTAATGTGAGCAGTTTGGGTGCCTATAATGTCGGTCCTTTATCCGGTCCATATTGTGCGACAAAGCACGCTGTAAAGGCTCTTTCTGAAACATTGGCAATGGAGGTTAAGCAATTCGGAATTCACGTTACGGATGTAAAACCCGGATTTATGAGAACAGAGTTTTTTGGGGCTTCACATAAAACAGATATAGCGGAACACTCCCCATATCAAGACCTTTATGATGAAAATATGGATTTTTATAATGGACAAAATGGAACGCAAGCAGGTAATCCAAAGAAAGCCGCAGAACTCTATATCAAGGTTGCAGAAATGGATAATCCACCGGAATCCCTTCCAATGGGAACAGATTGCTGTAACGGAATTCGAGAAATTGCCTTAAACACAGTACAGCTAATGGATGAAATGCAAGATACAGCATCCTATACAGATTTTTAAGGAGGTTACGATGAAAGTATTATTGATAAATGGAAGTCCTCACAAGGAAGGATGCACATACACAGCATTAAAAGAAGTTGCAGATACCCTTGAGGCAAATGGAATTAAAACAGAGATGATGTATTTAGGTGTAAAGCCAATAGCAGGTTGTATCGCCTGTGGAAACTGTCAAAAAACCGGGAAATGTTTTGTTGATGACCGTGTTAATGAATTCATTGCAAAGCTGCCGGAAATAGACGGAATCGTATTAGGCTCTCCGGTTTATTATGCAGGGGCAAGTGGACAGATTACATCATTTCTTGACCGAGCATTTTTTGCAGGAAGTGGTAAGTTTGAGGGAAAACTTGGTGCTGCTGTTGTTAGCTGTAGACGTGGTGGAGCATCAGCAACCTTTGATCAGTTAAACAAGTACTTTACGATGAATAGTATGCCTGTTGTTTCATCGCAGTATTGGAATCAGGTACACGGATTTACACCGGATGATGTGAGACAGGATTTAGAGGGAATGCAGACAATGAGACACTTGCCAATAATATGGCATGGTTATTAAAATGTATTGCACTTGGAAAAAAGCAAGGAATTGAAATGCCTGATACAGAAGAAAAAATACTGACTAATTTTATTCGGTAGTACAGATTCAAGTTTTTCAATTTACCCTTTGAGAGAGGAGAAATCCTTTTCTCAAAGGGCTTTTTCTATTTATACGGATATTCGCAAACTACAAGATAAAGCCAAAACTTCATATACTCTAAGCACAAGGAGGTTGAGGTTTGGCTATGAACAACAGTTTAGCAGAAGTACACCCGGAGCTTGTTTCGGAGTGGTCGGAGAAGAACATACCGCTTACACCTGATGATATTACCTTTGGTTCAAATAAAAAAGTATGGTGGAGAGGTGCTTGCGGTCACGAATGGCAGACAAGCGTTAAGGCTCGTTCTAATGGAGAAAAATGCCCGATATGTTCCGGTGCGAGAGTGATTGCAGGGATTAACGATTTGGCGACATTAGAGCCGCTACTGGTAAAGCAGTGGTCGAAAAAGAATAAGATAAAACCGACAGAGGTTTCTATTGGTTCTCATAAGAAAGTGATTTGGAGATGCGAGAAAGGTCACGAGTGGGAAGCAGCCGTTAAGAGCAGGACAATAAATAAAACAGGTTGCCCGTATTGCTCCCATAATAAAGTGTTGGCAGGATTTAATGACCTTGCAACACTTCTGCCGGATATAGCTGCCGAGTGGTCGGATAGAAATTATCCGTTACTTCCAACTCAGGTTACGGTCTTTGCCAATCGTAAGGCTTGGTGGAAGTGTAAGGATTGCAGAAGAGAGTGGAACACCCTTATTTCTACTCGTTCCGGTGGGAGCAAATGCCCGTATTGCAGTGGGTACATATTCCTGAAAGGGTTTAACGATTTGCAGACAACACACCCTGAAATTGCTTCTGAGTGGTCGGAGAAGAACTTGTCATTGAAGCCTGATGAGGTAAATGCAAAGTCGAGGAAAAATGTCTGGTGGAAGTGCAGAAAATGCGGTAATGAGTGGAAATCAGTTATCAATGCTCGTGTAAAAGGTACGGTATGCCCCGTTTGTGCAGAGAGAGAAGTCCTTGCCGGATATAATGATTTGGCGACAACAGACAGTCAGCTTCTTAGCGAATGGGATTATGAACAGAATAAATTGAAACCGACACAAGTATCACGAACTTCGGCAAAGAGAGCGTGGTGGAAATGCAGGCACGGTCATTCGTGGAGTATGAAGATAAATGAAAGAACGATATTGAATAAAGGCTGTCGATTTTGTGAGCAGGAGTATTTGTCATTATTTCCTGCTTTGGCTGTCAGCTATTATTCTAATAAGAAAGGCTTGAAAGCAGAACTTGGTTCTGACCGATTGCTTGGAGTTCCGCTTGAAACATACATACCTTCAGAAAAGTTGGCTATTGAGTCCGGAAGTGCTGATGAGAATATAGAAATAATGAAAGCATATATGTGTAAGCAACGAGGGATAAGGCTGATTAAGCTGCCGATGAAAGGCACAGAACTGGATTATGCCAATAGCTTAAAGAAAGCTTTTCAGAGCGTACATATATTTATTTCTTCCGATACCGAGGAAGATGTGGAGATAATAAAAAATACATTTGAAAGATGGAGGGACAGCCAATGAGAGAGAAAACCTATCATCTATACTTAAATGAAGAAGAACGAAGCCGAGTGATACAATCGCTCATTGAACTGAAGAACAATTTAGCAGCTCAGGGACGATACACCGATGCAGTAGATGATGTCCTCTGTAAAGTGCTTGAAGCAAAGAAAAAGAAATTGAAAATTGAATACATTTAGAACGTGTTTTGCCGTCTGTTTCCTAACCGGAGCAGGCGGCTTTTTTTATTTCAAAAATTTTTTTGAAAAATTTTTGGAAAAGCGGCGATTTTGGGTGTGCATTTCATACCCCTTTGTCCAAATGAGTGAAGGGGTTCATTCCAGATAGCAAAAACGGAAGCCTTTTCACTTGAAAATTGAATAAGTCATTCACTAAGACTTTACTTCTGATGATAGCCACTTTAGCAGGTACGCCGTGATTTCTGTATTTCAGAATAGCGAGAACTCCGGCTATGAGTATCAGGTTGCCCTGATATGGCGATGACAGTCAGAATGATAATGATACTTCTCTACGGAGCTGGCGGAGTACCCGGCAGAGGTTAGAATCCTATGATACAGATAAGCAGTCTGTTCCTTAGTGACTTCCCATAAGCATTTTGCTTGGCAAGGGGTGTTGAGAACAAATATTGCTATGACCGATTAGGAAATGAGTCGGTCAGGTACATAGCCATAATGCGGTGGCTATGAATTTCAGAAAGGAGGGCAAAAAGAAGTGTCAAACTGTAAAACGATTTCCGTATGTAACCAGAAAGGCGGAGTCGGAAAGACCACCACAACAGTTAATCTCGGAGTCGGGCTTGCAATGCAGGGCAAGAAAGTATTGCTCATAGACGCAGACCCGCAGGGCGATTTAACGACTTGTCTTGGTTGGCAGGATACAGACGGTTTGGGTATCACGCTTGCAACGAAACTCACAGATGTAATCAATGAAACGATGACAGACCCTATGGTTGGTATCCTGCACCACGAAGAAGGTGTTGACCTTGTTCCGGCAAACCTTGAGCTTTCAGCAATGGAATTTAACCTTGTAAACGCAATGAGCAGAGAAACTACACTCAAGAATTATCTGAGTCAAGTGAAAAACAGATATGATTATGTAATTATAGACTGTATGCCTTCACTTGGTATGGTTACTCTTAATGCTTTATCGGCGGCAGACAGTGTTATCATTCCGGTTCAGGCTCAGTATTGCCGGCAAAGGGTATGACACAGCTTGTGCAGACTATTTCAAAAGTAAAGAAGTATATCAATCCGGATATTAAGATAGACGGTATGCTGCTTACTTTGGTGGATAGCCGAACAAACCTTGCAAAGAGTACGGTTGAAGCACTCAGGGCAAACTTCGGTAATCAGATAAGAATGTATCGAACACAAATCCCGATTGCCGTAAAAGCCGCTGAAACTTCTTCCAAAGGCAAGAGCATTTATGCTTATGAGCCAAATAGCACAGTGTCTAAGGCATACGCTGAATTTACAAAGGAGGTGTTAGCCGATGGCAGGAAGAAAGAGCGACTTCACTCTCACGAAGCTCGATGATTTATTTACCACTCAGGCACAGAGAGATGAAGAACAGCTTTCAAAAATCCGAGATATTCCGTTAGAGCTGATTGATGATTTCCCAGACCATCCGTTTAAGGTCAGGGACGATGAAGATATGATGCAGCTTGTGGAGAGTGTCAAGGAAAGAGGGGTTATTACTCCGGCAACGGTAAGGCAGAAAGAGGACGGCAGATATGAACTTGTTTCAGGACACAGACGAAAGCGAGCTTGTGAACTGGCAGGATTTGAAACACTGAGAAGTGAGATTGTAGACCTGAACAGAGATGAAGCGACCATTTTAATGGTTGAGAGTAATTTCCAAAGGTCAGAGATATTGCCGAGTGAAAAAGCCTTTGCCTATAAAATGCGTTTAGAAGCATTAAGCAGACAAGGGAAAAGAACAGATTTAACTTCCAACCCACTGGGTCGGAAGTCGGATGGCAAAGAAACTGCTCAAATAATCGGAGAACAATCGGGCGACAGTCAAACGCAAGTTCGTCGTTATATTCGTTTAACAAACCTTGTTCCCGAACTGCTTGAATTTGTTGATGAGGGGCGTATCAAAATGCGTCCTGCCGTAGAACTTTCCTATCTTGATGAAGATTGCCAGCGTGATGTGGTTGACGAAATCGACCTGAATGACGCTACCCCGTCACACGACCAGACAATCCGTATGCGAAAGTTATTCAACGAGGGCAACCTTACAACCGAAGCAATCCACGCTGTTATGTCTGAGGAAAAGCCGAACCAAAAGGAAAAAATCGTGTTGAGGGGCGACAGAGTAAGATAGCTTATCCCGAAAAAATATTCCCGTCAGTCAGACGGAGGATTTTGTCTGCAAGGCATTGGAGCATTACAACAAGTTCTTGCGTAATCGTGCAGAGCGTGACAGCAGATAGCCTGTTTTACAGTTCCCCTTTCTCACACTCTAACCCCTTAGTTATACTTTTACCTACCGAAAATGATATATACTATCTCACTTGAATATAACTATCTCAAAGTATATGTCTATCTCTAAGGGGCAATCGCACAGTATGAACGGACAGGAGGTGTATGGTAAAATGAAAAATTAACGAAAAATCCGCATTTGTTTTTCGGCAGGTAAATCTTGTCGTAAGAGAAAATCCACAAAGGCACATCGTAGAGATACGGTGTGTTTTTCAATTTTTACAGGAGGAAACGCAATGATAAAGTCAAAATTCAAAAGAGTCACGTCGCTTTTCTTGGCGACCCTTATGTGTGTGACCACTTTTGCAGGCATTGGCTCGACAACAGCATATGCTGCTTCGGGAGAAAAAGCCGATGTTTATATGGTCGATTTCCCTCGTGATGGCGATGCTAATTACGATGGGGTATGGGGACACAGTAATTTGACCTTGAAAAATGGTTGGCATACCGGACGTTCTAATTTTACCAATCTTAAGGCTATTGGCTCATACTCAGGCAATGTTGCTTATTGTATTGAGCGGGAATTTCGCTCAAGGTCGGTCAGACAATGAATAAGTATGACGAAAATTATTTTAATAACCTTGCATCCAACGGGGTTATTTCCGGAGATGAAATCCGTCTTTTCGTTGGTCGTATTTTACAGTATGGCTACCGTGGGACAATCTCGACATCTTGGAGGTCACAGAATGAAGCAGCAGCAAACAGCATTGCACAGGCTTATGCCACACAGCTTCTTATCTGGGAAACTGTTATCGGAGAGCGTGATGTGAACTTCAATCATGTAGCAGCCAGTGGTTGCAGCAATGTGAAAGATGTCATCAATGCAAAGCATCCGCTTCGCAATAAGATTTTCAGTTATTACAACAGTATGGTGCAGAGTGTACAGAACCATGCGACCATACCGAGTTTTTGTAATAAATCATCCGGTTCGGCAAAGACAATAGAACTTGAGTGGAACGGAAGCAAGTACACAACTACTCTGACAGATTCCAATAATGTGCTGTCCAAATATAATTTCAAGGCAAGCATCAGTGGAGTGAGCTTTTCAGTGAATGGTAACAAACTTACGGTTTCTATGGATACAGCACCGAGTAAGGAATTTACCATTACCGCAACCAAGAAAAATGCAGTCCGCAGAGGTGTGGTTGTATGGTCAGAGGGCAAACACGGTCAGAATTCCAGTGTGCAGGATGTTGTCAGCTATGCTCAGGAAGTAAGCGACAGTATCAACGGTTATGTGAAGATGAAAGTCAGCTATGGTTCTTGTCAGATTGTAAAGACCAGTGAGGACGGCAAGGTTGACGGTATTAACTTCACGATTACCGGAAACGGTATCAATCAGACGGTTACAACAGCTAATGGCGGTAAGTTCCAGATTGATAACCTTATGCCGGGTATCTATACTGTAACCGAGCAGGCATACGATAAGTACGAGCCGCAGGAAACACATAGAGTTACTGTTGTAGCAGGACAGGTTGCAAAGGTCAATTTTAATAACAAATTGAAGCGTGGCGACCTTCAGGTAGTGAAGTCCTCAGAAGATAATCTTGTTGAAGGTATGAAGTTCCATCTTTTCGGTACTTCTCTTTCCGGTGCTGCTGTTGACCAGTATGCAGTTACAGACAAAAACGGTGTGGCAACTTTCAAAGATGTGCTTATCAGTGGTTCTGAACCATATACCCTTGAGGAAGTAGACACGGCTATCCGTTATGTTGTGCCGAAAAATCAGATTGCACCAGTGAAGTGGAAAGAAGTAACCACAAGAAACTTCAATAATATTTTGAAGATGTTTACTGTAACAGTAACAAAGAGCGACGCTGAGAAAGGCGAAGCACAGGCAATGCCAAACTTTCGGGAGCAATTTACGGTATCTATAAGGGAGAAACGCTTGTAGATAAGTATGTTACTGATGAAAACGGTCAGTTCACTACCAAAGAATATGTTTGTGATACCGACTGGACAATCCGAGAAATCACACCGTCAGAGGGATATTTGCTTGATAAGACTATCCATGAAGTAGGTGCAGACCCGAAACTTTATGAGGTGGAACACAACCTTACTTCCAATGATGTAACCGAGCAGGTAATCAAAGGTAATGTGGCTATCATTAAACACACTGACGATGGAGAAACAAAGATTGAAACACCTGAAAAGGGTGCTTCCTTTGAGATTTATCTGAAATCTGCCGGAAGCTATGACGCAGCCAATAAAGACGAGAGAGATACTATCGTTTGCGATGAAAATGGCTTTGGTCAGACAAAAGATATGCCGTATGGTATTTATACTGTACACCAGACTTCTGGTTGGGAAGGCAGAGAGATGATGGACGATTTTGATGTGTTCATTTCACAGAACGCACAGACGTATCGTTATCTTATCAATAACCGTAACTTCGAGAGCTTTGTCAATGTAGTTAAGGTGGACGCAGAAAGCGGAAAGAGTATTCCGTATGCAGGAGCAGGATTTAAGATTTACGACCCGCAGTAATCAGGTCAAAATGACCTTTACTTATCCGACACCGACCACGATTGATGTGTTCTATACCGATGCAAATGGTTCTCTTGTCACACCTGAGAAACTGGATTACGGCAAGGGGTATTCTATCGTAGAGGTACAAGCTCCATACGGATATGTACTTGATGATACTCCGGTATATTTTGATATTACCGAAGAAAATTCCACAGAGGAAGGCGGCGTAACTGTTGTGAAAGTCAATAAGCCGAATATGGCACAGAAAGGTACTATCACGGTTGAAAAGACCGGAGAAGTATTTAGTGGTGTCAATGTAAGTGGTTCTGAGGACAGTGATGTTATTTATCAGCCTGCTTATGAAGTGGCAGGACTTGAGGGTGCAGTTTATGAAGTCCGTGCTGCGGAAGATATTAGCACACCGGACGGTACACTCCGCTATTCAAAGGGCGAAGTGGTAGATACTATCACAACAAGCTCCGATGGATTTGTTAAGAGCAAAGAACTTTATCTCGGAAAATACGAGGTCAAGGAAATTACCGCACCTGATGGAATGGTAGTGAGTGGCGAAACACATACGGTTGAGCTTACTTATGCAGGTCAGAATATCTCTGTTACCGAAACTTCCACATCATTCTATAACGAAAGACAGAAAGTTCAGGTAAGCCTTGCAAAAGCCATTGAAAAGGATAAGACATTTGGTATTGGCGACAACGGAGAAATCAAAAACATCAGCTTTGGTCTTTATGCCGCAGAAGATATTGTATCTGCAAGCGGTACCGTTATTCCGGCTGATGGACTGATTGAGATTGTCAGCATAAATGAAAATGGAACTGCTGTTATGAAGTCAGACCTTCCGTTTGGCAAATACTATGTCAAAGAGAATGCAACCGATGAGCATTATATTCTCTCTGATACGAAGTATCCGGTTGTGTTTGAATACGCAGGTCAGGATACCGCAACGGTTGAAATTAAAGTAAATGACGGAAAAGAAATCAAGAATGAACTTATCTATGGTTCTGTATCAGGTAAGAAGATTGACGAGAATGGAGAAGCACTTGAGGGTGCTGTTATCGGTATCTTCAAAGCCGAAGAAACAGAATTTACAAAGGATACTGCACTTATGACGACTATCTCTGCAAAAGACGGTAGTTTTTCTTTTGAAAAAGTACCTTATGGCAAATGGATTGTAAGAGAAATCGAGCAGCCAAAGGGATTTGTTCTTGATGAAAAAGCGTATGAGGTCAATATTAGCAAAGCCGAGCAGGTAGTTGAAATTGAGATTGTCAATGAGTATGTTCACGGCAATATCAGACTCACGAAGGTGGACGCTGAATATCCGGATAACAAGCTTACGGGTGCAACCTTTGAGGTATATAAGGACACCAATGAGAACGGAAAGATTGATGATGGAGATGAACTTATCGGAAATCTTGAAGAAACTGAAACCGGAATTTATGAGATGAAAGAACTGCTTTACGGAAAATATATTGTCCGTGAAACAAAAGCACCGGAGGGCTTCCTGCTTGATAAGGGAGAATACTCTGTTTTCATTGAGAAAGACGAAACAACTTATTCCGTTGAGAATAAGGCAGGTGTCGGATTTATCAATGAAGCTATGCGTGGAACACTGAAAATCGTTAAGACATCTTCAGACGGTAAGGTCAAAGGTTTTGCGTTCAGAGTAACCGGAGCAAACGGCTATGATATGACATTTGAAACAGATAAGAACGGCGAAATCGTGATTGAGGGACTTCGTATTGGCGAATATACCGTATCCGAAGTGGCAAACAATGCCTCTGCCGCATATATCACACCTGCCGACCAGAATGTTACTATCAAACTTGATGAAACAGCCGTTGTAAAAATGCACAATGAGTTGAGGGATACTCCAAAGACAGGAGATGATACCAATATGAAACTTTGGTATGTCCTTGCCGGACTTTCTGCTGTCGGTATCGCTGTAACGTCTGTTGTTGCACACAAAAAGAAGAAAAAGGAGGGTAACGAGTAATGGAAGCAAAGACAATTATCGCTATCGCATTAGTCGCCGTTATTGTCGGCGGCTTTATCTTTCTTCAGGTTAAAAACCGTAAGAAGTAAGTAACAAGCGAACATTAACCAGTCGGGGCAGAGCGTAAAAAACTCTGTCCCTTTAATTTTTGGAGGAACATTATGAAACAACAGAAAACGGTGGAGAGCCGAGTGCTTGAAATCTTAAAGAAATGCCCGATGTCGAGGTATGATGATATGCTTCTTATTCTGCATTATTACAATCGGTACGGATATATACCTGCTGGAAATCTTCCGCTTGAGGATATTGTATTTAATTACCGAGCATACGGACTTCCTTGTTTTGAAACCATACGCAGGGCAAGGCAGAGAGTACAGTCCCTTTTTCCTGAGTATTCACGTAATCCGCAGAAAGAAGAACAGAGCGGCAGTATTTCTATTGTAATCAACATTAGCTAAGGAGGTATTTTCGTGAAAGACAAAGCAACTTTTCAGAATAAGGTTAAGGTGCTGAATAAACTCTTTGACTCCGGTTGTGATACGGAGAAAAAGTTGCAGCAGCTTGATATGGAAGCAATCCTGAAAATTCCGAATATCACGATTCCTGATATGGGTGTGATTATGGAGCTTCAGAAGAATACAAAGTCCGGTAAACTCTTTTCGTATTTGGGCGGCGGTTCTGATGAAGCAACAAAAATGAGAGGTAAGGAAAATGAAGCAACAGGAGAATAGAGCAGAGCCGCAGGAAAAGCAAATTCGATTTATAAACAGTCATTACAACTTAAAATTCTATATTCCCGATGGTGGAAAAATCAGGATTACTTTTCGTGATGGACACACAGCAGACAGAGTGTGCAAGTATATTGATGACTACCATTTGTATGTCGGAAATTGCTGCTATCATATATGTGAGTTTGCTGAAAAAATGGAGCTTAATGGAAGCAAAGTTGAACCTATCAATCAATCCGAACCGTCAAAAAACAAGACCAGAAACAGAGAAAAACAGCGATAAGGAGGTGCAAGAGTAATGGCACGAAAATATGACCTTATTTCTGAGCTTTACAACCGCACCTGCAAAACGGTTGTGTCAAATCCTCAGAACTGGCAGGCATTCTTGGCTTCGGCTTGCCGAAATTATAAGTTACGTTATGACGAGCAGCTACTTGTATATGCACAGCGACCTGATGCAACGGCGGTTCTTGAGATAGAGCAGTGGAACAAAATTTTTGGCAGATGGGTCAACCGAGGTGCAAGAGGTATTGCTGTTTTTGCTGATGAAAACCGTTCACGGCAAAGACTGACACATTACTTTGACATTTCAGATACTCACGAAAGCAGATATTCAAGAACAGTCCCGATTTGGGATATGCGTCAGGAATACGAAGCTGATGTGATTGAAACATTGGAAAGCACTTTCGGAGAGATTGAGAATAAGAGTAGTCTTGCCGAAGCAATTATGGGAGCAGCAAGAAATGCGGCAGAGGATAATATCCCTGATTATCTGCAAGACCTTTACTATGCAACCGAGGGCAGTTCCTTCGAGGAAGTGGAAGAGGATATTGTGGCTTTCATTTATAAAAATGTCGTGACAAATAGTGTGGCATATATGATGATGTCAAGGCTTGGCGTTGATACGGACGGTTATTTTGAACTTGATGATTTCAGAGATGTTACCAATTTCAATACGCAGGAAACACTCAATGCACTTGGATTTGCTACCAGTGATATTGCAGAAATGGGATTGACGGAAATATCTAAAACAATTACTGCACTCAACCGTCAAAATCGCATAATTGTCGGTCAGGACAGAAATGAATACAATAAGGTTGAAAATAACGACGAAAGGAGTTTGGACAATGAACGAACTGACCTACACGATGGTGGGCGATTACAGCCTTCCGAACCTGAAACTTCCACAGCAGCCGGAAGTGACTTTGGGCAGATACGCTCAGATGCGGAGAGATTTTCTGAAGGAACATCACAGAGTCCTTTACTACAATCTCCTGACGAGGGGCGAACTGACACAGCACTTGGCGGAAGTGGAACAGAGAGCCAGCAAGATGGAGGAAACAATCCTGAGCCAGATGGCACAGAAAGAGGGAGTGAGCGAACAGATGAAAGCGGAGGATATGATGAAATGGGTTCGTCTGATGAACTCCCTTCGCAGCTCGGCACAGGAAATCGTGAAAGCGGAAGTGATATTCGCTTAGAGTATTACGACAGAACACACGAGGATAAAAGCCTTCCGTTCTTTGGGCGTGATGAAGTAATCAATGAAATTCTCAGAACGACACCACATTTATCAGCAAGTCTGGAAGAAATCAAAGATTATTATGAACGTAATCCTGATAACAAAGACCGCACAGAGTATATAAAGAGTATTTTCAATAATGATTATACCGAGCTTACTTTAGAGGATGGCAGGACAGTAGGGTACAAGACCTTTGAAAACGTTCTGCATTTGTGGGAGGGCAAATACGACAGCAGAACCGCACAGAGTTTTTATGATTGGGCTGTTATTGCTCGACATTTTGAAGCTATGCGATTATTGGGAGAATTAAGTGACAGCATAAAACCATTACCGTCAATGGACGGTCAGATGACATTCATATTAGACGGTCGGGCAGAGGAAAAGAAAACCTCTGCCTTTACTTTTTCTCAGGAGATTATCGACGCTGTTCTTGCGAATGGAAGCGGATTTTCTGAGGGTAAAATGCGTATCTATGAGCAGTTTGAAAAAAGCCTTTCAGCAAAAGAAAACGCAGACTTCTTAAAAAATGAGTACGGTTGGGGCGGCTCTTATCCAGTAATAATCGGAGCAGGAATTGATGAGAGTCACGATGGAAAAGGTATTACGATTACGAAAGGTATCGGTAAAGAAAATCCACATATCACGCTTTCGTGGTCGCAGGTGGAGAAACGTATCGGGGAACTTATCCGAATGGACAGATACTTAAATCCAAAGGAAAAAGAACGCTATCCTCAGTGGCTTGAAAGTCAAGAGGAACGCAGAGCCAAAATCGAGGAAACGAAAAGAAACCGTGAGATACTCTCTAATGCACCACCGGAGCAGGAACTAGCCGAAAAAGAACCTGAAGAAGCGGAAATATCGCAAGATGTGAAATATGAATATCATCTTGGCGATAAGGTGTATATCGGTGCTTCTGAGTACGAAATCTTATCTGTTGATGATGAGAGAGTAATGCTCTATGACTATGATATGCCACTGTTCAATAAGGAATTTTCACGCACAGAGTTTGACAGAAAAGTGCGTGAGAATCCGATGAATGAGCATTTGATTGTAAAGGAAGAACCTGCCGAAGAAAGAAATGAAACGGAAGAAGTTCAGACCAATATGGCAGTATGCCGATTGAAGATTATCGAGAGATAGTAGCTTCGCAGTCAGGTTTTGACAGCTATGATGAGATGTATCATCAGGGGTATCGCATAGGAAACGGTTATGATAAAGAGCCTGAGCCGGTAGTTCCCGCTTGGGAGCAGAAGAAAAAAGTCAAAGGCTTTGACTTGCACCCTGATGTATCTATGGCAGAACGCCACACCTTTAATCTCAAAGAAAATGAGGTTGAAACAGTTGGTAAAAAGGAACGCTTCCGCAGAAATATTATGGCGATACAGCTTCTAAAAAAATGTCAGGAAGAAAACAGATTTGCCACTCTTGAAGAACAGATTATCTTATCAAAGTACGTTGGTTGGGGTGGGCTTTCAGAAGCCTTTGATGAAAATAATTCAGCGTGGGCAACGGAATATCTGGAACTTTCTTCGGTATTAACACCGGAGGAATATGCTTCGGCAAGAGAAAGCACGTTGACTGCGTTCTACACGCCGCCCGAAGTTATCACAGCCATTTATAAGGCAATGGAGCAGATGGGCTTTAAGGAAGGCAACTTGTTAGAGCCGTCCTGCGGTATCGGTAATTTCATCGGTATGCTGCCGGACACAATGCAGGACAGTAAGATTTACGGTGTGGAACTTGATACGATTTCCGCAGGGATTGCACAGCAGCTTTATCAGAAAACAACCATTGCGGCACAAGGATTTGAAGAAACCAATCTGCCGGACAGCTTCTTTGATGGAGTGGTTGGCAATGTGCCTTTTGGAGATTTTAAGGTGTCGGATAAAAGGTACGACAAGCATAAGTTCCTGATACACGATTACTTTTTTGCCAAGTCCCTTGATAAGTTAAGACCCGGCGGTGTGATGGCACTTGTAACGAGCAAAGGCACAATGGATAAGGAAACTTTAGCAGTACGAAAGTATATTGCACAGAGGGCAGAGCTTCTTGGAGCAATCCGATTGCCGAATAATACCTTTAAGGGTAATGCAGGAACGGAAGTCATTTCGGATATTCTTATCCTGCAAAAGCGTGACAGACTGATAGATATTGAGCCGGATTGGGTTCATCTTGATACCGATGAGAACGGAATTAAGATGAACTCTTATTTTGTGCAGCACCCCGAAATGATACTCGGAGAAATGAAAATGGTATCGGGGCGTTTCGGTATGGAAGCAACTTGTGTGCCGTATGAAAATGCAGACCTTGCAGCACAGCTTGATGAAGCAGTAGCAAACATTCACGGAGAAATCACGGAATATGAAGCCGAGGAAGAACTGGAGGAGGAAGATAATTCTATTCCGGCAGACCCGGCAGTGAGAAACTTTTCATATACGGTGGTAGACGATAAAATCTATTATCGTGAAAATTCCCGTATGACTCCGGTGGAAGTGTCGGCAACCGCAGAGAACCGAATTAAGGGTATGATTGCTATTAGAAATTCCGTCAGAACGCTGATTGAATTGCAGACAGAAGATTACCCTGACAGCGAAATCAAAGCGGAGCAGGAGCGATTAAACAGACTTTATGATACCTTTTCAGGTAAGTACGGACTCATTAACAGCCGTGCAAATACCTCTGCTTTTTCGCAGGACAGTTCATTCTCTTTGCTTTCCGCATTGGAGATAATCGGAGAGGACGGAGAACTGGAACGTAAGGCTGATATGTTTTCTAAGAGGACAATTAAGCCGCATACTCCGGTTACTTCTGTTGATACGGCAAGCGAAGCGTTGGCGGTATCTCTTGGAGAAAAAGCCACGATTGATATGGACTATATGATGGAGCTTTCCGGTAAATCGGAGAATGAAATCTTTGAGGACTTAAAGGGTGTTATCTTCCTAAACCCGCTTTATGAGTATGGAAATTCTTACGAACCGAAGTATCTGATGGCTGATGAATACCTTTCGGGTAATGTCAGGGAAAAGCTGAAGATTGCAAAGAACTCGGCAGAACTCTATCCGGAAGATTATAAGGTCAATGTGGAAGCACTTCAAAAGGTGCAGCCGAAAGACCTGACTGCAAGTGAAATTTCCGTGCGACTTGGTGCAACTTGGCTGCCACCGGACGATGTGCAGGAGTTTATCTTTCATTTGCTTGAAACACCACGCTATGCACAGTGGAATATCAAAGTTCACTTCTCTCCATTTACGAGTGAGTGGAATATTGAGGGCAAATCTTACGACAAAGGAAATGTAAGGGCATATAACACTTACGGAACTTCCCGCATCAATGCCTATAAGATTATTGAGGAAACGCTGAATTTAAAAGATGTGCGTATCTTTGATTATATCGAAGATGATGAGGGAAAGAAAAAGGCTGTCCTGAATAAAAAGGAAACAGCGATTGCTCAGTCGAAGCAGGAAATGATTAAGCAGGAATTTCAGGACTGGATATGGTCTGACCCAGAACGAAGGGAAAGGCTTTGCAAATCCTACAATGAGAAATTCAATAGCGTCAGACCTCGTGAGTATGATGGAAGTCATATCATCTTCAATGGTATGAACCCTGAAATTGAACTCAGGGAACATCAGAAAAATGCGGTTGCCCATATCCTTTACGGAGGAAATACGCTTCTTGCACACGCAGTCGGAGCAGGAAAAACTTTTGAAATGGTAGCGGCAGCACAGGAGTCGAAAAGGCTTGGACTTTGTAATAAGTCACTGTTTGTTGTACCAAATCACTTGACCGAACAATGGGCGGCTGAGTATTTGCAGCTCTATCCGGCGGCGAATATCCTTGTCGCAACAAAGAAAGATTTTGAAACCAAGAACCGTAAAAGGTTCTGCGGCAGGATTGCAACCGGAGATTATGACGCAGTTATCATCGGACATTCACAGTTTGAGAAAATCCCGATGTCCATTGAAAGACAGAGGGCAATCTTAGAACAGCAGCTTGAGGAGATAACCGGAGGAATTGCAGAACTCAAGCGAAACCGAGGGGAAAACTTCTCCATAAAACAGCTTGAAAAGTCAAAGAAATCCATCAAGCAGAAACTTGATAAACTCAATGACCAGACGAAAAAAGATGATGTTGTAACCTTTGAGGAACTTGGTGTAGACAGGCTTTTTGTTGATGAAAGCCATTATTACAAGAACCTTTATCTTTATACAAAAATGCGTAATGTGGGCGGTATCGCACAGACGGAAGCACAGAAATCTTCCGACCTCTTTATGAAGTGTCGTTACCTTGACGAGATTACCGGAGGGCGAGGAACCGTATTTGCAACGGGTACACCTATCTCAAACAGTATGGTGGAACTCTATACGATACAGCGATATTTGCAGTACAACACGCTTGTGAAAAATGGGTTGCAGCACTTTGATGCCTGGGCTTCCACTTTCGGAGAAACCATTACGGCAGTGGAACTTACACCGGAAGGAACAGGATACAGAGCAAAGACAAGGTTCGCAAAATTCTATAACTTGCCGGAACTAATGGCGATGTTCAAGGAGATTGCGGACATTAAAACAGCAGATATGTTGAACCTGCCAGTACCGGAAGCAAAGTACCATAACATTGCAGTAAAGCCGTCGGAAATGCAGAAGGAAATGGTTGCTTCCCTTGCAGAGAGAGCCGAGCAGGTGCGTGGCGGCGGTGTGGATTCAAGCGTAGATAATATGCTGAAAATCACGAATGACGGAAGAAAACTGGCTCTTGACCAGCGTATGCTAAACGATATGCTGCCTGATTTTGAGGGCAGTAAAATCAATGCCTGCGTCGATAACATCTATCGGATATGGGAAGAAAATATCGACAAAAAATCGGCACAGCTTGTGTTCTGCGACCTTTCCACTCCGAAGAATGATGGCACATTTTCCGTCTACAACGACATCAGAAAGAAGCTGATTGAGAGAGGTATTCCTGAAAGTGAAGTGAAGTTCATACACGAAGCCGACACGGATATGAAGAAAAAAGAACTGTTCCAAAAGACCCGCAAGGAGAAGTCAGAGTGCTTCTCGGCTCTACTCAGAAGATGGGAGCAGGGACGAACGTGCAAGACAAACTTATTGCACTTCACGATGTGGATTGTCCGTGGCGACCTTCAGATGTAGGACGGATTTTGCGGACATTCAAAATAAAAAAGAATGTGGAGGTAACAGACAATGGCAAAATCATTATTTGAGGAACTGGGCGGCAAATACGAAAGGCAAGGGGATTATTTGATACCGTGCTTAACTGTACCCGCCGAAGAAGAACAGGCAATAGGCATCTGGGGGCAACGGCATTTAGATTATCTAAAACAGTACCGTAAAGTTACATACACCAATCTTCTTACAAGCGGCAGGCTAAACGCCTACCTTGCCGACATCAACAGACAGGCACAGGAACGCTTTGAAAGGCTCATAGAGGGTATGAAACAGGCACAGGGCATAACGGAACAGCTAAAGGCAGAAAACGCCTTAGAATGGACAGGATGCCTCAATAACATAAGGGCTTGTGCGAGGGAGATTGTGGAAAAGGAAATTATTTTTGCATAAACAGATGATTAGTGGCAGGGGGAAATCCTGCCGCTTTTTCTGCTTTAGTTTGTCAGCTTGACAAATAAAGGGTTAAGGAATATAATTAGATTCAGTATTATACAAGGAGGTAATAAATATGCGGCAAGGTATTCTTAAATAAACTGTCAATTTGATAGTGGGAACAAAAAGTAGCAGTCTCGTTTCACTTTTAATATGGGGCTTAGTTTTTTGTACCCAGTTTAAGAATACTTTTATCATGTAATTTTATATGCCCGAAAACATATAAGTGTTTTGGGGCTATTGGAGTTATTTACCCAGTGATAGGAGTATTTATCACTGGGTATTTTTATGCCCTTTTTTGGGTGTTGATAGGAGGAAAATCACATGAAAATAATTAACTTAGGCATTCTGGCTCACGTTGACGCAGGAAAGACAACATTAACGGAAAGTTTATTGTATACCAGTGGTGCAATTGCAGAACTAGGGAGCGTAGATGAAGGCACAACAAGGACAGATACAATGAATTTGGAGCGTCAAAGGGGAATCACTATCCAGACAGCAGTGACATCTTTTCAGTGGGAGGATGTAAAAGTCAACATTATAGATACGCCAGGCCATATGGATTTTTTGGCGGAAGTATACCGTTCTTTATCCGTATTAGACGGAGCAGTATTATTAGTTTCTGCAAAGGATGGCATACAGGCACAGACCCGTATACTGTTTCATGCACTACAGACAATGAAGATTCCGACAATTTTTTTCATCAATAAAATTGACCAAGAGGGGATTGATTTGCCAATGGTATATCGAGAAATGAAAGCAAAGCTTTCTTCGGAAATTATAGTGAAGCAAAAGGTTGGGCAGCATCCCCATATAAATGTAACGGACAATGACGATATGGAACAGTGGGATGCGGTAATTATGGGAAACGATGAACTATTAGAGAAATATATGTCAGGGAAACCGTTTAAAATGTCAGAACTGGAACAGGAAGAAAACAGGAGATTCCAAAACGGAACGTTATTTCCCGTTTATCACGGAAGCGCTAAAAACAATCTGGGGATTCGGCAGCTTATAGAAGTGATTGCCAGTAAATTTTATTCATCAACGCCTGAAGGTCAATCTGAACTATGCGGGCAGGTTTTTAAGATTGAATATTCAGAGAAAAGGCGGCGTTTTGTTTATGTGCGTATATATAGCGGAACATTGCATTTGAGGGATGTTATTAGAATATCTGAAAAAGAGAAAATAAAAATCACAGAGATGTGTGTTCCGACAAACGGTGAATTATATTCATCCGATACAGCCTGCTCTGGTGATATTGTAATTTTACCAAATGATGTTTTGCAGCTAAACAGTATTTTGGGGAACGGAATACTGTTGCCGCAGAGAAAATTTATTGAAAATCCTCTCCCTATGCTCCAAACAACGATTGCAGTAAAGAAATCTGAACAGCGGGAAATATTGCTTGGGGCACTTACAGAAATTTCAGATGGCGACCCTCTTTTAAAATATTATGTGGATACTACAACGCATGAGATTATACTTTCTTTTTTGGGGAAAGTGCAGATGGAAGTCATTTGTGCCATCCTTGAGGAAAAATATCATGTGGAGGCAGAAATAAAAGAGCCTACTGTTATATATATGGAAAGACCGCTTAGAAAAGCAGAATATACCATCACATAGAAGTCCCGCCAAATCCTTTCTGGCTTCTGTCGGGTTGTCCATAGAGCCGCTCCCTATTGGAAGCGGAGTGCAGTATGAAAGCAGAGTTTCACTTGGATATTTAAATCAATCGTTCCAAAATGCGGTTATGGAGGGGGTTCTTTATGGCTGCGAGCAGGGGCTGTATGGATGGAAAGTGACAGACTGTAAAATCTGTTTTGAATATGGATTGTATTATAGTCCTGTAAGTACCCCCGCAGACTTTCGGCTGCTTTCCCCTATCGTATTGGAGCAGGCTTTAAAAAAAGCAGGGACAGAACTATTAGAGCCATATCTCCACTTTGAAATTTATGCACCGCAGGAATATCTCTCACGGGCGTATCATGATGCTCCAAGGTATTGTGCAGATATTGTAAGTACTCAGATAAAGAATGACGAGGTCATTCTGAAAGGAGAAATCCCTGCTAGATGTATTCAAGAATACAGGAACGATTTAACTTATTTCACAAATGGGCAGGGAGTCTGCTTGACAGAGTTAAAAGGATACCAGCCAGCTATTGGTAAATTTATTTGCCAACCCCGCCGCCCGAATAGCCGTATAGATAAGGTTCGGCATATGTTCCACAAGTTAGCTTAACAGCTTGCAAAAGTCATATAAAATGAGATTTGAAAGGATTAGAGACTAATTATGATGAAATGCGAATGGATATTGTGTCCTGTTTGTGGGAACAAAACCCGTAATAAAATTAGGAAGGACACTGTTTTGGAGAATTATCCCCTTTATTGTCCAAAATGCAGACAAGAAAGATTGATTAAAGTTGACAACTTGAAGATAACTGTCATCAAAGAGCCAGACGCTTAAGACGCAGAGCCGATGAAATTGTGGAACAATTCACGAATCATCGGCTCTTTTTGTTTCGTATTTGAAAGAACAAACTCACCAAATAAAAAAACGATATTCGGGTGGGTTATTTTGTTATACCCTAAATTACCCTCTGAATTTGTTTTTAAATTTGGAGGGATTTTTTTATGTCCTTTTTTCGGGCAGTTATCTATCTGCTCATACGAAGCAAAATTTATCAATACATAGCATATCAGAGAACGGCAGGAAACCAGTTAAAAAAATTTCTGCCTATGCAACGGCACTTCCTGCCTTGAATGTAGAAGTACAATCTCCATACAACAGAATTAATATTTCCCATAACCGTAAAGGTCATAGAGCCTTTGCGGTTTTTCTTTTGTCGATTTTTGTTGGAAAGTGCCATAGGGCTATTAGTGGTGTTAGGTGTCGTTCGCCACCTCTCCATCTGGATTTTGAACATTTCAAAAATTCAGATGGGAGGTACTTACAGTGAAATACGCACCGAGAAAGGTATATATCAAGGAAAGCGGCAGATATGTGGAACTGTCCTATACGGATTTCTGCCGCCGCAGGGAATCCGACCAGACCTATATGGACAAGCTGTTTATCCCCATTCAAGGCTGTCTGCTTGAAGTCGTGAGGGAGCAATACACGGACTTCTACCGAGATAAGGAACGGTGGCGTTATCTGAAAAAATTAGATACGAAGAACAGCCTGCTTTCTCTGGATGGATTTACGGACAGCGAGGGGAAGCCTTTAGACTTTATCGCTGATGAAGCGGCAGACATTGCGGAAACCGTTGTCAATGCGGTTATGGTGGACAGGCTGAAAGCCGCCCTGCCTTTGCTGTCGGATAGTGAACAGGAATTGATACAGGCAATCTTTTTTGACGGACTTTCTGAGCGTGAAGTCGGGGCGAGGTTCGGCATAACCCAGAGCGTTGTGAACAAACGCAAAGCCAGAATCCTAAGAAAACTAAGAAAGATAATAGAAAATTAAAATTTAAGGCGTTCAGCCCCTTGTTTTTTCCTTTGGGAAATGAGGGGGTTTTTCTCTGCCTCTCAATCAATTCTGATTGGAGGAAAAGAAGCATGGCATATAACCACGGACGGGAGGACAGGAAATGGCGTATCTGGAAAGAAGCGGAGGAAAAGCTGCTGCGTGAGTGCGGCGTTGATGAAGCGACCATTGAGCAGATACGCATTGCGGACAGGGCAGACTTCAATTCCAACAGGCGGTTTTACCGATGGACGAATGACATTGCGGAATACCTTGAGGACATGGCAGACAGGGAGCGGCAGACGGAAGTGGGTACGGTTGCGGAGTTACTGAACGAGATTGAGAGCGAAAATCTCTATCAAGTATTAGTCGCGGTGGACGGGCGTACCTTGAAAATCGTCCTGCTGAAAATGCAGGGGTATTCCACAAAGGAGATTGCCCCGCTCGTGCATTTGACGACTGGTGCCATCTATGCGAGGTTAGACCATCTGCGGAAGAAGCTACGAAAATTTTATAGCGTCTAAAACAGCCTGCCGTCCTGCGGGCTACTGGGTGAGGGATGGAAATCCCCTCACTTATTTTTTGCAGGAGGCAAGCGGGATGGCATACAGAGTTAAGGCGTACACGCTTCGGGAGGAATCCACGGAAAGCGGCACAAGGTATTTTATCAGCTTTAAGGACGGGCAGGGCAAATCCCACGAGTTGGAAGTGTCGGAACAGTTCTTTATGGAGTTTCGGCAGATGGAACGCAGGAACAGGAATCTCCTCCAATGGGACGAGCGGCACAGGGAGTTTTCGGAAGTATGGGACGAAACGCTGAACAGGCGGGCGTTGAAGCTGCCTAAGAGCATAGAGGAACAAATGATTGAGGCAGAACGGGCAGAACTGCTCTGTAAGGCGGTTGACGGACTGCCAGAGATACAAAGGCGGCGTTTCCTGCTCTACTACGAGTATGAGTTCAATTTTTACCAAATCGCCGCTATGGAGCATTGCACCGCTTCGGCAATACAGAAATCTGTTGCGATTGCAAAGGAGAAAGTAAAGGCGGAAATGAGGAAGTATCTCCAACCGTGACCGACACCGCCCGAAAAAGAAATCTGTTTTTTATTTGTGTGGGATTGGCGGCATTACATACTCTCACTTTTTCTTCGTGGGAGTAAATCTATTTTTAAGGAGGTCAACGCCTATGTGCAACGAAAACAAAAACACCGCCCGAAAGGAGGAAAGCCATGCAGAAGTTACAGACAGTCAACGCCGAAACGCTCCTTTATGAACCGCTTGAGAAGCCGTCCTTTGTGGTGGACAGCCTTATCCCCACAGGCTTGTCGCTGTTCTGCGGCTCACAGAAGATAGGAAAGAGCTGGCTCATGCTGAAGCTATGTTTATGCGTGTCGCAGGGACTTCCCTTGTGGGATATGCCGACAATGGAGGGCGACGTGCTTTACCTCTGCCTTGAGGACACGTTCTGCCGTATACAGGACAGGCTGTTCCGATTGACGAACGAAGCGAGCAGGCGGCTTCACTTTGCCGTGGCAAGCTGCAAGCTGTCAGACGGTCTTATCGTGCAGCTTGAAGATTATCTGAAAGATTACCCAAACAGCAGGCTTATTGTCATTGACACTTTGCAGAAAGTCCGTACAGCTTCAAAAGACAATGCCTACGCAAGCGACTATGGGGACATCTCACTAATCAAAGACTTTGCCGACAGGCATTCATTGGCGGTCATTGTCGTACACCACATCCGAAAGCAGAATGACAGCGATGTGTTCAACAAGGTGTCTGGGACGACAGGCTTAACGGGGAGTGCGGACGCTACCTTTGTTCTGGAAAAGGAGAAACGGGCATCCGACACCGCCAAGCTGTATGTGACGGGCAGGGACACGCCCTATCAGGAATACACGCTGCGTTTCCGTGATTGCAGTTGGGAACTTGTGGAGAGAAAAACGCAGGAGCAGCTTGCGAAAGAAACGATACCAGACGTCCTTTTTCGGTTGGTGGATTTTATGAGGGATAAGGAAGAATGGGCAGGCACGGCAACGGAGCTGTTAGCCGCTATGAGGGAAACGGAAACCATACCCACGGTGATTACGAAATGGCTCAATGAATACCGCACCACATTTTTAAATGAGAACCATATCGTTTATCAGTACAGCCGCAAAAAACACGGCAGGCAGATTTCGCTTGCAAAGCGGGCGGGTGACAGCGGTGACGGTGGTGACAGCGATATTGGGATACCCCCTGTTACTGTCATTGACGCTTAAAGCCGTGTAAAGCTGGCGACTCTGCCCTGCGGGTGACAGCGGTGACGGCGGTGACAGTGATTTTAGGATACCCTGCCGCTGTCATCCCTGCGGGAGAACACCCCGTAAACGCAAAGTGCAGGCGTAGGATTTACCCGCCCTTTTCGGCGTGTAAAACCACCCCTGCGGTCAGAAAAATCCTTCCGATTTTTCCGACTGCGTTTACAGGTGTAACACACTACACTTTGCCCTGCAAGTCGTGTGCCAGACGTTCCCTCTGGACTCCCTTATGGCAGGTCTTACGCCCTGCTTATCCTACGCTCCACGCTTCGGATAAAAGAATGGCAGCATGACGGTGACGGCTCTTGCGAGGGGGTATTCCAAAAACACCGTCATCATCGACATGACCGTCATGCAGGGAATAAGGGTGACAGTTGAGGCAGTCGGTAGGGGGTATCCCAAAACTGCTGTCACCGCCGTCACCGCTGTCACCCAAAGGGCAGTTTACCCGCCGAAGAAAGGAAGATGATGAATTATGCCCTATGCAATCCTGCGTTTCCAGAAACGCAAAGCGGGCGGCGTTGCGGCTTGCGAACGCCACAACGAGCGTAAAAAAGAAGCCTATAAAAGCAATCCAGATATAGATATGGAACGCTCGAAAGATAACTACCATCTTGTGAATCCGCCGAGGTACACCTACAAGAAAGAGATTAACCGCATGGTAGCCGAAGCAGGGTGCAGGACGAGGAAAGATAGCGTGATGATGGTGGAAACGCTTATCACGGCTTCGCCAGAATTTATGAACAGCCTGCCGCCCAAAGAACAGAAAGCGTATTTTACGATGGCTCTGGATTTCATTTCAGAGCGTGTCGGGGAGAAAAATATCCTCTCCGCAGTCGTCCACATGGACGAGAGAACGCCGCATATGCACCTCTGTTTTGTGCCGATTACACCAGACAATAAGCTGTCTGCCAAAACAATTTTAGGCAATCAAAAGAGCCTGTCCGAATGGCAGACCGCCTACCATGAGCGGATGTCCTCACGGTGGAATCAGCTTGAAAGAGGTCAGTCCTCAATGGAAACGAAGCGGAAACATGTCCCCACATGGCTCTATAAGTTGGGCGGCAGGCTTGATAAACAGTATGAGGAAATTGTGTCTGCACTGTCCGACATCAACGCCTTTAATGCAGGGAAGAAGCGTGACAAGGCTCTGGAACTGATTGCGGCATGGCTCCCAGACGTGGAGAAATTCTCAAAGGAAATCAGTAAGCAGAGTGCCTATATCAATAGCCTAAAGGAGCAAATCGGGCAGGAATCAGACTATGCGGGGCGTATGCGTGATGAAAAGTATGAGCAGGAACTAAAGGTGCAGAAAGCGAACCAGAAGATATTTGAGTTGCAGAGAACCAACGAGCAGATGGGGCGGCTGCTCTCAAAGATACCGCCCGAAGTGTTGGAAGAATTGCAGAAAAACCATAAAAGCAGAGCGAAAGAAAGGTAGATATGTGAATGAAGAAACAGGATTTTAAGGTGTTAAAGACCAAAGACTTGTACCCGTTTCCCGACAATCCGTTTCATGTGGCAGAGGATGAAACGCTGTCAGAATTAGCGGAAAGCATCAAGGAATTTGGCATTGTCACGCCGATAATCACACGCCCGAAAGAGGACGGGAACGGCTATGAAGTGATTGCAGGGCAGCGGCGTGTCCGTGCGTCTGAACTTGCAGGGATAAATACCGTGCCTGCGTTTGTCCTGCCCTTAGACCGTGACCGAGCCATCATCACCCTTGTAGACAGTAATTTACAGCGTGAGAATATCCTGCCATCAGAGCGGGCGTTTGCTACAAGATGAAATCCGAAGCCATGAAGCGGCAGGGTTTCCGCACAGACTTAACCTCGTCACAAGTTGTGACGAAGTTGCGGACGGACGACAAGGTGGCACAGGGCTTCGGCGTAGGCAGGATGACCGTACAAAGATTTATCCGTTTGACGGAACTGATACCGCCGATTTTGCGGATGGTGGACGAGGGGAAAATCGCCCTCACGCCTGCGGTGGAACTGTCCTTTTTGAAGAAAGACGAGCAGGAAAACCTCTTTGCCACGATGGAGAGCGAAGAAGCAACGCCCTCACTCTCACAGGCACAGCGGATGAAAAGCCTAAGCCAGAGCGGGCGGCTTGACATGGATACGATATTTGCAATTATGACGGAGGAAAAGGGAAACCAGAAAGAAACCTTGAAAATCAACACAAGCAAGCTGAAAAAGTATTTTCCGAAGAACACAACGCCGAAGCAGATGGAGGAAACCATCATTAAACTTTTGGAGCGTGAATTGCAGAGGAAACGGGGCAGGGACAGCCGCTAATCTTCTCTTTTCGGGAGGTAAATGCAGAAAATTGAGGTATGAAGAATGAAAGAAATCCAGTATGAGATTGTAAAGGAAATCGCCGTATTGTCTAAGGGCGACAGCGGCTACACAAAAGAAATCAATCTTATCTCATGGAACGGAAGAGAGCCGAAATATGACATCCGCAGCTTTTCCCCGAACCGTGAGAAGTGCGGAAAGGGTATCACGTTGAACGCTGATGAAGCAGCAGCACTCCTTGAAGCATTACAGAAAGAAGTAAACAGCGGGGATTGATGGTATCTGATTGACAGGGCGGGGCGTTCCAGACGTTCTCCTGCCCTGTCTGGAAAGGAAGATTTAAGTATGGGCGAGGATAAGAAAGCAGATAAAAAGAGAAAGCGTATCGTGCCGAAAGCACCAGTTCAGATGATAATCAGCCGTGAATATGTCGGCACGCAGACAGTCACAGAAGCGTTTATCCCGATTATTTCCGAGGATATTCGGAAGAAGATTGCCGAGGGCGACACCTTCGACAATGAGGGGCTGTCCGCTTAGAATGTACGCAATGGAACATGAAAACAGATAGGACAGATATGGAGGTTTTACAGTATGGCAGGAATAAGAATGGAGAACAAGATTTATGAAGTCGGCATGTACTGCCGCTTGTCAAAAGACGATGGCACGGATAACGAGAGTGCGAGCATTGCGACACAGAAATCCATCCTCACGGATTATGTGAAAAAGCAGGATGGCACTTAGCAAAAACGTATGTGGACGACGGTTACTCTGGTACAAATTTCCAAAGACCAAGTTTCCAGAACATGATTAAGGACATTGAAAGCGGTCTGATAAACTGCGTTATCACGAAAGATTTATCTCGTCTGGGGAGGAACTATCTTGATTGCGGACTGTATCTGGAAGTGTTTTTCCCAGAGCATAATGTGAGGTATATAGCGGTCAATGACGGCGTGGACACGCTCAATAAATCCGCTATGGACATCACGCCTTTCCGCAACATCCTAAACGAAATGTATTCCGCCGATGTGTCGGTCAAGATAAAATCGGCGTACCGAGCGAGGTTTCAGCAGGGGAAATTCATGGGGACGACAGCACCATACGGTTACGTCAAAGACCCCGCCGACCACAACCATCTGCTGATAGATGACAAAGTTGCCCATGTGGTAAGGGAAATATTTGACCTTGCGTTAGCGGGCAACGGAATCGCCAAAATCCGCAAGCACATCAACAAACAGCATATCTTACGCCCCGCCGCTTATGCGGCGGAGCAGGGGGCAACAGGCTATGAGAGGTATTTTGAGGAGAATGAGGAGAACCGTTATATTTGGAGCGAGAACAGCGTAAGGGGCATTTTAAGAAGCCCGATATATGCGGGAAACCTTGCAGGCTACAAGCGGATTGCCGCCAACATGAAAAGCAAGAAACGCCCCTCTAAGCTGCCCGAAGAATGGGAAGTGATACCAGACACCCATGAGGGGATAGTCACGCAGGAGGAATTTGATACCGTACAGCAGCTTATTACAAGCCGCAGATTACCAGAAAACAAGGGCGGCTTTGAGAACATCTTTGCAGGCGTTATTAAGTGTGCGGACTGCGGCTATGCGATGCGGGCTATGAGTGCCAACAGGAGGAAACGCCCCGACATCATCGACTGCGTACAATATTCCTGCAATAATTATGGCAGATACGGTAATATCATGTGTACCGCACACAGCATTGAAGCGAGGGACTTGTTCAACGCTGTCCTCACCGACATCAACCGATTTGCGGATATGGCAGTCAATGATGAAAAGGCAGTGAGGGCGATTGAAAAGCGGCTCACGGAAACAGACCAGAGCAAGGCAAAGGCACTGGAAAAGGAGCAAAGAAAACTGAACAAACGCCTTGCAGAACTGGACAGGCTGTTTTCCTCACTCTATGAAGATAAGGTGATGGAGCGTATTACCGAGCGGAATTTTGAGATGATGTCGGGAAAATACCAGAAAGAACAGCTTGAAATTGAAGCAAGGCTGAAAGAGGTAACGGAAACGCTCAGCGACAGCTATGAGAAGACGCAGGGTGTCCGTGATTTCCTCTCCCTAATCCGCAACTATCAAGGCATTAAGGAACTGGACGCAACCATCATAAACGCACTTATAGACAAGATACTTGTTTCGGAACGTGAGAAACTTACAGACGGAATGGTGCGGCAGGAAATCAAGATTTATTATAAATTCATCGGCTTTGTCGGTGAATTACATATCACACCGACAAAGCGGTGGACTGCGTTAAAGCCTAAGAATTGTACGGTGTGCGGTGTTGAATATGTTCCCCGCTCTGGCATATCGAAGTATTGTCCTGCTTGTGCCAAGAAGATACAGAGGGAGAAATCAAACGAGAGCAAACGCAGGAGCAGGGAGCGAAACAGACAGGCATGTATTGAACTGTCCGCAAAAAATGACCGACTGATTTGGAGCAGCGTTCCGGTAGAATTGTCCGTCAGGGCAATGAAAATCCGCAGGTAGAGATTTATCGCTATGTAACAGAGCAGACCTTTGATGCATACCTCTATCAGCTTGTGGAAGGTAAGCAGAAGTTCGCAAGTCAGATTATGACGAGCAAATCTCCGGTCAGGTCGGCAGAGGACATTGATGAAACCGCACTGTCCTATGCAGAGATAAAAATGCTTGCAACAGGCAATCCGTATATCAAAGAAAAGATGGACTTAGACATTCAGGTGCAGAAGCTGAAGATGTTAAAATCCAATTTCTTATCGGAGAAATACGGACTGGAGGATAAGGTCATCAAGTTCTATCCACAACAGATTGCTTACTTAAAATCCCGTGTAGAGGGACTTACAAAAGATGTTGAAACAGCAAAATCACACCCGAAACCGATAGACGAGCAGCCGCTTGGAATGATGGTATCGGGTGTTTCTTATTCCGAAAAAGCCGAAGCAGGTCAGGCAATCATCAATGCCTGCAAGTCAATGAACAGTCCTGATGCGATACCACTTGGCGAGTACCGTGGCTTTCAAATGGAACTGTATTTTGATACGGTGCAGCGTAATTATGTTGTGAAATTAAAAGGCGAAACGAGCAGAGATGTACCGCTTGGCGATGATTCTCACGGTAATATCGTGAGAATAGATAACGGCATAGAACGCTTTGAGGAAGCACTTGCTGATACGAAAAACAGCCTTGAAAATACGGAGAAGCAGTTTGAAACAGCGAAGCAGGAAATCGAAAAGCCGTTTGCAAAGGAGGAAGAATTGAGGCAAAAACTGCCCGACTTGATGAGCTGAATATCCTGCTCAATATGGATAAAAAAGAAAATGAGATTGTCGGCGGAGAACCTGATGAGGGCGAAATGATTGAAAAGAAGTCAAGAAATTTTGAAAGATGAGTTTAGAATTGCGGTATGGAAAAATCCCATATCGCAGATAGTATGTTAGGTAAGATGGTACAAAGTTATACTGTCAGAAATAATATTTTCAAAAAAATTAGAAGATGTTAATCTGTCAGTTTGTTTTCTTCACCCCAAACACAAAGCTGATCTAACACTACCATTAGTGACTTGCCACGTTCCGAAAGACAGTATTCCACCTTGGGTGGAATTTGAGGATATTCAGTACGGATAATCAGTTTGTCAGATTCTAGTTCCTTGAGATTGCTACTTAATGTTTTATCGGAAATTGTTTTCAGATAACGCTTCAGCTCATTGAACCTTACAGTTTTAAATTCCATTAAACAATAAAGAATGACCATTTTATGTTTGCCGGAAATCAGGGACAAGGTGTAAGCAAAGCCTGTATCTTCAAAATTGGCATTTTCAATGTAGTTTTGTATCATTATACTTTCTCCTTGGATAGTACCTATCATTTTTACCAGTACTTGAAATTCTGAATTGATTGGATATAATTATAAGCAGGATAAATAATTCTGTCAATCTAATTTTAAGGAGAGATTATTATGAGAACAAAGTTGAAAATTACGGAAGGAATTTTTCCTATGCCAGTGTTGATGGTGGCAACTTATAATGAGGACAACAGTGTGAATGTAATGAATGCTGCTTGGGGGACAATGCAAGCAAGGGACATAGTTGCATTGAATCTTACCGAAACACATAAAACCGTGCAAAATATTAAGGCACGAGGTGCATTTACTGTTAGTATCGCAGATGTAGAACACTTGGTAGAAGCAGATTATTTTGGCGTAGAGTCTGGTAATCGTGTAACAGATAAATTTACACGTAGCGGATTGACTGCAAGTAAGGCTGAAGTCGTAGATGCTCCTATTATCAATGAGTTTCCAATTTGTTTAGAATGTAAATTTATTGAGTATCAAGATAATGAATACGGTTGTGGCGTTATTGGAAAGGTAGTGAATGTAACTGCCGATGAGAGCGTTATGGTAGACGGTAAAATTGATATTTCCAAGGTAAATGCCATTGCATTTGACCCTTATACTCATGGTTACTACAAGGTTACAGAGCGTGTGGGTGAAGCTTTCAAAGATGGGTTAAAACTGAAAAAGTAAAGCTACAGGAAAGAAAAATTGATTAAGAGAAGATTCTTTCATAAAACATAGACACAAAATTTAATATTATATAGCCACTTGGTTTTCAAAAAATCAGGTGGCTATTTTTATTTTAAGGAGGTGGTCGATATGCCTTTTATCGCACCTGAGTTAATCATTCAGGCGAAGCAGATGGACTTATTAACCTACCTGAAAAATTATGAACCGTATGAACTGGTTAAGTTTTCAGGTAACACCTATTGCACCAGAACCCACGACAGCTTGAAGATTTCAAACGGGAAATGGATATGGTGGTCGAGAGGTATCGGCGGCAGGAGTGCTTTGGATTATCTGATTAAGGTCAAAGGTTACAGCTTCCTTGAAGCAGTGGAAACCATTATCGGACACACAGCGATTCAAGCTCCGGTCTATGAAAAGCCACAGGCAAAAGAGGAAAATAAACCACTTCTTCTCCCTGAAAAATGTGTTTCCAACAGAGTGATTACAGAGTATCTTTTCGGGAGAGGAATAGATTTTGAAATCATCAATTACTGTATCTCTAATGACCTTATCTTTGAGAGCCTGCCGTATCACAATGTTGTGTTTGTAGGCTATGACGAGAAGAAAGAGCCGAAATATGCAGCCTACCGTTCCACGAATAAGCGTAGAATTATGGGCGATTGCAGTGGCAGTAAAAAAGATTATTCTTTTCGGCTTGGTAAGGAAAACTTAGAGGAAGTACACCTCTTTGAGTGTGCCATTGACTTGTTATCCTATGCCACACTTGCGAAGCTGAACGGGCAGGATTGGAAAGAAATGAGCTTTGTTTCGCTGTCCGGGGTGTATTCTCCGGCAAAGAAAATTGAGGACAGTAAAGTGCCGATTGCACTGGAAAAGTATCTTGGCAGTAACCCATCTGTCAGGAAAATCCGTATCCATTTTGACAATGATATAGCGGGCAGAAAGGCAGCACAGACCTTAAAAACCATTCTGCCGGATAAGTATGAAATCGTTGATGAGCCACCAAAAGCAGGTAAGGACTTCAACGATTTTCTTTGTATGCGGATGGGAATTTACAATAAAAAAACACACGAAAGGAATGAAGAACGATGAATGATTCAAAGATTAAAGTTCTCTTGGTAGAACCGGAAAAGTACCCGAAGGAAATTGTAATCGACGACAGTCTGGAAGCAATGCAGGAGGTTGTCGGCGGGGATATTGAGGAATATATGCCCTATGACGATGACGTTGCAATCATCTGTAATGAGGAAGGAAAGATGAGGGGACTTCCGCTTAACCGTGCAGTTTATGTGCAGGACAATGATAAGAAAGAGATGGTAGATATTATCTGCGGCAAATTTTTTATCTGTTATGCACCGCCTGAGAGTGAGAGCTTTCAGAGCTTGCCGGACGATATGATGAAGAAATACAAGGAACAGTTCAAGTATCCTGAACGCTTTTCTAAGGAAGTGGGCGGCAATATCGTGGCTGAACCTTTTAAGCCGAAATCAAAGGATTATGAGAGATAGTAGACTGAGAACGGGGCAACCCGGAGGAGATGTTTATTCTTAGCGAGCAGACCATTTGGATAAACACAGTTTCCCAAACGGTAAAAGGCTCGTTAGGGGTTGCCCCTAATACCCCGTGAGAAAGGAGAACTTGATTTGAGAGAGTTATTACTTATCGCCGCCGGAACACTGTTCGGCAGTTGTCTTGGCGTTACGATGATGTGCTTATTCCAGATTAACAAAGATTGCAGAATAAAGAGAAAGGAAGATACCGATTATGAGAAAGAGAAACATTCAGAAGATTGTACGCTTTAACCGCAAGGAAGCACAGGACTTGGCAGCAAAGGCAAAGAAGGCTTGTCTTTCCGAAGCCGGACTTATCCGTTTACTTATCAGAGGTTACGAGCCGAAAGAGAAACCCGATGACCGCTTCTATGATGTGATGAGGGAACTTTCCTCTATCGGTAATAACATCAATCAGCTTGCGGCTAAAGCAAATACGCTTGGTTTCATTGACGCACCTATGCTGAAGAATGAAGCTGCGAAGTGGAATAAGTTCCAGTCAGAGATTGAGAGGACATATCTTCGTCCAAATCAGAGCGAAATGAAATGGCAGTAACAAAGTTGTGGTCGGTAACAGAAAGGCTCGGTCAGGTCATTGACTATGCGACCAATCCGGAAAAGACTTCTGCAAAAATCAAAAGGGAGTTTTCGCCGGAACAGTATCAGGCTCTTGCAGATGTTATTGCTTATGCAAAGGACGAGGAAAAAACAGAGCGTGAGTTCTATGTTGAGGGTATCAACTGTAATGTAGCGATTGCCCGTGACCAATTCATAACGGTTAAGGAGCAGTACCAAAAGACAGACGGTATCCAAGCCTATCACGGATATTTGAGTTTCAAGGAAACAGATATATCTCCTGAGATGGCACAGAAAATCGGAATGGAATTTGCAAATGAAGTGTGGGGTGAAAGATTTCAGGTCGTTGTGACAACCCACCTGAACACAAAGCACCTGCATTGCCATTTTGTCATCAACTCTATTTCTTTTGTCGATGGCAAACATTTGTGGGGAGAGGAAAAAGCGTGGTTCAAATTCCGAAAAGTTGCAGACAGAATTTGTGAGAAGTACGGACTTTACTATGACACGAATCCGAACCGCAGTAAGCAGTCGGATTATCTGACGATGAAAGAAAAGGCAGGTATGCCGACACGCTATTCGGTTGCAAAAGAAGCCATTGATTATGCTATCGACCATAGCAAGACCCTGAAAGAATTTCAGTTTGCTCTCAAGGAAATGGGATATGCCTATAACCTAAGTCCAAGCCGAAAATACTGGACGGTCATTCCAAAGGGATACGATAAGCCGATACGACTGAAAAATCTCGGAGCAGATTATACCAATGACCGGATTGTAGAGCGTATCAAAGAAAATCGTGACAGATGGGCAGAGATTGAGCCGTTCCAGAGGGCGACTTATAAACCAAGACAGTACCGTATGCAGACCAGAGGGCAGAAGCTGAAAAAGAAAGGCGGACTTTATGGGCTGTATCTGTATTACTGTTACAGACTCGGTTATCTGCCAAAGTATAAGAAACAGAATAACGCAAGGCTTCATTATCTTTTGAAAGATGATTTGATGAAGCTCGATAAGATTACTGATGAAGTAAGGCTGCTCGGACGAGAAAATATTTCCACGGACGAACAGCTTTTTTCATATAAGACTTCCTTAGAGGAGCAGATGAAAAATCTGATTGCCGGAAGAACACATCTCCGAAAAAAGATAAGAACAAATATTGATGATGGTCAGCTTCAGGCGGCAAAAGATGAAATCGCTTCTATCAATGGAGAATTGAAAAAACTCCGACGGGAAGTAAAACTCTGCGAGGATATTGCGGAGAGGTCAAAGGTTATGGAAGAAAACCTTGAGCATATCGAAACAGAGGAACAAAAACAGCAGAGAAAGGAGAAATCACGCTATGAACAACGGTGGTGACGCAGCAGAGCAGGTCGTTAGGCTTTCGCTTGAAGGCTTTGAAGTTGCTGCAAGATTAAGCGGTTCGGCGGCGAAGAATATCGCATTGCTTTTGGTATCGGTTCTGAAGCAGGAACAAAAGACGAAGGGCAAAGCAAGGCTTACCAATATGATTAAGTCAGGCAAGGAGCTGAAAGTCTTTTCCATTCCGCAAAAGGATTTGAAGAAGTTTACCGAACAGGCAAAACGCTATGGCGTTCTTATTGTGTCCTCAGAGATAAGAACACAAAGGGAGAGAACGCTCCGGTAGATATTATTGCAAGAGCAGAGGACGCTTCTAAAATTCAGCGTATCGTTGAAAGATTTGAACTTGGCAAGGTGGATAAGGCTTCGATTGTCAGTGAAGCAGAGAAGGCTATCGCAGACCGTGAAGCGGTTGAGAAAGAAAAGCCGACTAAATCCAAGAGTGAAATCATTATGGAAGAAGCGGTCAGAAATCCAATGCAGAAAGAGGAGCGAGCAAACGCAAACCCCTCAGTCGCCAAAACAGACAAAAGCCCTCTGTCAAGGCAAAACTCAGAGCCGGTAGAAACGCAATCTGATAAGGGTGTTGCAAAGCCAGTGGAAAAGCCATCGGTCAAAGAGAAACTTGACCGTTACAAGGCACAGGCAAAACAGCAAAAAGAAGCAGAGCGTAAAGAGCCGGAGGTTAAGAAAGGCGGCAAGAATCCGCAGCAGAAAAACGGTCAGACGGTACACCGTCAGCCGAAGAAGAAACCCAAAACAAAAGAGAGGTAATTCACTATGACAAATGATTTCAAACCCGCAAAGGCTGGCGGTAATCAGCCAAGATTATCCAAAGAGGAGTATGCAGAAAAGAAGCGAGCAGAAAAAGAAAAAGTCTATCAGATGATTGATGATGCTGCCCGTGAGATTGTGAGTGACCCTGAGAAGTTCAAGAACTTTCTTGATACGCAGAGTCGAATGGACAGATATTCCGCAGCAAATGCTCTCCTTATTTACAGTCAGTATCCGCAGGCGACACAGCTTAAAGATTTTGATGATTGGGGTAAGGACAATGTGAAGATTACCAAAGGGGCAAAGAGTATTTCTATCCTTGAACCAGTGGAATACACAAGAACAGATGGTTCTCCGGGTATTTCCTACAATGTCAAAAAGGTATTTGATGTTACGCAGACAAATGGAAGAAAAGCTCCGGCAGTATCAGCAAACCGTGACCCGAAAGCACTTATCACGGCAATGCTTGATGTATCTCCGGTGGAGGTTGCGGCAACCGATGAACTTCCGTATCCGAATATGGCAGCTTTCTATAATAATGAAAAGCAGACCTTGTATGTGAAACGTAATGTGGGCGACAGCGTAGCAGTTGCTCAGTGTGTCGCTCAGGAACTTGGACACGCACAGCTTTCCATCAACAGCGAAAGTTACAGCCGCAGGGATATGGGCTTTCAGGCAGTGTGTATCGGATATATGATTTGCAAGAAGTATGGCGTAGATACACAGAATTTTGCAATTAACCGTATTCCGGAGGGACTGGCTTCCAAAGAGCCGAAAGAAATCCGTGCGGAGCTTTCCAAGACACGAAATGCAATGGCAGAAATTCACAGTCATATCTCTGATGAAATGTTCCGCAAGAAGCAGGAGCGTTCAAAGGACTATGAGAGATAACGGAGGGCAGATATGGAAAAAGAAAAACTCTACCACATTGCTTTGGACGATTATGAACACGGTGTTGTCATTCGCTCCTTAAACGATGAGAAAACAAAGTTGATGGAGGAAGGTAAGTCGGCAGACGCAGTAGACGACCTGCTTGTAAAAGTCGGAAATGCCCCATTGAAAAAGTTCAAAGTGATTGAAAGGAAACGCTCAGATGAAGCGAGATAATGACAGGCAGACTGCCATTATTTTATCCATTGTCGGTATCGTTCCGGTTATATGGCTGTCACTTCTGATTGCACCTTCCATAAGCAGAGGATTGCCGGAGATAGCAGCCAATCTTGCGACACTTTTTGATAATCCATTTTCCATAAAATTATGTGGGGACAGCTTAAAAACTGTCCTCATTTTGCTTTTATGCTATGGAATGGGTATCGGGATTTACTTTTCGACAAGAAAGAATTACCGCAGACGAGAAGAACACGGTTCTGCCAAATGGGGCAATGTCAGAGCCATTGATAAAAAGTACCGACAAAAGCCACTATCAGAAAATAAGCTGATGACTCAGAATGTGTGCATTGGACTTAATGCCAAGAAGCACAGACGAAATCTGAATACGCTTGTGTGCGGTGGCTCCGGTGCAGGTAAGACAAGATTTTATGCAAAGCCTAATATTATGAATGCTGCAAGAAACAGCTATGTGATATTAGACCCGAAAGGGAAATCCTGCGAGATACGGGACATCTTCTTGAGAAGAAAGGTTACGAAGTGCGTGTGCTTGATTTGATTTCAATGGAGAAAAGCCATTGTTACAATCCATTTGTTTATTTACAGAATGATAATGATGTGCAGAAGCTCGTGACCAATCTTTTCAAGAGTACCACTCCGAAAGGTTCACAGAGCAATGACCCGTTTTGGGATACGGCAGCGTCAATGCTTCTGCTTGCACTTGTATTTTATCTGCATTATGAAGCACCGCCGGAAGAACAGAATTTTGCAATGGTAATGGAAATGCTCAGAGCCGGGGCGATTGAGGACGAGGACGACCCAAGTCCTTCTCCGCTTGATAATCTGTTTTCAGATTTGATGATAGATAATCCTGACCACATTGCTTTGAAGTATTACCACTCTTATCATTCCGGTTCTTCCAAAACATTAAAATCCATACAGATAACCCTTGCAGCAAGGCTTGAAAAGTTCAACTTGGAGAGTCTTGCTGCTCTTACTTCTGCCGATGAACTGGATTTGCAGTCACTCGGAGAGAAAAAGGTGGCTCTGTTTGCACTGATACCGGATAACGACTCCAGTTTCAACTTCTTGGTATCCATTCTTTACACACAGCTCTTTCAGCAGTTGTTTTATGCAGCCGACCATATCCACGGCGGTTGTTTGCCGATGCCTGTTCATTTTATGATGGACGAATTTGCCAATGTTTCACTGCCGGACGACTTCGACAAGATACTGTCGGTTATGCGTTCCCGTGGTGTATCGGTAAGCATCATCTTACAGAACTTGGCACAGCTTAAAGCCTTGTTTGAAAAACAGTGGGAGAGCATTGTGGGTAACTGCGATGAATTTCTTTACCTCGGTGGAAATGAGCAGTCAACCCATAAATATGTGTCGGAGCTGTTGGGCAAGGAAACCATTGATACCAACACGTTCGGCAAGAGTACCGGAAGAAGCGGTAACTATTCCACCAACTATCAGATTAGCGGCAGAGAGTTACTTACCCCTGATGAGGTGCGTATGCTCGATAATCAGTACGCTATTTTGTTTATCCGTGGGGAAAGACCCATTATGGATTTCAAATATGACATTATGAAACACCCGAATGTGGCACTTACCACAGACGGAAAGGCGAGTCCTTATAAGCACGGAGAAGTCACAAAAGATATTGCTTCGATTGCTATTTGGGACATTGACCCTGCAACACTTCCTGAAAAGGAAATGGAAGAAACGAACTGGGAACTTCTTTCCGATGAGGAGATGGAAGCTCTGTTCATAAACAATCAAACAAATTAAATTTTGGAGGTATTCAACTATGACTATTTTTAAGAAAAAAGCAACTGATATTCAGGAAACAAAGAAACTGCCTATGACCGGAAAGGTCAAGAAAGGCTTCCGTGCTTACTGCACAATGGTCATTGTCGGTGCGTTGGCACTTGGAATGACAACGACTGCATTTGCAGCGAATGACCCGCTTACCGTAGTCAACAATCTGTCTGACTTTATCTTCGGACTTATCCGTGCTATCGGTATGATTTTGCTCGGCTTTGGTATCGTGCAGGTCGGTCTTTCACTCAAATCTCACGACCCTTCTCAGAGAGCCAATGGCTTCCTGACTCTTGCGGGCGGTGTCATTATCACTTTTGCGAAAGAAATCCTTACTCTTATCACAGGCTAAGATAAGAGTTACACAGTTATCGAGGGGTGTGCCAAGTTAAGGTACACCCCTTAATTGTAAGGAGGTGCTTTGAATGAGTGATAACTGGGTAGTTCAAAATCTTGAAAATGCCCTTGAAACTTGGAATGAAAAACTGTCGGAAATATGGACGCTCATCACAACTACACCGCAGAACTTTAAGGGCGGGAACATCTGGAAGGTTATCGTTGACATCAACGGTGCAGTTCAGGCTATCGGGCTTGCCTTGCTTGTATTATTCTTCGTGATAGGTATGGTAAAGACCTGCGGAAGTTTTACAGATGTGAAGAAACCGGAACACGCTTTAAAACTCTTTGTCCGTTTTGCACTGGCGAAAGGTGTTATCACATACGGAATGGAACTTATGCTTGCACTATTTAATATCGTGCAGGGTACGATTTCAACCATTATGAATGCTGCCGGATTTGGAACTCCGGAACAGACGACCTTGCCCGCAGAGATGGTAACGACCATAGAGGATTGCGGATTTTTCGAAAGTATCCCCTTGTGGGCGGTAACGCTTATCGGAGGATTATTTATCACGGTGCTGTCGTTTATTCTGATAATGACGGTGTACGGAAGATTTTTCAAACTGTATATGTACACAGCACTTGCACCGATACCGCTTTCCACATTTGCAGGAGAACCTACACAGAATGTCGGCAAGAGTTTTATCAAGAGCTATTGTGCAGTTCTGCTTGAAGGGGCAGTCATTGTACTTGCTTGTATTATTTTCTCTGTATTTGCTTCATCGCCGCCAGTAGTGAATCCTGATGCAGCAGCAGTTACGCAGGTGTGGGCATATATCGGGGAACTGGTATTTAATATGCTCGTTCTTGTCGGTGCAGTGAAAATGTCTGACCGTATTATCCGAGAGATGATGGGACTTTAAGGAGAGATTTTGAGATGAACCAAAGAGATTGTAAGAAATGTGTTTACTATGGCGGTAAACGGAAAGGCAAAGTCTTTTGCCTGAATGATAAATGCGTGAGGGAGAAAGACCGAAACCGCAGGAAAGGAAACAGATATGGAAGTAAAAATTAACCGAGAAATCAGAAATTATACAGAGTCAATGTTTTTTGGACTGTCGCTCAGACAGTTCATTTTTTCTGTTCTCGCTTGTGGCGTTGCGGTAGGACTGTATTTCTTGCTCAGACCGTATGTTGGCACGGAAACCGTATCGTGGGTGTGCATTTTGGGTGCTGCCCCGTTTGCGGCACTTGGATTTGTGAAGTATAACGGTATGACCGCAGAGAAAGCAATTTATGCGTGGATAAAGTCGGAGTTTTTAATGCCGAAGAAGTTGGTATTTCACTCCACCAATGTTTATTACGAACTGATGAAGCCAAGCATTGAACAGAAACAGAAGGAGGTATTGAAGTCAAATGATTAAGACTCTTACGAACCTGTTTAAGCAGGATAAAGAAAAATTTGTTGTACCGAAAGGGGTGCAGGACGTGATTCCCGTGGCAGCTATCTTTGATGATGGCATTTTCAAAGTGGGAAAGGATAAATTCAAAGACCTACCGCTTTACGGATATTAACTATGCAGTGGCAAGTCGTGAGGATAAGGAAGCGATGTTCCTTGAATATTCCGAACTTCTGAACTCCCTTGATAGTGGTGCAACGACAAAAATCACAATCAATAACCGTCGGCTCAACAGACTGGATTTTGAGCAGACAATCCTTATTCCGACAACCGGAGATAATTTGGACGAATATCGAGAGGAATATAACAAAATGCTTCTTGATAAGGCAACGGGGGCAAACTCTATTGTTCAGGATAAGTATATTACCATTTCCATCAACAAAAAGAGTGTGGAGGACGCAAGAACTTATTTTGCCCGTGTCGGTGCAGATTTGATTGCTCACTTCGGCAGGCTTGGAAGTAAGTGTGTGGAACTGGAAACAGACGAAAGACTTCGTATTTTCCACGACTTCTATCGTGTGGGAGAAGAAAGCTCTTTCCACTTTGATATTAAGGAAACAAGAAAAAAGGGACACGATTTTAAGGATTATATCTGCCCCGACACAATGGAATTTGAAAAGGACTATTTCAAGATGGGAAACCGTTATGGAAGAGTCCTTTTTCTTCGTGAATATGCGTCCTATATCAAAGACAGTATGGTAGCGGAACTTACGGATATGAACAGAAATCTGATGATGTCCATTGATATTGTTCCCGTTCCAACGGATGAAGCAGTAAAGGAAGCAGAGAACCGTCTGCTTGGTGTGGAAACCAATATCACAAACTGGCAGCGTAGGCAGAATGCCAATAACAACTTCTCTGCAACTGTTCCGTATGATATGGAGCAGCAGAAGAAAGAAATGAAAGAGTTCCTCGATGACCTTACGACCCGTGACCAGAGAATGATGTTCGCTGTTATCACAATGGTTATTACAGCAGACAGTAAGGAACAGCTTGAGAATGATACGGAAGCGTTGCTTACCACAGCAAGAAAACATCTTTGCCAGTTTGCAACACTGAGATTTCAGCAGGTAGATGGACTCAACACGGTAATGCCGTTTGGAACAAGAAAGATTGATGCCTTCAGAACACTTACAACAGAGAGCCTTTCGGTATTTATCCCATTCAGGTGCAGGATATTTTCCACGAGAACGGTATCTATTACGGTCAGAATGTTATCAGCAAAAATATGATTATCGCAGACCGTAAGCAGCTTTTGAATGGTAACTCCTTTATTCTCGGTGTATCTGGTGGCGGTAAGTCATTTGCGGCAAAGGGAGAAATCATCAATCAGGTGCTTTCTTCAGATGCGGATATTATCATCATCGACCCTGAGCGAGAGTATTCACAGCTTGTCAATGCGATGGGCGGAGAAGTAATCAATATTTCTGCTACTTCCGACAATCACATCAATGCAATGGATATGAATAAGGATTACGGCGACGGTGCAAACCCTGTCATTTTGAAATCCGAGTTTATTATGTCCCTTTGTGAACAGCTTATCGGAGGAACAAATCTCGGAGCGAAGCAGAAGTCTATCATTGACCGTTGCACGGCAAGCGTGTATCGCAGTTATCAGCAGAATGACTATCAGGGACATATACCGACCTTGCAGGATTTCAGGGCAGAACTTTTGCAGCAGGACGAACCGGAAGCAAAGGAACTGGCACTTGCCATTGAACTTTTCACACACGGTTCTCTGAATACCTTTGCAAAGCAGACGAATGTGGATACCAATAATCGCCTTATCTGCTATGACATTCTTGATTTGGGTAAACAGCTTATGCCGATTGGTATGCTTGTTGTCCTTGACTCTATCCTGAATCGTATCACACAGAATCGTGCAAAGGGTAAGAATACCTTTATCTTTATTGATGAGATTTATCTTCTGTTCCAGCACGAATACTCTGCAAACTTTCTCTTTACCTTGTGGAAGCGTGTGAGAAAATACGGTGCATACGCAAGTGGAATCACTCAGAATGTCGATGACCTTTTGCAGAGCCACACAGCGAGAACGATGCTTGCAAACTCAGAGTTCATCATTATGCTGAATCAGGCTTCCACAGACAGGCTTGAGCTTGCAAAACTTCTGAATATTTCCGACCTTCAGATGTCCTATATCACGAATGTGGAAGCAGGACACGGACTTATCAAGGTGGGAAGTTCGCTTGTACCGTTTGCAAACAAATTCCCTAAGAACACGAAACTTTATAAACTGATGACAACCAAACCAGGCGAAGCATAAGGAGGGATTTACAATGTCTAAGATTCAATTTCGCAATGCTGCACACAGAGATTTTGTATTGGAAAATCTGGATAAGTGCAAAGTCAACGACTGCTATCACAGAGCATTTTTCTATGTGATGGGTATTTCAGAAGAAACAAGAATGAACATCGGAAAGATGTTTGATTTTAAGAGGGATTGCATCATACCGGAAGGTATGCACGGCGGTTGGCAGACAAGTGGCACAGTCAAGGTCTGCCACCTTGCCTTTAATCTCTGGAATGGATTTACGGAAGAAGGCAGGGAAAATCTCTATACACCGGAGGAACTGTTCTGTTGCGGATATGCTCCGTATTTTATGGAGGGTATCAAGTTGAGGTATCCGGAGTATTGCAGAGATTTGACTCCACCTAAGAGAAATGATATGGAAAGGTAAGAGAAAATGAGCAGAAAAATCTATATTATTATTGCGATGGTGTTTACGGTAGTGCTGTCTGTAAGCACCTTCTTTATTATCCGTAATCACATTGACTCTGCCAAGCAGAATGAAGTCTATGATAACCTTGCGGAGATTGTGGAGGATGAGCCGCCAAAGGAAAATGAGGGCGTGACGTTTTCGGAAGATAAGGACTATCTTGCGGAATATCTTGAACTCTATCGGCAGAATGAGGATATGGTGGGTTGGATAAAGGTTGAGGATACCAATATCAACTATCCGGTCGTGCAGTCTGTAAATGAGCCGAACTTCTACCTGAAGCACAAGTTTGATAAGACCTATTCCGCTTATGGCTGTCCATATGTGCAGGAAAATTGTGATGTGCAGAAACCTTCAGATAACATCATTATTTACGGACACCACATGAATGACGGTTCTATGTTTATGGGACTGATGAAGTACAGAAACAAGAGCTTTTGGGAAGGTCATAAGATGATTACCTTTGATACACTGACGGACAGACACCAGTATGAAGTGATTGCAGTCTTTAAGACGGTTGTTTATACAAACAGCTCTGACAGCTTTAAGTATTATGAGTTTACGTACGCAGAAAATGCGGCAGAGTTTGATGCGTATGTTGCCAAGTGCAAGGAACTTTCTCTGTATGATACCGGAGTATCGGCAGAGTATGGCGACAAGCTTATTTCTCTTTCTACTTGTGAATATTCAAGAAACAATGGCAGGCTTGTTGTTGTCGCTAAGAGAGTGGATTAAACCCCACTCTCTATTATTTTTCGAGAAAGGAGGAAACCGATGGCTGATATAAAAACAAGAGATACAAGCAAAGGTACAATCAAGACCATAAATAAGGCAGCAGTTGCCACGGAGCGAATGAAGAAAGCCTATGTGATGACGAAAGATAAGGCAGAACATTCCACCAATGCTTCGGAAAATTCCGCAGAGGAATATGCTTCCGATAAAATCGAAGCGGCAACGGATAGGGCTGTTCACGAAACTGCATACCGTGCGGATAAAGTCGGCAGATGGGGTGTGCGTGAAACAAGGCAGAATTATCAGAAAGCCAAAACGGGAATTGAGAATTTCAAGACCAAGCGTGCAGAGAAACAGCTTCAGAAACAATCGGTCAATCCTGTCGGAAAACAGAGCATCCGAACTCTGGAGCGTACGGAGAAAACAATTAAACAGTCTGCAAGGTCGGCAGGAAATACGACAGTCAAGACCGTATCGAAAGGTGCAACCAATACTGTTCAAAGGTCGGTCAAGACCGCAGAACAAACGGCAAAGACTTCTATTAAGACCACCAAAGAAGCTGCCATTATAGCACAGAAAACAGCAAAAACAACAGCCAAAGCAACACAGAAAGCGGCTCAGACGGCAAAGAAAGCGGCGAAAGCCACAGCAGATACCGTTAAAGCCACAGCGAAAGCTACTGTTGCGACAGTCAAAGCGATTATTGCAGGGACAAAAGCACTTGTAGCAGCAATCGCCGCAGGCGGTTGGATAGCGGTTCTGATTATTATGATTGTCGTGCTGTTTGGTGCTGCCGTAGCAATGTTTGGAGGAGGAAGTGACAGTAATTCCTATACTCCGGTAAGTGCAGAGGTAGAAGCCTATGAACCCATCATACAGAAGTATGCCAAAGAGTACGGCATTCCTGAGTATGTGGAACTTATCAAGGCGGTTATGATGCAGGAAAGCGGTGGCAGAGGACTTGACCTATGCAGGCAGCAGAGGGAAGTTTCAATACAAGGTATCCGCACGAACCTAATGGAATTAAAGACCCTGAATATTCTATCCAGTGTGGAGTTCAGGAATTGAAAGCGGCTCTTACTTCGGCAGAAGTGGAAAGTCCGATAGATATGGAGCATATCAAACTTGCCTTGCAAGGCTACAACTTCGGTAATGGGTATATTTCTTGGGCAAAAACAAAGTATGGCGGTTATTCTTATGCCAATGCAGTGGAGTTTTCCACTCAGCAGGCACAAAGGCTTGGTTGGGACAGTTATGGAGATACTCAATATCCGGCTCACGTTTTGAGATACTATCCGTATGGGCGAGCCTTTACTGCCGGAGGTAATCAGGCGATTGTTGAGGTTGCCTTGACACAGCTAGGCAATCAGGGCGGACAACCTTACTGGAGCTGGTACGGCTTTAATAGTCGAGTGGAATGGTGTGCCTGCTTCGTATCTTGGTGTGCTGACCAATGCGGGTATATTGAAAGCGGACTTGTTCCGAAATTTGCAGGTTGCGTGGATGGTGCAAACTGGTTTAAGTCAAATGGAAAATGGCAAGACCGCACTTATGAACCAAAGGTAGGAGATATTATCTTCTTTGATTGGGAAGGCGACGGTACAACAGACCACGTTGGTATCGTAGAGAAGTGTGAGAATGGCACAGTTTATACCGTAGAGGGCAACTCTGGCGACGCTGTAAGCAAAGACAGTACGCAGTCGGAAGCAGCAATATCTATGGATACGGTATTCCGGCATATTAAAAATTCCAGACGGTGTCTGGAAAATTGAAAAGATGGCTGCTCAGTTGAGTAGCCATCGGGTACATTATGAGAAATCAGTTGTTTCTCTGTTATTCAGGAAAATATGGTGTGTGTGATAAGTGAAGCTAAAAAGCATATCGGCATTTTCTTTACTGCCGTCTAAAAAGGAAATATCATCGGCAAGGATAAAAAGAATTGCTAACAGCTTCTTGATATATCCAGTGTAGCAGGCATAATCTACATAGATGTTGGCGATATATCCCTTGGCAAATTCTATCAGGTCAGCGTCAATTTCAAAGCTATTGGATAGTTCGTAAACGGTTTTGATAAATTTATCCTTGTCAGCAATTCGCTCTTTACTTGGAACACTTCTGCGGTTCTTCTGTATAAATTTTAAAAAATCATCAGCTTCCGTAAAGTCGGGAGTGACTGAGCTGTCAGTTCCCAAATCTGTTTTGTAATCCTCAAATTTCTCTTTTTCAAACCGATTACTGAATATTATCTTTTGTTCGTCCATTCCTTTTACCCCTAAGTTTATTCTATGGAGATTGTTTAACTTGGCTCTTGGGTTGTGATTTGTCTTTCGCCATTAACAATCGTGAATTACTACTTTTATAGTATAACATAAAAATAGTTGGGAATCATTACTAATAGTTGGTTTGACTTCCTTTGGGTGCGTGTGATTTGAAATCGACTTAACCTATACTATTAGTTATGGAAACACACTAAGGGAGGTGATGTGATGAAGCTCGATACAATCGGCAAGAATATAAGAAAGTTCCGACTTGCGAGGAAATTACGCCAAGAAGATTTGGCTGAGAAAACAGATTTGACAACAAATTATATTGGTATGGTTGAGCGTGGAGAGAAAATTCCGTCACTCGAAACTTTCATAAAGATAGTAAATGCTTTAGGTGTATCATCGGATATGGTTCTTACAGATGTTCTGGAAACGGGATATACAGTCAAGAACTCAATGCTGAATGAGAAGCTTGAAAAACTTGTTCCTGAAGATAGAAACAGAATTTATGAAGTCATAGATACACTTGTGAAGCAGTCAAAGCAAATACTTCCATAAAACACAGAAGTTCGTCCTAATCGACGAGCTTTCTTTTTTTCAGTATAAAAAATTTCTGCTATCGACAAATTTTTCGGGACTTCGACAGAGAAAATATGCTATAACAACAACTGTCAGTGATAGACACATACTAATAGACATAGGAGGAAGTAGAAGTGAACGACATTTTCAGACAAATAGCAAAAGAAAATGGAACAACCGAAAAAGCAGTAAAAGAGGAAATGCAGTTTGCCATTCGGGAAGCAATGAAAAGTGCTGAACCGGAAGCAATCGCTTTTTGGAAAGCAGTTGCACCGGACGGAAAAGAGCCGCCGATAGAAAAGGTCATAGCAATGATTGCATTGAATGTTAATAATAGAATGTATAATTGAGGTGCTTCGGCATCTCATTTTTATTATTCTTTAGAAGAGTTGCATTAGGTGTTTGCAAAAAGTGACACCTTGTCGGATAGAAGTTGCGAATAACCCCCTATATCTTGAAAAAATAGATTATTCATAGTATAATGTCAAATGAGTAACTGTAACCAAAAGGAACGGAGAATACGAAGGAGCGTTACAGATGAGAATAAGCTACAACAAACTTCAAAAACTTATGATTGATAATCAAATGAAAAGACAAGATTTAATGCGTGCTGCGGAGATTTCATCGTCTGTTGCAACAAAATTAAATAAGAATGAAACAGTATCCCTTGATGTGCTTATGAGAATTTGCAAAGTATTTCATTGTGATATTGGCGATGTATGTGAAGTCATATTAGACGAATGATATGAGGAGGTCTGAAGATGGCGGCAAGTGGTAAGAAAAATATGTTTAACGAAGCTACCCGTGTTCAAATGCCAGCAATGGTTCATTTGACACGCCTTGGTTATACCTATTTCGGGAAAATAACTGAAGATGTGGCAAGCACAGTATATGACCCTGATACCAATATTTTAATTAACGTTTTCAAGGAGCAGTTCGCACGGCTTAATCCTACCCACGCAGGAGAAGCGGAACAGACATTGAAAACTATTAGGCAGGAATTAGATAATGATGATATAGGACGTAGTTTTTACGAGCGTTTATCGTCTGTTTCGCCTGTTAGATTGGTGGATTTTGAGAATCCAAAGAATAATACATATCATTTTACCGCCGAGTTCACCTGTAAGCGTGACCAAGATGAATTTAGACCGGATATTACACTGTTTGTGAATGGACTTCCGCTTGTATTTATTGAAGTAAAGAAGCCGAATAATCACGGTGGTATGGTTGCAGAAAGCAAGAGAATGAACCAAAAGAGATTTCCTAATAAAAAATTTAGGAGATTTTTGAATATTACACAGTTGATGATTTTCTCTAATAATATGGAATATGACACTATGGGTGGTATTGTTCCGGTTCAGGGAGCATTCTATTGTACGACAGCAAAACAGTCTGCACCGTTCAACTGTTTTAGAGAAGAAAATCCTACTAATTTGGATATTGCACCTTATAATGCAGATTTCCCATATAAGGATATTGACCCGATTGTTGAAAAGAAGATATTGACTGACTTTAATTGTCAGGTTATTCATACTTCTCCGGAATATCAAACAAATTTAGATACTTATACACCGACCAACCGTGTACTGACATCTATGTGCAGTCCTGAAAGATTGCTATTTATATTGAAATATGGAATTGCCTATGTTCGTTTTCATAAAGAAATAAATGGCAAGATAGAGTTTATTGAGCAGAAACATATAATGCGTTATCAACAGATGTTTGCTGCCTTAACAGTAAGAAGTAAGATTGATGAAGGTGTCAATTCAGGTGTTATATGGCATACTCAAGGTAGTGGAAAGACAGCCCTTTCTTATTATCTTACTTATGTTCTTTCTGACTATTTCAGCAAGCAAAATAAAGTTGCAAAGTTTTATTTCATTGTTGACCGTCTTGATTTGTTGAAACAGGCTTCAGAAGAATTTGAAGCTCGTGGATTGGTTGTAAAAACGGCAAGTTCCCGTGCTGAACTTATGGAGCAGTTCCGTAACAATCAGGCACAAGAGGGAAATACGGGAAAACCTGAAATTACAGTTGTAAATATACAGCGTTTTGCTGAAGATAGGTCAAAAGTTGACCTTCCTGCGTATGCAACGAATTTGCAGAGAGTGTTTATTATTGATGAAGCACATAGAGGGTATAAACCAGAAGGCTCATTCTTGGCTAATCTTCTTGATGCGGATAAAAATGCTATAAAGATTGCTTTGACAGGAACCCCGCTTTTGAAAGAAGAAAGAGAATCTTGGAGAGTTTTTGGTAATTATATTCATACATACTATTACGACAAATCAATTTTAGATGGATATACTTTGAAAATTATCCGTGAGGATATAGAAACTCAGTATAAAGAGCGACTTTCTGAAATTTACGAAAAACTTGAAACCTTGGTAGAAAAGAAAGATGTAAAGAAAAGTCAGATTGTTGAACACGATAATTATGTCAAAGAGTTGCTTAGGTATATTATTTCTGACCTAAAGAGATTTAGACAAATTCAGGGAGATAATACGCTCGGCGGTATGGTCATTTGTGAAACAAGTGAGCAGGCAAGGAAGCTGTTTGCATATTTTGATGAAATTCAAGCGGAACTAAATAAAGACGCTTCTATGAAAAGTCATTTGCGAGCTGGACTGATATTGTCAATATTGGTTTACACTTTTTTCTCAAGAATGTTCGACCTTATGCTGCCTCCTGTAGCGAAGCATAGTATTGTTGTCGCTTAACCATTGGAGGTAGTCCACCATTAGCAGAGCAGATCCTCCGATTATTCCAGTAGCTGATGAAGTATCTCCAGATGAGCGTCTTTAACTGCTCTACGGTCATTGAGGTAGGATCGTAACGACCATAAAGTAATTCCTCTTTGAAGCGTGCCCACATGCTTTCGCATCTGGCATTATCATGGCATCTGCCACCGGCACTGTTCATGCTTTGAACAATGCCATATCTGTTGATAGCTTTACGATATAGCTCACTGGTATACTGGGTTCCCCTGTCACTGTGAAGAATAGCTCCACGGAGCATCGGGTAAGCTTTGCAAGCATTCTCTAAGGTTTGTTCGCATAGGGTAGCTCTCATATTTGTATCCATAGCAAGTCCCAATACTGCTAAATCATAGCAGTCAAAGATAGCTGAAACATAGAGCTTCCCGTCAGAAGCCTTTATTTCAGTCATATCGGTAATGCACTTTTCAAGAGGCTTTTCAGCAGCGAAGTCACGCTTGATTAAATCGTCGGATTTACTGGCTTCTCTATCAGCTTTGGTAATACCATTCGGCTTACGTTTTGGTTTATGATTAAGACCAATTTCTGCCATGACACGATAAACAGTTCTCTCACCGGGAATATGTACTCCCTCAGGCTGTTTGAGCTGTAAGGCCTGATACATACGGATTCTTCCATAAGTGTCATTGCATTCATCTTCGCTGCAAATATCAAGCATTGCATCTGCCAGTGCCTGATATTTCCAAGGGGTATCTTTTGTTTTTAGGAATTTGTTGAATGCCTGCCTTGAAACATGAAGCACTTTGCAATAAAAAGAAATTTTACCCTTAATCCGGCCGTCATCCGTTTTGATTGCAATAAACATTAATCTCTGTTTTTTGCTGACTTCCGACGGCTGGCTGCGAAAAAAGCACTTGCTTCCTCAAGGAATTCATTTTCTTCTTTTAAGCGACGAATTTCCTTATCCTGCTCTTTTACACGCTTTCTGAGTTCAATAAGCTCATCGTTAAGGGATAAAGCATTCTTGGGCGTATGAACTGCTTCATTTGCACTGAGACGCCCCTCTTTGAAGGCTTTTATCCAAGTGTACATAGTACCCTTTGGAATCCCTAATTCCTGAGCAGCTTTATGACCGCCGATTTCCTGGGCAAGCTTTACCGCCTGTGCTTTAAATTCATTGTCATAAGATTTTTGATTCTGTGCCATAGGTTTTTCTCCTGTTCTCGTATTGATTATGATTATATATCAAAATCCTTGAGAATAGGGTGTCAACTTTTATGATACAACACCAGACTTATACTTCACGATAGTGATGATAAGGATACGAGAGATAAGATTATTGACTGAACTTCAAAAATAATATGACAGTTGATATTCTTATCGTTTTCAATATGCTTCTTACCGGATTTGATGCACCAAGATTGAAACGTCTGTATTTTGGAAGAAAATTGAAAGACCATAATCTGTTGCAGGCAATTACAAGAGTCAACAGACCATATAAAGAAAACCATTATGGATATGTCATTGATTTTGCCAATATAAAAAGGAACTTTGAGGAAACAAATGAAGCGTACCTTAAAGAGCTGAACCGTTTTAATGACCCGAATGAAGTTGGTGCGGGAAATGAAACAGATACATTCAAACAGGTTATTGAAGACCCGGCAGAACTTATTAAACAAATGCAGGAAGTGCAGCAGGTTCTTTTTAACTATACCACAGATAATGCGGAAGAATTTAGCTCGGAAATATCCACGATTGAGGATAAGCAGGAATTGCTCAAACTTAAAAAAATTCTTATTGCTGCTCGTGACTGTTGTAATTTGGTAAGAACCTTTGGCGATGATGAGTTGAAGGAAACATTTGCAAAAATGGAATTAACAAAGTTGCCTTCATTGATTTCAGAGGTGCAACATCATATTGATAATATAAATCAGAAAGAACTTTTTGCAAGTGATGATACCACGAAATTGCTTGTCAATGAAGCAATGGAGGATATTACATTTAATTTCAGCAAAATCAGTGAAGAAGAATTGAAAATCGTCGGTGGTAAAGACGCAGTAACAGAAAAGTATAAAAAGACTGTTCGTGCTTTTACACAGAATATCGACCCTGATGACCCTGAGTTTATTACTTTGCAGGAAGCATTTTTGCTTCGCTTCAAGCAACACGGTTTTGAACCTAAGAGTGTATCTGAGATTGAGGAGCAAGGAAAAGAACTGGAAGATATTCTGAAAAAGCTTGATGAATTGCAGAAGAAAAACACGGTTCTGCTGAGAAAATACAATGGCGATGCGAAATTCGCAAGGTTCATAAAAGAATCAGGGAAGAAAATCTTGCTCGAAAAGCAGCAAATAAACAGCCGATTGTTTCAGAGTATGATATGTCTATTATGAATGTTTTGCTTTCTATTAAGTCTGATATTGACCAGAAAGTGTATGACAGAAATGATATATTGAAGAAAGACGCATATTTTGAGAGAACAGTTATGACACAAATAAAAGCAGGCATTGATAAGTTGGGAGTAGCAAGTGCTCGTGAGGATAGAGTATTTATACAGAGCAGGATTACAAAACAGTATCTTGACCAGTACAACCAGACTTATTCAGTGGCATAAAGGAGAACACAATGGAAGAAACAAAGACGATAAAAGAAAAAACCATAGAGTTGATAGATGCCTTAAAAGCAACTTGTCAGACCTATGGTATGGGAAACGATGGTAACGAATATAAAATTATCACTCAGGTTTTCCTTTATAAGTTCCTTAATGACAAATTCGGATATGAAGTAAAAAAAGTAAGTACGGCTCTTAAAAATGCCGAAAAATGGGAACTTGCTTATGCAGAAATGTCAGAAGATGACCGCTTGGATATTTTTGATAGTTTACCGTCAGATATTCCATTACTTAATCCGGAACATCTTATTGCCAACTTATGGAATCAGCAGGCAAAAGGCGATTTTGATTTAATCTTTGACAGCACGATGACAGATATAGCAGATAAGAATATTGATATATTTTCAACACAAACTGCTCAGAACACGAAAATACCGCTTTTTGAAAAGCTGACACAGTATGTAACAGACGATACAGCAAGAGCACCTTTTGCCCGTGCGTTGGTTGACAAGTTAGTAAATTTCTCTTTTGAAGAAGCATTTGAGAAGCACTATGATTTCTTCGCAGATATATTTGAATATCTGATAAAGGACTACAATACCGCAGGCGGTGGTAAGTATGCAGAGTATTATACTCCTCACGCTATTGCAACGATTATGGCAAGATTGCTTGTTGGAAATGCAACTGATTTACATAGTATTGAGTGTTATGACCCATCAGCCGGAACAGGAACACTTTTGATGGCTCTTGCCCATAAAATTGGCGAAGATAAGTGTACTATTTTTGCTCAGGATATTTCACAGCGAAGCAATAAAATGTTAAAACTTAATCTTATCCTGAACAGTTTGGTATCTTCTCTTGACCACGCAATTCAGGGAGATACACTGATTGCTCCGTATCACAAGAGTGATAATGGACAGGAATTAAGAACTTTTGATTATGTAGTTTCAAATCCGCCTTTTAAGATGGATTTCTCAGATACAAGAGAACGTATAGCAGCAATGCCTGTTCGTTTTTGGGCGGGAGTTCCGAAAGTACCAGCCAAGAAGAAAGAGAGTATGGCAATTTATACGTTGTTCATTCAGCACGTTCTTAATTCATTGAAATCAACCGGAAAAGGTGCGATTGTAGTTCCTACCGGATTTGTAACCGCAAAGTCAGGTGTAGAAAAGAAGATACTACAACATATTGTAGATGAACATATCGTTTATGGCTGTATTAGTATGCCTTCCAATGTATTTGCTAATACCGGAACTAATGTATCAGTATTATTTTTTGATAATTCAAGAAAAACAGATAAGGTTGTATTGATAGATGCTTCAAAACTGGGAGAAGAATATAAAGACGGTAATAATCAGAAACGCAGACTTCGTGATTTTGAGATTGATAAAATTGTCGATACATTCCTTAATAAAGAAGCTGTTGATGATTTTTCAGTTGCTGTTACCTATGATGAAATCAAAGAAAAGAAGTATTCGCTTGCGGCTGGACAATATTTTGATGTAAAAATCGAATATGTTGAATTGTCACAGGACGAGTTTAATGCTCGTATGAATGCCTATGCAGAGAAGTTACAGGAATATTTTGCAGAGGGCGACAAACTGAAAACGGAAATTATGGAGCAGTTAAAGAAGGTAAAGTATGAGTAAACTTACAAAGTACAAATTTAGTGATTTATATGAAATGAGTTCAGGTATATCTTCATCAAAAGAACAAGCAGGACACGGTTCCCCGTTTATATCATTTAGCACCGTGTTTAATAATTATTTTTTGCCTGAAGAATTACCAGATTTGATGGATACATCTCTTAAAGAGCAAGAAATATTTTCTGTAAAAAAGATGATGTGTTTATTACAAGAACAAGTGAAACCGTTGATGCTTTGGCAATGAGTTGTGTTGCTGTTAAAGACTATCCGAAAGCAACTTTTAGTGGCTTTGTAAAAAGACTAAGACCGAAAACAACGGGAATAGTGTACTCAAAGTATATTGCTTTCTTTTTGAGAAGTAAGTATTTTCGTAAAGTATTAGATTGCAATACGATAATGACTTTGAGAGCAAGTTTTAATGAGGATATGTTTTCATTTTTGTATTTATATTTGCCTGATTATGAAGAACAGGTAAGAATAGGCGATTTATTATATAAAATGGAAATGAAAATCCGAACAAATAATAAGAATAAACGATAATTTACCAACATCAATCACT